>WNFC01017562.1_pt1 | contig 13888 bp, 10 predicted proteins | sample 5400541 | NCBI WGS metagenome assembly WNFC01 (sample SAMN13153342, study PRJNA577476) | soil metagenome | isolation source: 120 cm saprolite under Douglas fir tree site 2 hole 2 replicate 1 | place: USA:California | collected 2015-04-18
GACACGGTAAACCTGAGCGCCGGCAGCGGGACCAATACAGTCAATGCGACGGCTTCGACGCTGCTGGCGGCCGACAGCCTGACCGGCGGGTCGGGGACCGACACGCTGGCGCTGACCGGGGCTGGCTCGTTCGACCTCACCGGCCTGGCGGCATTTACCGGGTTCGAGAACGTCAACCTGAACGGGACGGGCGAGACCCTGACCCTGAAGAACGGTCAGAACCTGACGGTGGCGGGCGGCAGCGGCAATACGGTGACCCTGGGCACCGGCAACGACACGGTGAGCTTCACCGGCGGCGCCAACACGGTCAACGCGACGAGCACGACGCTGAACGCCGGCGACAGCCTGACCGGCGGGTCGAGCACCGACACGCTGGCGCTGACCGGCGGCGGCGCGATCAGCCTGAACAGCCTGACGGCGTTCGTCGGGTTCGAGAACGTTACCGTCGACAATGCAAACACCATCCTGACCCTGCGCAACGCCGCCACGATCGCGGTCAGCTTGGGCAACGGGACCGAGGTTGTGACGGGCGGCAACGGCGCCGCCAACGCCACGGTGACCCTCGGCACCGGAACCGACACGGTAAACCTGAGCGCCGGCAGCGGGACCAATACAGTCAATGCGACGGCTTCGACGCTGCTGGCGGCCGACAGCCTGACCGGCGGGTCGGGGACCGACACGCTGGCGCTGACCGGCGGCGGTACGATCAACTTGAACAGCCTGGCGGCGTTCAGCGGGTTCGAGAACGTTACTGTTGACAATACAAACACCACCCTGACGCTGCGCAACGCCGCCACGATCGCGGTCAGCTTGGGCAACGGAACCGACGCTGTGACCGGCGGTAGCGGCGCCGCCAACGCCACAGTGACGCTCGGCTCCGGCACCGACACTATAAATCTGAGCGCCGGCAGTGGCACCAACACGGTCAATGGGACGGCTTCGACGCTGCTGGCGGCCGATAGCCTGACCGGCGGATCAGGGACCGATACGCTGGCGTTGACCGGCGGCGGTACGATCAACCTGAACAGCCTCGCGGCCTTCGCTGGATTCGAGAACGTTACCACCGACAACGCGAACACGACGCTAACGCTGCACAACGCCGCCGCAATTGCGGTCACGTTGGGCAACGGGACCGAGGTTGTGACGGGCGGCAGCGGCGCCGCCAACGCAACGGTGACGCTCGGCACCAGCACCGACACGATAAATCTGAGCGCCGGCAGCGGCACCAATACAGTGAATGCGACGGCTTCGGCGCTGCTGGCGGCCGACAGCCTGACCGGCGGATCAGGGACCGATACGCTGGCGTTGACCGGCGGCGGTACGATCAACCTGAACAGCCTGGCCGCCTTCGCCGGGTTCGAGAACGTCACCGTTGACAATGGGAACACCACCCTGACGCTGCACAACGCCGCGACAATTGCGGTTAGCCTGGGCAACGGGACTGACGCTGTGATAGGTGGCAGCGGCGCCGCCAACGCCACGGTGACGCTCGGCACCGGCACCGACACGATAAATCTGAGCGCCGGCAGTGGCACCAATACAGTCAATGCGACGGTTTCGACGCTGTTGGCGGCCGACAGCCTGACCGGCGGGTCGGGCACCGATACGCTGGCGCTGACCGGCGGCGGCACTTTCGACCTTTCCGCCCTCTCCGCGTTTTCCAGTATGAACGTCGTTACACTCGACAGCAGCGGCGGCACGGTGGTTTTGCGCCTCGGCACCACGCTAACTATCAGCGGAGTTTCAGGCGCAAGCAATGTCCTCGATCTATCTCACGGAACGGGTGCGGTAACGATCAATCTTGGAAGCGCTTCATTCAACGGCGGCGGTTTCAACACAACAACCTTCTCGAACATCAATGGCGTCATAGGCACGAGCTCAGCGGATACCCTCGCAGCCAACAACAATGGCGATAGGATCACCGGCGGTGGCGGGGCAGATGCGATTCAGTTGGGCAGCGGCGTGGATACGCTGGTCTATAAGACTACATCCGACTCAACGCCGGCCAGCTTTGACACAATTGGCGTCAGCGGCAACCCAGCCAGTACCGACTTTACGCCAGGTACGGACAAGATCGACTTGACGGCGATAAGCGCAGCGCCTCTGACCTTCCAGGCGGCTCAGCTCGGTGGCACGATCGCCGCCCATACGATAGGCTGGGTACAGAGTGGCGCCGGCTCCAATACCGTCTCGGACGTCTATATAAACGTCAGCGGCAGCACGGAGAACCTCTCGGCCGCTGACATGCAGATCCATCTACTAGGACAAAAATTCCTGACGCTTGGCGCAGCAGATTTCATCCATAACTGACGCGAACCGAGGCTTGATGCGGCAGACTGCCGCATCAAGCGGCATTTACCAGCATTTAGCCTTTTCAGCGCATGCTGCGCGCATGACAAACGCACGAAAATTCAGCGAGCTGCGCCAGGCTCTCGGGGCCTGCCGGGGCTATTTCTGGTCGGTCGGGTTGTTCAGCGCGGCGATCAACGTCCTTTATCTCGCCTCGCCGCTCTACATGCTGCAGGTCTACGACCGGGTTGTGTCGAGCGGCAGCGTGCCGACCCTGCTGATGCTAACCGTGGCGCTTCTGATTGCGCTCAGCGCGATGGCGGCGCTCGACTGGGTGCGTGCGCGCATTTTGATTCGCGCCGGGCTACGCTTCGACCGGCTGTTGTCGAGCCGGGTGATGGCGGCCGTGGTCAAGCAGGCAAATGCAACGCCTGGGACTAGCCGCAGCCAAGCGTTGCGCGATTTCGACACGTTCCGGCAGTTCATCACGGGCAATGCCCTCTACGCGCTGTGCGATGCGCCGTGGGCGCCGATCTACATCGTCGTCATCACACTGCTACACCCGCTTCTCGGGGTATTGGCGCTGGGTTGTGCGCTGATTCTGCTGGTGCTCGCGCTAGTGAACGAGCGGCTGATCAGCAACAGCCTGGTTGAAGCCGGCGAGGCAGGCTCGCGTAGCTATGCCTTTGCAGAAACGAGCCTGAGAAACTCACATGTCATCGAGGCGATGGGCATGCTCGGCGGCCTCGTCGAGCGCTGGCGGCGCGACCGCAACTTCATGCTGATCGCACAGGCCAAGGCGAGTGACCACGGCGCGGCGTTACAGAGCCTCATCCGGTTCCTGCGGCTGTCGATGCAATCTTTGATGCTTGGCGCCGGCGCTTATCTCGTTATCGATCGGCTCGCCACCTCGGGCATCATGTTCGCCGGGATGATTCTTCTGGCGCGGGCGTTGATGCCGATCGAGCAGTCGGTCGGTACATGGCGCCAATTCGTCAGTGCCTGTACGGCATATCGCCGCGTCGGGGCTTTGCTCCAAGCTAATCCGCCGCCGCCAGCGACGATCAAATTGCCGCGGCCAAAGGGCGGCCTGGCGGTGCAGGGGGCGAGCTTCTATCTGCCGGGTCTGACGCGGCCATTGCTGAACCAGATCAATTGCGCGATCGAGCCGGGTGAGACCCTCGGTATCATCGGGCCGAGCGGCGCTGGCAAATCGACTCTAGCCCGGTTGATTGTCGGCATCCACGCGCCATCGGCCGGGGTGGTGCGGCTCGACGGCGCCAATGTCGCGCAATGGGACCGCGCCGATTTCGGCCGCCATGTCGGCTATCTGCCGCAGGAGATCGAGCTATTCTCCGACACCGTGGCGGCGAATATCTCGCGCTTCCAGTCGGGCAACGACGAGGACATCGTCAAGGCGGCAATCGCCGCCGGCGTGCACGAGATCATCCTTGCATTGCCGCGCGGCTACGAGACGCAGATCGGCGAAGGCGGCGTGAACCTTTCCGGCGGACACCGCCAGCGGATCGCGCTCGCGCGGGCGCTTTACGGCAGTCCGAGCCTCGTCGTGCTCGACGAGCCAAGCTCCAATCTCGACATGGATGGCGATGTCGCGCTCGCCGACTGCCTCGAAAAGTTGAAAGAAGACGGCCGGACCGTGGTGGTCATTTCGCACCGCCACGTTAGCCTCAACACCGTCGACAAGATCCTCTGCCTCAATGGCGGCGCGATGGCGATGTTCGGCCCGCGCAACGATGTAATGGCCAAGCTCGGGGTCAAACCGGTGGCGGTCCCCGCCTTCGCCGCCGCGAATTAGGAGCGACCCCGTGAGCGACATGATCATCCACAGTACCGCCCACCAAGCGCCGCTTCCGAAAGAAAGTGCGCGCGGCGCGATGGCTGCGGGGTTCGCGGTCATCGCCGTGTTTTTTTTCGGGATGGGTGGCTGGGCGGCCTATGCCCCGCTTAACGGTGCGGTCGTCGCGCCGGCCGTGGTCAAGGTCGAGGGCAACCGCAAGACGATCCAGCATCTCGATGGCGGCATCGTCAAGGAATTGCTTGTAAAAGAGGGCGACCGGGTCGCGATCGGCCAGAGTCTGATCATTCTGGAGGATACTCAGGCACGCGCCGCGGTCGACGTGCTGTCGCAGCAATCTTACGCATTGCGCGCTCAGGAGGCCCGGCTGCTCGCCGAGCGTGGTGGCGACAAGGCAATCGTCTTCCCCGACGAGCTGACCTCGCAGCGTGACGATCCCGCAATCGGCAAGGTTCTCCAGACCGAGGCCAGGCAGTTCGAGATCCGCCGCACCACCCTCGAAGGCCAGGTTTCGGTGCTAAAGCAGCGGATCGCGCAACTGCAGGAGCAGATCGCAGGCGCCGAGGCGCAGCAGACCGCGGTCAAGGAGAGCTTGGCAATCATCGCCGCCGAGCTGAAGGACCAGAATTTCCTGCTCGATAAAGGCCTGACACAGCGTCCGCGCGTCCTCGAACTCGAGCGGACCGCCTCGGGGCTCAGAGGACAACTGGGGGATCTAATTGGCACGATCGCGAAGGTGCGCCAAGCGATCGGTGAGATAGAAATGCAGATCATCCAGGCGCGCAATGTCTGGACTACCGAGGTGGCAAAAGACCTCCATGAAGCTGAGGCGAAATTGGCCGACGTTACGCCCCGATTGCAGGCGGCGCGCGATGTTCTCGACCGCACCAAAATCCGCTCGCCCTATGCCGGCTATGTTGTCGACCTCAGCGTCTTTTCGGTCGGCGGGGTGATCCAGCGGGGCGACAAGGTCATGGACATCGTGCCGAGCCAGAACGGCCTAGTCACCGAAGCGAATATCAATGTCGACGACATTCACGATATCCACCGAGGGATGCGCGCCGATTTGCATTTCACCGCGTACAAGCAGCGGGTGATCCCGGCGATTCATGGCGATGTGATCGACGTGTCGGCCGACCGGCTGACCGACAAGCGAACGGGCGTGCCCTATTACACCGCGCTCGTCAGGGTCGACGATCAGGAGCTAGCAGCGAGCAACGAGGTTCAGCTCTACCCTGGCATGGCGGTAACGGTGATGATTCCGACCAGGGAGCGCACCGCGCTCGATTACCTGATCGGGCCGATCGTCGCGTCCTTTGACCAATCCTTCCGGCAGAAGTAGGCAAACGCCCCTCTTTCTTTGGCCTCACTGGTTGCTCGCACCGGCATTTTTACGGTCTGGGCGACCGGCACAAATGGGGCCACGTTCGCATTGGTACTCGCTGACCGAGCACACCTTAGCGCTCCGGCCACTTTTTCACGAGTTTTTAGCGCATGGTTCACGTCGGAGCCATGCTCCATACCGCAACGTTCTCCTGGTAGTAGAGGAGGGCAGGATCAATGCGGGTCATCGAGGTAACGCAATTTGCTCACTCCGTGTCTTTTACGGTAGAGGACGATCAAGGGTCACTATGCTTTGTTGAATATCGACGCGATCAGGTTTGGCAAGACGAGCAAGGCATCTGGCAAATTGGTGAGGATCAGCAGCCCCAGCATCTCGCGCCGCTTCCAAAGAAAGCAAGATTGCCAAAGATATCGATGCAGCTCGCTGATGCCATTAGCTCATCGGCCGCCGCGGTTGTGTAGCGTCAATTCTAATCCGGCGGTACCGTGGGGTAGCCTAATTCGACGGGTTGACCTGCTGCGCGGTTCCGGCGTTTAGCAAGTCTTTACCAATAAATAGCGATAATACGTCGAACGCGACGCCATGCCGGGCGCCGATTTGACCAAAGCGCTAACGGACGCGCGCGACAGCGCCCTGGAGCCTCCGATGGATGAAATCGAACGGACTTCGACGGCATCGATCCTCATCGTTGATGATGATCCGGGCACGCGTTTTCTGATGCGCTCGGCGCTGGAGCATCTCGGCTTCGAGGTGATCGAGGCCGCCGATGGCATCGAAGGCTACCAGCGCTACGAAAGGCACCGCCCTGATCTGCTCCTCGTCGACGTGATGATGCCGCGCATGAACGGGTACGAGCTGTGCCGCAAATTGCGCAGTCATGCCCACTCGGCCTATGTGCCGATCGTCGTGGTTACGAGCGTCGACGATATGCCATCGATTGCCCGCGCCTATGATGCCGGTGCGACCGAATTCGTAGCAAAACCAGTGAATTGGCTCGTGCTGGCCCACCACGTCCGTTACATCCTGCGTAATCAGGAGCGATTGATCACGGCAAAAGAGGCGGCTGAGGCCATCAATCAATCTAAATCCGAGTTCCTGGCCAATGTGAGCAACGAGGTGCGTTTGCTGATCGCTTCGCTCACGTCGACCGCCCCGATCGGTCAGGCCAGCCCGCTCGCATATTCGCTGCAACCAGAAAACAAAATCCGATTTCCCACCGCGTTGCGGATCGTTCACGCCGATGGGAAAAATCCGCTCCGGTGAATGCCAGACCCGCTGAGCCTATTAGATAATTCAAGCTGGCGAGCGCCACATCGGCCACGCGGCATTAGCGGTTTGATCTTCGACGACTCAGTCTCAGACAGCCAATACTGGCGCCCCTCGATCGAGGCGCCCCGCTTCGCCACCGCTCGAAATCCGTTCCCGCAAACGGCGCGAATGCGGTCGTATCATGCATTGCGGCGTCGGTTGGGAGGCGCCGAAGCGACTGTAATGCGGCGTGGGAGTCCCCAGGCCAAACCTCGCCGGCAACAAACCTGACGTCGCTCGCTGCGGAGGCTTGTTTGGTATCTATAGTAGTAATAAGAATGGAATAACTATCATAAGTTGTGTATGCTCCTGGGCGATCACGTATCTTCATCGCGCGAGGCCGCATGGCGCTACCACAATCGTCGAGCCGTCGGGGTCGCGACAAACCGAACCCGATCGATGTGCAAGTCGGATCGCGGGTTCGGTTGCGTCGCAACATGCTCGGGCTGAGCCAATCGAAGCTCGGTGAGGCGATTGGCCTCGCCTTTCAACAGGTACAAAAATACGAGCGCGGCGCCAACCGCATCTCCGCCAGCGGGCTGCACATGCTGAGTCGGGTATTAGACGTGCCGGTCTCGTTCTTCTTTGATGACACGGATCCGGTGCGTGCAGCCGCGATCCCGGGCGGCTTTGCCCAGCCCCCGGCCGAGGGTTCCGAATCCGATCCACTGCGCAGGCATGAAACGATCGAACTCGTTGATGCCTATTACGCGATCGACGATGCCGCCGTGTGTCACCGCCTTCTCGCACTTGCAAGAGCACTCGCCGGTGAGTCCCAGCGCGCGGGCGAGAGACGGTCGACGCTGCCGACCCGAAATCTGCGCGGATCCGCGGAGTAGGCATGTCAACCGCAACGGGCCGCCGCCAGCTCCGTACACAAGCGGCGGCATCGTATCTCCTCAGTCGCGCTTTAGCTTGCTTCCGGCGTGCGGAATGCCGCATCCGGTACCCGCGAGCGCTCAGTTAGGTGTCCATTAGGCTACGCGGCTTGACAGATCATCTTCGGATAACCTAGTCAAAAGGTGCGTGACGACATACGCACGGATTGCAGAGCTTAGGTTTTTAATGGTCCGCCGGCAGTCGATGTCTGAAACCAGATCATTTAAACCGATCCCCTGCTGGCGAGCGATGCTTTGCAAGGTGTCCCAAATCACTGGCTCAAGACGAACGGTGGTGCGATTGCCGGCAACGTAGACATTGTGTAACTCTAGCGATGACTGGGTGATCTTCGCTTTGTTGCGCGGCTGCGGGTTATGTATCCTTGCATCTGCTCCCGTCCGTTAAGCAGTCAGGCGCTCAATTTCGCATAACTTGCTGAAAACCTATGTCTATTCGGCGTGAATAATTCGTGAAAGCGTGCGAGGGACGTGGAGTTTCGCGCCATCCGCGACTTTCCGCACGGGCACCGGAGGAGCATTCGCTGGGGCGCGGCCTCCCGAGGGAGTTCCCCGCGTCAGTGCCACTGTGCCGGTGGGCGCCTAATGCGGGTCCTGGCCCCCATCCATGCATGCGGACACCCATGGCACTTCGAGGCATCTTTGAGGGTCGAGGGCGGTCGATATGCTGTCGACCTGGCCCGGCGCTACACACCGTGGCCTTGTTAGGCCGCACCGTCTTTTTGATGATTTTGGTGTGACGCCATTTCTTCCCGGCGCGGCACTCGCCGTTCATAACGCGACAGTGGGAGCCCGCTCGCAGCAGCCAGCGGTTCGCCGTTCGAAAGCGTCCTCGCCGGAAGCTTGCGACTGCATCTGGCTTAAATCTTAAATCGGTAAAATTGCAACTATTTTATTTTGGGTTGACGGCACGGTGCGAGCTTCCCGTTGTTTGGTAGCGGGTCCTTGCAACGCGGGAGAGCACAATGGCCTCTTATGGTCGTCCGACAAGATCCCGGGGAAACAACAGGTCTTTGATTGATGAACGCGATCCGCCGAAGGTACGGATCCACCATACTAAAGTTATCAATGATGACAGGCGGGCGGCAGCATTGTTTTCGGCCATTGAAGTTTTGACATGGCAATTGGTGACGCTCGGCGTTTTACCTGCGGAGCCACTCGCTGATGAATTGACGAGGCATGCCCATACAATGGTATGAGTTATCACGCACCTCCGGTTATCACGTACCTTCAATCGTGCGGGGCGCATGACGGTGTCGCAGTCGTTAAGGCGGTCAGGCCGGCGCAAAATGGACAAACCGAACCCAATCGACGTCCAAGTCGGTTCTCGCGTTCGGTTGCGCCGCAACATGCTCGGGCTGAGTCAGGAGAAGCTCGGCGAGGCGATCGGCATTAGCTTTCAGCAGTTGCAAAAATACGAGCGCGGCGCCAACCGCATCGCCGTGAGCCGGCTTCATATGCTGAGTCGGGTATTGGATGTTCCGGTCACCTTCTTCTTCGACGACATGGATCCCGTGCGCGCGCCGGCGATCCCGAGCGGCTTCGCCGAGCCGCCGGTCGAGGCGGATTCGCTGCGCAAACGCGAAACGACCGAACTGGTCGACGCCTATTATGTGATCGAGGATGCCGCCGTGCGTCGCCGCCTCCTGGAGCTTGCAAGAGCCCTTGCCGGTGAGTCCGATGCGGTGAAAGGATTGGCGCGGCTCGCAAAATCCGCTCGGGGTGAGCGTCGCGACTGATGCTCGGGCGCCGGAGTTTCTTTTGGCCGCAGCAAGTTGACCGTGTCGACACTATAGGCGAACAGGGTGTCGATACAGACGCTCAGTTGATATGACGGAACCCAGCGCGCAACCATGCCGTTCGCATTCGGGATCAACCGAAGGCGGCCGGGTTCGATGGAATTAGTTGACTGTCTAGAAGATCGCGTGAGGCGACTCCACGATACGATCGCCCGTTTCGAGCGCTTGCTGAACGAGGGCGTCAGCGCCGATCTCGCCCGGACCTATCGCGCAGAGATCGCGGCGGCGAAGGCAATGCTCGATGAGATCGCCCCCCTTTCTGATGGGCATACGTCTAACCCGGCTAGCGGCGTGGATTAAAAGGCTACGGTGAACCGCCGTCGTTAATTCGACGAGCCCAGCGCGCTCCAGCTCGTTCGTGTCCGAGGTGGCTTTCAATCCGGCGAAGTGGTCGAGCCCTTGGAGTGTCCTCTCTACCCTGTTCGCATCACATGCCCTAGCGAACTCGTCCGGATCGATTTGAACCTCCACGTAGGTGTGCCCCGAATAGAGGATGTTTGCCGCCTTCTGTACATGGAATTTTCTCCATTCATCATAGGCGTTGGGAATGTGCGCATCGAGGATGTCGCGAAAGGCGTTGTAGTGCTGCGGCGGAAGGTGGGCGATGTAGAAGTGCGCCATGCCGATTTCTCCGGAGATATTGCGAGCTTTCAGCAACGCGAGGAAGCGGTCGGCGCCACCTGCCGGCGCGCGCCTCGGGTCGAAGAGCGCTGCCCGGGCGCGCGGCTTTCGGCGACGCGGTCATGGCGCCAGCCTGCAGGGCTTGCCGGATCCAAGTAGTGGCTGATGTCGACCTCGTCAGTCTGCTCGGCTGAGAGGAATTTATCGGCATATTTCCGATACACCCCCGAGGTCAGGAACACCTCGAACAGGTCCGGGTCGATATGGCCCTCGCCGCTCATGCGGGCCATGATGGCGACGCACTCCGAGAGCATCTTGTGCGCCTTGTAGGGCCGGTCGCGCGCGGTCAGCGCCTCGAAGATATCGGCGATCATCATGATCCGCGCGGGGATGCTCATCTGATCGCGCCTGAGCCCGCGCGGGTAGCCGGTCCCGTCCATCTTTTCGTGATGCCCGCCGGCCCATTCCGGGACGCGCCGCAAATGCTTCGGGTAGGGCAGCGCCTCCAGCATGATGGCGTGCCGCGGTGGATCGACAGATTGTAAACTTCGCCCAGGTTGGCCTTGTGCGGTGGCGGCTTGATGACAAAGCCCCAGGGATTGTCGGGCGCCAGCGGGGCGGCGTCATGCTCGACGATATGAGTGGGCTTGTCGGCGAGCAGGTGCTCGGTCGCCGGCAGGCTTTCGCGGGTTCGCGGCTGCCGCGCGCTTTCCTCCCATGACAGGCCAAGCCGGTCATCGAGCGTGCGCCGCCAGGTGATCCCGGCGATGCGCTGAAGCCGGGCAATTTTCTCCGGCGGCATGAATTCGCCCCCGATATTGCATTCCGCGACAAAGGCGAAATCGTCATCGATCTCGGCGAGGTACTCATCGCGCGCGCTGCGCAGCGACGGTTCGTCGCGACCGGCCATGACCGCCCGCAGGTATTCGATCTCGGCATCGCGCTTGACGATTTCGAAGCGGGTGCGGATCTCGTGAATACGGTTGTAGATCGTCTCAAGCTTGGTCGCCTTGTCGATGACGAAGCCGCGGGTGGTCACCTTGCCGCAATCGTGCAGCCTACCGGCGACTTCGAGCTCATCCCACTCCAGCTCGGTGAGATGAAAATCAGCGAGCGGGCCCGCTTCGGCCGCATCCGCCGCCCGGGCGAGCATGTTGGTCAGCTCGGGAACGCGTTGGCAATGCCCGCCGGTATAGGGCGACCTGGCGTCGATCGCGCGGTCGAATACTTTGAGCACCGCGCGGAACAGATTGCGCTGCGCGTCGATCAGCCTTTGATTGTCGAGTGCCACCGCGGCCTGGCTGGCGAGCGCCTCGACCAGCGGCACGGTTTCCGCCGGGAACGGAATGGTACTCCCATCATCCGGCGAGCGCGCATTAATCAGCTCCATTACGCCAACCACTTCGGCCTCGTGGTTCTTCAGCGGGACGGTCAGGAAGGATTGCGAGCGGTAACCGGTCCTCGCGTCGAACGCGCGCGGGACGCTAAAGTCAAAGCCCGGGGCATTGTAGGCATCATCAAGGTTGATCGTGTTTCCGGTAATCGCTGCGGTCGCAACGACGCTCGTGTAGCTCGGGGTTCCGTCTGGCTCGCGCAGCGGCACCGGGGCAAACGGGATCGGCGCCCCGGTGGTGCCGCCGAGCGCGAACTGCATCGTGTCGTTGCGCATGATCGCAAAGCGCAGCTCGCTGCCGTCCTCGCTGACGAGATACAACGTCCCGCCATCAGCATTCGACAGCTCTTTAGCGCCGAGCAGGATCATCTCCAGCAGGCGGTCGTGATTACGCTCCGCCGACAGCGCGATACCAAACTCGATCAACCTACGGTGCGCGACTTCCCGCTTCTTGACGAGCGAACGTGCGCCCGTCCCGTCCCGTTTTACAACTTTGCGCATATATCGTTTTCCTTTAACTATTTCTTTCTTTTTCGACGGCATTCCTTGGAAGCGGTTCCATCCCAGCTCCTGTTGCAGCAGGGTCACGTCCACATAGCGATCGGCATTCCGTTCGGGATCGGATGTCGTAACTCGCAGACCTCATCGACGAGGCCGATAGACTTAGCTTGGTCAGCATTCAAAATCGCAGGGCCGGCAGTGCCGTCGAGTGCATCGAAAACGTCGGCGCCCGCCTTTGTGCGGGTCTTGATAATCGTTCTCGCCATTTCGATGTCACTGCGAAGTCGCTTGACCGCTTCGTCAATGCGCCGAAGGGTCTGCCGACCGTCAAATTCCCAATCGTATTCGTGAAAGAAAAAACGCGATAGTGGCGCAGCAGTTCGCTTACACCCTGCCAGGTAAACAGGGATTGATGCACTTCCGATGTGACCCATTGCGTGCATATGTACTGGTACGGGAAGACCAATAAGGAAGTTATGAAGTGCAAGAGACTGCTCCGTACTGCCGCCGTCACTTGAAAAGAGGACGACAAGGCTTCCAAAATCTTTTCGTTCGAGGATCGTAGCGATGCGAGTTCGCAGGTAGGTGGTTTGTTCTGAATTAATGTTAGACGAGAAGGTAAGCCAAAATTCTGTCTTTCGTTGAGGCATCGTAGGCTCCGTGTCGCTGCGCTGCCAAATTGCGTTCCCAAAGAATCAAAATAACAAGCGGTTGATATCCTGAGCAATATTCACAATGAGACCTTTGGTCCAGACCTGGTCATTGGCGATCACTAGGGCGCCGATGCATTTAGCGACAAATGTACTCACCTCGCGATTGAATCGAGCAGACGTTAAATTAGCTCCATTTTTTCGCGTGTCTAGCAGTGTTAACGAGTAAGACCGAGACGAAGATCCCGATTCTAGAGAGTTTTAGATAAAATTTTAGGGATATGCGTGTCTCACGCGATCTTCTTGGCGCTAACCAATTCCATTAAGCTGTCCACTCGGTCGAGGATCTCGCCGCGGCTGTGCCCGTCGCTTGCCTGGATGGGCGGGGTGTGAGGAGCGCAACGTGCTTGCTGTCGGCTCGGCCGCCCGACGATGATGTAAGCCGAGTGCGAGTTAGACCGCTCGCGACAGGCTATCCCTTCCGGCCTTTCTCGCCGTACTCGATAAGGGAAAGGTGCTAGTAGCTCTGCACAGGGATTATGACTCTTTGGTGGTGTCGGGGTAAGCACGGGCGACGTGCGTCACCGCCTTCTCGCACTTGCAAGAGCACTCGCCGGTGAGCCCCAGCGCGCGGGCGAGAGACGGTCGATGGGGCCGACCCGAATTCTGCGCCGATCAGCGGATTAGGCATGTCAACCGCAACGGACCGCCACTAGCTCCGTCCCAAAGCCGCGGAGTCGTTACTAGACGGATCGTGCCCTGCTGCTTCCGGCGTGCGGGATGCAGCATCGGTCCCCGCGAGCCTCAGTTAGGCGTTGATCAGGCGACGCGGCTCGGCAGATCTTCGGATAACCTAGTCAAAAGGTACATGACGACATACGCACGGATTGCCGAGCTCAGGTTTTTAGTGGTCCGCCGGCGGTCGATGTCCGAGACGAGATCATGTAAACTGCACCCCTGTTGGCTAGCGATGCTTTGCAAGGTGTCCCAAATCACGCGCTCAAGACGAACGGTGGTGCGGTTGCCGTCCACGTAGACATTGTGCATGTCTAGCGATGAATGGGTGCTCTTCTCTTCATCTCGCGGCCGCGGGTTATGTATCCTTGGTCGGCTCAAATCATCTGCTCCCATCCGTTAAGCAGTCAGGCACGCAGTTCCGCATAATTTGCTGAACACTTACGTTGATACAGCGTGAATAATTCGTGAAAAGCGTGCGAAGGGCGTTGAATTTCGCGCCGTCCGCGACTTGCGCGCCCGGGCACCGGAGGAG
>WNFC01005511.1_pt1 | contig 13884 bp, 11 predicted proteins | sample 5400541 | NCBI WGS metagenome assembly WNFC01 (sample SAMN13153342, study PRJNA577476) | soil metagenome | isolation source: 120 cm saprolite under Douglas fir tree site 2 hole 2 replicate 1 | place: USA:California | collected 2015-04-18
ATCAACGAGCCCGCCTTCGTCCACCGCCAGCCACGTCACCTCGAAACCCTCGCGCTTTTGCAAATGTTCGAACGCGTGCAGCACCGCGTGATGCTCTGTCCTGCTGCAAATCAAATGGCGGCCGCGCTGCGCATGGCTCCGCGCCAGTCCAAGCACTGCCAGATTGTTCGATTCCGTTCCACCGCTCGTGAAAATTAACTCGTTAGGCTTGACCCGCAGCAGTGAGGCGAGGCGATCGCGCGCATCGTCGATCGCCGCGCGTCCCTCACGCCCGGCCGCGTGCACGCTGGAAGGATTTCCAAAATCCCGCTCCAAGTACGGGCGCATCGCATCCCACGCGTGTTCGCAGAGCGGCGTCGTTGCATTATAATCGAGATAAATCATACCTCCGGCACGTCTGCGCTTGTACTATCGCGCGGGCGTTTCTGCACCACCTGCAACTGTTTGGCTTCGTAGAATACGAGTGAATTTGGCGGCACGCTGTTGGTCAGAAACACGTTGCCGCCGATCGTACACCCCGCGCCGATTACCGTCTCCCCGCCGAGCACGGTCGAGTTCGGATAAATCGTGACGCCATCTTCCACTTTCGGGTGGCGTTTCCCTCCCTTTTTTATTTTGCCGTGCTCGTCCTTTTGAAAACTCCGCGCACCGAGCGTGACGCCATGAAACAACTTCACGTGTGAACCGATCTCGCAGGTCTCGCCAATTACCACCCCGGTGCCGTGATCGATAAAAAAATGCGACCCGATTTTCGCGCCCGGATGAATATCGATGCCAGTGCGGCTATGCGCCCACTCCGTCATCATGCGCGGAATCAACGGGACATCTTTTTCGTAAAGCACGTGCGCCATGCGTTGAATCGCGATCGCTTCGACCGCCGGATAAGCCAGAATGACTTCCTCGTAACTTTTCGCGGCCGGATCGCCTTCATACGCCGCATCGATGTCGGTCCAGAGCAGGCGACGTACGCGCGGTAGTTCCGCGATGAAGGAAGCAAGCAGTTCCTCGGCTTTCTCTTCCGTGGCTTCGGTTGCGGGCAGCCTTTCGAAACCTTTGCAGATCTCCGGCTTCAAACGCGCATGCAAGGTTTTGATGCGGCTTCGCGTCACATCAGGCAGGTCGCCCGAATTTACCACCGGATCACCGCGGAAACCGGGAAACATTAAACTCATCAGATCGATGCAAGCGGCCTCGATCGGCGCGCGTGAGGGGAGCGTCGCGGCGAGGTCGATGTAATTGATCCCACCCGTTTCGCTGTAAGTCTGGAGCAGCTGGTCCACCCCATCGCACGCACTTTTATCCATCGCAGCAAAGTACGCGACGAGACAGAGGCAAGCAAAACGAAGATGACAATCTTTTTCGCGCGAGTCTGGATGCGAAACAATCTTTCGCGCCGACTATTCTCGTTCGTTAGTGCAGGCGAGCGTTTCTCGTTACGCTGCGATTTGTCTCAAGACGGTTCGCAACTCGGCGAAGTCCACCGGTTTAGTCAGGTGGAAATCGAAGCCGGCTTCCTTGCTTCTCCGGATATCTTCGTCCATGCCAAATCCGGTCAGGGCGATACCTTTCACCGGCTGATTGCGTTTCGCCTGAGAGATCACTTCGTAGCCGGTGCCATCGGGCAAGCCGATGTCGCTTAAAACGGCGTCGAACTTCTGCGATTTAAAAATCTTCACCGCGCTCTCGACGCAGTCCGCGACTGAAATTGCATGGCCGAAGTGTGTGAGCAGGCGGGAAAGGATGCGGCGTGTATCGCCGTGGTCTTCCACGAGCAAGATGCGCAAGGGTTTTGCGGACGAATCAAAAGCCGGACCCTCTGCGGCGGTCTCGGTCGCGTTTTCGGCCAAGGAATCGAACGTCACCGTGAACGCGGCGCCGTAACTGCGACCGCGGCTTTCCACGCCGATCGCGCCATGATGCAAATCGACCAGGTTTTTGCAAATCGCCAACCCGAGTCCCAACCCGCCAAATTGGCGTGTGATTGAGGATGCACCTTGCTCGAAGGCATTAAACAGAACCCGCTGCCTTTCAAGTTCAATTCCAATCCCGGTATCGCTAACCTTGAAATGAAAGCGCCCTTGCACGTCGTTGGACGTGCGAATGTCGATCTGTCCTCCTGGACCGGTGAACTTCACGGCATTGTTAATTAAATTCCAAAATACTTGCCGGATCCGCACCGGGTCAGCCCAGATGTGGTGTTGTCGCGCGGTGAACTCGGCGGAAATGGTCAATTCCTTTTGCGCGATGTCAGTTTGCGCGATATCGAGCGCGTCCCGTGCGCAAGCGTGCGCATCCACGCTTTGCAAGTCTAACTGAATCTTGCCGCGGCTGATTCGGGTAAGGTCGAGCAGGTCATCGATCAAACGCGCTTCGAGTTGGACATTGCGACGGATCGTCTCGAGATCCTCACGAAATTCCGCCGGGAGCTTCGCGGCGTTATCAACGAGGAAACTCGCCGCCGCCAGCGCCGGCGTGAGCGGCGTGCGCAATTCGTGGCTAAGCGCCGCGAGAAAATCGTCCTTCGCTTTATTGGCCTGCTCAGCGGCAACCTTGGCGGCTTCCATCTCACGGATTCGCAGTTGCTCGGTAATGTCGCGTGTGACTTTAGAGTACCCGCAGATTTTTCCGGACTCATCGCGCAGTGCTGTGATGACGACATCAGCTTGGAAGCTCGAACCATCCTTGCGCACGCGAAGACCTTGATCGCGCACATGCCCATGCCGCTTTGCTTCTTCCAAATTGTGCTGCGGTTTTCCAGCGGCCACATCTTCCGGTGTGTAGAAGCAGACGAAGCTTTTGCCGATGATCTCGGGGCCGGTGTATTGCTTGATCTTTTCTGCGCCTGAGTTCCACGTCGCGACACGACCGGCCGGATCGAGCCTGTAAATGGCGTATTCGTCAACGCTGTCGACCAGCATTCGGAGCTGCTCCTCGCTCATGCGCAGCTTCTGTTCCGCTTCTTTCCAATCGCTCAAATCGCGCGTCACATTGGCGAAGCCGATCAATTTACCGCGGTCATCGCGCATTGCGCTGATCACCGCAAATGCCCAGAACTGCGAGCCGTCCTTCCGCAGGCGCCAGCCTTCATCGGCGACACGCCCTCCGGTCGTCGCGCGCTCGAGGTCCATTTGCGGCTTGTCTGCTGCCGTTTCTTCGTCCGGGTAAAATTTGGAGAAATGCTGGCCGACGATTTCCTCCGCTGAATACCCTGTGATGTGCGCTGCTCCAGCATTCCAGCTTGCGACGCGCCCATTAATGTCGAGTCCGAAAATCGCGTAATCTTGGACACTTTCCAGAAGCACGCGCGAACGATCTCCCGTTTTCTGTAACGGATGTTCAATCGCTGATTGGTCACTCATTTTAATCCGAGCCGCCGGCAAACTGTACCATCATTGCCTCTGCGTCCACCCGGCGAAGCAGCATGCGAGCCATCGCTAGCCTGACGAATGATGACGACGCTTCGACCGGTGCACGCTGGACTTTAAAGAGCAGAATCCGCGCCTCACAAAAAGCGAAAATCCACGCAGGACATTTTGCCGGGACGATCTAAGATTGCGAGCGCATGACCTCATTTTCCATGCTTGGCTTGCCGACAGACGAATTGGATGCGTTTCTCGGTGCGACCCATTCCGATCCTTTCCGCATTCTCGGTCCGCATCGCGTCGGCGACGATCTGGTCGTTCGCGTTTTTCGGCCGGATGCGCGCGAAATAAGCATCGCTCTGCCAAATGGCGAACCAGAAATCGTAGCCGAGCGCATTCATCAGGATGGATTTTTCCGCGCGGTCTTGCCCGGCAAAAAACGCGACTGCGATTATCGCCTGCGCGTGCTGCGCTGGGACGGCTCCGAGCACCTGCGGCGCGATCCGTATTGCTATGGAACGATTATGGGCGAGGTGGATTTGCACTTGTTCGCCGAGGGAAATCATCTCGAGCTTTACAAAAAATTCGGCGCGCAGCTGCGCACAATCGGCGGCGAGGAAGGAGTTTACTTCGCGGTCTGGGCGCCGAATGCGCAACGCGTCAGCGTAGTCGGTGATTTCAACGGCTGGGACGGACGAGTCAATCCGATGCGCAAGCTGATCGGGAGCGGTGTCTGGGAATTATTTTTGCCTGGGGTAACGGAAGGCGCGCACTACAAATTCGAGATCCGCACCCACCGCGGCGGGGTTTTATTAAAGAGCGATCCATTTGCGTTTTTCAATCAGCACGGAGTCGAGACCTCGTCGCTCGTTTTTAATCTGCAACGTTATCAATGGAGTGACGGTGAGTGGATGGAGTCGCGCCGCTCGAAAACGTGGCACCGCAGCCCGATCAGTATTTACGAAGTGCATCTCGGGTCGTGGCAGCGCCGCGCAGAAGAAGACAACAGATTCCTAAGTTATCTTGAGTTTGCCGACACGCTGCTTCCGTACGTTTTGGAGATGGGCTACACCCACATCGAGCTTCTGCCAGTGGCAGAACATCCCTTCGAAGGTTCGTGGGGTTATCAGGTCACAAATTATTACGCGCCGACAAGTCGCTTCGGCAACCCCGATGAGTTCCGGCATTTCATCGATAAATGTCATCAGTGCGGGATCGGCGTGATCATGGATTGGGTGCCGGCGCATTTCCCGAAAGACGCTCACGCGCTCGCGGAATTTGACGGGACCGATCTTTACGAACACATGGATCCGCGCCAGGGCGAGCACCAGGACTGGGGCACGCTTATTTTTAATTTCGGGCGCAACGAGGTCCGCAATTTCCTCATCGCCAACGCGCTCTTCTGGCTCGATCAATATCACATCGATGGTCTGCGCGTGGATGCGGTTGCCTCGATGCTTTATCTCGATTACTCGCGCAAAGCGGGCGAGTGGATCCCGAATGTTTTCGGCGGCCGCGAAAATCTTGACGCGATTTATTTTCTGAAACGCGCCAACGAAGTGTGCTACGAGCGTTTTCCGGGCGCGATGACGATCGCGGAGGAATCAACTGCCTGGCCCGGTGTCTCGCGCCCAACTTATCTGGGCGGACTCGGTTTCGGTTTCAAATGGAACATGGGTTGGATGCATGACTTTCTCCATTACATGAGCCTCGATCCGATCTACCGGCGGTTCCATCACAGCGACATCACCTTCTCGCTCATCTACGCCTTCCAGGAACAATTTATTTTAGTGCTCAGTCACGACGAAGTAGTGCATGGCAAAGGTTCGCTCATCGCAAAAATGCCCGGGGACGAATGGCAAAAGTTTGCCAATCTCCGGATGTTCTATGCCTGGATGTACGGTCATCCCGGCAAAAAATTGCTCTTCATGGGCGGCGAGTTTGGTCAATACCGGGAATGGAATCACGATCGCGCGCTCGATTGGCACCTCACCTACTTGCCGCGGCACGATGGGCTGCGTCGTCTCGTGCAACATCTCAATTATGTTTACCGCAGCGAACCGGCGCTTTGGGACCAGGACGACACCTACGAAGGTTTCGAGTGGATCGATTTTCACGACTCGGAGAATAGCGTCGTCTCTTTTCTCCGCCGCTCACGTGACGGCGAGATCATTGTCTTCGTCGTGAATGCGACACCGATGGTCCGTCACAACTACCGCCTTGGTGTGCCGCACGCGGGTTTCTATCGCGAGTTGATCAACACCGATGCGGAAACTTACGGCGGCGGCAACGTTGGTAATTACGGCGGTGTGCAAAGTGAAGAACACCGTTGCCAGGAACGCGACCACTCGATCCTGATCCACTTGCCGCCGCTCGCGACGGTTGCCTTCAAGTTGGAGCGATAACGCGATAGCAGGCTTTGGCTGAGCACAGCTGGGTTAGATTGGCAGGACATCCCAAGCGAGACCACCAACCTCTGCGAAGCCGTGTTTTATTTAGCTTGACCCTCTACCCGACGATTCGCTATTTCTTCGCAATCCCTATACATCCTATGAAAAAACCCTCCTCTGCCTTCACCCTCATCGAGCTTCTCGTCGTAATTACAATCATCGCGATTCTGGCAAGTTTCGCCTTGCCCGCTTACACCGCGGTGCAGGAGCGAGCGCAGCAGACAAAAGATCTATCAAACGCGAAACAGATCGCACTCGCCCTCAAGCAATTTGCGACTGATAACAATGGCTCTTTTCCAAATAAGGCGCCGGGTACCGATTACTCTACCGCGACCGATCTCGCCAGCAGTGACAAGGCCAACGATGCTTTCTGGTGGCTTTTCCCGAACTATCTGCAAAGCGAAGATGTTTTTGTGGTGGCGGGATCAAAGTGGACGCCGACAAATCCTGACAACGTGTTGGATGCGGCAACTGCTGGAACGCGAGATAAGACGTTACACACCGGCGAAAACCACTACGCTTACATCACAGGCTTGACTGATACGGCCAATCCCGCATTTCCGCTGCTCGCCGATGGTTTCAGCGCCACGATACCAAAGTATGATGCGAGTAAATCAAATAAAGGTGGTGTATGGTCGGGAAAGAAAGCCATCGTCGCTTTTTGCGATGCAAGTGGTCAGATAATGAAAGTAGATGACGTAAGCAATCTAACTGTGAAACGTCCTGGACATAGTTACAGTGAATTTAGCAATAGCAGCAGCGCGTCGGGTGACCCCTGGTTAACCTCCTCTAACTTGGTGCTAAACCCGGAATAGCATAGACTATTTCTTTGTCCGAACCGTCGATTCAAATTCGCCGTCGCTAACACGCGTGCGGATTTTCATTTTGGCGCGAATTGATTCGACGGTTCGAATTACATTTCCGACTGAGTCTGTCGTGATGCTGTAGCCACGGCGCAGCGTCGCTGCCGGACTAAGCGCGCGCAGAACTCCTTCCGTGCGCTGAAAACGTTGGCGCGATTTCTCGAGCCCTTGCGGCACAAGAGTGCCGAAATGCCGTCGCAAGTCAGCGAGCTTTTTTCGAAGCGCGACCAATTCGCGTTGTGGATTACGCGCTTTTATTGCGTTGGCCGCGTTGACTAGGTTCGCGCGTGCGTCGTCAACGCGACGGCGCGCGTCTCGATGCAAACTTTCACGCACCAGATCGAGTTCTTGTTGTGCATCGCGAATCCGTTTCATCAGTTCGCGCGCGAGCGTGCGCTCCGACAAGAACCGCAATCGCGTTTGCTGATGCGAATGAAAATTTCGCAAACATCGATCGAGCCAGGTGGCAAGCTCCACAAGGCGCCGATTAAGTTCAAGGGCGTCAGGGACAATCAGTTCCGCAGCAACACTCGGCGTCGGCGCGCGCATGTCGGCGACGAAATCAGCGATCGTGAAATCGATTTCATGGCCGATCGCGCTCACCACCGGGATCGACGCATGAAAAATCGCCCGCGCCACGATCTCTTCGTTGAATTCCCAGAGGTCTTCGATGCTCCCGCCGCCGCGCGCCACGACGACGAGATCGACGTCCGGCCATAACTCGTTAGGCGCGCAGAGTTCGCGGATGGCGGTCGCTATCTCAGCCGCAGCGCCAGTCCCCTGCACGCGCACCGGATTGATGATGATTCGGACATTGGGCGCGCGCCGGCATAGCACATTTAACATATCACGAATCGCCGCGCCGGTTGGCGAAGTCACGATTCCAATTCGACGTGGAAATTTTGGCAGCGCTCGTTTGCGCGCTGGGTCGAAAAGTCCTTCCGCTTCGAGTTTGCGCTTGAGCGCTTCGAATTTTGCCTGGAGCAAGCCCGCTCCGCGCGTCTGCACGATCCGCACGCTGAGTTGATATTGCCCGCGCACTTCGAAAACCGAAATGTTCCCGTAAACCTGCACCTGTGCGCCATCGCCGAGCGGCGCGCGCAGTGGCGCCATCGCATTGCGGAAAATCACGCACGCGATTTGGGCGCGTTGATCTTTGAGTGTGAAATACTGGTGGCCCGAAGGATGCAGTTTGTAATTTGAAACTTCACCCTGCACCCAAACGGTGCTGAATTTTGTTTCCAGCGTTCCGCGGATCGCGCGGGTCAGTTCCGTGACCGTGAGGATCTTTGCGACTTTCGGGAAGAGATCGGTGGTAAAGTTCATTGCGATTGGAGGGACGAGCTCCGTCTCGTCCCATTCTTGAGGACGGCACGGAGGCCGTCCCTCCGTTCGACATTACGCGCCGAATAGTTCATTTTGCGCGCCGCTCGGCGGTTTCAACCCGAGTTTGCGATACGCATTCGGCATCGCCACGCGGCCTTGCGGTGTGCGCTTCAAGTAACCTTCCATAATCAAGTACGGCTCGTTCACTTCCTCGAGCGTGCCGGCTTCTTCGCCGACCGCGACCGCGAGCGAATTTAAACCGACGGGGCCGCCATTGAATTTGTGAATAAGCGTTTCGATGATGCGCTTGTCCCATTGATCGAAACCGTCGCGATCGATTTCGAGCATGGTCAGCGCGCGATCCGCGAGGTCGGCCGTAATCTTGCCATCAGCTTTTACCTGCACATAATCACGCACCCAACGAAGCAGATTGTTCGCCGTGCGCGGCGTGCCACGCGCGCGCGTCGCGATCTCCGCCGCGCCCTGCGCATCGGTTTCGACGCCGAGCAAACCCGCGCTCCGCAAAATAATCTTCTGCATTTCTTCCGCGCTGTAGTAATCGAGCCGCGCCGTCATTCCAAAACGCGATCGCAACGGCGCGCTCACCATCCCGGCACGCGTCGTCGCGCCGATGAGTGTAAACTTCGGCAACTGCAAACGCAGACTGCGCGCCTGCGGTCCCTGATCGATGATGATGTCGAGCCGGTAATCTTCCATCGCCGGATAAAGATATTCTTCGATCGTGGGCTGGAGCCGGTGAATTTCGTCAATAAAAAGCACGTCACCTCTTTCGAGACTGGTGAGCAAACCGGCAAGCTCCCCCGCTTTTTCGATGACGGGGCCGCTCGTGTTTTTGATGCTCACGCTCATCGCGTTCGCGATGATGTGGGCGAGCGTCGTTTTGCCGAGACCAGGCGGTCCGCTCAACAAAATATGCTCAAGCACGTCGCCGCGCTTTTTTGCAGCTTCCACGAGAACTTCCAACCGCTCGCAGACCTTCACCTGTCCGGTGAACTCGCTGAACATCGGCGGGCGCAGCGAGATTTCGAAGGCCGGGTCCGGTTCAGGCGGTTGCATCAACGCAGCGCTTTTCGTCATCCAGATTTTTCGTCAGGACCAGTTCCGTCCCGCGTTTTCGCAGAATGTAATCGATCTTATCGAACCCTTTTCTCATCAAGTACAAGCCGAGCCCGCCAGGTTTGATCAGATCGTGCGGCCGGCCTTTCATGGCATGCGGCGGCGTTTGTTTTCCGTAATCGCGTACCCGCATGCGGATGCACTGGCCCAGTCCTTCGAGCGAGAGCGCGATCAATTGGTCGTCGCGCAAATGGTAAGCGTAGCGGATAATATTTGTGCACGCTTCGTCGACGCCCAGGACCATCAACAGGCGCTCCTCTTCGGAGAGCGGATAAGGTTCGAGAAAGCGGCGAACGAAAGTGCGCATGAGGGCGAGATTGGCGGTATGGCTGCAAAACTCGATTTCTTGTTTCATCACCGCCACAAACGACTGTGAAGCAAATTTGATGCGCGCTTCAAGTAATCATCCTCAATCAACTTGCGGTGGTTGCAACTGCCTGCTCTCCAGAACGCGTTGCGCAGTGCAGAAAAGCGTTGTTCTGTTTGCGCATGCGGAACTTGGTTTTCGCGTTGCTCGTCATCGCCTCGCCCGCGCTCGCGCGCGAGCACGTCACTGCCTATGAAGCGTTGCGCGTCGTCGGCACGCAATTGAATCGCGATGCCGTCAATCACATCATCTCGGTCACCGGCGTGGATGGCAATCCGCAGCCGGAAACGTGGAAGATTTTGCTCGAGGACCGGAGCGCGCGCGGCGGCGTGCGTGAATTGGAAGTTGCCAACGGCCGCATTGTTTCCGAACGCACACCGCTGCGCGCGGTCGTCGGCTCAACCGAAGGCGCGAAGATTAATACTTCGCACTTAAATTTAGATTCGAGCGGCGCGTATTCGGTCGCGAGCCGCACCGCCGAAAAATCGAATGCCGCTTTCGCCACGGTTAGCTACACTTTACGCACGGATGAGCGAAGTGAACCGATCTGGATTGTCACTCTGCAAAACGAATCGCGCCGGCCAGTCGGCACGATTTATATTGGCGCAAATCAGGGAACAGTCACGCGCACCGAGGGAATGTTTAATGGCGCCAGTATGGATCAGGTGGTCAATGCCGAGGATGCCGAGCGTGAAACAGACGAAGCGGAAGACGAAAATCCGGACGACGAGAACATCGTCAAGCGGCGAATCAAGCAGTGGTTCCGGCGGACGACAGAGGATGCACGCCGTACTTTCGAGCACGTCCGGCGCTCTTTTTCCGACTTCATTCACGGCGACTCATCCGACGAGTAATCCCACCGCGCAACGATCCAATCGATGAAGGAGAATAGTGATCACCACTGGCCGGCTCTGCCTTTCGCAGGGTGGGCCGAGACTGCGGCCACGTTGCACATGTGGACGCAGATCGTCGGGAAAATCCGGCTGACGCTCACTCCGTGGACGAATCATTCCTGGCACGTCACGCTTTATCTGACTGCGCGCGGACTAACGACCTCGCCGATCCCGCACGGGTTTGAGACCTTCGAAATTCGTTTCGATTTTGTTGATCACGAATTGCGCATTCTGAAAAATGACGGGGCCGTGCGAATGCTCAAGTTACAACCGCAATCGGTCGCGAAATTTTATGGCGCGGTCATGACAGCGCTGGGCGATCTCGAGTTGCCGGTCAAGATCGACATCCTGCCGAACGAGATTGAGAAGCCGATTCCGTTCGACCGCGACGAGCAACACCGAGCGTACGATCCTGAATATGCGAACCGATTTTGGCGTGTCCTCGCGCAGGCCGATCGTGTCTTTAAAGAATTCCGTGCGCGTTTTTGCGGCAAATGCAGTCCCGTGCATTTTTTCTGGGGCAGTTTTGATTTGGCGGTCACGCGTTTTTCGGGACGTCCCGCGCCGCCACATCCGGGCGGGATCCCGCATTTGCCGGACGCGATCACGCGCGAAGCCTACTCGCAGGAAGTGAGCAGTGTTGGCTTTTGGCCAGGAAACGCCGCAATGCCCGTGCCGATTTTTTATTCCTACGCCTACCCGGAGCCGTCTGGTTTCGCGGAAGCAAAAATCAGCCCAGAGTCGGCGTCTTATAACAAGCAGTTGCATGAATGGACGCTGCCGTACGAGAGTGTTCGCACCGCGGAATCGCCGGACGATGTTTTGCTACAGTTTGCGCAGAGCACCTACGACGCAGCCTCACTTCTGGGCAAATGGGACCGTGCCGCGCTCGAGGAAAAGAAACCAATCTTGCATTCTTCCCGGCAGATTCGTAATTAACGCGATCATGCCGAAAAACATATCGCCAGTTGCGGACGCCGCGTGGCAAGAGGTGGGACACGGTTGGCGTCAACTTTATGGTGATTTCGACCGGCTTGGTGTGAGCGTCGAATGGCATGAATTCCAGACTGAACAAACTCTTGATTGGGGCCGCAGCTTCCGGCCGCAGAGCATCGAATTTTGTCTCAATCTCGAGGGCCGCGGCGCGGTTGGTTATGAAAGCCGCATGCGGTGCGATTACGTGCCTGGCAGCTCCGGTTTTTACTCGTTAGGCGATGCGCCACTTGCAGCCTCGCGGGACGCGCACGATCGGCACCGCTTCGTTACCTTGGAATTTTCGCGCGAGCATTTGCAGCAGCAGCTCGAATATTGCCAGAACGATCTCGATCCGCAGATGCGCACCGCGATTTTTCCCGTGAGAGAGACTGCAATCGTTTCGAAGCCGCAACCGATGTCGGTGCAGCAGCGTGACGTGGTCGCAGGTCTCGCGCAGCCGCCGGTTCCGAAAGCAGCGCAGATTCTCTGGTATCAAAGCAAAGCGCTCGAACTGATGGCGCATTTTCTTTTCGAGCCGAAGGATCCGGAATTTTTCTGCATGCGGCAGAAGCGCGTGGCCCGCGATCGGGTCGAACGCACAAAAGAATTGCTGGCGCGCGACCTGGCGAATCCGCCGACACTCGAAATGCTCGGGCAGGAAGTCGGCTGCAGCCCGTTTTATTTGAGCCGGATATTTTCGCGTGAAGTCGGGCTGACGATTCCGCAATTCTTGCGCAACCTGCGGATGGAACGCGCCGCCGAACTTTTGCGCAGCGGGCGTTACAATGTCACTGAAGCTGCCACCGAAGTAGGCTATTCAAGCCTGAGTCATTTCAGCAAGGCGTTCTGCGAAACAATCGGCTGCTGCCCGGTGCTGTATCCGATGGCAAAGCATGTGATCTTGGATCGCTGACGCGATCCAAGTAAAGCGATGAAGCGATGAAGCGATGAAGCGAAAGACCGCTTCAACGTTCTCATGAAAATCACGCGCGCTCTGATTTCCGTCTCCGATAAGACTGGCATCGCAGCGTTTGCGCGTGCGCTGGAGAAATGTGGCGTGGACATCATTTCCACTGGCGGCACGGCCGAACTTCTGCGTCGCGAACAGGTTCCGGTGCGCGAGATCTCGCAGTTCACAGATTATCCCGAAGTCCTCGATGGCCGGGTTAAGACCCTGCACCCTCGTGTTCATGGCGGATTACTTTATAAACGCGGCAATCCGAAACACGAAGAGGAAGCGCGCGACTGCGGCTTCCAGCCGATCGATCTTGTCGTGGTTAATCTCTATCCGTTTGAAAAGACAATCGCGAAACCGAAGGTCACGCTCGCGGAAGCAATCGAGCAGATCGATATCGGCGGGCCATCGATGATTCGCAGCGCAGCCAAGAATTATGAATCCGTCACCGTGGTGGTGGATCCGGCCGATTATGATGAAGTCCTGGAAAGCATTCGCGATCACGATGGCGAAACGACTTTGAAATTGCGCGAGCGCCTCGCGATCAAGGCATTCATCAAAACATCGGAATACGATCGCGTGATCGGTAATTTTTTGAACGAGAAGCAGACGACCGACGCATCCTTTTCCATTTCGCTTCCGCTCGCGACGCGACTGCGCTACGGCGAAAATCCGCACCAGACCGCGGCGCTATACGGCGACTTCGATGCGTGTTTCGAGAAGCTGCACGGCAAAGATCTTTCCTTTAACAACATTCTCGACATCAGCGCGGCGATGGATCTGATCGCCGAATTTTCTCAGGCGACGGTCGCGATTTTGAAACACACCAATCCGTGCGGCGTCGGGAGCGATCCTGATTTGCGCGCGGCGTGGGAGAAAGCTTTCGCGACCGATAAGCAGGCGCCATTCGGCGGAGTGATTGTCTGCAACCAACCGATCGATGAAGCGCTCGCCAAACCGATCAGCGAAATATTTAGCGAAGTGATTATCGCGCCGGAATTTGAGGGCAACGCGCGGGCGCTCTTGCAGAAGAAAAAAAATCTGCGCTTGATTCGGTTTCTGCCGCCGCCGCCCGATCCAAAAGCGAAGCTCGATCTCCGATCGGTTTGCGGCGGCCTGCTTGTGCAAGACAAAGATGTGATCGCGGAACCGTCCGATTTTTCGAAGAAAGTAGTAACGAAACGGCTGCCTAACGAACAGGAAACGCCCGCGATGCTTTTTGCTTGGCGTGTCGTCAAGCACGTGAAGTCGAACGCAATCGTCTATGCGGCGAACGATCGCACACTCGGCATCGGCGCCGGTCAGATGTCGCGTGTCGACGCCTCACGGATCGCGGTTTGGAAAGCGACCGAGGCCGGGCTTTCGCTTTCCGGCAGTGCCGTGGCGAGCGATGCGTTCTTTCCGTTTGCCGATGGTTTGATCGCGGCCGCCGATGCGGGCGCGACTTGCGCCATTCAACCGGGCGGCTCAGTCCGCGACGCCGAAGTCATCGCGGCCGCTGATGAGCGCGATATGGCGATGATCTTCACCGGCGTTCGTCATTTCCGGCACTGAAT
>WNFC01007238.1_pt1 | contig 13882 bp, 17 predicted proteins | sample 5400541 | NCBI WGS metagenome assembly WNFC01 (sample SAMN13153342, study PRJNA577476) | soil metagenome | isolation source: 120 cm saprolite under Douglas fir tree site 2 hole 2 replicate 1 | place: USA:California | collected 2015-04-18
CTAAGTCGTTTACAATCCGCACTTCCGAGACCCCCCTCCCGCAACTCCTTTATAATCCGCACTTACAAACACCTCTCGGATCTGCGGGAAACAAAGGACTTATAACCCCTTTAGAATCCGCACTTACGAAAAATTCTCCCGTAACCTCTTTAGAATCCGCACTTACAAAAACAGGGGGGTGGGGGTCCTTCCGGCCGCTCAAACGATTCTTTTCAGGTGGAAGATTCCCCCAGCGGAAACAGCGTCGGCTCCGCGGGCGGAGCGTCCGCGATGGCATCGAGTTCCGGGTAATGCTGGCGCAGCGGTTCGGGAACTTTGACTTTTGTTTTCTTGAGGATGTGGATGAGTTGCAGAGCGTTCACGACGGCCTTGCCCTGGAAATGATTATTGGTGATCACAAACGTGTCGCCGGCGTGCTCCTTCACTTTCCCCACTCGGGTGATCCAGGGAGCAAGCTCTTCGGCGGAGTAGAGGTAGTTATACCGCTCATGCACGGGAATCGCGGCGTCGTCGCTGAACCACGTATCGTAGCGCCGCCCGTGCAGCCGCACGTAGCCCACGGGCGAGGTCGCCTGCGCGGACGGCGCCAGGGAGCGGCCGATAAGCGGCTGGTCGACGTTGCAGAAGCCGGCATTATGCTCGCGCAGGAAAGCCAGCGTTTCAGGAGAGTTCCACGTGCCGTGGCGAACTTCGACAACGAGGGGATAATCCCGAAACCGCAACAGGACCGCGGAGAGATACGCCACCGTCTCTTTCGTGCGATGAAAGGAAAAAGGGAATTGAAGGAGGACGGCGCCGAGTTTGTTCGCCGCGCGCAAAGCGTCGAACCCGGCGCGGACCGCTCGCTCGTCCGCGGCCGTGGGGCCCGATCCCACCGACGTGGTGTCGTGGGTGAATTTTTGCCAGAGTTTTGCGGTGAAGACAAAGCGCGGGTTGGCCGCCACGCGCTCAATCCATTGCGCGGCGTGCTCCGGGCTCAGCGGCTGGTAAAACGAGGTATTGATCTCGATGGTGTCGAAGAATTCCGCCAGATAGGTGGCCTCGTGAAATCCCTTGGGACGCCGCGAAGGATAAACGTAGCCAGCCCAGTCCGGATAGGACCAGCCCGCGGGGCCGACACGGAGCGTGCTGGCCGTCGCGGTATCAGCAGTTGAATTGGTCGCGCTGGATCGCGGCGGCGTTTGTGGCTTGCGTTTCGGCATGAAGAACGGCGCGCCATGCGCACCGCGAGCAGAGTAGAGGGAAGGGAACGGAAGTGTCAACGCATCTGAAACTGAGAACACCAGGCGTCGTTGCCCCGGAGCTTTCCGGCTGTTATGCTTCTTCTCGATGTGGTGCGATGATCCGAACCGCGTCTCCCTCCGCGCTTCCAGGTTTTCCTACGGGTGCACACATGAAACTCTCCATCAATTTCAAACATGTCGAGTGGCACAAACCGGTCGAGGTCGAAGTCGAACGCCATGTTAGCAAGCTGGAGAAACTGCTCAAGAGCTATTCACCGGATCTCATCCAATTGCACGGTGGATTTTCAAAGAATCCCCGGAAGGATGAGAATTCCTGCGTGCTGAACCTATCGCTGCCAACGGGCACGCTGCATGCCACAGGCACCGGAGTCAACGTCCGAACCAGTTGCAAGAAAGCCTTCAGCGAATTGGAAGCGCAGGTGAAGAAGCACCAGGCCAAGTTGCGCAAAGATTACGAATGGAAGAGAAAACGCCTCCGTGTGCGTGTCGGGGCGCTTTCCTGAACCGCAACGCCGCGTTGTCCCTGGGAGCCGGCGCTTTCCTGAACCGCAACGCCGCGTTGTCCCTGGGAGCCACCTGCGACCGTGGAGCCTGCTCTCTTCGAAGCCGTCTGCGAGCATGCAGTCGGTTGTACTCGAACCCATCTGCGAGCTGGCAGCCGACTGATCTCGAAGCAAACTGGGACCAGGCAGTCGGCCGTCCTCGAAGCCATCTGCGAGCATGCTACAATGAAAAGTTCATGCCATAGGGGCGTAGCTCAGTGGTAGAGCAGCGGCCTTTTAAGCCATTTTGACTGTGGCGCCATGAGTGACCTGCAAGCGCCAATACACGCCATTTCAGCTAGATGCGGAAAATTCGGCATGACGCACTCAGCCGCATTCTGCCTAGTTTTGCCAATCCAAGTGCCACCAGAACTGCCACCGAAAACGCCGCAGCGTATATATAATGGTCCTCCTTGCGAGGTGTTCGGTGGACATCCCCAGCGATCTATTGAACCAAGTTAAGGAGGGCCGCGTAGTCCTATTACTCGGTGCCGGTGCATCCCTCGGTTCCAAAACAAAGGATGGCCGTCGCTGTCCTAGCACCCCGGAGCTCGGACAATTATTATCAGACACATTCCTTGGTGGCTATCTGCGTGACGGGCAGCTGAGCCAGATAGCCGAGTTCGCAATTAGTGAAACGGACCTAGGGAGAGTTCAGTCTCTCGTTCGGGACAAGTTCCAAAACCTTCAGCCAACGGAAGGCCACAAACTACTACCGAAATTCATCTGGCACGGTCTGGCGACGACGAACTACGACATGCTAATCGAGGAAGGCTATGCAGAGACGACGGATCGTCTGCAACAACCTCGGCCCATGATTGAAGACAGGGACCGAATAGACGAAAACCGTCGCGACCCACGAAACATCGTGCTGCTTAAATTGCATGGCTGCATTACGAGAATCACCAACGAACAATGCCCGCTTATCCTGACACCTGACCAGTATCGTCTATATAAGCAAGGTCGGACGCGGCTATTCAATACCCTAAAGGAATGGGGTGCCGAACATCCGCTTGTCTTCGTCGGGCACAGCGTGCAGGACGCGGACATCCGTGCTGTCCTGGAGGAACTTAGTGAACTCAGTGCCTTTAGGCCTCGATACTTTATCGTCGCTCCGGACGTTGATGGGGTTAAGGAGAGGTTTTGGGATTCGAAGAGGATCACGCTTATCAAGGGCACGTTTGAAGAGTTTCTCCAAACATTGGGTACCAAAATTCCCGGTCCATCGCGACCACTGGCTGGCATCGGTCTCCCGGCGAGTAGTCATCCGATCCAAAAATATTTCCGAACGAACAACTCGATTAGTAGCTCTACACTGGAATCCCTCAACGCCGATGTTGTCTACGTAAATGGCATTTCCGCGACAGAGCATATTGATCCAAAGGAATTCTACAAAGGTTATACCAGCGGCTTCGGACCGGTCGAGCAGAAGCTAGATGTTCGACGACGAATCACGGACAGAATAACGGAAGATTATTTCATTAGAGACCAGAACGAGAAAACGTCTGGCCCCGAAGTGGTTTTGATTAAGGCCCATGCCGGTGCGGGCAAATCCGTAATCCTGCATCGCCTCGCATGGGACGCAGCGCGCGAATACGAGTGCCTCTGCCTATTTTCTAACACTCAGGGTTCACTGACTGCTGCGCCATTGCAAGAACTTATCCAGTCGCTGGGACGACGACTCTACCTCTTTGTGGATGACGCCACTGATCGTTCCCGAGAACTAGAAGGCCTATTGAGGCGAATGGGACCAGAAGGGAACTATCTGACGGTGGTTATGGCGGAGCGAATCAACGAATGGAATGTTCAAGGTCAGAATCTGGCTCCATTTGTGACTGAGGAATTCGAGTTGAGATATCTTGACGCTGCCGAAATTGATGGCCTGCTGGGCCTGCTCGAACGGCATCACGCCCTCGGAACACTAGAGAGACTAACTCCAGATGACAGGAGGAAAGAGCTATCAGGGCATGCTGGAAGGCAGTTGTTGGTAGCGTTACACGAAGCAACACTCGGGCTGCCCTTTGAGACGATATTGGTGGACGAATTCAACCATATAACCCCCTTCGAGGCTCAGCGCCTTTACCAGACAATATGTGTTTTGAATCGACTGAACGTGCCAGTCCGAGCGGGGCTTATCGCAAGAGTGCACGGGATACCTTTCGAAGAGTTCAAACGCAGATTCTTTGCGCCGCTAGAACATGTTGTCTTTGCAGAAAAAGACGACGTTACCGGAGACTTCCAATATCGGGCTAGGCACCCGCACATTGCAGACGTTGTGTTTCTCAGGGTGCTCAGAAACGCTGAGGAACGCTTCGATTGCTACATCAGATGTTTGAAAGCGCTGAACGTTGCTTACGCAGTTGATTGGAAGGCCTTCTGGCAAATGGTTCGCGCTCGAAACCTGCTCGATCTCTTTCCCGATTTGCAAATGGTACAGGCGGTATTTGCAGCAGCAAAAGAAATCGTTGGTGAAGATGCCCACTTGCTCCACCAAATGGGAATATATGAAATGCATCGCCCAAATGGAGACCTATCTGAGGCTTCTCGCCTTCTCAGTAGGGCATCCGATTTGGCACCTTACGATTCGGCTATCAAGCATTCTATTGCAGAACATAGATTAAAAGCCGCTGATCGGTCGAGAACTCCACTGGAAAAAAGCAAGCTTCTAAAGGATGCAGCCAATATCTCGGCAGGCCTCATCCGCGGCGAGAGTACCGATTCGTATGCTCACCATACGCTCGTCAAAGTCGAGATCCGTGAACTGGAAGACGGACTCGCCGCCGGAGCCCCAGAAGCTGAGATTGAAGCTCTGGTGAAGGATGCGGAAAGCACTCTATTCGATGCTCAACAAGAATTCCCTGGAGATTCGTACCTTCTGGATGCTGAGTCGCGACTAGCTGAGGTCCTCAAAGACAACGAGCGCGCAACGAAAGCGCTGGCAAAGGCCTTCGAGGCTAATCCCAGAAACGCAATTGTGGCCGTGCGGCTAGCCCGTCAACTTGAGAAGTCTGGACAAACTCAGAGGGCCTCGGATGTATTGAGGAAGGCCCTCGAGGCAAATCCCAGTTCCTCTCGACTTCACTATACGTTTGCGAGGCTGCTGATGATAACAACGCCCGAAGATGGTGAAAACATAGCCTATCACTTGCGACGTGCGTTTACGGATGGAGATAACAACTACGAAGCGCAACTACTATACGGAAGGCAGCTTTTTCTCAATGGCAGCTCCGAAGAAAGCCGCACTGTATTCCGGCGTCTCGCGGCTGTCAGAGCAGCCCCGGAAATCAAAAACAGGCTCCTGCATCCAATTGAGGGCCGACGTTTCGACGGAAGAATGTCACGGCCCCAAGGCTCTTATGCGTTTATTACTCGGGACGGACCTGCCGATTCGATTTACGTACACGCCGCAAATGTCCCCGAAGACATTTGGGAGGTGCTAACTGTGGGAACGAGGGTTAGGTTTCGCATCGCGTTTACCTTACGAGGGACAAATGCGTTTGACCTGGAGATTATCTGACGGCGGCAGGACAAGCCATAAATGGGCCGGGGCCACTAAGGTTCCGGCCCTTTTCCTTTGCGAGAAGAGCTACTCCCAAACGAGTTTGTGAAAAATTGTAACTATCCCCCATCCGTAATAGACAACGTAGAGAGCGAAAACCTTACGCTGGTCGGGGTTGTGGATTGTGTTTTCGAGATCATTGATTACCCATGAGCTCGGATGTATCAGCTTGGAGCACATCTTCCAAAGAAGAGATTCCCGCGCTCCTGATGGCTCAACATTAACTCGCTTGCCTTGCGGCGGCAGCGTTTCGAGTTTGTAGGTGTCAGGCGGTACCATTTTTTCCAGCCTATCAAATAGTTCCCGCGCATCAATTGTCGGCTCGGACAGAAATTGGGTTGCCTTTGCGGGGCTTTCCGAGACGAATTTCGCCCAAAACTTTAGCTCGATGAGGCTTCGCATAACGCCCGCCATCAAATCGGCATCCTCTTCAATCCAGCGAACAGCGCGGCCCAGTTGAATGTCAAGGTATTTGAGAATTCGGACCCGCCCGATTTGCTGGTCCGAACGATTGTCTTCCGCAATGACCTTTGCGATTACGTCGCGGCAATGCCCCACGGCAAAGCGGAAATGTTCCGCGCTGTAATTATTGGCGAGGTCAGTGATAGCGGTTACGGGGTAAGGCACGTCGTTTTCAGTGGTCATGCAATCATTTTATCTCTAGCCGGGGCCAATTATCGGCGCCGGGGCTTTTGCGAACGCGCGTCGGGGCACCGGGGACGTGGTATCATAGGGGCAGGAGTTTTAAGATGGCGGACCAACCTAACAAGGAATTTCAGGACTTCATTCTCTCAGTTTCCAAGCTACGCGAACATCTCGCGGCAGATGCAGATGCTACCGCTCTTATGCAGGACGCGCTCAACAAGCTATGCCGGTACTACAATTCTGACCCGATAGCCCGTGCAGGGCGATATGTGATTGAGAACACACTCGGCCTCCATGCTCATCTTCACTGCACGGAGAAGCGTGTGGCGGATTGGGGATTTGAAGTGACCATCTCTTGTGATAATTGCGGACAGCAAGAAAAACATCAAGTCGCGAACCATGCCGTTGACGTAGCGACGGCTGTCATGCTCGGAAAGCACGAGGCGTGTAAGCCAAAGCCACGCATCCCAGATATCGAACACTTTCCCCATCTCGTCAATTGAAATACCCGGACTTCCCATCTGGCGGCCCGACCATCGCGTAAACTTGGGCCGCATTTCGTTTTGGGACGACCTGCTCCGGAAGACCCGATAGGCAGCCCGGTACGTGAATTGGTGATACAGGCCGAAAAGGGACAGAAAAATGTCCGCAGAAAAAATCGCGAGGCTTTTCATAATCAGAATCAAATCCGGCCCGCATGCTGGGCGGTATGTTGGTGGGCATTTCGGCGGCGGGTACGTTTCGAATCCCGAAGTGCTGAACAATCCACCGGTGAATGTTCCCGGTTCTAATAAGTATGGCTTGTGGGCTCAGGAAGCACCCGCAATGCGCTTTATTGAAGACGCAGTACACGACGGGGCGGCGGCGTTGGTCGAGCTAGGATACGATGTCGAGATGATTCAGGTTCAGTGAGGAGTTGGATGGATGCTTGAGCAAAAGATTTGTGACCATTGCAAGAACGCCGATATTCCACTCACGGAAACCAACGGCCAAGAAATTTTCCAACGCGACAGTGAAGGGAAGAAAGTTGTTAGGGCTGTGGTTCATCAAACGTGCGCCGATGCGTGGGCTTTGGCACACAGTGGAACGCTCATCTTGGACGTTCAGCCCGATGTACAGCCAGCGCCCGGTATTCTGAACGAAGGGATACCTACCGTTCCGCAGGCTACAAAGCCAAGCGTGTCGCCGGACCAAGTAGGCCATTGGAATCATCCTGAGGAAGGATAGGCCGGGCCGCGTAGGTACCCCGGAAACACCGTGTCGGGTTTATTCCCTTTCCTTCAGGGCATCCATGCGCGCCATGCAGGTCACTACGCACGCCAATTCCTATGCGAGCGTTGGCATGATTTGAAACTCGCAATCGTGGAATGCTGGAAGTCAAAACAACCTCCTGCATCGATTCCTTTTGTTCTCACTGCGATCTTCATGCGGAATGCTACACGACAGAAGAATGCGGCGGAACAAATACTAGCGGAGCGGGATAGGTTGGAAGGATGAATTCTTAGAAACAAACCAATCTGCGTACATCATTTCCTTCGCGCCAACTGGGCTGTCGTGATTGGTTACTTGCTTGTCTGGCGACGGCGGAACAGGCGCCGATCCCACTTTACGGGACGAGGCGCCGAAGCTGACACTAAATGAAACTGCGGGTGATCCTGGTTGAGAAGAATGTTGCGTCCCATTCCGCTCCCCGGAACCGAAGGCACGACCAGAACCGCGCTGCGCATTTCGGCATACCAACGGCTCCCGAAGGACTGGCTGACCGTACAATCGGGTGCATCCCATTTTGGCAAATCGCTCGCAGTGACTTCTTCGATGTCGACCACGGCAGGGATGTGAATTTCGATTGAGGCAAACCCTCGCGGCACACGGCCTAGGTTGCTATGCACGAGAGTCTCTAGAAGCGCACCGACATAAGACTCTCCGGCATAAATGACGCGCTGGCCCTTGATGTTCCAACGCGCGCCCCCTATCGCAGCACCGGTTCCGTCGAAAAGAGGAAACTTAGCGCGAGCGATTCGAAACGCCTTTAGCGGCCCCTTATACCGGGAGGCCATACTGGAGACGGTCTACCAAGGACTCGACCTGGCGAGCACCCAGCTCGGTCAGCGCACATTCGATCGGTGCACGACCTCCTAACTCCGGGTGTAGTGTCGTCAGCCATTCTCGGGCGTCATTCTGATCGTCCCATACCGCCTCAGCGGCTGCGATAACACGAGCGAGACGCTCTGTACGTTCGCTCTCAATCACGCGAAGCTTTCCGCTCCGCCGCTTGTACGTAGCCTCAGGCACGATTCGATAGAGGCAACGATTTGCTTCGCGGGCCGCAGCAAAAACCCGGCGCACCGTGATGCGGAGCGCCGCTTTCGGCAATCCTTCGCCTACAATTTCCTCCAAGTCCTCAATGGAGGTAACAGTCCTCCCGAGCACGGACCTTCCGCCCATCACCTCAGCGATACGCTTTGCTTCAATCACAAGGCCTCCAAGATGGGTATCATTATACCCCACTAGGCCATTCAATTGATACCACAATCTTGGTTGCCAAAAGTTCGGTGAAAATCGACTTGTCAGCAAGTCTAATATTATGAATACGTTGCAGCCATTACCGTCGATCATAGTGCTCTGCCAAAAGTGGCCGAATTGCGGACAAGTACCACAAAATCGCCTACTGGTGGAGAAGCGTACATCCGTGCAGGCAACATCTACTCCTCGTTACGGCACGTATCGCATTGCGTGCGAATCCAGCCAGAATCGTTTGCTTTGCCACGTTTGCCACGATCTTCGCAAGTTACCGATGAGAGCCGTTCAGCCAGACAAACGTATGTGTGAATCGCGTCTGTGCCGCCGCAGTAGAAACGCAACGTACCGTACTTTTCTTTGACCTGTTCCACAGCAAAACGCGTCATCGGCCACCTAACGAACGCCTTAAACCCGAGATCCTGATACAACCCAACGATATGGATTTTCCTTCGTGCCCGAACCCTCTTGTTTCGTCTTATCGGTTTGAACTGGCGACAGCGTATAGATGAACTTATTCCACGAGCGAAAGAGTCTCTTCTTGAAAAGAAACCATCGTTCCCGCAGCCACGAATAGTTCAGCTCTTCCTCAATGGCCAAAGTGAGCTGCCAGATGATTTCAAACCAACCGTCGCCGTGATCGAACCCCCAACACATGGCAGTTTGCGTCATAGGAGAGCGATAATCCTGATAGAGAACTGGAAAGCGTTTCACGAGCCGTTGGGTCAGTTCGCTATTCATGGTTTTCCTGCCATCGCCGTAGTTTTTGGTTGCCTAAGGTAGACAGGATGGAGGTCGTAGCAGTCGGTCTCCGGGTTGTAAGCTCGAATCTCCAGCACTTCAGATACATAGCGAAGACCCGGACGACGTTCGATCTGGACGATGATGTTGAGCGAGTCCGCGATATTCGTCTTGATGGCTCGGTAGGGCATCTCGACACCACTCTGCAGCACGCACGTAGTAAACCGTGAAATCCCTTGAGCGGCAGAATTGGCATGGACAGTCGAGAGCGTCCCGCTGTGCCCCGTGTTTAGGAGTTGAAGCAAATCGAAGGCTTCGCCGCCGCGAATCTCACCCAAAATGATTCGGTCGGGCCGGTGGCGCAGAGTTGCTTTCAGAAGGTCCCGGATGGTGACTGCAGGGAGGCCGTTCTGCTCGCGGCGAGCCTCGAATCGGAGGACATTCTCTTTCTGAATCCGTATCTCTGCTGTGTCCTCGATCAAGACAATGCGCTCATGGTCGGGAATGAATTCGGTCAGAATGTTGGCGAGCGTGGTCTTTCCACTCCCAGTTCCCCCGCAGATGAGAATGTTCTTCCGCTGGGCGACGTAGTCCTCCAACTGGGCGGCGAGTTCGGCTGTCACCGTTCCAACGTCAACGAGGTCTTTCATCCTGAATTTATGGGAATTGAACTTGCGGATTGTGAGCGCAACACCGTGGATGCTGCACGGTGGAATCACGGCGGCAACACGGCTGCCATCGGGAAGGCGGGAGTCGAGGATCGGCTTCGCTTCCGAAATATCATCGCCTAGCCGCCTGGCAATGTTTTTGACGGCCACGATGAGGGATTCGGGTGTGAGTTTCACTCCGGGGACCGCTTGGACGTACCCGGCCTTTTCAATAAAGATGCGCTCCGGGCCGTTCACCATGATCTCGCTGATGTCTGGGTCCAGTATGAGATGCTGGATCGGGCGGAGAAACGGGAGAATCAGCTCGAATCCGTTCATTAGAGTTGTCCGTCCGCAAGCTGGCGAAAGTAGGATTTGTTCACATCGTTGAGATAGGGCTTGAGATAGCAGAACATCGGCGGCAACGGATTAAGCCCGTCGTAAGCCAGGGTGATGGATTGCGCGTTCTTTAGTTCCGTGAACGTCTTCATGTCGAACCTGTAGTCCCGCTGCTGACTGTAGGTCTTGGAAGTGCTGATGTGCGCTTTGTCAGCCAGAGGTTTGCCTGTGAGATAGCTCACCCTGGAGTCGTGACCGCTTTCCGAGATGTTGTAGTTGACGCGCCACTTTTCCTCCTGTCCGCACAGTTCACTCGCAATTTTCGCGGAGAAGTCGTCCGATAAGGACAGGAAGATCTTCGTGCGGAAGGTCTGCAGCAAAGTTCGCCAGGTTTCCCCAGGGAGAGTTGATTGCAACGAGCTGATGCTCTGCGTCGCTACCAGAGGGATGCACTTTGCTTGGCGGGACAGAGAGAAGAATTTTTCATCGCCACTCGGCTCGTTCACTCCGACGGTAGCAAGCTCTTGGTATTCATCGCAGATGAAGACTATGGGGCGCCACTCTTTGTTGGGATTCTTCGCAATGTGCGGGATTCGATTCAAGACGGCCCGTTGAAAGTCCATCTTGAGCATCACGCCGATGGCTCGCGCCAACCCCGGGTTCATACTGGCGGGAAAATTCAGGGCAACGACCTTGCCTTGTTCCAATAGCGTTGCGATCTGAGGGAGGGGCTTTCGTCCAGATGTCTGCACTTCAGGTTGTTTATACAGTTCGGCAGGTGGACAGAAAGTGCGTTTGACGCGCGGATTGTCGTCAAAGAGGGAGAGAAAAACGGAGATACCTTCGACAACAGAGCTTTGCAATTTCTTATCGAGGTTTTTCCAGTCGTCGTTATACCAGCGCTTGACCGCTTCCAGTTGCTCCTTCCTATCCTCATCAAGGCCATTCGGACCGCTTTCCTGTTGGACAGTCGGCTCAACCCCGAGTTTCTGCAAAGCATCCCTCGCCCCGGGAGAATCCAGCACTCGGTATTGCTGCCCGCTCTCATCTGCTTCGAAGCCAGCTTCAGCAAGTTCTCGCGCGTAGGATTGGAAGGATTCGCGCGACACGGAGAGGAAGGATTTGCCCAGGATATTTTCCTCGGCCTGCCGTATCTTTCTTTCAAGCACTGGAGCCGAGATGGCCGACTCATAGACATCGAAGAGCGTGACGTAACCGAAACCGACCTGATGCAGAATGATGATGAATTTGACGAGGTTCGTGTATGCCTGCTGCCAGAACGGTTCTTTGCCCTTGCCAAATAAGTTGTTTAGTAAGGATGCGATTCCGTAGGCCAGGGCATAGCCTTCGAGATCGTTGTAAAGCGGATTGTAGGCCCACTCGGAATCCAGGCCGATTTCGATGTAGTCGTCGGCGCGGCCTCTCTTCCGCAGGATCTGTTTAATCTTGCCGCAGAAGTCGCCCTTAACTTCGAGTACCAGCGCGCTCGCCTTGGCGTTCGGGTCTGTCGCCCGGTAACCCAACAATTGGTCGGTGAACGGATACATACCGCCAGCCGTCTTTCCACTCCCCGTGGCGCCAATCATGATTGTGCCGGTAAACAATCCGCGCTCGGGGATGATGAGCCAAGTAGGGTTCTCTGCAGGAACGGGAAGGCGTGGATTGTGAATTTCACCGATGACGACGCTGAGCTGATTCCGGGATTCGAGAAGAGGATAGGGTGGTAACGGCTGCGGTTTTGGTGATCGTCTGGGCCGCAACGTAAAGATGTAGAGCGCTGAGAGCAAGAAGGAATAGCCGATGTAGGGTGTGGTGAACAGCATCACATGATAGGAAGCTTTCAGCGCCGCGTACGTCCAAGGGTCCCGAAGGGCGATCAATCGAAGAAAATATTCGTTCCAGGTCTGAGAAGCGAGCGAAGTGGTCATCGGCCATGGCATCTTGAGATAGAGCACGGCTCCCGTCACAATCGCCAACAACATGGCGAGGAAGTTTTTCGAGTTGAGGACCCGTTGAATCATGCCGCCGTTGGCGCTGTCCTTGCTGCGTTCTTGGGAGCTGGGCTTGTCAGTCGGGGTGTGTCAGAGGTTGCAGTCGAAGCTGCATGATTCTTTTCGAGCCACTGGTTGAACTCCTTGTCTCGACGGAAGAGGCGTTTCAGTGACTCACCAATGATGTACTCGTGCGTCGCGCCTCCGAGGAAGGTTGCATAACGCTGAAGCATTGTGTGCGCTTCCTCGTCGAGGCGTGCCGAGACCACCTTCTTTTCTTGCTTGGGTTCGACCTTCGGAATCAGGGCCATCTTTTTGTCTCCTCTACTGTTAGTGATTCAAACTGGCTGGGTTTTCTCCCAACAACTCTGCCGGCGACGGAGCGAGGAAATCTGTTGGACAGCTTGGGCGGTAGCGACCCCCGGCGCCGAAGGCGTTGGGCGGCTGCCAAGCCGCTCAAAGTGGGGTCGCTACCGCCCCAAATTCGGTTTTCTCCTCGCTCGACTCCGATGCTCCGTCGCCGGTCATCTCCTTCTGTTCTTGCCACTTCTAATTGCGGCCACTGGAAACCTGGCCGCAAATCCGCACGAAAACCCGCTTCGGGACCTCTTCGCGTCCCGGAAGCATCCTTTTGCGCCGCCTCCAAAGTCGTCACTCGTCGCTCCAATATCCTTGAATTCATGGCAGTTCGCTCCTCATGCTTCAGAGATCTGCACAGATCGATTGGCGGAAATCTGACGTAAAACGCCAGCAGTCTCTTTGTCCGCAGAGCTTTCCGTTTCGTTTCCTCGCGGGTCGGTAAAGACCTTCAGCGATGAGCCACAAAACATAGTTCGGAAAATACCCTTCTGGGATGGGCATGCCTGCTCCGCCGCGCTTATCACTTCGCCGTCCGCGATAGCCCCATGACGCCACTTTTCGTACAGCCCCTCGAACTTTCGGCCCACGTAACGGACCTGCGCTTCTTTCAGCAAGACCACGTCAGCGCTCGCTACACGTTCCTTTGCCTCCCATGCCTTGCGGACCCGGAAGTAATCCAACACGCTTACGGATTTGGTCAGGTCGCGCACTCCGTACAGCACGTGGTGGAACTCCGATTCCGCCGCCTGGAACAACCGGGCAGTGGGAGCCATATAGACAAACTCCAGCTTCGGAAGCGCCTGGAATAATCCAAGATAGGAGCGCAAGTGCGTGCCAAAGGCTTCGAGCGTCACGGCTCCCGCATCCACATACGTAAAGCTGACCACAGGGGGCGAGGAGAGCCGGTCCACAAACATGGGAAAGCGGTCCACGAAATACCGTGGCGTAATTTCGGCAGACTTTCTGGCCCGATACTGCTTCACTGGAAGAGCCTCTCTGCTTACGTTCCATTCCTTCTCAAAGAACGCGACCTTCTCCGCCTCCGTTTCGAGGTAGCGACGTTCCGGGTGCCCGAGGACGAAGTCCAAAGCGACCAACCGCGTCTTGACGTACTCCAGTTCGTGCTTCTTGCGGGTCCGCAGATTCTCTCGCTCGATAGCCTGGTACACCTTCCGAGCGAAAAGGTGATAGACACGCCCGCCGGAGCGGTACGCGTGAAAGCTCGCGTGTTTCCGGTCCAGGAGCTTGCGAATGAATGCATGGGACACCGACCCGGATTCGGTTTGCGCGAAGCATT
>WNFC01028286.1_pt1 | contig 13882 bp, 14 predicted proteins | sample 5400541 | NCBI WGS metagenome assembly WNFC01 (sample SAMN13153342, study PRJNA577476) | soil metagenome | isolation source: 120 cm saprolite under Douglas fir tree site 2 hole 2 replicate 1 | place: USA:California | collected 2015-04-18
GATACACCCGACGCCAAGATCGGAATTCGCGGATCTCTGGTTCGCAACTTCCTCGACACTGGCAGTCTCGTCACATCAGAAAACATCTTGCGCCCGCGAGAACGGGGTTTTCTCGCCAGCGTCCTGGCACCGGATAGCCGTGCCGTCAGCATCAACGTTGATGCGGCGTCAGGTGTCTCGGGCCTGATCTGGCCGGGTGACTATGTGGATGTCGTGTTGACCCAGGAGCCGACGACAACGAACGAGGATAAAACAGCTCAACAGCATGACATGCTGAGTGAAACCGTTGTTCAGAACGTTCGAGTCGTCGCGATTGACCAGGAGATTGTGCAGGGTGGCCCAGCCAACAACGCCGCGGCCGGTAAGGTAGCGCGCACGGTAACGTTGCAGCTTGCGCCAGAGCAGGTCAAGAAACTCACCGTCGCAGGACAGCGCGGCAAGCTCACCTTGGCTGTACGGTCAGCGGTCGACCGGCAGGATACAGCAGACGCGGACACGACGGTGGTGGTTTACGCACGCAATAACGGCACGAAATTCTCAGTCAAGAGAGACGATACCGGGACCTCGCGCACTGCGCAGAGCGTAGGGAGGTAGTGGTGAGCGTTAACATGGCAATGGTCAGTCCGCCTGAAGAACCTGCGTCTCTCGTAACACGCAACCGAATCGTTTGTTTCGTAAATGACGAGCTTAGTGCAGCGGCTCTGCGCAAAGGCCTCGAAGGTAGCAACTTATCGATCAGGCGCGGCACGATCCGTAATGCCATACGGATGCTCGAAACCGACACCGAGCTATTCGCGTTGGTGACAGACATCAGTGGAATCGATGATCCATTTACCGAACTGGAAAGGTTGGCCGCCGTCTGCCCACCCGATGTCCGGGTGTCTCTAATCGGTGAGAGCAGGGAGATCACCTTCTACCGCGAGTTGATGGAAATCGGCTTGACCGAGTACCTTCCGAGGCCGCTCACGCGCGATATGGTGCTACACCAGCTGCGCCCGAAGCTGCTTGGCGACGTGGCGCCTGGTGCGGCCGATCGTGGCGGGCATGTGATCTCGATCTGCGGCGCGCAGGGGGGCGCCGGAGCGACGAGTATCGCTATCAATCTCGCACTGCAACTGGCAGAGACTACAAAGGCCAAGGTCGCGCTGCTCGACCTTCATCTGCAAAACGGCGAAACGGCGGTGATGTTGGGTGTTCGGCCTGGACCAGGGCTGCGCATCGCTCTGGAAAACCCGATGCGGGCGGACACGTTGTTCCTCGAACGCGCGGCTATTGATATCAACGAGCGGGTTTGCTTGATTTCCGCCGATGAGGATCTGGATGCGCAGCTAAACATCACCGAAGCGGGAGTGAGACATGTGCTGGGTCTGCTCCGTCAACGGTTCAACTACATCGTTGTCGATATACCAGTCCCGTTTCCGCCATCCATCCATCCGGTGATCACGCTTTCTCGCCATGTGCTGGTGCTGCTGGAAGCGGAGGTGACCGGACTTCGCAATGCCCATGCCCTCCGCGCCGCCGTCACGAACATCGCCGGTAAGGATCGGGTCTTTACTTTGCTCAATCGTGCCAATCGTGCCGGGGGCCTTCCCAGGGCCACGATTGTCAAGGCCTTGGGCGCAGAACCAGACATGGTGATTCCCGACCTCGGCAAGGGGATGACCCAGGCGGTCAATCTCGGAATTCCAGCTCTAAAGCACGTATCAGGACTACGACGTCATCTCGCCCCGATTGTACGGGAGATTGCTGGTGTCGGCGCCCAGCGAAAGGGATGGTTCAGGAGGCTGCTCGGGTGACGAAAAAATTTGGTACGCGCGAACGCGACGACACGCCAAGCCGTTTACCTGCATTGACGCCAAGGGACAGCGCGCCAACTCGTTTGCGTGGATTGATGCCAAGCCGCGACGAACCCTCGACCGAGCAGCCCGTGATGCCAGCTTCGCTGCGCGAACGAGACGTGATGCCGGCTTCGCTGCGCGAACGAGTCATTATGCCAGCTTCGCTGCGCGAACGAGTCATTGCGCAGATTGAGCCATCGGTGGCCGCAACCGTTTCGCGCGATGTTCTTCGGCAGCAGATCGAGGAAATCATCCATGGAATCGCCAACCAGGAACGGCTCGAACTGTCAGGTCGCGAGCAGTTTCAGCTAGCGGACGAGATAGCAGACGACATGACCGGCTACGGGCCGCTCCGTCCGCTCCTGCTGGATGAATCGATTAACGATATCATGGTCAACGGACCAAGTAACATTTATGTCGAGCGAAACGGCAAGCTGGAACGGATCGCGATACGGTTCCGCGACAATGATCACATCGCATCGGTGGCGCAGAAGATTGCGTCGCAGGTTGGACGGCGCGTTGATGAATCCAGTCCGATGGTGGATTGCCGCTTGCCGGACGGCAGCCGGGTCAACATTATCTTCCCGCCGCTAGCGATCCATAGCCCCTGCATTTCCATCCGAAAATTTCCAACTCGCCGTTTAGATATGGCCGGAATGATCAAAAACGGCTCGATGACCTCGGCGATGGGAGAATTGCTGCAGATTGCCGCCCGGTGTCGGCTCAATATTTTGGTCTCTGGCGGTACCGGTTCTGGCAAGACGACGCTGTTGAACGCCATGAGCCAATTCATTGATCACAGTGAACGCATTGTCACCATCGAGGATGCGGCAGAGTTGCAGCTTCAACAGCCGCACGTGATCAGCCTGGAGACCCGGCCTCCCAGCCTCGAAGGCACAGGGCAGGTGACCCAACGCGATCTGGTGTGGAACGCCTTGCGGATGCGTCCTGACCGGATCGTCGTAGGCGAGGTGCGCGGCCCTGAAGCGTTTGACATGCTGCAAGCGATGAACACCGGCCATGATGGTTCGATCTCCACGGTGCATGCTAACTCTGCCCGCGACGCACTGACCCGTGTTGAAAACATGGTGCAGATGGGACAGGCAAATCTGCCGCTGCGGGCGATTCGATCTCAGATCGTCGCTGCGTTGGATGTTATCGTGCAAGTAGAACGCATGCGGGATGGACAGCGTCGCGTTATCCAAATTAGCGAGGTGATCGGCCTGGAAGGCGATGTGATCACCACCAATGACATCGCAGCGTTCGAGTACGAAGAGGAGGATGTTCACGGGCGGATATCGGGCACCTATCGGTCCACACACGCAATCCCGAAATTCAAGACTCGTCTTTCCTATTATGGGCTCGATCAAGCCTGGGCAGAGGCTATGAGGCAGTTATAATGGCGCAGTCTTTGACCATCATTGTCCTGGTGCTCCTGATGTGCGCAGCAGCCATGACGTTGTGGCTCGGCGCTCGACAAAGCCGCATTGATCGTAACCTGGCGATAGCCCTACCAACCTCAGCTTCGGCGGGCCTGCCCTCGATTCGTCGGTTAGAGGCCGGGTCCCGGTGGATGTGTCTCCACCGCCTAACCAATTACAGGGCTGGGACAGCTTACGCTTGGCACCCCGCGTATGTGCTACTTGCCGGTGTCATCGCAGCAGCGGCAATCATTTATGTTAATAGCCTGCTGAATTTTTCCATCCTCTACGTGTCTTTCGCGGCTGCAATTGTCGCCATCATGGTGGTGCGAGGTCTGTTTGGATGGCAGCAACGTCGCCTTGCCAATCAACTTTTTCGACAGCTACCTGACACGATCCAGCTGGTGACAAGTACTGTTCGATCCGGGCTGCCCGTGAGCGAAGCATTTCGCATCATTGCTCGCGAGATGCCGCAACCAACAGCCGGGCAGTTTGCTATCGTATGCAGCGAAGTGACTATGGGAAGCCCACCAGAGGAAGCTGTGGAAGCTGTCTATCGACGAACGCAAGTGACAGAGTATGGGATCTTTGCGGTGACACTTGCAGTCCAGCTGAAGTCAGGTGGCAGTTTGACCGAAACGTTGCAGACTCTGGGAGACACCGTGAGGCAGCGTGTTGCGCTCGCTGCTCGCGCGAAGGCTCTGGCAGGAGAGGTGATCTTTTCCTCTCGAGCACTTTCATTATCGCCCTTCATTGTAGGTGGGTTACTATACGCGATCAATCCGCAAACAGTTGATCTACTGATCTACGATCCGACCGGAAACATGCTCCTGGCTTACGCAGCAGCCTCGGTGCTTATCGGGACCCTTGTGATACGTTGGATGGTCAGAAGGGAAACAGAACTATGACTTTTGGTTTCAGTTTGGTCGCCCTCGACATAACACTTGCGGCTGCGACCTTCGTGTTGATCATTTACGAACTACACATTCGTGCGTTGAACATGCGGGTGTCAAACGCCGTGATGGGCGTTCCTGGCCGGTCAGCGCCCTTCGGAGACATGACCGGTTGGCTTTCATCGCTCGGCATGCGGTATCGGCGCTTCTACTCTGCAGAAAATCTGGACCAACTACGAACAATCGTTCAATCGTCAGGTTTCAATCCTCATCGAACCTTGCCGATCTGGATTGGTGTCAAAACTGTCAGCATGTTCTTGTTTCCGATCATTGGCTTGTTTGTCGCGCAGCTTTCAGGGAAGCCGCTGACCGATGGGCTGATCTTCGTTCTTATTGGCGTAGTGATCGGAATTATGGGCCCGCGGTTGATCCTGTCGGTGCTGAGACGGCGTTTTAACGCCGGCATCCGGCTAGGCACGCCGGATATGATCGATTTGCTGGTTGTCTGCAGCGAAGTGGGAATGGGTCTGGAGAGCGCGCTGCAACGAGTAGCGGAAGAAATGAACCAGACTAATCCTGCGATGGCCCGGGTCTTGTACGGCCTTCTTGATGATCTCCGGATATTGCCAAATCGCAGCGAGGCATTCGAGAAATTAGGATCTACGTCAGAAGGACTTCGCCGGTTCAGCATCATGGTTAGCCAAAGCCTGCAATATGGAACGCCGTTGAGCCAGGCGCTGCGCAGTGTCGCTGTCGACCTCCGGCGAGAACGTATTACCAACCTCGAAGAAAGAGCACACAAGTTAGGCGCCAAGCTGACTATTCCGATGGTGTTGTTCATGCTTCCAGCCATGTTCGTCATTTTGGGTGGAAGTCCGTTTCTGCACCTCATACGTACATTCGCCAGCTTCGGGATGAAGTAAGCCATGAGCACGGTGACCCTGTCGGAAAACTCGAAAAACTGGTCTTACGAGCGGATGGTGCAGCTGTTTGGCGGCATGTGGTTCATGTTGCTGGCACTTGTCGTCGCCATCAAAATTGGGGCATCGCTTACGGATCCCTGGCCATCGCTTCTGTCGAATTTTTGCCTTGCCATCTTCTACACGCTCCTGACGGTGTTGATCATGACCAGGCCACCGGCAAAGGCGCAAGCGGCCGGCCTGCTGCCTAGAATAGCTGCATTCGTCGGCAGCTATATGCCATGGACAATCACCTTCTTCGGCAAAACCGACCAAGCGTTGCCAAACTTGCTATCCACCGCTTGCGTGCTGATCGGCATGATCATGATGCTTGTCACGATCCGACATCTAGGTCGGGCGTTCAGTTTGGTACCGCAGGCACGTTCAGTGGTGCAAACCGGTCCCTATCGATGGATCAAACACCCACTCTATCTCTTTGAAGAAATCGTGATACTGGGTGTAGTGCTGCAATACCTTACACCGGTAACGGTGATGCTACTGATCCTGCATATCGGCGTCCAAGTATGCCGAATTCTTTACGAAGAAGACCTGCTTCGGCGCAACTTCCCTGAGTATTCCAGTTACGAAGCATCACGCTGGAGATTGATTCCTTATGTTTGGTGAGTGGACATGAATGGCCGGCTTGTTATGGACATGTGTGTTGATCTGCGTCGGTCTAACACTGACGCGAAGGGGCCAACGTGCTGCAGTTATTGCCCTGTCGAGATAGGCTTGTGAGCCATAGAGTTTTTTTCATCGCGGATCAGCGCGGCGCCGCCGCGCTTGAGATGCTGATCGTTTTCGCTTTCTTGGGGGTGAGCCTGCTTCTGCCGCTTGCCGATGTTGCTGCCGCTGGCTTTCGGTTTGTATCCGCGTCGGGGGCATTGCGCGCCTTCGGGCAAAAGATCCAGTATGACCCGCCACAGGACGTTACCGACTGGGCAGGCTGGAAGTCAGCACTCCCGACTTCGGTTGCAGGTTATCCCATCAACAATCTCCAAGTCGTTTGCGGTGATACCATGACTGCCTGCTCCGCAGCCAACTTTGTTTCGCCCAAGTACTATTCATACACGACGACCGTCACCGTGGCGCCCATCGTCTTAACAGCGGTGTTGTGTACGAGTGGTAACGCCAATCCTTGTTCGTTCACACTGTCTTCACGCGCAGAATGCCGCCGATGCGGCAGCCTATTCGGGTGCCGTGCAGCAATTATGCTTAATGAACGGCTGTACGGTTACACAAACAGTGGACTATCGCGCTAAGCAATCCGCGGCACAGAACGCGTTCTGCAACGCGGGCGGCACCTCCTATCCGGGCTCCCAGTGTAGCACTAGCCTTCCGACGGGAATCTCGCAGACCGTCACGATCGCTTCGCTCGCTTCATGGAACGGGGCGCCCGGAACTTTCGTTCAGGCCACTGTTAGCCAGCAACAGCCAGCATACCTGGCGGCAGTGCTTGGTTTGTCCACTGTCAATATAGGCGCGACAGCCGTGGCCACAGTAAATAGTGTGCAGTTCCCGCCATGCGTCTTGACATTGACAGGCTCTATCAGTTTCCAAGGCAGCCCGAACATCAATGCGCCCAATTGCGGCATGGCCTCGAACGATCCGGCCAAGGATGCAATAAACTTCACCGGCGGCGGGATGAGCATGAATCTCGGCTCGCTATCGACTGTCGGCGGCTGCACGGGTGCCGCATCGTTCTGTAACACCGCGTTATCGTATATGCCGGCCCCGATCACCAATCCCTTTTCTGCTCTCGATGGCGCCCTCACCACGTTGTGCGGAGCGAACCCCACGCTCCCCGCCAAATGCGGTCTTCCAGTATGTCCAGGATCAGATCTTGTCGCTTACACTGCCGGCTCGGCCAGCACCGCATGCACGAATAACAATACCTCGACGAAGGGCAATATCCCTTTCCACTTGGCTGCAGGCGTGTCGGTGTACTTCATATCTGGTACTCTGACCCTCAAGGGCGGCTCCTCGATCACCTGTACAAATCCATGTACAGGAGTGACCTTCATTCTGCTGCCAGGGGCGACCATTGACACGAAGGGGGGCGGCACGCTCACCCTCAACGGGCCGGCAACTGCCCCGAGTACCTCGTCGCTTCCCGCGGCCCTTCAGTCTAGCGCTGCATTATTCCAGTACATGGCAATGTACGATGCTTCAGCGGCGCCGGTGCAATTCGGTGGAACTAGCAACATCACCCTCACAGGAAACATCTACGCGCCGACCGCATCAGTGACGTTTCAGGGCAACCCGACGATCGCCGTAGGCGGCGCAGGCGGTTGTGGCCAGTTGATCGCCGCCTCGATAGCGTTCAACGGTAATGCCACCTTTGACACCACAGGGTGCCCAGCGCAAACGAAGCTGCCTAAAAGCCAGTATGTCCAGTTGGTGCAGTGATGAGAAAGCTCGATCAGCGCGGCGTCGGGGCGATGGAATTTTGCCTTGTCGCCGTGCCGCTTTTCATATTGATGTTCGCCATCTTCGATCTGGGGCGTTACGCAATCACCATGCAGTCATTGTGGACGCTCGCGAATGCTGGTGCTCGCGCCATCATGATCACCTGCTACACAAATGCCGCAATCCAAAAAACAACTCCCACTTGCAGCGGTGATCCCTTGCCATCCGATGCGGCAAAACAAGCAGTCGCGCCCTTCCTGTATAATGGCGGTCTCGCGCCGACACTGAACGTACCAGCGACGGCAACCTCCCCAATTACTGTTACGGCATCTCAACCAGATTTTACCATGATTATGCCGATATGGGGCACAGCATTGAACGCGCCGAGCGCGTCCACCTCAATACCATTCTAGCACATTCCCAGGCCTCATCCTGGGATGCGATTACGGTAAGCGATAGAGAGTTGGTCCCGGTTGTCTGGACAGATTTTGCGCATCGATTAAGTGGAGCTTCTGCCGGGGTCGGCTGCCAAGCGGAGGGGCAGCGGGGAAGTAAATTAAAGCAAAAATAATGAAAACATTGAGCAAACGAGCCGTTTAACACAAATTTTACGCTAGTGGTTGGTCCGGCCGTCAGCCATCGGTTGCGACCGTCGCCAGGGCGGTCACGCTTCAGGCCACCCCCGAACAGGCACAGAAGGTGGTGCTCGTTGGCAACATTGGAAAACTTTCTCTGGTGTTGCGACAGGCCGGTAATGGTCTCTCCTTGCAAACGAGGCGCATGACAGACGATGATAATGGCGGCGCATTTGCGGCCGACCGTAGGCCGGAAAGTGGCGTCCTCTGCGGGACCGGTGTTGATTTTATGGCGAAAGCAGTGCACGCCCGGAAGGGGAATTACGAAGGTAACCATTTATAGTGGGACATATTGTAAGCTACGCGACGGGGTGCGCGAAGGAAATTTTGTTAGGACGCCGAGGGCGTATATTGCGGGGACGGCCGTGGATCGCGGCGAAGGGGAATGTAATGAGTGGCGGTCGCGTTGCGAGCAGGGAAGGACGGGGGCTCGCCTTGAGCGTGTTCGTTCTTGGCGCTGCGCTTGCCTTGTTTGGCTCGGCTGACCACGCGGGGGCTGCAGATCGGCGGGCCTCGTCCAGCGGCGTCTTTGTCAGCGATATGAGCGACGTCCAGCGCGTCAAGGTGACCGTCAACAAGTCACGCACATTCAGGGTCGATTCAGCCTTTTCCACCATTGTCGCGGGCTCGCCTGACATCGTCGACGTGAAGTCGCTGAGCGACCACCTGATCTACATCCAGGGCAAGCAGACCGGCACCACCAACGTCATCCTGTTCGATAGTTCGATGAAGCAGATCGGCATCCTCGATGTCGAGGTCGCGATCGATATCGGCAATCTGCAGCAGAACATCCAGTCCAGTACCGGCACCCGCGGCATTCGCGTCTCCGCCACGGAGGGCCAGGTGGTATTGAGCGGAACGGCCACCGATGCGGTCGCCGCCGAGCGAGCCATGGCGATCGCCACCGGCAGCGTCCCCAAGGGCGGCGTGGTCGTCAACGCCATGAACGTGGCGGGGCCGCAGCAGGTCATGCTGGAGGTGCGGTTTCTCGAGGTCTTTAGACAAGCTGGGCGCGACCTCGGCGTCAACCTCTTTGCCGCCAATGCAAACGGCACGAACGTCGCCAGCACGGGTCTAGGTCAAGTTGCAAACGTCGGGCGGACACCTATCGGCGGCATCGTTGGTGGCGGTAGCACACCCGTCGGTGCCAATCCTGCTGGCAGCCTTCCACTGCTTGGTACGGCAGCCACGCTGGCAAGCGGAGCGGCCCCATATGGGGCGTTGCTCACGAGCGTGCTCAGGCTCAACAACGGCATGTCGATCGACAGCCTGGTGACGGCGCTGGAGACCAAGGGCGTATTGCGCCGCCTGGCCGAGCCGAACCTGATGGCGCTGTCGGGCGATGCGGCGCGCTTCCTGGCCGGCGGCGAATTTCCAGTGCCGATACCCAACACCACGACGAACGGTTTTCCCACCATTACGATCGAATACAAGAAGTTCGGTGTTGAGCTGGCCTTCGTCCCCACCGTTCTCTCGCGCGGCGTGATCAACCTTAGGGTTGAGCCGTCGGTCAGCGAGCTTGATTTCACCAATGCGATTACGATTCAGGGGACGACCGTTCCAGCGTTGACCCGCCGCGACGCGCGGACCACGGTCGAGTTGCGCGACGGTCAGAGCTTTGCCATCGCCGGCCTGCTGCAGACCCGCAACCGGCAGGACGTCTCGCAAGTGCCCTGGATCGGCTCGGTGCCGGTGCTCGGAACGCTGTTCCGCAGTTCATCCTACCAGCAGCAGGAAACCGACCTGGTGATCATCGTCACGCCGCGCCTGGTTGCGCCGGCGGTGCCGGGGCAGCAATTGGCCTCGCCGCTGGACTCCCGCCTGCCGGCGAATGACGTCGATTTCTTCCTTAACGGTCAGATGGAAGTCCGCAAACGCTATGATGATTATGTCAATTCAGGCGGCGAGGTGAAGGGGCCGTATGGCCACATCATCGCCCCTGATGTCCGCCTGTCCAGCCCGCCGCCCGCTGTTCTCTCGGACCAGCCAGTCGTAAAGACCCTTAATTAAGGATGCGAGCAATGACCATTAAGTACCTGGCTCTTCTCGCTCCGTTATTACTTGGCGGCTGCTATGGCGTCGCCGGCCACGATGAAGTCGATCGCTACTTCCAGCGCTCTGATACCATCACGATGAGCGCGGGCAATGCGAAACAGGTGAACGCCGTCACCCATACGATCAACCCATGGCCGGGATATGTTGGCGATCGGAGGATCGCCACCGACGCTCGGCGCGTGGGAGCCGCCGTGACACGCTATGGCAACACGACACAGCCGGTGGATCAGCTTCCTGATATTGGACCGGCGACGATAGCGATGGGCCAGCGGCCTCCCATCACCACCATCCAGGACCAGAATGTTAACATTAGTGGATCGGGGGCAGGATCGTCTGGAACATCGGTGTCGGTCGGCAAATGATGGAGTAGCTAAAGCCAAAGGGTCTCAGCCTCTAACGGGGACCGCGGGGTAAAGAAGTGAGATACGTCTGTTCCTGGCGCTGCCCTGTTGCTGACTGGCAACAGGCCTTGCTGTCTATTCGTGGTAAAGTAGTTTGGCAATGATATTTCGAACGGCGCACTAGTCCACTGGGAGCCGGGGCGGGGGATAAAATTTATGCGGCGTCTCGTTCTAATGCTGACCTGTTGCTGGTTGGCGACGGGCCTTGCGGCGTGTGAGAACACGCTGAGAGACGCGGCTATCGTCGCGCCCGTGGACGCCGGGGGGCCGGACCCGGTTCAAGAGCCCACCGACGTCAAATACTACCCGTCCGACGAGCCGGTCCGGATGGGACTAGAGCAATTCAACCGCGGCAATTACGGAATCGCCCAGCGCTATTTCAAGGATGCGGTCGAGAAAGCGCCGAGGGACGTGACGGCGTGGATTGGGCTCGCAGCGAGCTATGATCGGTTGCGTCGCTTTGATCTGGCCGATCAGGCCTATGTGGAGCTGCTCAATGGCAGCCGGCGGTTCATCGAAAGGCCGCCGAATAATCAGCCATAAACCGAAGTATTAGCCGCAAAGATTTGATTTTGTTAATATTTTTATCCCTCGGTCACTCTCCGGTAACCAGGGAACCTTTGAGGCAAGCTAAACGTCGCGTTAAGACAAGCTAAACGTTTTTGACGTATGGCTATCTCATGAACCGTCTTTTTAAACTGCAATTCCTCGGACCATTCGCGCTTTTTGCCGCCACGCTTTGCGCTGAATTTGCCGCGCGTGCCCTTGATTATGCCCCCAGTTCTGAATTTCTCTGGTTCGTCAATCTCAGGATGTTCGGCATCTTTCAGCGCAGCGACGCTATTTTGAGCTATTTCGTTCCGATTGAGGGGTTTCAGTTCTTCGGGCTAGCGCTTCCGATCTTCGTGCTGGCCTGCGTTGGGCTCGCAGCCAGGTCCAGGCCCCTTTTCACGGTCGCAACGCATGCCAGTGTAGTCTATGCGTTGTTTTTGGTCGTCTCCTGGCAGCTTGGTGCACCCACCGTTGCGCAGGCATCGCTGGTAGCCGTTGCGGTCCCGTCGGGTGGCCAGTTCGTGATGGCGACCATTTTAGGGGCCTGCCTCCTGTCCTTTGCGGTCACGCACCTGCTCTATTTCTTTGCCGTGGGACAGGAAATCAGAGCTTTGGTACGTTGGCTACGACCGATCTTGTTCTCGGCGTAACAACAACCGCATTACGGCGCAGCCTCACTGGATGGTTTCGGCCTGGTCAGCGGCGGAGCTTGCGGTCGAGAATGGCGCCGAGAATGTCGGCATAATCATCGGTCCAAGGCGCTACGCGCGAATCGGGCTTGAGGAGCGTCCATCCCGGCCGCGCCGGCAGATCGCCAAGATCCCGCACATCCCGAGCAAACACTACCACTTCCGCGGGGACTCGCAACTCGTCGTCGACCGTGTCCGTCGGAAGCGGACCTTTGCCGTAGGCGACGAGGCCCTCCGCACTGCCGATCGCAGCCGCTGGCCGCCACAGCGCCATGTGCTGGTTCGAGATGTGCAACACGATGACGCCACGTGCGGTCAAGTGCGATAGATATCCGGCGAACGCCTCGCGCGTCAGCAGGTGCACGGGAATCGCATCAGAGGAGAACGCGTCGAGCACGACGAGATCGTAGCGATCCGGTGACGCTGCCAGCGTCAACCGTGCATCTCCCAACACGACGCGCATATCCGGTCCGCATGTCGACAAGAACCGGAACAGCGTCGGATCGCGTGCGATGCGGACCACATGCGGATCGAGCTCGAAAAACGTCCACGCTTCGCCCTCTTGTCGATGGCAAGCAAGACTGCCGGTGCCGAGCCCAACCGCCGCGACTCGAGCAAACCGGCCCTGCGACGCACGGGACGCTGCGATCGCGTCGCCGATCGGCCCGCCGAAATAGTAATACGTCGTCGGCTCGGGGCGGCCGGTTACCGGCGTTCCATCCGCATTGCGTACGCGTTCGGCGCCATGCAGGGTCGTCCCATGCAACAGGAGCCGGAACCGCCCCGTGTTGTCCTCGACAACGCGATGCACGCCGAAGAAGCTGCGGACTTGCTCGATACGCGGGAATGCGGGCTCGAGGCTAGCAGTGACAAAGGCGAGCACCGCGAGGCCGAAGAACCAGGCCGGTTGCCGCCGGATCAGCACCAAGGCGCCAATCAGGAGAATTAGCCCGATTCCGACCGGCAGCGCGGCGCTGGCTGGAACGCGAACGGGGAGCCACATGAGGGTAACTGCCAACGCCGCCAACACCAGACCGGGGCCACTCTGCCGCAGAAATCGGCTAGGCCCGCCTACGAACGCGCCGGGCATCGCCAGCAGCGCAGCCAGGATCAGGATGGGATATTCGGCGATGCCGTTGAACAGGTGCGGTGCGATCAGCCCGGCGAAGATGCCGCCGATCACCCCGCCGAATGAGGTCCACAAATAGAACTCCGTCAGCCGCGCTGGCTCCGGCCGGCGATGATAAAGTTCGCCATGACAGGCAAGTGCCAGTACCACGAAACCCACGAGGTGCACCGCCAGCCGGGCGCCTAAATATGGCCGAATTAAAAATGACGTGGCGGCGATCAGGGCCACCGCGGCGAACGGCACCAAACTCAATACACGCCCGTGCGCCACCCACGCACGGTCGCGGAAGATCGCCACAAAGGTCAGAAGATAGAGCGACAATGGCAGAACCCAGAGGAATGGCGCAGCCGCCAAGTCGGTCGAGATCGCAGCCGTGACGGCGATCACGAGGCCCGCCGGAATCGCGGCGAACACGGTCCACATTATGCGCTCGGCAATCGTCGGAGCAGCGACCGTGGCCGGGCCTGCCGTGTCGAACGAAGGTCTGTCCACGCGGGCGACGGAGAGCGCCGCCGCCGCAATGAGCAAAATCAAGACCAAATAGCCGACGGACCACGCCAGAATCTGTGTGTGCAGCGTAGACAGCGGCTCGACAACGAACGGGTAGGTCATCAGGGATACAAACGATCCGAGATTGGACGCCGCATAAAGAACGTAGGGGTTTGCCGCGTGCGGATGACCGCTCACTGCGAACCAGTTTTGCAGCAGAGGCGCGTTCGCGGCGAGCGCGACGAACGGCAAACCGATCGATGCGGCAAACAACGCTAGCCTGGATTTCCACGGCGCGTAAGGAGCCTAACATTTTGGCGCTATTGGACCAGGCGTAGGGCGCGTCCGTTCCACCATGGGACGGCTACGGATTTGTCGATGAGGCCCGAGGCGAGAACGATGGGCAGGTGTG
>WNFC01005512.1_pt1 | contig 13881 bp, 17 predicted proteins | sample 5400541 | NCBI WGS metagenome assembly WNFC01 (sample SAMN13153342, study PRJNA577476) | soil metagenome | isolation source: 120 cm saprolite under Douglas fir tree site 2 hole 2 replicate 1 | place: USA:California | collected 2015-04-18
CTCCCCTGACCAGCGGGAGGTTAGGTGGGGGTTGCCTGCGACTAACGGTGTCAAGACATTTATGGGACAGTACACTAGTCTAGCGCTCTCTTCAGCTCAGTGGGTACCCATATAGTCGAGTAATTGCACCATCCGGTGGATTCCCGCGCCTAACTCTTTCATCGAGAGATGTTCATTGACACCATTGATGGTTTTCTCCTCCGCTGAATTTAGCTCCAGCGGAATAAAGCCATAGGCGATCAGACCTTTCTGGCGGAAATAGTGGCTGTCGGTAAAAGCCAGGGTCATAGTAGGTATCACCCGGGCGTCGTCGCTTTGTGCCAATTTTGCGATAGCGCTCATTAGTGGCGAGTTGCGGGTGGATGACGCCGCCGGAAAGTTCAGGATGATCTCGACTTTCAGATTTCTGTCGTCGAGCACTTTAATGATATTTCGCTCGGTCTCCTGGGGATTGTCCGCCGGTAGCAACCGGGCATCAAGCTCCGCCTGTGCGGTGGTTGGAATTACGTTGGTCTCATCACTACCCGTCAGCTTGGTCGGGGTAACCGTATCGCGCACGAGCGCGTTATTCCGGGGATCGGCCAGAAACTTTTTGGCGAATTCCGGATCGTCATGCAACGCCTTGGCCAGATCCCCGTATTCCGCCGGACCACCCTCGAGCTGGCCCATCGCCTGGAAGTACTCGCGCACCGGATCGATAATCCGGATTGGGGGCTGAAAAGCGAGCAGGCGATCGAGTGCACGAATCAGCCTGGTTACCGAAGTATCTTCCGTCGGGGCGACGGCATTAACTGGTGGTCCTTGAGCGGTAAGCTTGAGCCATAAAGGCGTCTTTTCCGTGACCGACACGGCATAAAAACGCCGTCCGTTCGGCAACTGCGAAATCGAGCCGCCCTCGTTGAGAAGATAGCCCGCGTCGCTAAGAAGATTGCTCTCGTGCGCTATCACCCATCCTGCGCCGTTCTTGCCGCCCTGCTCCTCGTCGCCGGTCGCCAGAAACACAATATCCCGATTGAGCAATATGCCCGAACGCTTCAGCGCGAGCATCGCCATGAGTTCGATTACGCCAGGTCCCTTGTCGTCGAGTGCGCCGCGTCCCCATACCGCGCCATCCTTGATCTCCCCGGAAAACGGCGGCACCTGCCATTCGCGCGGGTTCGCCCGTACAACGTCGAGATGACTCAACAGCACCAGTGCTTTGGTATGATGGCCCCCGCCATGCAGTCGTGCGGCAACGACGCCGCGGCCGGCTTGCGGCTCCCATACGGTGGCGGGGATACCGTCCTCGAGGAATTTTTCCCGCAGCAACTTCGCTGCAGGCAATTCGTTGCCAGGCGGGTTGGTCGTATCGATCTGGATATATTTTGACAGTAGATCGGCGGCCTCTTGCGTGAGTTTGCCATAGTCCAGCACTTTCGGCGCGGGCGCCTGCTTAACGGTTCCCGAGCCAGCGTGCCGGGCAGCTCGGCCAGGATCCGCGCTGATCTTGGCGGCGCACACCGCTCTCATCAGGATTAGGCAAGCGCAGCCGATTACCGCGCTGCGTATTGCGTTAATCAGGAATGATGTCATCGCAGGAAAACAGAACCCTCACCCAGAGCTTCTCCAATACGTCGGCCTCGACTTCACTTCTTGCGCACTGAGCAGGGCAGGGACGGGCAGTGCGGGCGCGGGTCTCATCCCGCAGCAACAGCAAACAGACGCAGATTAACTCGTGATTTCTTAGTGGTTCGCTCGGGCCTCTAGCAGGGTGCGGAAAAACCCATTTGCTTATGAACAGTCTTTCCGCACCCTGCGACAAAACTGGCATCCTTCCTTTTTGATTCGCACCTCGCGGACTCGTTAGCTCGCTCCGCCCTAGGCTCCGCTAGTGTTTAGTTCTCCCCCTCTGGGGGAGATTACAGAGAGGGCAAGCAGGGTGCGGAAGGCCTTTTTCCGCAGCCTGCTTTCGTCATCGATCACCGTAATTGAGGAAATCAATCACGGTTTGCAAGAAAGCCGCCGCTGGCGCGCCATCAATCACGCGATGGTCGAAAGTCAGCGACAGGGTGAGCATTGACCGTCGCGTGATCTCGCCGCGATACACCGCCGGTTTTTCAACTATGCGGCCAACACCCAGAATGCCGGTTTCCCCAACATTCAGGATTGGCGTGAACACATCAACACCCCAAGTGCCCAGGTTGGTAACCGTGAAAGTGCCGCCATTAACGTCTTCGAGCTTAAGCTGGCCGCCGCGCGCGCGTTCTGCCAGATCCCTGGTTTCAGCCCCAATCTGCTTAAGGCTCTTGCGCGCCGCGTCGTGGATCACGGGGACGATCAAACCTTCCTCGAGCGCCACCGCCATTCCGACGTGCGCTTCTCCGAACGTCACGATGCCTTCTTCGTTCAGCCGGGAATTCATCCGTGGATGGCGCAGCAGCGCCCGTGCCACCGCATGGATGATCATATCCGTGTAACTGAAGTCGAACTCACGTGTCAGCCTGGCGCGAAGTTCGGTCGCCGCGGTAACGTCAGCCTCGCAGCTAATCGTAAGTTGGGCAGTGTCGCGAAGGCTCTGGTGCATGCGGTTGGCGATGGCGCGACGCACTCCGCGCAGCGCCAGAGGTTGCGGAGCGGGGGTGGGGGGTATACGGGAAGTGGCACCGGTGTCGGCGGCTGCCTGTGGGCCCCCGTCCCCTGAGCCAGGATGTGCCGCACCGCCGTCGCGCGCGGCGCGTTCGACGTCTTCGCGCGTCACCCGGCCTCCGGGACCAGTGCCGGCCACGCGTGCAAGCTCAACGCCGAGTTCGGCGGCAAGCTTGCGAGCTACTGGACTTACCGGTCGGCGGCCCTCAGCCGTCGAGTTGGCCAGTGGCGCTCCCTGGCCCGCCTGCGGTTGAGCGAGTGGGACACGCTTTTGCTCGCCTTCTTCCTTTGCCGCCGCGTGGCCATTCGCTGCGCCGCGCGCGGCGTAGCTGTTACGAATTGTGGCCACATCCTCGTCCGGCCCTGCGAGCACAGCCACCAGTCCGCCGCATTCGACGACCGCACCTTCATCGTGGAGCCAAAGCGCAAGCGTGCCGTTTTCCGGCGCCTCCACCACGTACAGCACTTTTTCGGTTTCGACCTCGTAGAGCGGCTCCCCCGCACTAACGCCCTCGCCCGGCGTCTTAAAACAACGCTGGAGGGTGCCTTCCTGCATCGTCAGCCCGAACTTGGGCATCGTGACTTCAATGGCCATAAAGGGAAATAAAGCGTTCAGCCTTCGCGATAAGCTTTCAGCTATTGGACCAGAGCAGCGGATCGCGGTTTTGCCTGGCTTGGCTCTGGCTGATCGCTGAATACTGACCGCTTTTTCTTACGCACCGAGCGCTTGACGGATTGCAGTTTCGAGCCGCGCCTCGTCGGCGATCGCGGCCTTCTCCAGCGGCGGACTAAAGGGGATCGGCACATCCAGCGAGGTCACTCGCCTGACCGGCCCATCGAGGAAGTCGAACCCTTTTTCGCCGATCATTGCGGCGATATCGGTAGCGGCGCCACCGCGTAGATGGCCTTCGTCAAACACGATCGCGTGATTGGTCTTCTCCACCGAACTCAGAATAGCCTCTTCGTCGAGTGGTATCAGGGTGCGCGGGTCAACCACTTCGACACTGATTTTTTCTTTGGCCAGCTTCTCAGCCAGCTTGAGTGCCTTGGGCACCATCGCGCCGATTGCGATGACGGTTATGTTGTCGCCGGGGCGCTTGATAGCGGCCTTGCCGAGGGGCACGAGATGCTCCCCGGCAGGAATTTCCTCGCGATGGCGTCCGAGCGAGCCATGTTCGAAGACGATTACCGGATTATCATCGCGAATAGCCGTCTTCAGCAGGCCCTTAACGTCCGCCGGGCTCGAAGGCACCACGATCTTTAATCCTGGCACGCTCAGAAATTGCGCGTAGACCGTTTCCGAATGCTGCGCGGCGGCACCGCCCATCGCGCCGTAGACGCATCGGAACGTAATCGGCAGCTTGGCCTGGCCACCCGACATATAGCGGAGCTTCGCAGCCTGATTACACACCTGGTCGAATGCGCAATAGAAGAAGCTGGCGAACTCGACCTCGCAAATTGGCCGCGTCCCCGCCATCGCGGCGCCAACTGCGGCACCGACGAAGCCGGCTTCCGCGATGGGCGTATTGCGCACGCGCTCCAGGCCGAATTTATCCACCAGGCCCTTGGTGGCGCCGAATGCGCTCAGCACCACATCCTCGCCCATCACGAACGTGAGCGGGTCGCGCTCCATCTCCTCACGCAATGCGTCATTAATCGCCTGTACATATGAGGTCATCGCCATGGCTTTTTCCTCGGAGCTCCGCACCAGCGGGGAGCTTTTAGCATTCAGCGGTCAGCGTTCAGCTTCTCGGAGGAATCCTGGTCTGGCTGTGCGCTGATCGCTGATGGCTTCCTCGCTTCCTAAAGATAAACGTCCTCGGTTATCTCAGATGGATCCGACCGCAGCCTCATCAATCTGGCCGAACGCTGAGCGCTGACCGCTGACAGCTCGTCTTCATACTAGCTTTCAGCAATTAGCTGTCAGCTTTCAGCTTCGGCAGAACCGCCGCGCGCGTCCGTTTGGCTCTCTCATCCGACTCTGGCTGAACGCTAATCGCTGACCGCTCCGTCAGACGTAAACGTCGTCGTTTACTTCTGACGGATCCGGAAACGGACTTTCGCGCGCGAATTTGACCGCGACTTCGAGTTCGGCGGTGGTTTCAGCCTCGATCTTAGTGAGTTCCGCGGCGCTGATCTTGCCGCTCTCGGCCGCGAACTTTTGGAAGCGCACTATTGGACAGCGTGCCTTCCATTCGTTGATTTCCTGCTCGGTCCGATAGGCGCCGGCGCCCAGGAATGCCTGCTCGCCGACGACATGCCCTTCCCATCGGTAGGTCTTGCATTCGAGCAAGGTCGGGCCTTCACCGGCGCGCGCGCGTGCGACCGCTTCGCTGGCGTAGCGATAGACTTCAAGCACGTCATTGCCGTCGACGATGAATCCCGGAATTCCGTAGGCCTGGGCACGGAGTGCGATGTCCTTAACCGACGTAACTGTTTGCATCGGCGTGAATTCGCCGAAGCCATTGTTCTCGCAGACGTAGACCACCGGTAGTTTCCATACCGCGGCGAGATTCAACGACTCATGAAAGGTGCCTTCATTCGAGGCGCCGTCGCCGAAGAAACAAGCCGTCACCTCATCGCGCTTGGCGATTACCGCCGCCAAAGCCGAGCCTGTCGCGATCGGTAATCCGGCGCCGACGATGCCGTTGGCACCAAGGATTCCGAGGGCGAAATCCACGATATGCATCGAGCCGCCCTTGCCTTTGCAGTAGCCGGTGCGTTTGCCGTAGATCTCCGCCATCATTTCGGCCAGCTTGCCGCCCTTGGCGATCAGGTGACCGTGCCCGCGATGGGTCGAGGTAATACGGTCGGTTTGGCGCAGTGCCGCACAAATCCCGGCCGCGCTCGCCTCTTCGCCAATTGAGACGTGGACAAATCCCGGAATTTCGTTCGCCGTAGCCAAATCTCGGACGCGGGCCTCAAATAACCGAATCCGCGTCATCGTCCGATACATCTCCAGCAGGAGGTCTTTGCCAATATCCATATGCGCCCGCTCCTGTTCCGGCAGTGGGACAGGCTTTCCAGCCTGTCTTCTTCAACCCTGAAACGGTCACGCGGTAATTTGCGCCTAAGCGAGAGCAGGCGTCAACCGTGTATCTGTGGGACGAAGCCGGAGTCTCCAGTGCGGTTGGCGAAAATGGACCTCGCCAGCCCGGTTACGGAGCGGAAAGGTATTCGAGAAGTAAGATGTTGGTCTCGGTCAACGTTTTTGACGCGGGCCTCTGGCTTCCTTTCACGGTTTCCGAGGGCGGCGACATGCGGGAGCGCTTCGGTCTTGACCGCCTGGCGCTTGGTTTCGGCGACGGGGTGAACAATTATTATTGGCGCTAGCCGAGCGCTGCCGGGCCAGTGCCTGCAACGTCGCCTAGTCGAATGGGAAGTCAACCTCTGTGTAGGTACCGGGGCGGGCCTCGTTGATTGCCGTAACAACCTGCGCGACATGCCGCTTGATGGCGCTCCATCGGCCTTGGCCCAAGACAACAACAGCAATCTTGCGACTGATAAGGTTCTGCTGGTAGCGCAGATTGCGGTCTGTAGTCACCAATACCTCAAATCCAGCAGCTTCGGCGGCTTTGAGGAGTTCACCATTGTCCAACTCTTGCCAGCCCCGAGCGCGGGCCTCTGTGACGGTATGGTGATCGATCAGGTAACGGGCTAGCGTACGCGGTGTGCCGTTGTCGAACAGGATCAGCATTTACGGACGCGGCGCGGGCGTATTCGTTTCCGCACTGTGCGCGGCGAATTGCAGAACAGCGTGAACCTGTTCGCGGGTCACGCCAAATTCTTCGACCAGTTCATCAACAGTCATGTCTTCCAGGTTCTCGAATACTAGAGAAACCGGCATCCGGGTGCCTTTAAACACCCATGCGCCGCTACGCTTGCCAGGGATGCTCTCCACAGCGGGGCATTGAGACCAATCGAGCGTTGCCATGTCCTTACCTTCCTTTCATCTAACATACACCACCGGCAAGGGCGGTGCCTTGAACTCGTGATTGGTCGAAAATGGCCGGGCTTCATATTAGCGACTGCCGTAGGCGCTCGGTGAAAGAGTCCGCCTGCACGTGCGGCAGCGGTAAAGCCGACGGTTCCGAGTTTCTTGGCTCGCATGCCCGTTAGTGAGACTCTCGTGCTGTTGCACAAGGGACAGCGGCCGGGAGGTTTAATCGGCGGGGTCGTTTGTTGCCGAGTGGAGGCGGATCGGCTCGCTGAGCGGGATCAAACAGCAGAGCTTTCCAAAAAAGTCGGCATAGCTCAGACCGTCCTCGCACAACGCCTGAACGTCAAAGCCAGGCGGGCCATCAGTTACGGATGCCGTTCCCCCCGCCTTAGCGTGCTTTGTTTCCGTTTTCTGAGTCAGACTCCAAACCTAGAACGCCGTCGTCGGGCGTTTTACAGTATTGGCTCGGTTCCGGGGGGCTTCGCGGATTTAGTTTCCGGCGTCTGCGCCTCTTCCAAGGCGCTCAAGTACTCCCCAGGGTCGCGTCCAGCCGCCGACAGAGAAGGCCGTTAAAACACTATTAGATAATATATACTCAGTTGTTAGCTGCGGGACCAGCATTACGGATAAGCGGGTGACTGTCGACTGGCCGGCGCGGAGTTGAGCTCGGCTATCCGGCGTTGCAAGGCAACAGCTCACAAAGGCCCGTTTTATGACACGTCAGGCGAGGTCGGGCGTTTGTGGCGCGGCGGTGTGCTCCCTTGCCCCGGTCGCGCGATGGTGAAATCGCCTGTGCGGTATGCAAACAATTCACTGGCGTTGCGGAGCCAGGGGGCTGCTGCTCTTGCAGCGTGAGGCCGGAGCGGCTCACGGTGGTTTTTTAGCTGCGACGGAGACTTTCTTCTTTTTACTCCTGCTGTTCCCCCCCAAATGTTGAAGGCTTCGTCGATAACACCAGGGAGTAAAAAAAAACGCAATCTTTGGGTAGCGGGTCAGATTTCGTCCGCGGGCTCTATGACCATTCTGTCATCCCGACCGAAGCGGAGGGATCGCGCTCTGTCTTCAGGGCGCAGGGCAGAACCTTAGTAAAACCAGCGGGTGTGGTGATGCGAGGCGTCGTTGCCTGCCGCGAACAGTGCGTGATCGCTCGGCTCTCGCCCTCGCTTTGGCTTCTCGCAGATGCCGTGCTCTACGCAGGGCGCCGCCGACGCGCGGACCGAACCGGCCGAATAAGCACCTCGGCCGGAATTCCGAAACGTTCGTTCAGCCGACGGATCATCCCAAGCGACAGTGCACGCTTACGGTGCATCACCTCGTAAACGCGGCTGCGACCGCCAATCACGCCTATCAGCGCCCGGTGATCCAGCAATTGCTGCTCAAGCCGGAAGCGGATCGCCTCAATCGGGTCCGGTGCGTGCATCGGAAAATGCTTTTGCTCGTAAGCCTCCACCAATGTAGTCAGCACGTCGAGCCGATCTCCCTCGGCCGTTCCTTCCTTAGCGCCCCACAGCCGCTCAACCTAGGCGAGCGCCCCCTCGTAATCCGCTTCATTCCGAATCGGCCTGATCTCCATACTTAACCGTCCTCGCGTTAATCTTATCGTAGTTCCGGTGAGTCCCGATCGATCGCCGCCACGAGCCGGTAATGGTTGCCCTTGATGTTGAACACCACCCGGTCGGCGCTCACGATACTGGCAGTCGCGTACCTGCGCTTTACCTCCGCCGAGTTACGCCACCCCGCACGTTGGACTTCGTGAAACCAGGCGTCGAGCGCCGCAGTCACCGCCCTCTGCCCTTTCTGCCCCTTGAGCGATCCAACGGCGGATGTCCCTTCTTTCTGAGAGTTCCCGTTAATCGTGTCGAGGCCACAGCAAGGCTGCGCCTCTAACCCCGCTCGAGTCGCCATAAACTGCAGGGACAATCGGTGTCTCGAAGGTGTTCGAAAATACATAGCGGGGAACCAGCCGCGGCAACGTCTGGTATAGACGCTTGATATTGGACACCCCACCTCCCAGGACTATCGTGCCCGGATCGAAAATGTTGATGACGTGTGCCAGACCGCGCGCGAGCCGATCCTCAAATATTTCGATGGCTTCTAATGCCTCAGGGTCCTTAGCCTCGGCGGCGAGTGCAATTTCTTTCGCGCTCAGGTTTCGCATTGTCGCCGTGTGAAAATGCTTTGCCAAGCCGGGTCCAGACAGAAAGGTTTCGATACAGCCGGTTTTTCCGCAATAACAGATTGGACCGGGTCGTTCATCTGTCCTCGGCCAAGGCATCGGGTTATGACCCCATTCGCCGGCAATCCTGTTCCGCCCTACGACTATGTGCCCGCGAACTACCAGACCGCCCCCCACTCCTGTTCCAAGAATGACTCCAAACACTGATTCGACTTCCTTGGCCGCGCCATCAATTGCCTCAGACAGTGCGAAGCAATTGGCGTCATTTTCAACACGCACGGGCCGTTTCAAAATGCGAGAAATGTCGCGGTCCAGTGGTTTACCGTTTAGCACCGTGCTGTTGGAATTCCTGATCAAACCGGTTTGAAGTGACAAAGAACCCGGTGTGCCGATGCCGACCGAGCCCAACCGGTCAACTTGGCGCTCGATCGTAAGCACCAAACCGGCAATCGCGTCCAAGGTGCAAGTATAATCGCCAACCGGAGTTGAGATCCGATGCCGATAAAGCACTGCACCTGTCTCATCTAGCGCGATCGCTTCGATCTTGGTCCCGCCGAGGTCGATGCCGATTCTCATATTTCACCATTGATCGGCGTTCGCAGCTTTTGCCAGCTGATCTTTAGCTCGCCTCAATGCGGGCGCGCGTTCCTTGCCGGCTGGAGCGTTTCTCAAGTCAACGCTTAACGCTTTATGAATGCGACAATGAGGCGACGTATGGGCGCGACAATACGGGCGCGCCGTTGAAATGAACGTTTGAAACACGGGGTGCGGAAAGACGCGGGCGCGGTTCATGGGTTGGGCTGCCTGAGAGGCGGATAGTTTCAGGTTTTGGAGCGGATTATCTGGCGAAAGTGCTTAACGGGTTGTTGAGGGGAAACACGGGCGCCGCCCTCCCCCGCTCTGGCCGGGCGCCGTGGTTCGCATGGCGCGGGAAATTTTCGAGTCGAACGCGGGGGGGGGTGCGGGGATACGATCTACCAACGCGAAAAGACACGCTCGTCGCAGAGAAAAGCGACAATGGCGTCGTGGCCGATGGCGGCCCGCTCGTTCACCTCTACGAAGTTGGCGGCTGAGGTCACCTGGGCTAGCTTCGTTTTCGTCGAAGAGAATCTCGAAAACCGAGTGGGTCGGATCGTGGTGCATCATGAGGCGCGGCCCGTGGTGGTCACCGGGCGTCCAGTCGCACGACTCGAAAAGTCTGGTGTGGAATTTGTAATGCGGGCAGATTTTACGGGTGACCAGGTTCGTGACATGAACCAGTTTCAGCATTTCTGTTAGTCGCGGGCGAGTTCCGCCGACAGTTCCTCCCGGCAGACGTTCTCCAATAGGGGCAAGTCCTCATGCACCACGTGCCACAGTCACATCGTGCGCAACGAGCTCGTATTCATGGCGCAGCACATTGCCGATGCCTGCCACTTTCGGCCAAGGAATGCTTGCATGCCGGGCCTTCAGCGCATCGGGCAGGTGGCGGCTGGCTTCCGAGATGATTTCAATGCCGCGCTCGGCGAGCCAGCGCTTGCGCCTGTCAGCTTCGAAGGCATTGAGTGTTACATCTGCCATCTCGCTGCGGATAAGCTCGATGGCCTCGATGATGTCCGTGAGGCGTGGGACAGGCGAAGGCTTGGCCATCAGAACACTTGCAACGCCGATGCCTCGATCCTCTCACGCAGAACAGGGTGCAAGCTGCGCCGCGTCATGATGTCGGTTTTGCGCCCAAGGATTCGGGCGGCGGCGGCCTTTACATCCATCAATTCGAAAAGCCCGAGTGACCCCACAGGGTGATCGAAGAACAGATCAACATCGGAACCCTCACGTGCCTCGCCGCGCGCGGTCGAGCCGAACAGGTAGAGGTGCTCGACGCCGAGCTGCTTCAATTCGGCTTCGTGCTCCTTGAGCTTGGCTATGGCGGAGCTGCGATCCATTTTTGCATTGTAACACAGGGGCCGGGGAATTATCTCGCGGAAATTCTTAACGGGTTGTTAAAGGGGAAACAAAGGGGCCACGAGTGCGCGCTTCTTATGGCGCCTCAGGTTATTCGAGAGGATGGGTTGTGGGTTTGGGGCGTAATTATCTGGTGAAAGTGCTTAACGGATTGTTGAGGGGAAACACGGGCGCCGCCCTCCCCTGCCCTGCCACGGCGCGCGCTTCTCATGGCGCGGACAATCTTCGAGTGGAACGCGGTGGGGGCAGTGCGGGGATACCATCTGCCAACGCGAAAAGACACGCTCGTCGCAGAGAAAAGCGACGAAGGTAGTCACGCGAGTCAACGGTCCTATGCCCTCGCTCCGCGTAGATTCCTTCTGAGCGAAACATCGACGAGACCGGCGCCCGCCGTGTAGAAACCGGTCGTCACATCGCCCGAGCGTTGCGAATTGGTGTTCGATGCCACGGAGCCCAGCGTGATCGTGCTGCCGCTGCCGCCAAGCGTGCTCCAGCTCGAGCCATTGCAGCCCTGAAAACACTTCCGTTCTACTCGACCATCGCTGCATTGGTCGAATTGCAGCTTGGGCTGGTCCCGTCCTGCATGGCGCTCCAGGATGATCGCCTCGGGGGTTCAGGTGCTGCTGGCGCTCAAGCAGGTGTAAAGGCCGTTGTTGAACGCCTGCTGCTGCCCGCGTTTCCAGGGAATAGCTGAAGGCGCCGCCGCCGCCCGCTGGGGGCGTTGCCGGCGAGGGCCGGACCTGCCGCAGGCAGCAGGAAGACTGCCAGTAGGGTGGGAACCACGGGGGCGCGGAGAAACACGGGGGGCCATCCCCGGCCCAGCGCCGCCCATGCTTTCGGCGCCGGGTGTTGCAGAGGTGCCGGGTTCAGTGGGCGTTGGTCCGAACGTGCCGGATTTCACGATAGCCGAGACCAATCGAGTATGTTCCGAAGCGCGTCCTAGACGCACAGGGGCGCTTGAAACACGCGGGCGAATTGCTGGATTGCCAGCAATGCGGCAAAGGGCGCGCGCCCCCTAAAGTGACGTGGTTTTGCTGAGCAAAAAGCTCGGTTGAGATTATGGTGTATGGTGCTATAGTTCTTTGTGTTATAGATAGCGGGTGGTTGGTTGAGGGTTTTTAAAACCAGATGGTTCGTGCGGTTGGCCCGAGACGAGCGAATTAACGACGACCGCCTGAGCGAGGCGATTGCGCGTGCAGAGCGGGGGCTTATCGATGCCGATCTGGGCGGGGGTGTCATCAAGCAGCGCATCGCGCGGCCAGGGCGAGGCCGCTCCAGCGGTTATCGCGTGCTGATCGCCTACCGCGCCGGTCATCGCGGCGTGTTTCTTTACGGCTTCGCCAAACGCGAGCGGGAGAACATCGCCCGGGACGAATTGCTAACCCTGCGCGATATTGCCGGGGCATGGCTGGCGGCGGACGTGAAGCACATTGCTAACGCCCTCAAAGAGGGAGTTTTGGAGGAGGTGACTTACCATGAGAAAAAAGAGACCTAGCCGCTTGACGCAGGTGCTGCTGGAGACCGCCGACGACATGCGCCGCGCCGGCGTTGTCGACTCGCGGACCTATGAGAAGATCACGCTGCGCCATCTTGGCGACAAGGCCAGTGCCGTGGCCAGACCGATGAGCGGCAATGAGATCCGTTCGCTGCGGGAGCGCGCGCATTTGAGTCAGGCGGTGTTCGCCCGGTATCTCAATCTCACGGTCGGCTATGTGTCGCAACTGGAGCGCGGCGCAAAACGGCCGACGGGTCCCGCGCTCGTACTGCTCAATGTGATCCGGCGCAAGGGCATCGAGGCCATCCTGTGAAGCAAAAGAACATCGAGTTCCCCTGCCCTGCCCGGCGCGTGCTTCTCATTGGCGCGAGATAAACATTGGGGTGATTGCCGGGTTGCCAGCAATGCGGCAGCGCGAAGGCGGACCTGTCCCTCGCTCGGCGGGTCCGCGCGGCTCGGAGGCCGCGTCTCACCAGCCGTGACGATTGATGGAAGCCCATTCCGGTCCGTATCCGGGCACAACATATTTCTGCCAGCATCGGACCCAGTTTGACGCAATACAGCGATGCGCGTCAGCGAGAGGCAATGCCGGCGCAAACTTGCCCGTGAAGCGCGTTTTTAAAGTGGTCTTTTTCGGCGTCTCCGGGACGCTCAACTTAGTCCAGAAGCTCGAAAGGCGCGGGATAGACGAGTTGGCCGGCGCTGGGAATATCGCGAGGTCCAAGCGCCATCATCAAGAGATGCTCACCGGAATAGGGAGAGAGGTAGCCTAGTGCCGCCTCTACCGAGAAGCCGAAGCGGCTGTAATAACCCGCGTCGCCCAAGACGAAGACCGCTTCCCAACCATCGTGGCGCGCACGCTCGAGTCCTTCGCGTATGAGAGCCGAACCGATGCCCTGCCGTTGAAAATCGGGAAGGACTGCGACCGGACCGAGAGCGAGCGCCCGCATGGGCGCACGTAGTTTGCTCAACAGGATGTGACCCAAGCTTCGATCGCCTCCAGCGGCGAGCAGAGAGATTACCACGTCGCCCGACTGCCGCAGGTTGTCCACGAGCTTCGCTTCGGCTGGCCCGCGGAACGCGCGCGCATGCACCTCATGAATTGCAGGCTGGTCACCGAGAGCTTCGTCTCTGATAATCATCGATACTGAGTTTTTCTTCCGCTCAGGATCTGCACTTCCTCGCTGTGCTGCAAGGGATCCACTATGCGCCCGATTACAACCGCACGCAGATTGGAGATCCGCTCTCAGGATCGCATTCGACAGGAGCGGCGAGGGTCCCCATTGCACTCCCCCTGTTCAGACTGCGCTTTGGGTGGGTTGCCCTGGGCTGATATGCTGCGGCGCCCTCAGCGCCGGCTCGTAGAGTCGTTCGCGGCATAATTCTTCGAACCCACCTACATGCTCATTCCGCGCTGCTCGGATTCTGCCGCCGAATGTAGAAACTCCGAAAAACGGGTGACAGTGTCACCCGTTTAGTACTGCTGGCGGCACGCGCTAAGCTTGGTGGCGAAGCTCACTGTGCCACCGATGCCACCAAGATCAAATGTCATACTGCCTGGCCACCTCCGCGCCGAAGTCGAGCGCCGCATGGCCGAGAGCGGCTTTAGCGATTACCGTGGATTGGCGGAATGGGTGCGCCAGCAAGGCTACGAAATATCCGACGATAGCCTCTGGCGTTACGGCAAGGGCATCCAGCGGCAAA
>WNFC01005514.1_pt1 | contig 13880 bp, 13 predicted proteins | sample 5400541 | NCBI WGS metagenome assembly WNFC01 (sample SAMN13153342, study PRJNA577476) | soil metagenome | isolation source: 120 cm saprolite under Douglas fir tree site 2 hole 2 replicate 1 | place: USA:California | collected 2015-04-18
TAGCCGGTCACGCCCGAGGCGATCGCGTCGCGCAGCACGCTTTCTTCTTCGTCGCTGGTCAGCAGCACGACCTGGGTCTTGGGGAAGTCGCGCTTGATGGCCTGGACCGCATCAATGCCGGAGCCATCCGGGAGGTGCACATCCAGGAGGAGCACGTCCGGCTGGTGCAGGCGGACCTGTTCCAGGGCCTCCTTAACCGAGCCACCCCGTCCGACCACGCGCAGGTCGGGCTCCAGGTTCAAGACCGTGGTCAGGGCATCGCAGAAGACGGCGTGGTCATCCACCAACACGACCCGGATCGGTTCCACCATGGTGTTCTCAGGCGGTGGTCGTCTTCGTGCTCGCGACCTCCGACGGTGCCGCCACAGGTAGAACGAAGGAGAAGGTCGAGCCCTTGCCCCATACGCTCTCCACCAGCATCTCCCCGCCGTGGGCGCGCACGATCTCGCGGGTGATATAGAGGCCCAGACCGGTGCCGGAAATGCTCAGCGACCGCTTGTCGAAGAGCCGGCTGAACTTCTCGAATAGGCGGGGGATGTCCTCTTCCCGCATCCCCAGGCCCTCGTCGTGGACCGAGACCTTGACCCGATTCTCGCGATCGAGGAAGGCCATCACGGCGATGCCGCCGCCCCGAGGCGAGTACTTGACCGCGTTGCTGAGCAGGTTCATGACCACCTGCTGCAGGCGCTTGCGGTCGGCGCGCACCTGCAGGCCGGGCTCGATCCGGACCCGGAGGGGATGCTTTTGCGCGTCCATCGGGAACGACTCGACGACCTCCCGCAGGAATTGACTCAGGTCCAGCAACTCGAAGCGATAGGTGAAGTGCTCGGTGTCGATGCGGTTGACGGAGGTGAAGTCCTCGATCAGGGCGCCCAGCGCCGCAGCGCTGCGATGGATGCCTTCGATCAGCGCCTCCCGGGTGGGCTGGTCGAGGCGGTGCTGTTGATGGAGCAGGGTATCGGCCTGAGTCTTAATGCTGGCGATCGGGGTCTGCAGCTCGTGGGTGACCATCGAGACGAACTCGGACCGAACCCGGTCGATCTCTTCCAAGCGCTGAGCGCGCTCCTTCTCCAGCGCCTCGCGGCGCCGGGTCTCGTCCAGCTGCCCGGCTCGCTCGATGGCGGCGTGCAGGGCCCGGTCGAGGCGGCTGGTGAGGTCACGAACCAGCAACCCGGCCACCACGGCCACGAACAGAAACAGGAAAATGCGACCCAGGACGAACCCGGAGGGCGGCGTCAGCGCGGACCCGGTAAAGCCGCCCACCACGATGTACAGGAGGGACACGACCACCGCCGCCGCCACCGCACCCGGCAGCCCGAACCGAACGCCCGAGGCAATGATCAGGAGATAGAAGACCAGCGAGAAATCGGTGGGCGCGCTATAGCCACCCGTCCCGTACAGGATGCTGGTGGCCACCAGCAGATCGATGGCGGTGGTGATCAGCCCGAACCAGCGGCCGGGGCGGTAGCCGCGCAGCAGGACCACCGAAACCGCCGCATTGACCACTGCCCAGCCGGCCAGGGCGGCGTCGACAAACAGCACCGAGGCTTCGGAATTGCGGTTGCCGAAGTGGTTCAGGATGAGCGCGGCCAGGAGCACCACCCAGCGCCCGATCAGGCTGATCCGTTCGCCGCTGGTGAGCACGCCGGCGCGGCTGTCCCGGATCACGTCCGAATAGTCGGTCGGCTGGCCGGGCGGCGGGACAGGCTGCACCTCGGTATAACGCGTCTCTCCGTTCGGTCCCGCCATGAGAAAGCATCGAAATTATCGCCTGAAACGGGCCATAATCCGCACAAATCCCTGAGGGAGGTGCGAATCCTCGAGCGGGTCGGCTTCGACGCGCGCCTGATTGGCGGGCTGGGCATCGGGCGGTACATCCGGGGGCTGCTGCCGCCGCTGGCGGAGACCCTCGGCGAGCACCTCACCGTGCTGGCCACACCCCAGGACCGAGCGCCCGTGCGGGCCGAGGTGGGGTCCGCCCCCACGATCGTGGTCGCGGGCGCCGCGCCCTACCGGCTGCAGGAGCAGACCGCGCTGCTGGCCCAGCTGGCCCGCCGTCAGTTCCAGCTGGTGCATTTCCCGCATTACAACCTCCCGGTTGCCTACCGGGGGCGATTCGTGGTCACCATCCACGACCTGTTCTCCTTCCAATTCCCGGAGATCCATTCCGGCGGCCTCCCCCGCCTGGTCAACCAGGTGCTGATGACCAACGCCGTGCGGCGGGCGGCGGCGATCATCACCCCCTCCCAGGCCACCGCCGCCGAGTTACTCGGCCGCTTCCCGGACGTGGAGGGACGCGTCCACCCCATCGCCGAAGCGGCTGATCCGCGCTTTGGGCCGGAGCGCGATCGCAAGGCCGAGGCTACCTGGCAGGAGCACTTCCGGATCCGCCCGCCCTACCTGCTGTCTTTGGGGCAATGGAAGGCCTATAAGAACCTGCCCTTCCTCATCGAGGCCTTTGGCCTGGTGCTGCGGCAGCGGGTCCAGGCGCAGCTCGTGATCGCGGGGCATGACCCGCGTCATCCGGAGGTGGCGGCCGCGGCGGCCACCCTGCCGGCGGGGTCGGTGGTGTTCCCGGGTCGGCTGCCGGATGACGCCATTGCGGACCTGTATCGGGGAGCTACCGCCGTCGTGCTGCCATCGCGCGCGGAGGGTTTCGGCCTCCCGGTGATCGAAGCGATGGCCTGCGGCACACGAGTCGTCTGCAGCGACCTGCCCGTGCTTCGGGAGGTGGCCGGCGACGTTCCCATCTACTGCGACCCGACCGACGCCGGCTCCTTCGCCCAGGGCATGCTGACCGCGCTGACGCCGCCTGCGGGCGACCGCCGGCCCGAGCTGGGCATCGCCCGCGCCGGCCTTTTCAGCTGGCGCACAGCGGCAGCGGAGACGATCGCGGTCTACGAGCAGGCGGTGGCCCGCTAGCGATTTCTCCTCCCCCCTGCGGGGAGGGCCGGGGACGTGGTCTCGTTGACCTTCTCCCTCCCCCTTGCGGGGAGGGCTGGGGAGGGGGTCTCGTTGACCTTCTCCCTCCCCCTTGCGGGGAGGGCTGGGGAGGGGGTCTCGTTGCGAAGGCTTCTAGCGGAGAACTCGGGCGGCCACCATGGCGTGGGCGGCCAGCTCGACGGTGCTATCCAGCGGCGCCAGGGTCTCCCCCAGCGCCCGCGCCAGCAGGAGATCTGCTAGCTGCGGGTTCTTGGGCAAGAGCGATCCGTGGAGGTAGGTGCCGAAGACATTGCCGGCCGCCACCCCTTCCGTGCCGTCCTCGCCGTTGTTCCCGGTCCCCCGGATCACCCGGCCGAGCGGCTGCAACCCAGGACCCAGGTAGGTCTTGCCGCTGTGGTTCTCGAACCCAACCAACGTCGGTGGGGTGATCCCCAGCCGGCCGGCGTCGATCAGGACATTGCCGATGTTGCGCCGGGGGCCGGGCACCGTGTAGGTGTCCAGCAACCCCAGGCCGGGTAACTTCTGACCCTCCGCGGTCACGTAGTAGTTCCCCAGCAACTGATAACCGCCGCACACCGCCAGCACCACGGCACCGCGGGCGACCGCATCCCGGATACCTTCCGCCTTGTTGGCGGTCAGGTCGGCGAAGACCAGCTGCTGGTCTCGGTCCTGGCCGCCGCCCCAGAACAGCAGGTCGAAGGCGGCGAGCTCGGGCGCCGAGCCCCGGCCGATGGCAGTCACGTCGACGTCAATGCCGCGCCACTCGGCACGCTTGCGCAGGGTGAGGATGTTGCCGCGATCGCCGTAGATATTCATCTCGTCGGCGTACAGGTGCGCGATCCGCAGGCGTCTCGGTGTCGGCATGTTCCTATAGTACGGGCACTGCATGTCCACCCCGCTGGTGTGCCTGCCCACCTACAACGAGGCAGAGAACGTCGTGCGGTTGATCGCCGCCGTTCGGCGCGCGCTCCCGCAGGCCGGCGTGCTGGTGATCGACGACGGCTCGCCGGACGGGACCGCAGACCTGGTCCGCCAGGTGGCGGCCACCGATTCCCGCGTCTTTCTGCTCAGTCGGCCCGGCAAGCTGGGACTGGGAACGGCCTACCTGGCCGGCTTCGCGTACGCCCTGGAGCATGAATTTGACCGGGCCTTCACCATGGATGCGGACTTCTCGCATCCACCCGACCGGCTGCCGGCGCTGCTGGCCGCCGTCGACGGCGGCGCCGACCTGGCCATCGGATCGCGCTACGTGCCAGGAGGAAAGATCGAGGGCTGGCCGCTTCGCCGCGTCTTCCTCAGCTCAGCCGCGAATACATTCGCGCGCACCGTGCTCCGGCTGCACGCGCACGACTGCACGGGCGGCTTTCGCTGTTACGCGGAGGGGACGATCAAGTTCCTGCTCTCCCAGCCGCTTCGATCGTCAGGCTACTCGGCGTTGATCGAACTCCTGACTCGCTGCGAGCGCGCCGGACTGCGGGTGGTCGAGGTGCCGATCACCTTCACCGACCGGGTGGCCGGCGCGTCCAAGGTCTCCCGCGATGAGATCTGGCGCGCGTTGGTCACCGTGTCTCGGCTCGCCTCCCGGCGGGCCCCTTAGCCCAATAGGGCTGCAGCATCCCTTCCTTGGTCAACACCGACCGCAGTTCCAGCATGGCGGTGTAGGTGGGCAGCACAAAGAGCGTCTGATCCGGCGGCGTGAGGGCGGCCGCCTCGTGCAACGCTTCACGCCAGCTGTCGATAACCTCCACCCGGTCGGCCGGCACCTCGGCGTACTTGAGCCGCACCCGCAGGTCGGCGGCTCGGTCACCGGTGACCACGATGTGGTCGGCCACATCTCGCAGCTGCTCGAAGTCCACGTCCCAGATCCAGGAGACATCCTGCCCATCGGCGAGCCGGTCGTTGAGGGCCAGCAAGAAGGCGTGCCCCTCGCCGAAGGCGATCGCGGTGCGCAGGACCTCGTTGAAGCCGGTGGGATTCTTGGCCAGCATCAGCACGGCCGGCCGGCCATCGATGACGACCCGCTCCATGCGGCCGAAGGCCGGCGTGAAATTGGTGAGCGCGGCCGCCGCCTTGGGCAGCGGAATTCCCACCGCCGTGGCGGCCGCCATTGCCAGCACCACGTTGTACGCGTTGTACAGGCCCGACAGCGGCACCTTGACCTCCACCGTCGCGCGGCCATCCGTGACCGTCAGGCGCATGGCATCGATGCCCTCGAACGCGACGCGGGTGGCGCGAACGGTCGGCTGCGGCCGGGCGAAGTCGCCCCGCGGGCAGCGGTAATGACCCACGTGGCCGAAGTAGACGCCCGAGAACTCCAGAGCTGAGCCGCAGCGCGGACAGAAGCGGGCGTCGGCGCCGTGGCGAAGCTCGGGCTGCAGCAGGGCCGGGTCGTCGATGCCCGCGTACACCACCCGGGGCAGGTCGTCGCCAAGGGAGGCCACCATCGGGTCATCGGCGTTGAGCACCGCGGTGACGCCCTCGGGCCCCTGGCGCAGCGCCCGCCGGATGTGGCCGGCGGCCGTCTCCAGCTCGCCGTAGCGATCCAGCTGGTCGCGAAAGAGGTTGGTGACGACAATGGTGCCCGGTGCCGTGTCCGCCACCAGGAGCGGCAGGCTGGCTTCGTCGCTCTCGAAGAGGCCGACCGACGCCGGCACGCGCCCATTCCAGCGGGCTCGATCCACCACCGCGGCGGTCACCCCGAAGATGAGGTTGGCGCCCGCTTGATTGGCGATCGCCTCGCGGCCCTCCACCTCCAGGATGCGGCGCAACAGGGCCGCCGTGGTGGTCTTGCCGTTGGTCCCGGTGACGACCATGGTCCCCTGCTCGAATCCCACCGCCAGCTTGCGCAAGATGTGCGGGTCGATAAAGCGGGACACGTCGCCGGGGAGCGTGGTCCCCCCACCGAGTCGAAGGCCGCGGCTCACCCGCGCGGTGAGCTTGCCGGCCCACAGCGCCGCCAGAGCACGCGGATCTAGGGGGCCGTGGGCGGCCATCAGCGCCAGCCGGGGACGGGCCGGCACACCCATACCGGGGCCCCCATGGCGCGGGCCTTGTCCGCAGCCGCCCGCGCCGCAGCCACCGATCCGAAGGCAGCGAAGAACGCCCCGCCGCTGCCCGTCATGGTGACGCCGGGAATGGCGGCCGAAACCGGGGTGATGGCGCGGTCGAGCTCCGGATACAGCGACCGGGTCGCCGACTCCAGGTCGTTGCCAAAGCCGGACGGCGCATTGAGCCGGCCGCCTCGCAAGGCGGCGACCAGCACGGGCGTCCGCTGGTGGCTTGGTGCGCGACCGTCGACCGCCGCGTAGACCACCTGGGTGGAGACTGCCACCGGCGGCGCCACGACCAGGAAGGCCCACCGGCGCGGCAGGGCCGGCATCGGCTCGATGGTCGAACCCAGGCCGGTGGCCAGGGCCGTTCCACCGCAGAGCAGGAAGGGGACGTCCTGGCCGACCTGGGTGGCGACCTCCTGCAGATCGTCGACCGTCAGACTCAGCTCGTAAAGCCGGGTGGCCGCCCGCAGCACGGCCGCGGCATCCGCGCTTCCACCCCCCATCCCGGCCGCCACCGGCACCCGCTTATGCAACCGGATGCGAAGCGGCAATGGCCGGCCCACTCGCTGTTCGAGCAGACGGATGGCCTTGAGCACCAGGTTCTCGCCGGCCATGGGCGGACCGGTCGCTTCGAACGAGGCGCCGGCGGCACGCTCGGCGCTCAGCAAGTCGTGCAGCGAGACCGTCTGCAGCACGGAGGCGATCTCGTGGTAGCCATCCGGATGCCGGCTCAACACGTCGAGGGTGAGGTTGAGTTTGGCGTAGGCCGGCAGGATGAGGGTGGTCACGTGGCTGCCTCAGAGTCTGGCAGACGCGATCGGCGGCGCCGGAGAGCGGACCACAGGATGGGGAGCTCCTCGCTACCCAAGAAGGCCTGCACCGCGGCATAGGTCGCGGCGCCGGCCGCGATCGCCGCCAGGACCGCGACCACGTGGCCGGTATCAAATCTGGGCGGTCCGGAGACGGCCAGCTGGCCGATGGCCCAGGCCACCACCGCCATCAGGCCCGCGCCCAGCAGGGCCCGCTCGGCGGTGGCCACGATCGCCTGGCCGTCCAGCCCCTTGAGCCGCCGGCGCAGCACCCATCCCAGCAGCACGGCATTGACACTGGCCGCGATGGAGGTCCCCAGGGCCAGCCCGCCCTGCTGCAGCGGCGTACGGACCAGGACGACGTTGACCGCCAGGTTGACCGCCACCACCACGGCCGCGATCCGCAGCGGCGACATCACGTCCTGCAGCGCGTAGAAGACCCGCACCAGCAGGGCGGTGGCCGCCTGCCCGGTCAGGCCAAAGCTGAAGAAGAGCAACGCCAGGGCAGTCTGGCGCGACGACTCCTGGTCGAAGGCACCGTGCTGGAAGAGGAGCGTCACGATGGGCAGGCTCAGGACCGCCAGCCCCACCGAGGCCGGCACCAGGGTGAAGATGTTCAGCCGGAGGGCGAGCGACGCACGGCGGCGGATGCTCTCCAGCGCGCCGACGGCCGCATCCCGCGCCAGGAACGGGAAGAGCACGAAGGCCAGCGCCTGGGAGAAGGTGCCCAGGGGGACCTGGGCGATGGTGTCCGCGTAGCGGAGGGCGGCGACCCGACCGTGGGGCAGCTGCGTACCCAGCACCGTGTCGACAAACACGTTCACCTGCGCCGCCGCCAGCCCCAGGGCAATAGGGAACATCAGGCGGCCCACCTTGCGCACGCCCGGATCACGCCAGCCGAGCGACGGCTGCGGCCGCCATCCCGTCTTCCAGAGGGACGGGAGCTGGACGCCCACATGCAAGATGGCGCCGGCCACCACCCCCCAGGCGAGGGCGGCCACGCCGAAGTGCGGCGCGAAGAGCGCGGCCGCCACGATGATGGCGCCGTTGTAGAAGAGGGGCGCCAGCGCCTGGGCGAAGAAGCGCTGGTAGGCGGTCAGGATGCCGATCACCAACCCCCCGGCCCCCAGGAAGATGGGCTGCAGCAGCAGGATGCGGGTGAGGGTGGTGATCTGGGCGTGATCCTGGGCGGTGTAGCCAAAGGCGATCAGGGAGACGTAGGAGGGCGCTACCACAAAAAGGATCGCCGCGCCCACGGTGAGAATCAGGACCGCCGTCGTCAGGACCCGCCCCGCAATCTCTCGGGCCCGCTCGGCCTGACCGGTGGCCAGGTTCTCGGAAAGGACCGGGATGAAGGCCGAGCTGATGGCGCCCGCCAGCAGCAGGTTGAACAGCAGGTCGGGCACCCCGAACGCCACCCGGTAGTCGTCCAGGACGTGACTGGTGCCAAAGGTATGGGCGATGACCACTTCGCGCACGTAGCCCATCACCCGGCTGAGGCCGTAGGCGACCAGGATGAGCGTGGCGGCAGAGGCGATGCGCCGCCGCTCGCTCGCAGCCAGCCCGCTCGACACCTCGACGATTCTACTGACGAGTCATTCGCGATTCTTCCGCCATTCAGTTTCCCGTGGAAAGCTCAGCGAGACCCCCTCCTCGACCCTGCCCACGCGGGAAATCCCGCGACCCTGACCACAATGGCTCCCTGTAAGGGCGGAGGGAGAACTGAAAGAGGACGGCTCGGGATTTTGGCGTGACCGTCTATAATCAGCCGTCGCATGGCCAACACCCGTTCGGCGAAGAAGCGCGTCCGCTCATCGCTGCGCAAGCGTACCCACAACCGCGCCATACGGTCGTCAGTGAAAACCCTGGTCCAGCGGGGCCGGAAGCTCACGGGCGAGCAGGCGTTGCCCAGCAACGACGAGGTGCGCCGGGCGATCAGCGCTCTGGACAAGGCGGCCGAGAAGGGCGTCCTGCACGCCAACAATGCGTCGCGGCGCAAGTCCCGCCTGATGCGGCTGCTGGCGAAGACGGCTCCGAAGCCCGAAGCGAAGGCTGCGCCAAAGAAAGAGGCGCCCAAGGGCCGGGGTCGAGGCAAAGACAAAGCCTAGATCTTCCGCGTTACCTGTTCCTGTGGCGGCCCGATGGAACAGTGGGACTAGTCGGCTCGTGGTGTCCTTCTTGGCAGTTTCGGTAATCCGGGCTATGCGAGCGTACGTTCCAGGACGAAGCCTTCGACGGCCAGCCGGGCATCGAGCTCGCCCAGCTTGATGAGCTCCTCCATCCGCAGCAGGTCGTGGAACCCACGTTCCAGGTCCTGGAGGGTATAGGCCTCCGCCTGTCGATAGGCCTTCTCCACCACAAAGGGGTGGTCCAGGCCACGCGACTGCAGCGCCGCCAGGCTGACCCCCTTGTCCTGGGCGGCCCGCGCCTGCAGCAGGCGGCGCCAGTGTTGGACCAGCAAATAGAGGACGTAGGTCGGCTCGGTGCCGGCATCGAGCAGGCCCTGCAGCACCACGGAGGCCTCGCCCGGCCGGCCGCGACCGATGGCGTCGGTGAGCGCGAAGATCTCGTCTTCGCGGGACTCGCTGCCCAGTGCCGCCACCGCGACGTCGTCGATGCGGGTCGCTGGAAAGATGTACAGGGCGAGTTTGGCGACTTCCTGGTCGATGAGCGAAAGATCGGGTTCCACCTTCTGGAGGAGCAGGCGCACCGCGGTGGGCGCGATGGTCAAGCCGCGGTCTTCGGCCAGCTTGCGCACCCAGCCTGCCCGCTCGGAGGGACGCGGCGGTTCGAACCGCTCGACGCGGGCTCGCTGCTGCCGCTCGGCGGCCGCGATCACCTTATAGATCGGATTCGCCGGCGGCACTAGGGCGTGCACGATCAGGATCAGGTCCGTCGTCCCGGGCAGGTCCGCCACCACCTCGGCCGCTCGCTCCGCCTCGCCGCTCTTCGGTCGCTTGCCGGTGAGCAGGTTCCACTCGCGCAGGACGAGGACCCGCCGGGGATCAATGAATGGTACGGTGCCGGCCTGTCCCACGAAGGCGTCCGCGCCCAGGCGGTCGGCCTGCAGGTCCTCGAAGTTGAACTCCAGGGTCAGACCGGCGCGCGCCTCCTCGACCACCCTGGCGGCCGCGCGATCGACCAGGTAGCGCTCCGTACCGTGCAGCAGCCGGATCACAGGATCAGGCGGACGTGCCCGCGGTTTGGTACACGCGGTCGAGCTTGGAAGCCAGGGTGAAGTCGCTCTCGGACAGGCCGCCGATGCTGTGGGTCGATAAGGAGGCCCGCACCTCCCCCCAGGTCACATACAGGTCGGGGTGATGCCCCTGTTCCTCGGCGACCGGGGTGAGCGCGTTTACGAATCGGACGGCCTCGACGAAGTTCTTGAACTTGTAGCTCTTGATGAGCTTCTTGCCGTCTTCAACGCGCCAGCCCTCCAGCTGGGCCAGCAACGGCTGGAACTGCTCCAGCCGGAGCGGCGGAGTGCCGCTCTTGGGCGGCACGATTTTCTTATCCGCGAGGTCGCCGGGCATCTCAATCCCATTCTACGGGCGGTCCGCCGCGCGGGTGGCGCACCATGAATGCTATGCGTGCCATGGTGCTAGACCGGCCGGGGACGCCACTCCGTGTGGCGGACTTGCCGGATCCGTTGCCCGGACCAGGCCAGATCCGCCTTCGCGTCCGGGCGTGCGCGGTCTGCCGGACGGACTTGCACATCGTGGACGGTGAATTGCCCGATCCCAAGCTGCCATTGGTACTCGGCCACCAGGCTGTGGGCGAGGTGGTCGACGGAGGCAGCCGCTTCGAGCGGGGCGAGCGGGTGGGGGTTCCCTGGCTCGGGTTCACCGACCAGACCTGCCGCTACTGCCTGAGCGGCCGGGAGAATCTCTGCCTGCACGCCCAGTTCACCGGCTATCACCGGGACGGCGGCTACGCGGAGCTGATGGTGGCCGACGAGCACTACTGCTTTCCGATCCCGGCCGGCTTCGACGATGTGACCGCCGCTCCCCTGCTTTGCGCCGGCCTGATCGGGTATCGCTCGCTGCGGCTGGCCGGTGACGCCGAGCGGCTCGGCCTCTATGGCTTCGGCTCCTCCGCCCATCTCATCGCCCAGGTGGCCCGGTATCAGGGCCGCCGGGTCTTCGCTTTTACCCGCCCCGGGGACACCGCCGGTCAGCAGTTTGCCCGGGAGCTGGGCGCCGAGTGGGCGGGTGGCAGCGACCAGAAGCCCCCGGAGGAGCTCGATGCCTCCATCATCTTCGCGCCCGTCGGTCCCCTGGTCCCCGCCGCCCTGCGCGTCCTGGCCCGCGGTGGCACCGTGGTCTGCGCCGGCATCCACATGTCGGACATCCCGTCCTTCCCTTACGAGTGGCTCTGGGAAGAGCGATCGATCAGATCGGTGGCGAACCTGACGCGGCAGGATGGCACCGACTTCCTGGAGCTGGCTCCGAAGGTGCCGATCCGAACCTACCCTGAGGTGATTCCTCTGACGGAGGCGAATGAGGCCCTGCGGCGCCTGCGGGCCGGCGAGCTCCACGGAACGGCGGTCTTGAAAATCAAAACCCGCTAACGCCGCCGCCGGGCGGGAAGGGTACTCCCCTCCCCGCGACCGCGAATCGCTAGCCGATCGGCCTGCCGGGAATACCGACGTCCATTTTCAAGACGCCGGGGGCGCCGGTGCTGGTGGCGAAGGCCGCAAAGTTCGCAATGAAGAGCTGAGTCCGCTCACCCCGGCCCGTGCCGAAGGCGACGTCGGCCGGAAAGTTGAGCGGCGCGCCGGCGGCCAGCACCTCGATGCCACCGCTCGGGTCGACGCGGTCGATCTGTCCCCTGGAGTTCGCGGCCACGTAGAGGTTGTCCTGGTTGTCCATGTCGATCCCGTCGGCTCCCCAGAGATCGCACGAGGGCCCAGCGAAGATGCTCGCCGTTCCGGCACTCCCGTCTGTGTTTACCACAATGCGGACGATGCTGCCCAAGTCGGTGTTGGCCACCAGCATGTCGCCATGCTTGTTGAAGGCGATCCCGTTGGCGCCAATCAACCCGAACGATGGCACGGCCGGATGAACCAGGCCGCAGGGTCCCGGGGCGGCGGTCCCCTTGAGCAGCGGACTGCCGGACCATTTCGTAAAGGTGCCATCCGTGGCCAGGCGCCAAACGGCCCCACCCCCCGACTCAGACACGAAGAGATTGCCGCGGTGATCGAATGCCAGGCCGTTCCAGAGGCCTGGTCCGCTGGCCAGCTGCCGGGCGGCGCCGCCGGCGGCGGGGACCTCCCAGACGCCGCTGCCCACCACGGCGACGAAGACGTTCCCGGTATTGTCAAGCCTCACGCCCAGAGGATTGAGGCCGGGGAGTGTCGCCACGGTCGACTGGGTTCCGTCGGGCGCGACCTTCACGACCCGGTTGGTAAAGGGGATCCCCAGGTACATGTTTCCGCGGTGGTCGAAAGCGATGCTCTCGGGCAAGTTGGGCGCGGACATCGTCAAGACCGGGGTCAGTGTCGCGCTCGCCTGCGCGGCCACCGACAAGGTGACGACCATCGCGCCAGCCAGCAAGGCGACAAGGCGAAGAGGTGGGCGAACAGTCATGGCTCATTCCCTCCTTCAGCTTGAGCACACGCGCGGCGATGACAGGTATTCAATTTAACGCCCGTGAACGCGGTCGCGGGCGGGGCGGACTGCCTAACCCCCGATCTGGCTCATCGACTTCTCCGGACGGACGAAGTCGGCCTCGCCGATCTTGTGGCCCTCTTCTTTCTGCCAGACCGCCGCCACCACGAAGTCCCGGATCTCGGCGTCGGAGGCGCCTCCCCGCAGGAGCACCTTGACGTCGTGCTCCTGGAGCGAGAAGAGGCAGGTGCGGATGTGGCCCTCCGCGGTCAGCCGGATCCGGTTGCAGACCTTGCAGAAGGCGTCGCTGACCGAGGCGATCACGCCGATCCCGCCCTGGCTGCCATCCCGAAAGCGGAAGCGGGTGGCCGGCGCCGGCCGCTCGCTGACGACCGGCTGCAATGGATACTCGCGGTCAATCGCTTCGATGATCTCCCGGCTGGCGACCACCGTCTCCGGTTTCCAGATCCCATCGGCGTCCAGGGGCATGAACTCGATGAAGCGGACCTCGTAGCCCTCGGTGCGCGCCAGCCGGGCGAAGTCCACCACCTCATCCTCGTTGTGGCCGCGCATCACCACCATGTTCAGCTTGATCGGGTCGAAGCCGGCCGCCCGGGCCGCCCGCAGGCCATCGAGGACGCGCGCCAGCCCATCTCGACGGGCCATGGTCCGGAAGCGGTCGGAATGAAGCGTGTCCAGGCTGACATTCAGCCGGCGAAGCCCGGCGTCGCGCAAGGCCTGCGCCTTCTCGCCCAGCAGGATGCCGTTGGTGGTCATGGCCAGGTCGAGACCCGGGGCGATATCGCGAACCATGGCGATCAACCGCTCGAGGTCCTTGCGCACCAGCGGCTCGCCGCCGGTGAACCGGATGGTGCGGACGCCGCACTCCTCCACCATGATCCGCGTCAGCCGGACGATCTCCTCGAAGCTCAGGATCTCATCGCGGGGCAGCCAGGCCATCCCGGCCGCCGGCATGCAATAGATGCACCGGAAGTTGCACCGGTCGGTGACCGAGATGCGCAGGTCGTCCGCCACCCGGCCGAAGGTGTCCCGCAGCGGAATAGTCGGGCGCCCTCCTCCCATCACGCTCATCGTATCGCTCTGGGACCTGCGGCTGTCTGCCGCAACTGGAGAAGCCGGCTGGGCCGCGGCTCCCGGCCGCTAGGCTGGGGTTAGGCGGAGTGTTGTCGGCAATACCGAGGGCTGCACCATTGGCTCCGTTTCCTTCGGCCATCGCTCTCCGTACTTCTGGCGGTAGGCGGTACTGACCTTACGGAGAACCGCCGGACTTCGTTCCAGCTCCGCCTTGGCAGCCACTGTGCGCTGGCCAACGCGAACGGCGACGTGCGGATTGGCAATGGCTTCCTGGTACCAGCGTCCCTTGTTGCCTTTGACCGAACGAACGTAAACGCCGTCCTTGGACGGCACGATCCAGATGGTGGTGCGATGCAGCGGTGACGTCGAGT
>WNFC01005519.1_pt1 | contig 13872 bp, 12 predicted proteins | sample 5400541 | NCBI WGS metagenome assembly WNFC01 (sample SAMN13153342, study PRJNA577476) | soil metagenome | isolation source: 120 cm saprolite under Douglas fir tree site 2 hole 2 replicate 1 | place: USA:California | collected 2015-04-18
GGGCCCCGGTGCCGAACCCTGCGGGCCGGCCAGCGTTGCGGCGAGCCGGGCGGAGCCCGCGGGCATCCCCGGCTCCCCGCACCACCTCGGCGCGCACGACTTGGTCGTTTTCACCCGATTTTTCCGCAGCCTGCTAGGCGTGAGCCGCTTGCGTCTGGCTTGCGTCGACCGCTACGGTTTGGTCGGGTTTGCTACCGGAGGGCTTGTAAGATCGCGGTCTTACGAGCCCCCCGGGATTCGGGTTCAAGGTCGCGGTGTGGATCGACGAGCTGGGCCGCCACGTGGAGCGCCTGCAGGGCTGCGAGGACCGCGTGTTCGTGGCCATGCTGGGCGGCGGCGCGGGCACGCTCGCCTCGCTGGGCGAGCTCGGCCTGGCGACCCAGGAGCGGATGGCGGCCCATCTGGGCATGCGGCCGATGCCCTTGCCCGCGCGCACCATCGGCGACCATCAGGCCGAGTACGTGCTGCTGCTGGGCATGCTCGCCGCCACCTCCAGCAAGATCGGCCGCGAGACCTACACGCTCATGAAGCAGGAGTTCGGCGAGGTCGAGGAGCCGGTGCCGCCCGGCACGGTCGGCAGCAGCACCATGCCGCAGAAGCGCAACCCGCAGCTGTCGCAGGACATCATCGCCGCCGCCGCACAAATTCGCGCGCTCGTGCCGCTGGCGCTCGAAACGATGCAGACCGAGCACGAGGCCGACCACACGACCAGCATCATGATGGGCCGCGCGCTGGTCCAGGCGTGCGAGCTCACGGGCGACATGCTGCAGCGGCTCGTGGTGCTCCTCGACGGGCTCCAGGTGTTTCCGGGGCGCATGCGCCGGAACCTCGACCTCTCGGGTGGGCTCATCATGGCCGAGGCGCTCATGCTCGAGCTCGGCAAGCAGATCGGACGGCAGCGGGCGCACGACGCGGTCTACGACGCGGCGCAGGGCTCGGTCACCGAGGGACGCCCCTTCCGTGAGATGCTGGCCGAGGACCCGCACGTGAGCGCCCGCCTCACGCCGTCCCAGGTCGAAGCGTTGCTCGATCCCGCCCGGTACACCGGGCTGTGTCGCCAGTTCGCCGAGCGCGGCGCCGCCCTGGCGCGTGAGGTCGCGGCCAGCCTCGGCCGGGCGGCCGGCCGTAGAGTCCCATCACGTAGTTCGTCGTTTCCACCTTAGACGTTCTCGCAGTCCGCACGTTCTAACTCCGATCTCAACCGTTTCGCAGCAAATGCGGCTTTATAGGTCCAGCGTTCGACCCACCAGCAGGAAAATCATCTTGAAGGCCTATACGTATATCGTCCATTTCGGCATAGTCGACGGCGAATGCCCTCTCCCCTTTGACAAAGCGATTTCAAACCATTCGCAATGCCAAGCTGCTGCTCGGTGGTGAAGAGGAGCCACCCTGAGACGGCTGATCTTCGGAGACGGCCCGGAGCCGCCAGGCGGGCTTGCCAACCTGATCACGCAGCCACCCATGCGCCGCCTGCCGGGCCGCCGCCGTTAACTCAGACGTTCGTCGTCCTTCTGGGGTAGAGGCCGATAGCGCCGCAGATACCGCCTATCTTGATCGGCGGCGTAGGGGTGGTTGCGCTGGCCCGCAACGACTTGTCGGCAAATAAAGCGTTCGAGTTCCGATTCGGGATTGGGACCTAGCAACCGGATTCGTGATCCCAAGGCACTCGATGCCTTGCGTAGCGTGCAAGTCCTCCGAAAATGTTGGGGCCCTACGCTTCGTAGATCTTCTTCAACTCGCCCTCAGCCCATTTCACGGCGTCTGCGGGTGCCATGCCCTGGACGGCTTTGGCATACATGTCCGTAATGATGTACTTGGTGTACACCTCGGCGGCCTTCGCGCTGGGCGGCCCCGCGTACCCGAACATGCGCGAGCCGCGAGCGGCCGTCCGGAACGGCTTCAGCGCGTCATCCACCCGCTCCCACATCGGCTGGTTCTCCCAAAAGATCGTCGCGCCGATGCTGTAGCCCGACTCGATCTCGAACCACTTTCCGAACTGCTCCTTGGAGTGGAGCCACTTCAGGAACTCCTTCGCCGCCGGCTGATTCCGCGAGTACTTCATCAGCGCGTGCGAGAACCCCCCTTGATAGCTCGGCGTGCGCCCGAGGGGACCATCCGGGATCGGGAAGTGGGAGATGTCCCGCCACATCGGCTGGCCCGTCTCGTCCTTCACCTTCTCCGGATTGCGCTTGGCAAAGATGTAGATCGAGGCGCCGTTCAGGGTGGCGCTGATCACGTTGGCGTGGAACGCCCGGTTGTTGTTCGTGTCATCCCAGGCCAGCGCGCTCTCGTCGCACGCGTCCTTCCAGAAGCCGACCATCCACTTCACCGACTCGATCGTCCCCTTCGAGTTTAAGACGACTTTCTTGCCGGTCGTGTCGGTCTCCGCCCCGCCGAACCCCCACACCATGGGATAGGTCCAGCCTGGGGCGTCGCCGAAGGTGTGCCCGAGGGTCTGCCCCAACGGCCTGTCTTTCTTCTTCAGCGCGACGCCGAGCGTCCGGTATTCTTCGAGGGTCCTCGGGGGCTGGGTCGCGCCCACCTCGGCGAACCATGATTTGCGGTAGGTGATCAGTCCGCACACCATCCCGTACGGCAAGGCGAGCCACCGCGTGCCCGCGCGGGCCGCCGCTTCCATTTGGGGGTAGAAGCCACCCTGGTCCCGGGCCTTCCACTCGCAGAGATCGGAAAGATCGACCAGGGCGCTCTGATAGAGATGGGGCCAGTTGTGGAGCAGCTGGATAATGTCAGGCCCGGTGCCGGACTGAATGGCCGCCGTGATGCGCGCCTGCAGGTCGTTGGCGTTGATCGTCTCTACCGTGACGTCCGTCTTCGTCTGCCTGCTGTACTCGGCCGCCTGGCGTCGCAGCTCCACGTCCCCTTCGGGGATGAAGTCCACCCATTGGAGGAGATGGAGCTTCGTGGGCTGAGCGAATGCCGGGGCCCTCCCGGCAGCGAAGATCCCTTCCAGCCCCGTGGCCGCGACGACCCCGCCAACCGCGCCGCCAACCTTCAGGAAGATCCGACGACCGATGGTGCCGCTAGAACGTTGACCATGACCCTGGGTTGTCATCTGGGGTCCTCCTCGTGCTCACGGTCGGTACCAGGGCGATTCTCCCTGCTGCTCTTTCACGTCCCACATGGCCCGCGCAGAGGGCGGGTTGACTAGGGAGGATGATTCTGAGCGAGCAGACATCCCAGCTTGTCATCTGCATGGTGGATGAAAAGGGAGCGGGCTGTCCTGCCAGCCATCTCGGTCGCATAATACCTCTCCGCCAACCTGACGTCGGGGAGTACCCAGACTGTGCGTCTCGCTCTCAACCGCTGTCAAGTCAATGCTTCCGAACCGGCGACCCGCTGAAGCCCTCCTGTGCTTTGAGGGCAGGACGGATGGAGGCCATCGTTCGACTTCACGGCTGAGGGCGAGTGGAAGACGCTGACGACGGAGCAGCTCCTGGCCGCGGCGGGATTCCAGCAGAAGGTCGCCGACACGCCCGCGAAGCACGCCCACCTCGAGACGCTCACGCCGGCGCGAAAGCTGGTCGCCCACCGGCGGGATGGTCATCTCTACTACGTGTACGCGGATCCCGAGATGTGCAAGTGCCTGTACGTCGGGACCGCAGCGCAGTACCAGCTGGCGCTCGAAATCGAGCTAGTCTTGCATCGCGACGAGGCGCTCGCTCTCCCGGCGCACAACGACGCGGTCGTCTGGGACCTCTGGGCGCCTTGGCCCAGGTTCTCGCGGTGAAGGAAGGGCATCAGCGCGATGGGTGCCAGCGGCTGGAGGCCCCGCCGCATGACCTCATCCGACTACGCGAGCCGCTCATGCTGATCGAACCGGTGTGCCTGAGACACATGAAGGACTGGCTGGCCTACACGGTGGCGGTGTGGGCTGGTCTGTTCGCAAAGATCCTCATCGTCGGCTTGAGCTGATTCGAGTCTCGCACGTCGAGCTGAGGGTATCCCGGCGCGGCGTCGCCGACCGCAACCGCTCAGAACAGCGCTACGGCTTCGGTGTGCTCTTGTCTGTCCAAACCGCTGCGTCAAGTGGCTTCGACGAGTTGTCTTCTCGCCTGGCTTTAAGGCCTTTCACCGATCTTTGAGAATAGCCCGTTTCTAGTCGCTCGACCGGTCGTGTATCAAGACGTATCGACATCGGTGACTCTGGGGCCGAAGCAGCCGCGAAGGTCCTTCCTCAGGGCAACTATGTCGCCTCGATCGGCTATGTTAATCCAGCGTTACCGAGTAGATGCTGTCGACATCGCGTCCGGTGACGCCGCCGAAGTCATAGAGCCCGGCGCGGAAGTCGCGGATGCGTTCCGTCAGTTGCTTGGCCTTGTCGACGATGATCTGGTCCACATCGGTGTCGAAGGCGGCAACGTCGGCAACGTCGGTGGAAACTGCAGTTGCGAGTTTCTGCGACGGGAATTCGTCGTAGCCCGATAGAACTTCCGCCCCGCCTCCCGTACCGGCGTGCAAGTGATCGGCGCGACGTGCGCCCGAAAGAACAGACTTCGGTCGTGAAGAAGGGCCCCGGCGATCCCACGGCCGTAGAGCAGCTGTCGCCGCACGTCTTGATCACGCCCCCCAAAGGGGTGTAAATAGGGAGATCAGTCGGGGACGGCCTGAGCTTTCGGCCAACTAACATGAGGGCGCCCCGGATCACCATCTCCGATGTGATCGGCGCGTTCACACTCCCTCCGGGATGAGGTAGGCACCTCTCGGCGGGACCTGCTGCTCTGATCGACCGTCTGCATGGAGGTCATATATGGGAGCCGGCGAGCGGGCGGGTGAATTCTGGCCGACCAGCGCCGAGCTGCAAGAGGCCCTGCGGCGGAGTGAGACGTATCTGGCCGAAGCCCAGCGGCTCAGCCATACGGGTAGTTGGGCGCGGGACATTGCCACCGGTCAGTACGCCCACTTGTCCGACGAGTATGCCCGCTTGTTTGGCTTCGATCCCCAACGTGATCGACCGTCACGGGACGAATTCTTGCAGCGAATTCATCCGGAGGATCGAGGGCGGCACGACGACATCATCGCGAAGGCGGCTCGTGAACGGATGGACTACGAGGTGGACTACCGCGTCGTTCTTCCGGACGGAACGATGAAATGCATCCACGTCGTCGGCCATCCGGTATGCAGCGCTTCCGGCGATCTCGTCCAGCTCGTGGGCACTGCCATTGATGTGACCGAACGCAGGCGGGCTGAGGAGGAGCACCAGGCCCATCTCCGGTTCCTCGAGAGCATGGACCGGGTGAACCGCGCCATCCAGGGAACGAACGACCTCGAGCAGATGATGAGCGATGTGCTCGATGTCGTGCTCTCGGTCTTCGAGTGCGATCGATCGTGGCTGACCTATCCCTGCGACCCGGAGGCCGTCTCGCACGGGGTGAAGATGCAGCGTACTCGCCCGGAATTTCCCGGCCTCTTCGCCGTCGGCGCCGACGTGCCGGTGGACGCGGAGACGGCCGACCTGCTCCGAACCGTCAGGGCGTCGAGCGGTCCCGTGGGACTCGGGCCGAGATCGCAGTATCCCCTGCCGGCCAAGATGGCGAAGCGACTGGGCGTCCAGTCCAGGATCGTCATGGCCCTCTACCCGAAGGGCGCTCAACCGTACATGTTCGGTCTCAGCCAGTGCTCGTACGCGCGAGCCTGGACACCGCAGGAAGAACGGCTCTTTCAGGAGATCGGTCGACGGCTGGAGGACGCCCTGACCAGTCTCCTGATGTTTCGCAACCTCGGCGAAAGCGAGCGCAGACTCGAAGAGGCTCAGCGCATCTCGCACGTCGGCTACTGGGAGCGCGATCTCGCGACCAACCGCTACACGTGGTCGGACGAAAACTACCGCATCTTTGGGCTGCGGCCTCAGGAATGCATCCTGACCTTTGACGACGTCCAGAAGTTGCTCCACCCCGCAGACCGTGAGATGCGGGCGGCAGCCGTGGCGGAGGCGCTTCGGGGTGGCCGGCGCTACGATGTGGAATATCGCGTCGTCCGGCCCGACGGCGACGTGCGCTTCGTGCGCAGTGAGGGCGATGTCGTCAGGGACGAGGCGGGCCGGCTCCTTCGCGTGTTCGGCACCGTGCAAGACATCACCGAGCGCAAGCGGGGCGAGCATCGCCGCATGGCGCAACATACCGTCACCCACATCCTCTCCGAGGCGACCACCCTCGAGGAAGCCACTCCCAAGATACTTCAGGCTGTGTGCGACTGCCTCGTATGGGATCTCGGCGCGCTGTGGCGTCACGATCGCGAGGCGGGTGCGCTGCGCTGCGTGGAGGTGTGGCATCCCGAATCGATCGCTGTCCCAGAATTTGAGGCCGCCAGCTGTGAGGGCACGCTACAGCCCGGGATAGGGCTGCCGGGGCGAGTCTGGTCCACCAGTGAGCCCGCGTTCATCTCCGATGTCGTCGATGATCCGGATTTCCTGCGTGCACCGGTCGCCGGGCGGGAAGGGCTGCACGCCGCGTTTGGCTTTCCCATCGTGCTCGGCGGCGAAGTCTTGGGCGTCATGGAGTTCTTCAGCCACGAGATACGGCAGCCCGACCGGGACCTGCTCAACATGATGGCCACCATCGGCAGCCAGATTGGGCAGTTCATCGACCGTAAGCAAGCCGAGGATGCGTTGCACCGTGTCCAGGCGGAGTTGGCCCATGTGACGCGAGTGGCAACGCTGGGAGAGCTCACCGCGTCGATTGCCCATGAGATCAACCAGCCGCTCGCCGCCGTGGTCAACAACGCCACCGCGTGCGTGCACTGGCTCGCCGCTCAGAACCTCGAGGAAGCGCGGCAGTGCGCCGAGTTCGTCATCGCCGACGGCCATCGGGCGGGGGAGATCATCGGGCGGATTCGCGCGCTCGCAAAGAAAGCGCCACCGCGGAAAGACCGGGTCGACGTCAACGAAACCATCCGCGAAGTCATCGCGCTGGCGCGCAGCGAAGTGCAGAGCAACGGCGTGTCGGTACGGACGCGGCTGGGTGAGGAGCTGCCGCTCATTCTTGGCGATCGAATTCAATTACAGCAAGTGATACTCAATCTGATGATCAACGCCATCGAAGCGATGAATGAAGTCAGCGATGCTCCGCGAGAATTGTCGATCACTTCCGCCACGGACGAGTCGAAGCGCGTGCTGGTCGCGGTGCGAGATTCGGGCCTCGGGCTACATCCGCGGAGTCTCGACCGCCTCTTCGATGCCTTCTACACGACCAAGCCTCAGGGGATGGGCATGGGGCTGGCGATCAGCCGCTCGATTGTGGAAGCCCACGGCGGGCGGCTCTGGGTGACGCCCAATGAGCCGCACGGTGCGGTCTTTCAGTTCACGCTGCCGAGTGGCCCCGACAAGGTGGCCTGAGCGAAGTCGGACCGCGAGCGGGACGTACTCCCCGAACGGAACCAGGTGAATCTACTCGTCGAGAGCTTCAACAACCTCGTCTACTTCGATCCCGCCAAGCCCACGGAGGCGCCCGAGACCAGCGTGGGCGAGCTGGCCGAGAAGTGGTCCTGGCAGGACGGCTACCGGAACCTGGTCTTCTTCCTGCGGCGGGACGTGGAGTGGCACGACAGCCAGCCCTTCACCGCGCGGGTCACTTCGCCCACTGGCCCCACGTGAAGGGCCTGGTGCCGCACCACTCGCTCTACAGCTTCGGGCGGATGCAGAACGTCTGGCTGGACCGCTAGGCCGCGCAACGCGCGCCCGATGGCGTGAAGGCCACCGGGCGCGCGATCCGCGCGTTACAACGAGGCCCTACGCGTCGACCCAGGGCGTCCAGAGCTGGAACCACTCCTCGGGCGGATTGACGAAGCCCTTCACCTTCGGGCTGAGCACCACCAGGTTCAGGTCGTTGCAGATGGGGAAGAACGAGGCGTCCTCCTCCATGACGATGCGGTCGATCTGCTTGTAGACCGCGGTCCGCTTCTTCTCGTCCAGCTCGCCGCGGGCGGTGTCGAGCAGGCCGTCCACCTTCGGGTTGGCGTACCAGCCCACGTTGACGCCCTTGTCGGGCTGCCGCGTCGAGCGGGCGACGATGTCGATCCAGAAGTTGCTGGTCATGCCCCAGGAGAGCTGGTAGGCCCCGTGGCCCGGGCGCAGCCCCTGGAACATCTTCGAGAGATAGGTGATCCAGTCGAAGGTCTCGAGCTTCACCTTGATGCCGACCTTGGCGAGGTCCCGCTGCATCCACTCGGCCATGGCCACCGGGATCATCTGGCCGGATCCCGACGTCGAGGTCCAGAAGGTGGTCTCGAAGCCGTTGCCGTGGCCCGCCGCCTTGAGCAGGGCCTTGGCCTTCTCGGGGTCGTAGGAGTAGGGCTTGTACTTGGGATCGTAGGCCGCAGTGGCGGGCGAGATCATGCTCCACGCGGGCCTGGCGGTGCCGCGCAGCAGCTCCCGGCACATCCGGTCCTTGTCCACCGACATCTGGAGCGCCTTGCGCACGCGCACGTCCTTGAAGTGCTCGTCCTTCATGTTGAGGTGCCAGTACCAGATGTGGGGCGCGTTGGACTGCAGGACCTGGAACTTGTCCTTCTTCAGCGCCTCCACCTCGTCGGGCGGGGGGGCCAGGATGAAGTCCACCTCGCCCGTGCGCAGGGCGGCCACGCGCGCGGCGGGGTCGTCGAGGCGCCGGAAGACCAGCTTGTCCACGTTGGCCGGGGTGCCCCAGTAGTCCTTGAAGCGCTCGAGCACGATGCGGTCGCCCGGCACGTTCTCCACGAACTTGAAGGGCCCGGTGCCCACCGGCGCGTCCGCGAACTTCTCGTTGCCCGTCTTCTTGACCTGGGTCGGGCTCACCATCATCGGCTCGCCCCAGCTCTGCAGCGTCATCCGCTCCCACTCCGCGTAGGGCTTGCTGAAGGTCAGCTTGAGCGTGTACTCGTCCACCGCCTCCGCGCCGGTGATGTACTCGACCACGTAGGAGGTGTAGCTGTTCGCCCGCGGGTAGAAGTGGGGAGCGTCCTTCTTATACATGCGCTCCCAGGAGAAGACGGCGGCCTGCGCGTTGAACGGGGTGCCGTCGTGGAACTTGACGCCCTTCCGCAGCTTGAAGGTGCGCGAGAGGCCGTCCTTGGCCGTGGTGTAGGACTCGGCCAGCTTCGGGACCACGGGCGGGATCGCCACGTCGGCCTTCGTGAGGTCCTCGGCGAGCAGCCCCTCGAACATCTGGAAGGTCACGCGGTAGGTGAGCCAGCAGCCGGTGGCCTGCGGGTCGAGGATGTCGGACGGGCCCTCCATGCCGTAGACCAGCGTGCCGCCCTTCTTGGGCGTCTGGGCGCGCGCGCGCTTCGGCACCGCCAGCGCCCCCGCGGCCCCCGCCGCGCCCGCGGCGGCGGTGCGGAGGAACTCGCGGCGGCTCACGCCGTCCGGGATCATGTGCAGCATCAGGTTGATCTTCTCAGCGTCCATGGCTCTTCTCCTTGGACTCGACCAGGGCCTACCGGCGGGCGCGAGGGTCGAGGGCCTCGCGCAGGCCGTCTCCGACGAAGTTGAACGCCAGCGCTGCGACGACGATGACGATGCCGGGGATGGTGGCGACGTGCGCAGCGCGGTAGAGCACGAGGCGGCCGTTGCCCACCATGACCCCCCAGTCTGGCGTGGGCGGCTGCACGCCCAGGCCCAGGAAACTCAGGCCCGCCGAGGCCACGATCATCATGCCGACCAGCGTGCTGGTGTAGACCAGCAGCGGCGGGAGCACATTCGGCAGGAGGTGGCGGCCGATCAGGCGACGGCGGCTGGCGCCGAGCGCGCGCGCAGCCTCCACGAACTCCAGGTGCTTCACCGAGAGGGTCGCGGTGCGGACCACCCGGGTGCTGTACGGCACCAGCACCACCGCGAGGGCGAACATCTGGTTGTTCATGCCGGGGCCGATGACCCCGACGATGGCGATGGCGAGCAGCACGAGCGGGAAGGCGAAGAAGACGTCGAGCGCCCGCATGATCACGTGGTCGACGAGGCCGCCGAGGTCGCCCGCGAGCAGCCCGAGGAAGAGGGCAACCAGCCCGGCGGTCACGGTGGGCAGGATGCCCACCATGAGCGAGGCGCGCCCACCCCAGATGAGGCGGCTGAGGATGTCGCGGCCCTGCTCGTCGGTGCCGAGCACGTGGCCGGGCGTCCCGATGGGCGCGAGGCGCTCGACGCCCGCCGAGCTCAGCGGGTCCCACGGGCTGATGAGCGGCGCGGCCAGCGCGGCGCCGCCGACGATCGCGATGATGACGAGGCCCAGCACCGCCTGGCGGTCGCGGCAGAAGACGCGGACGAACTGGGCGAACGCCCGCGAGCCCCGGCGGGGGCGGGGCGCCTCGGTCTCGACGGCGAGGGCGGCGGTGGACACGGCGGCTAGGCCGGCCGCGCGCGCGGGTCGAGATAGAGATTCAGGAGATCCACCACCAGGTTCACGAGCACGAAGGAGATCGCGATGAACAGCGCGGCGCCCTGGACCACCTGCACGTCGCGGGCGATGACGGAGGAGACGAGCTGGCGGCCGAGGCCCGGCCAGCCGAACACTTCCTCCGTGAATACCGCGCCGCCCAGGAGGTAGCCGAGCTGCAGGCCGGAGATGGTCAGGATGGGCGGCCACGCCACCCGGAGCGCGTGCAGCCAGAGCACGGCCCGCTCGGAGAGCCCCTTGGAGCGCGCGACCTTGATGTAGTCCTGGCCGAGGATCTCCAGCAGGGAGGCGCGGGTCATCCGCGCGATGATCGCGCCGGGCGCCGCCGCGGTGGCGACGGCCGGCATGATCAGGTGCAGGAGCAGGTCCTCGAATCCGCCCGGGCCGCGCGACGAGTACATGCCGAGGCTCGGCAGCCACCGCAGGTTGATCGCGAAGAAGACGATCAGCACGAGCCCCAGCCAGAACGGCGGCATGTTGCCGACCACGAGCGAGACGCCCATGGCGGTCCGGTCGACCGCAGTCTGCGGGCGCGCCGCGGCGAGCAGGCCGACCGTGACGCCGCCCACCACCGCCAGGGCGAAGCTGGCGCCGGCGAGGATGAGCGTGTTGCCGAACTTGGGGAGCAGCAGGTCCACCACCGGCTTGTGCACGATCGGCGAGAGGCCCAGGTCGCCATGGAGCGCGCGCCAGAGCCACTTGCCGTACTGGACGTGGATCGCCTCGTCGAGCCCCAGGGCGTGGCGGAGCTGGGCGAGGGACTGGTCGGTGGCCATGGGCCCGAGCAGGGCGCGCGCCACGTCGCCCGGGATCAGCTTCATCGTGAGGAAGATCACCACCGAGATGCCGAAGAGCACGGGCACCAGCCCGAGCAGCCGCTGCAGGGCGTAGACGGTCATGCGCCACGGGCCCGCGGGCGGGCTGCGTCGAGCCGGCCGCGCAGCCGGTCACAGTAGGTCGCCGCCTGCTCGGTGAAGCGCGTCTCGAAGAACTCGTCGACCGCGCGGCTCAGGATGGCGTCGGCGTCGGTGCGGATCGGCAGCGGGCTGCGGCTGCGCAGCGTGTTGACCGCGAGGGTCTTGAGCGGCGCGGCGATGTCGTAGTCGAGCGTGAGCTGCACGCGGACGCCGTCGGGGCCGGGCTCGAGGCGCCAGCGCCCAGAGATCGTCATGAGCGGGCCGCGCATGGTGAAGCGGCGCTCCCGCCGGCCGTCCTTGCCCGCGCGGCTCACCGTGAGCGTGGCGGTCTGCTCCTGGCGGTCCACGATGGGAAGATCCAGCTCGTGGTGGAGCGCCCCGCGTGGTGTCCCGTTCCCGGCCGTGACCCCGGGGAAGTAGAGATACGTAGTCCGCCGGCCGAGCACGGTCCACGCATCGTCCATGGAGGACGACAGGTGCGTCTCAGCGGTCGCGGTGACCATCTCTCTCCAGAAAGTCCAGTGGCCCGGTCGGCGTCGGCTCGTTGCCTCGATTGAAGGCACGCCACGCCGCGGGCCCGGACCACTATAGTCCATGGCATGATCGAGCCGCAACCATACTCGGTGACCCGAACCGGAGGACGAGAGCCATGCTGAGGCGACCCGACGTCGACGAGGTGATGGAGTACGGCCGCGCCCTGGGATTCGACCTGACCCCGATGGAGGCGCGGATGATCCAGGCGCGCATGATGGATACCGTCGCCGCGCTCGAGGCCTTCGACGAGATGCGCGTGGAGGAGCGGCGCCTGCCGCTCCGGTTCACGGACCGCGACCCGGGTCGGCGTCCCACGGAGGCGGAGGACCCGCTGGGCGCGTTCATCCGGACCTGCCGGGTGAAGGGCGCGGACACGGGGCCGCTGGCCGGCAAGACGGTCGCGCTCAAGGACCACATCGCGCTCGCGGGCGTCCCGCTCACGTTCAGCTCGCACATGATGGACGGCTACGTCCCGGACTTCGACGCCACCGTGGTGACCCAGCTCCTCGACGCGGGCGCGACCATCGTGGGCAAGCTCAAGATGGAGGAGTTCTCCTGGGGCGGGCCGGGGCTCTCCGGCGTGGGCGACTACGGCCGCCCGCTCAACCCGCACAACCGCGAGCACGTCACCGGCGGGTCGTCGTCGGGATCCGGCGCCGCGGTGGCCGGCGGGATGGTGGACATCGCGCTGGGCGGCGACCAGGGCGGCTCCATCCGGCTGCCCGCGGCGTGGTGTGGCATCGTCGGCCTCATGCCCACCCACGGGCTGGTGTCGCACACGGGCGTCTTCGGCCTCGAGCCGACCATCGACTACGTGGGCCCGATGGCGCGCACCGTGGAGGACGTGGCGGTGTCGCTTCTGTGCATGGCCGGGCGCGACGGCCTGGATCCGCGCCAGGCCGACGTGCCCGCGAGCCTGCCCGACTACACCGGCGCGCTCGCGCGCGGCGTGAAGGGGCTACGGATCGGCGTTCTGGAGGAGGGCTTCGGCGTCGCGGGCGGGGACCGCGCGGTGGACGAGGCGGTGATGGAAGCGGTGCGCGGGCTCGAGCGCGCGGGCGCGCGGGTGGAGCGCGTGTCGGTGCCGCTGCACACCAAAGCGCTCCCCGCGCTGCTGCCGATCTACCTCGAGGGCGGCAAGCGGATGTACGACACGCACTTCGGCGGCGCCTTCGCCAAGACCTACTACCCGTCCTCGCTGATCTCGATCTTCGGCCGCCTCAAGCAGAGCCACGCGCGCGAGTTCTCGCCCAACCTCAAGCTGAACCTCCTGCAGGGCTACTACCTGCAGCGCAACTACGGCGGGCGGCTCTACGCGAAGGCCCAGAACGTGCGGCCCACGTTCGTGGCGCAGTACGATCGGGCCTTCGGCGCGGTGGACGTGCTCGCGATGCCCACGATCCCGCTGACTGCGCCGCGCTGGCAAGCGCCGCGCGACTTCGAGGACGCGCTCGAGCTGACCATGCTCGGCGGCCGGCGCAGCCTCGACCTGGCTCCCGTCATCGCCAACACGTGCCCCTTCAACTACACGGGCCACCCCGCGATCAGCGTGCCGTGCGCCAAGCTCGGCGGGCTGCCGGTCGGCCTGATGCTGGTCGCGCCCCACTTTCGCGAGGACACGCTGCTCCAGGCCGCCGCGGCCCATCAGCGGTCGGTGGACTGGGCCGCGCTGCTCGCCACGCCGGAGCCCCGCGGCGCGTGATGTGGACGCTCGCGGGGTGGCTCCTGGGCGGCGTCCTGATCGGCCAGGCGCCAATATGACTCCAGGCGGCGTGAAACCTCTCGTCACTTGTGACCTTCACCATGCGCATCTCTTTGCGCGCGACCTCGGAGCCTCGATCCGCTTCTATCAAGAAATGTTTGGGGCGGAGGTGGTGCTCGACGACGAAGTGGCTGGAGCGCGTAACGTGCTGCTTCGGCTTGGATCGGCATACATCAACTTCTACGATCAGCCTCCAAAGGATACCGGACGCGGGATCGTGCATCACCTCGGCATCCGCACCACCGACCTCGCGAGCCTGGTGGATCACATGAAGAGC
>WNFC01012853.1_pt1 | contig 13872 bp, 11 predicted proteins | sample 5400541 | NCBI WGS metagenome assembly WNFC01 (sample SAMN13153342, study PRJNA577476) | soil metagenome | isolation source: 120 cm saprolite under Douglas fir tree site 2 hole 2 replicate 1 | place: USA:California | collected 2015-04-18
TCGCAGCAGCTGCCGCCGTCCCGTAACTTGATCGCGGTCTCGGCGTACTTCGCTCGGACGGACTCACGAATCGTGTCCATGGTCACCTCTCTATAACGACGGATTGGACGGATTGATGATTATCGATGCGATGCTAGCAAACCCATAGACAACTGTCAATGGAATTGCTAGACTCGATAGGGTGAAGAGCGCCGCCGTTCCCGAACGCGTCAAAGGCGTGTGCTGCCCGCCGTCGATCCCGTTCTCCATCGCCAAGGTCGACGCCTCCGTCAATGTCCTGAAGGCGCTCGCGGACCCCACCCGGCTCCAGATGGTCGGGGTGCTCAAGCGCTCGTCGCAGCCCATCTGCGTCTGTGACTTCACCGCCGCCTTCGATCTAAGCCAGCCCACGATCTCACACCACATGGGCAAATTGCGCGACGCCGGCCTCGTCGAGGTCACCAAAGTCGGCATCTGGGCCTACTACCGGCTGGCCGGTCATCTCGAGCCCCAAACGCGCGCCCTGCTCGACGTCCTGGTTTGAGGCGCGGATGGCGAAGATCCTCTTCGTCTGCAAGCAGAACGCCGGCCGGTCGCAGATGAGCGACGCTCTGTTCCAGCGAGCCGCCAACAGCCAGCATCAATCGCGCTCGGCGGGCACCTGGCCCGCGGAGCACGTCCATCCGATGGTCGCCGACGCGATGCGCGAAATCGGCATCGATATCTCCGGCAATCGTCCGCAGAAACTTACCGACGATCTGGCGCAATGGGCTGACGTCGTCGTCACCATGGGATGCGGGGATGAGTGCCCCTACGTCCCGGGGAAGCGATACATCGACTGGGATCTCACCGATCCGGCAGACAAGCCTCTCGCTGAAGTCCGTGTGATCCGCGACCACATCAAAACCCTGGTCAGCGACCTCGTGGGAGAGCTCGACGACCGCCCCACGCCTAAGCCGGTTAGCTCAGCGAACTAGGGAAGCCAGATCTCAGACGCCGACTGCACGTCGGTGATCCACCAGCGCCCATCGATGTCAACCAGCGTGTAGTGGTAGTAGCCGAGGAAGCGATGGGTCGTGCGCCGTCCCAGGCCCACGCCCTTTTCTGCATCCGGAACCAGTCGGTAGATCCACTCTTCCTTGGTCGTCACATTGACGTTCTGGGGACTCGCCTCCAGGCCGTAGGCGGAGAGCTCGACCTTGCCGATTTGCAGGTAGGCCGTGTAGGAGACGTCGAGCACCTCGCAGGTGATGTCGAGGCGAGCGGCGGGGAAGGATTCGAAGTCGCCGGAGAGGTCATGCGCTACCTGGGAGAGCATTGGCTCCAGGTAGACCTCGCGTAGCACGTCGGCGTCACGGTTGTTGTAGGCCTGCTGATTGAGCTTGATCGACCGAAGGACGGTGTCCTTGATCGCCGAGACGTTGAACGCGGTCTCCCGCTGCACGCCTAGAGGGTATCAAAGGCCAGAACGGGATCCGATTCCGGACGAACGGGTGACGGGTGCGTAAAGCCTTGTGAAACCGGCTGGCGCCGGGACCCGGGGCGGCATCGTAGTGCGAAGCAATGCCCTCGATCCGCGTCAAATCAATGCGCCACTAGCCGCCTCCGGCGTGGAAAAGGCGGCGGTCAGTGTGCCGAAAAAGGGCTTCCGTGACCAAACCGCACTCGACGTCCAGCCTCCGGACTCGCTTCAACTGGCGTCTCTGGGTGGTATTGGGCGCCCTGACCGAACTCTTTCTCATCTACGTCGCGCGCTGGTGGGCGCCTTCACCCGTTACCTACTTCCTGGCCGTGCTGTTCTTGCCGGTCATGGTCCTGACCGGCTTCTGGTCCTCCAAGTACTTCAGGCTAGTCCAGCTCAACCTCGAGCTCTCCCGGCGGGCGGACCAGAACCTCCAGGAGCTGAGTCACTTCTTCGAAACGGCGACCGCGGTTTCCAACCTCACCCGGCTCGGGGAGGACCTGGGCACGCTGACCTTGAAGCTCGCGGAGTTGCTCGACGTGGAGATGTGTGGCTTCTTCCTCTTCCAGGAGGGCCTGGAGGCGTTGATCGCACCGGCGGCGCCGTCCGGGATGCGGGAGAGCCGGCTCTTCAACCAGATGCGTCTCAACCAGCTGCGCTTCAGTGCCAACGCCTCCACCCTGATCGGCCGGGTCTTTGTCACCCAGCAGCCGGTCATCGTCGCCGACTGCATGCACGACCTCGAGGCCGGCCAGCTGCTGCCGCAGACGTTCGGCTATCACGACCTTCTACTTGTGCCGCTCGGCTCAGGCGGCCGGCCGCTCGGTGTGCTGATGCTCGCCAACAAGCGAAATGGCGAGTTCAGCGGCAACTATGACGTAAAGCTCGCCGCCTCACTCGGCGCCGAGGTCGCCGTCTCGCTCGAGAACACGTTCCTGTTCGAGCAAACGCGTCAGCAGGCGCAGCGGCTCGACGCCTCGATGGAGATGCTGCGGCAGGTCTCGCAGGCGCTCACGGCCACCACGGTGGGACCGACGGCGTTGCTGCAGGGCGTCGCCCACGCCGTGATCGGTGTCTCCGGCGCCGCCTCCTGTCTGATCACCTTGACCCAGTCCGGCAACCCGGCGCAGCAGGCGGTCGAGGTGGGTGAGGCCGCCGACCCGCGATCCCAGCGGCATGCCCCGACAGCCGCTCCCGGGCTCGTGACCCAGGTCGTGATCGAGCAGCGGCCCGTCTTCTCCGAGGACATCCAGCTCGACGGTCGCTTCCCGCTCGACCCGTTCGCTCAGCAGTCGGGCTGGCGGGCGGCCCTCGGGCTCCCGATGTTTCTCGAGCGGGAGTTCGTCGGCACGGTGTCGGTTTACTTCCACGACGTTCGTCCCTTCGACGCCACCTTGATGCAGGTGCTGCAGATCCTCGCCAACCAGGCCGCGGTCGCGCTCGACAATGCGCGCCGCTTCCAGCGGGAGCGCCAGACCATCGAGATGTTGCAGCGGGCTAACCTCGAATTGCAGGAAGCCGACCGCATGAAGTCGGAGTTCCTGACCAACATGTCGCACGAGCTGCGCACGCCGCTGAACGCGATCATCGGCTTCTCGGAAATTATCCGCACCACGCCGGAGCTTTCCGAAGGCGAGCGGGAAGAGTTCGCGGGCACCATCCACGCGAGTGGCCGCCGGTTGCTGAAATTGATCAACGATATCCTCGAGCTCACCCATATCCAGGCCGGGCGGCTCGAGCTGCATCCCACGCCCTGCCTGTTGGCCGAAGCCGTCGACGCCGCCCTATCGGAGAATGCCGCCGCCGCCAATCAGAAGGAGCTCACCGTCACTTCCCAGGTCGACCGGGCGACGCAGGTCGTCTTCGATCCCCAGAGCCTTCGCCACATCGTCCACAACCTGGTCAACAACGCGATCAAATTCACGCCCCATCACGGCAGCGTGGTCATCAGCGCCTCCGAGGGCGCGCCCGGCACCATCGTCGAGGTGCGTGACAGCGGGATCGGCATCAAGCCGGAGGACCAGCAACGCCTTTTCGAAGAATTCCGGCAAGTCGATGGCTCGACTTCGCGCGGCTATGAAGGGGTCGGGCTCGGCCTGGCGCTCTCGAAGCGGCTGGTGGAGTTGCAGGGTGGCCAGATCTGGGTGGAGAGCGCGCCGGGCCGCGGCAGTATCTTCCGCTTCCTGATTCCGCGCCTGCCTCTGCTGGCGGCGCCGCCACCGGCACCGCTCCCGCATGGGCCACTTCCGAGGGTCGCGTGAGCGAGCAAGGCACGCCCCGCCGGATTCTGATCGCCGATGACGACCCGGAACGGCTGCGGACCAGTGTCGAGCGGCTGCAGCAGGAGGGCTTCACCGTGCTCTCCGCGCAGGACGGGCTCGAGGCGCTCGACCGTGCCCGCGAAGAGCTGCCGGACGCCATCATCCTCAACCTGCTGTTGCGCCGCATCGACGGACTCAGGGTTTGCGAGATTCTCAAGAGCAACCCGGCGACGACGAACATCCCCGTCCTGCTGACAGCGGGCGTCCACGTCGACGCCGACGAAGGCCAGCGCGCGCTCGCTGCCGGCGCCGACCGGTTTCTCAGCGACCTCAGCCCATTGTCGACCGGTTCGGGTCGCGAGCTGGGGAGCCAGGACCTGGTACAGGCTGTGCGCACCATGCTTGGCGCCGAGCCAGAGCTCGAAGCGCGTCCCATCTTGCTGGCGATCGACGACGATCCGGACAATCGCGCCTTCCTTACCAAGGCCGTCGTCAAGCAGGGGTTCGAAGTGGTGACGGCGCCCAATGCCACCGCCGCCCGCCGGCAGCTCGACGGGCGGCGGCCAGCGCTGATCTTTCTCGACGTCCAAATGCCGGAGGAGAGCGGGCTGGCTCTGCTGCCCCAGATGCTGCGCGACTACCCGGAATCGGTGGTGGTAATGATGACGGCCTACGGCTCGGAGCAGGTGGCCGCGGAGGCCCTGCGCGGAGGCGCCGACGACTATATTGCGAAACCCATCGACCTGCAGCGCCTACGCGCGCTGCTAGAGCGAAACCTCGAAAAGCAGCGACTGCGCGCCGAGCGCCAGAGCCTGGTGGCACGACTCAAGGATTCGAATCGATACCTGATGCGGCAGCACGCCGCCCTCCGTCGTGCGGACGAAGAGATCCTGCAGATCAACCGACAGCTGGAGCAGTCGAACCGCTACAAGTCGGAGTTCCTCGCCAACATGTCGCACGAGCTGCGCACCCCACTGAACGCCGTCATGGGGTTCAGCGAGATCCTGCTCGACGCGACGATGAACCTCACCAGCGGCGAGCGCACCGAGTTCCTGCGCAACATCCATAGCAGCGGCCAGCACCTGCTGGGGCTGATCAACGACATTCTCGACCTGGCCAAGATCGAGGCCGGGAAGATGGAGCTCAAGCCCGAAGAGATGCCGGTGGCGGAAGCCCTCCAGGAAGTCACTTCGATCCTGGAGCCGATGGCCCGCCAGCAAGGGTTGCAGCTGACCACGACCGGACTCGCCGACGTGGGCGTCATCAAGGCGGACCGCAGCAAGTTCAAGCAGGTCCTCTACAATCTGCTGTCGAACGCCGTCAAGTTCACCCCACCGCCCGGCCAGATCACGATCGCGCTCAAGGATTCACCCGAGCAGCTCATGGTCTCGGTGCACGACACCGGGATCGGCATGAAGGAAGAGGACCTGCCCAAACTCTTCCGCGAGTTCGAGCAGATCGACGGTTCCTACACCCGCCGCTACCAGGGGACGGGCCTCGGCCTGGCGCTGTGCCGGCGCTTCGTGGAAATGCACGGCGGCCGAATCTGGGCGGAGAGCCATTTTGGCAAAGGATCAACCTTTACCTTCACCATCCCCCGGGACCCGCGGCTCGGGCCGGCGAACGAGCCTTCCGTGGACGACGCTGCGCAGACGATCGAATCCATGGAGCTGCCGCTGGTCCTGGTGGTCGAGGATGACCCGGCCAGCAGCCAGCGTCTGACCGCCGAGATCCAGGGGGTCGGCTTCCGGGTGGCGCACGCGGCCGATGGCAACGAGGCGGTGCGCAAGGCAATGGAGATCCTGCCCGACCTGATCATGATCGAGACCGTGCTGCCGGTCAAAGACGGCTGGCAGGTGCTCACGGAGCTCCGGGCTCGCGCGGCCACCGCCGACGTCCCGGTCCTGGTCTGCTCGGTGACCAAGAACCAACGGCTGATGACCGAGTTCGGCGTGGTCGGCTACGTCGCCAAGCCCTGGGCGACCAAGACGATGCAGGACGAGCTCCGCCGCGTCGGCCAGGGGATCAAGCGACGGCGCGACCGGGTCCGGGTCTTGCTGGTCCATCGGGAGCGGCGGGCGCTGGCGCCGCTGGCGGCGGCCCTGGTGGAGGAAGGTTTTGAGGTTTTCCGGGCGCCCGGGCTTCAGGAAGCCCTCGAAAAGGCCCGAGCCGCCGCCCCCGACGTGGTTGTGCTGGCGCCCCCCGAGCCGGAGTGGGTCCTGGGCCTGCGCGGGCTGCCAGGGCAACCCGCCTTGCTGGCCCTGGGTGAAGTTTCACCGAGGGTGCCAGCGACGGCGTGGAGCGCCGTTATACCTACCGGCCTCTCCGAGCCCGATGCCGTATTGCACGCCATCAAGGGCCTGGACATTGTTCAGAGGCGAAGGAGGACAGGGCGTGAGCGGCGGCAAGGTCTTGATCGTCGAAGATAATCCGGTCAATCTCAGATTGGCCCAGTTCCTCCTGGAAAAAAAGGGCTTTACGATCCGCAAGGCGGGTAGTGGCGCCGAGTGCCTGGCAGAGATGGCCCGGGAACTTCCGGACATCGTCCTGATGGATATCCAGCTTCCCAGTGAAGATGGGCTGGCGGTCACGCGCAAGATCCGCTCGGACCCGAGGCTGGCGGGCGTGATCGTGGTGGCGCTGACAGCGCATGCGATGGCCGGTGACCGGGAACGGATCCTGGCGGCCGGCTGCGACGGGTACATTCCCAAGCCGGTCGACCCCCAGGGCCTGCCGGGCGAAGTCGCACGTTACCTGGAGCAAGGACGGTTGAAGACAGCCTGATGGCCGAGCCAACTCCGAAACCCAGCCGCTCGTACCCTGAGATCCTCCAGCTCAACCAGGAGCTGGTGCGCAGCCTTCAGGGGTTGAGCGACGAGGACGAAGCCCGCAAGAAAGAGCTCGAGCAGCTGAAGGCCGCTATCGATCAGGCGAAAGCCGAAATCGCGCGACTGCAGGAAGAACTTCGCCGCTCGAAGGAACGGGAGGCGGAGCGCCAGGAGGAGCTTCGCCAGCTCGAGCAAGAACGCGTCGATCAGCTCGCCGCCCTGGATGCTCACCTCACCGCGATGCATTCGGCCGTCGAGCGCTACCTCCAACAACCTCGGAAGGCGGCCTGATGAGTCCCGAGCCTTCCAAGGCGAAGTCGTTCGCCGACATCCTCCAGCAAAACCAGGAGTTCATCGTGCATCTCCAGGCGTTGCAAGAAGACATCGGCACGCAGCTGGAAGAGAAGGAAAAAGAGCTGGCGCTGGTGAAACGCCAGATGGCAGCCAAGCAGCAGGAGACCGATGAGCTGCAGGATTCCCAACTCCAGTGGGCGATCGACCGCCAGGCCCTTCTCGATCAGCACGAAAGTCTCAAGCAGGGGCACCAGGACCTCCAGCAGAGCCATGACCGTGCCCAGGTCGAGCTTGGTCGCCTCAAGGATGATGTCGCCCGCGCCAAGTCGCGGGATGAGGAGCGGCGCAGCCAGCTGCGGCAGCTGGAGCAGGAGCGCATGCAGCTCACGCAGAAATTCGAGGCCGATCAAAAGAAGATCCGCGCCGATTTCAAGGCCGCGCAGGATGACCTCGACAGCCTGCAGTCGGCGCAGTTGCAGTGGGCGATGGATCGAGAAACCCTGCTCAAAGATCGCGACACCGCGGTGGCGAAGCAGGCGCAGCTGGAGCAGGATTGGCAGAAGGCCCGCGCGGAGCTCACCAAGGACAAAACGCGTTTGACGGAGCTGACGGCGCAACAGCAGCAGCAGTTGAAGGCGGTCCAGGCCGAGCTCGAGCCGCTCAAGACAGCCCGCGACAAGGGGCAGGCGGAGCGCCAGCGGCTGATCGCCGATGTAGCGCGCCTGGAGCAAGGCGGGCAGGAAGCCGAGGCCCAGTACAAGGCCGACCGCCGTCTGCTGCAGGGTCAGCTCGAGGAAGCCCGTAAGAAGGGGGCCGACCTCGACAAAGCCGAGGCCGAGTTCCAGCGGCTCAGCGACGAGCGCTCGGCGCTCCTCAGCAAGGTCAAGGCGCTGGAAAAGGACTGGCAGCTCCGCGAGGCGTCCATCGCCGAAGAAAAGGCGGGGCTCAAGAAGCACGTCAGCGATGCCAACAACAGGCTGGCCGCAGTGGCGCAGGACGCGGAAAAGCTCAAGGCGCTCCACGCCGACCTTGCCGGTGAAACCAGCCGCAAGGCGGAAGAGTGGACGGCGCGAGAGCAGCGACTCACCTCGGAAAAGAACCAGCTCAAGGTCGACCTCGAGCGGGTGCAGGCGCAACTCTCCGACATGATGTCTCAGACCAACGAGCTGCACAGCGAGCGGGCGGCGGAAGCCAAGGAGCTGGACGAGGCCTGGAAACGGGAGAAGGCGTCCCTCAAGGCGCAGCTCGAGGATGCCCGCAAGGCGGCCGGGAGCGGGCCGCCGACCAGCCAGGTCCTTGCCCGGTACGAAGCCGAGAAGCGCGCCATGCAAGCGCAGCTGGACAGCCTTCGAAACGACCTGGCCGCGAGCGGCAAGCACAAGGACGTGGCGCCGGCCCTGTCACAGGCCAAGCGCGACTTCGAGGCCAAGTTCCGCGTCATCTACGACCAGAGTCACGACCTGAACTCACCGCTCAACGCGATCCTCGGATTCAGCGAGATCCTTCTCGACGAGAAGGCCAACAAGACGACGCCGGAAGAGCGCCGCGAGTTCGTCGCCCATATCAACGAGAGCGGCAAGCGGCTCGTCGAACATATCCGTGAGCTGATCGAGTTCGCCAAACAGGAAGCGGGTATCCAGGAGCGCCCGGTGCAGATGGTGCCCCCGGTCGGGACCGGGACCAAGCCACCCGTCATCCTGGTTGCCGACAACGACCCGGCCGTCAAGGAGCGGATCGAGCCGTTCCTCAGCCACGCCGGCTATGAAGTCGTGATCGCCGCGAGTGCCCAGGAAGCGCTGCGCAAGGCGGTCCAATTGCAGCCGCTCGCCGTTCTCATCGACACGCAACTGCCGCCCAACGGCGGCAGTGGGCTCGTCTATGACTTGCGGCGCGAGTCGAAGACCAAGGACATCCCGATCGTGCTGACCTCCAAGGTCAACAAGGAATCGCTCGCCTTCGACATCGGTCAGGCGGACTTCCTCACCAAGCCGATCGACCGGCAGCAGCTGCTGCAGATGATGGTGAAGTTCGACCTACTCGCCGACGGCAAGCGCGGCAAGAAGACGCCGTCATCGATCCTGATCGTGGACGACGACCCGCAGAACATCCGCCTGATCAAGGCCATGCTCAAGCCGTTCAACATCGAGGTCATGGTCGCCGACGGCGGCAAGGCCGGCGTCGAGATGGCGCTGAAGAAGAAGCCGGACCTCATCATCCTCGACCTGATGATGCCGGAGGTCGACGGCTTCGACGTCGTTTCCAGGCTGAAAGAGGACCCGGCGGCGAGCCAGATCCCCATCCTTATCTATACGGCCAAAAACATCACGAGTGAGGACCGCGAGCGCCTCCAGGGGAACATCCAGTCGATCATCCAGAAAGGGGACTTTGGCAAGGACCGCTTCCTCGAGATGATCAACAACCTCCAAACCAGCCAGGCCGCCTAGGACCGGAGGGCCGGTATGACTGCCCTCGATCGCCAGCTCGTCCGGCTCCGTTTCGTCGCGCTCGCGATTCCGTTCGGCCTGCTCCTCTGGCTCGCTGGCTTGATGGCCGCCTACAACGGTGTCGCCTTGCTCGCGATTCGCCGGCAGGCGTCGCTGCGGTTCTCCCGGCCCATGGCGGTCCTTCTGCTGGTCCTCGACCACGCCGTCGTCAGCGCCTGGATCCTTCTCTTCGCCACCCCCTCGTCGAGCCTTCCCTACCTGCTCTATGCGCTGGTTGCCGCCGAAGCGGTCTTCCGGTTCGAGCTATGGGGCGGGATCGGCACCAGCCTCTTCTTCACGAGCGGCGTCATCCTTTTCCAGACGAGTGATCTCGGTCTCGCCATCTCGGTCCGCGACTCCGTGCTCCGCGCCATCCCGACGGTCGCCGTCATCACTGGCCTGGGTGCGGCGGTGCGCGCGATGAACACCGAGATCCGGGGCACGCGGCGGCGGCTCGATCAGACGGAGCAATTGCGGAACGTGCTCGGCGAACTGGTCGGACAGCTCGACGTATCGCGCATGCTCAACACCGTGATCCGCTGCGGCATGGAGCTGCTCCAGATGGACTCAGGTGCCATCGTCCTGCTGGACGAAGATCGCGGCGTTTTCACCTTGCGCGCCGCAGTCCGCCTGGCGGGGGCGGTCGAGGGGGAAACGGTCACAGTGGCCGACGGCATCGTTGGGCGCGTGGTCCGCGAGAAACGCTTCATCATGCTGGCCGAGCCGCCACTCTTCGACCTGGCCGCGCTCAACGCGGCCGGCTACGCGCGCGCCTTCGGCTCCCCGGTTTTACTCGAAGGCAAGGTCTACGGTGTGCTGCACCTCCAGACCAAGGATGATCAACGCCGCCTGACCAGATGGGAGGAGGAGGCGCTCGAGGTCCTCTCGCAGCAGCTGGCGGTGGCGCTTCGCAACTTCCGTCTCTTCGAGGAAAGCGAGAAGCGCGCGCGCCGCCTCGAGCTTCTCAACCAATCGATCGACCAGATGAACCAGAAGCTCTTCGAGCCCGAGCTGCTCGATGTGGTGGCCACCACCCTCACCGGCAACCTGGGAATCGCCGCGGCGCAGGTCTGGCTGCTGGAAGCGAGCGACGGCGCACTCTGGCGACGTGCCAGCCACCACACGACGGAAAACCCGCCACCGGTTCCCGGACGGATGGAACGGGGCATGAGCGAGATCGGCCAGGTTGCCGAACTGCGAGTGCCGATCGTGACCAACGACCCCGCCAACCATCGCCAGGTTGGCCTCAATCCCTGGATGACGGAGGAAGGCATCCAGGCGTTCGCCGGCTTTCCGCTGGTCGTGAGCGATCAGCTATTGGGCGTGCTGGCTGTCTATCATCGTCGTCCGCTCGACCGCAACACGATCGAGTTGCTCACCCTGTTCGCGCAGCACGCCGCCACTGCCATCCAGGAGGCGCACCTCTTTCACCTCGCTACCGAACAAACCGCGCGCCTCACTGCGCTCAACGTCGAGCTGCAGCGCGCCAATCAGGTCAAGGCCGAGTTCCTCGCCAACATGAGCCACGAACTGCGCACCCCGCTCAACTCGATCCTGGGGTTCTCGCAGCTTTTGCTCGAAGGCGACGGTGGTGCGTTGACGGGCGACCAACGCCAGGACGTCGACATCATCGCCCAGAACGGCCAGCATCTCCTGGCGCTGATCAACGACCTGCTCGACATCTCCAAGCTAGAGGCGGGCAAGGCGCAGTTGCACCGCGGCGAAGTCGAGGTCGAGCCCCTGATCTCGGAGTGTGTCGACAGCGTCAGCTCGCTGGCCAAGACCAAGAAGCTGGATCTGACTGCCTCCGTCTCCGCCGAGGTGGGACGCGTCTTCGCCGACGGTCCGAAGCTTAAGCAGGTGCTCCTGAACCTGCTGGGCAACGCGATCAAGTTCACCGAGACTGGCGGCGTGCGCGTGACCGCCGAGCGCCAGGGCGCGGAGCTCCGCGTCAGTGTGCGCGATACGGGCATCGGCGTTCCCGCTGAAGACACGGAGCGGATCTTCGAGAGCTTTCAGCAGGGGCAGAGCGGCATGACCGGTAAGTACCAGGGCACCGGCCTCGGATTGGCGATCTCGCGCCAGCTGGTGGAAATGCACGGCGGCAAGATCTGGGTAAAGAGTACGCCTGGCCAGGGCAGCACCTTCACCTTTACGATTCCGCAGCGGGCACTACCCGACGCGATGGAGCTCTCGAGCGCGGCCTAACGGCCAGCAATCGGCCTGCGTCGTTTGCTAACCGAGGAGCCCCGTGATCAATGCGATCGCGACCAGCACCATCACGCCGGCCGCCGCGAACTGGAGCGGGCGCTCGGGGATCCACGCACCCAGGCGGTTCCCCAGGACCACCGCGATCGCCGATACCGCCCACAGCGCCAGCGTCGCCGCCGTGAAAACGATCAGCGGTTCGCGATAGCGAGCCTGGAAAGCCGCGGTCGCCAATTGCGAAAGGTCGCCCCACTCGGCGACGAAGACCACCATGAATGCCGTCAGGAACGGACGCCGGTGGCGGCCTTCCTCGCGTTCGACTTCGGCGGCCTCCTGCGCTTCTGCTTTCTTTAGGTTCTGGCGGATGAGCAGCGCGGCCATCACGAGAAAGAGGAGGCCGGCGCCGATGCGCACGGGTTCGCGGGGAAGTAATCCGAAGATCGAGCCGGCGATGACCGCCACGAGGCTCTGCACCAGGAAGGCGGCGGCCGCACCAACGAACACCGGGACGGGGCGGTGACGGGTGGCGAGCAGCAACGCCGCCAGCGCCGTCTTATCCGGCAGCTCGATCAGAAAGATGACGACGAAGACGGTGAAGCCGAGACCCAGCGCGTGAGGCACGCGAGGAGTGTAGCGAGGCTACGAGCGCCGCCGGCTTAGCGGAGCCAGAGCGGAAAGGAGAGGACGAAGAGGAGCACGCCGAGACCCAGGGTCCGCATGCTCATCCCGCCATCGCCAGCGGCTCTTGGCCGGCGGGGTAGTTGACCTTGGCACTGAAGCGATAGCCGACGCCGCGTTTCGTCTGGATGTAGACGGGTTTGCTGGGGTTGGGCTCGATCTTGCTGCGCAGGCGCGAGATGTGCACGCGCAGGCCCTCCTCGTAGGCTTCCTCGTCGCCGGCCCATGCCTTGGCCAGGAGCGTCTCGTTGGTGACGACCCGTCCGGCGTTGCGCACCAGGAGGAACAGCAGCTTGGACTCAGTCGGCGTCAGGGTCACCTGCTGGCCCTTGACGCGTGCCCAGTGCTGCACGAAGTTGATTTGCAAATCCTGGTCGATGACGACCTCTGGCTGCTCGACGCCGGCGGACTCGCCGTAGCGGCGCAGCACGCGCTGCACCCGCGCGACCAGTTCTTCTTTTTCAAAGGGCTTGACGATGTAGTCCTCGGCGTACATCTGGAGGCCTTCGACCTTGCTCTCGACGGCCGCGACCGCGCTGAGGATGACGATCGGGACATCGAGGTGGCTCTTGATGCGGCGGCACAGCTCGAAGCCGTCCATCTCCGGCATCATCAGGTCGACGACGACCAGGTGCGGGATTCCCTCATGGAGTTTGCGCAGCGCCTCGGGACCGCTGCCGGCGGTCATGACCTCGTAGCCGGCGTGCTCGAGGATTCGCTTGAGGATCTCGCGCGCCATGGCATCGTCGTCGACGATCAGGATCCGGTACCGGTTGACGATGTTTAACCCCTCTCTTCCGGCGGCCAACGCGCGTCGCGCTGCCGACCGGCCACCATGGATTTGGACCTGCGGCTGCTGGCTCAGGTCCGACTGGAGAGCCGGCAAAGATATATGGCCCTCGTCATGCATTTCCTTACGATTCCTCTTTACGATGTGATGACTCTTGTCGCGTCAGGGTCACATCAAAAGCGGCGCGGCCCGGACTCGGTCTCACCTTAGAGAGGGTGGATTACGGCGCCTGTTACAGACTCGTGCTGGGTTGAGCTTTGACGAAAAAGGGCGCGAGCGGTGCCTCTCGCGCCCCCGTACTGCAAGCCTACGGCGAGGGTGGTGGGCCCGAATCGGTCGCTCGGCCCATCCCCGCGGTCTGAGCGGCTAAAATCTTGAGCGCCCTCGCCCGGGTGGTGAAACTGGTAGACACGCAGCTTTGAGGGGGCTGTGAGCGCAAGCTTGTAAGGGTTCAAATCCCTTCCCGGGCAGAGCCCTTACCCAGGTGAGCCTGAGCACCCTTTATCTGCGGCTCCGCTACCCGCGTCACCGCTTCGGTCCGGGCTTTGAGGGACCGTGGCGGCTGCGGATTCGCGGCCCTGGCCGGGTCACCTTTGGCCGCGATGTTCGCGTGCGCAACGCCTCCGGACGCACGGCGATGTTGACCTTCGGGCCGGCGGCGCGGATCGAAATCGGCGACCGGGTGGAAATCGACGGCGCCGGGCTAATGGCCGCCAGCGTCATCGAAGTCGGCGACGACGCGATCATCGGGCCCTGCCTGGTGGTGGACACCGATTTTCACGCGGTCGGTCCGGCTCGTCGGCAGGAGGGGGCACCCGTGACCCGACGACCGATCCGCATCGGACGCTCCGCCTGGGTGCAGGGCAAAGCCACCATCCTCAAGGGGGTG
>WNFC01005529.1_pt1 | contig 13866 bp, 14 predicted proteins | sample 5400541 | NCBI WGS metagenome assembly WNFC01 (sample SAMN13153342, study PRJNA577476) | soil metagenome | isolation source: 120 cm saprolite under Douglas fir tree site 2 hole 2 replicate 1 | place: USA:California | collected 2015-04-18
ATCTGCTCGCGCGCATGCTCGGCGACGCACTCCGCCGTTGCGCCAAACCGCGCGCGCACATCGTCGACGTTCGTGCTCGGCTCAGGCATCGATCACCGTGCGGCGCGCGCGAAGGGGTCCGCTTTCGATGCCGCAGACGAGCTCGTAGTTGATCGTGTCCGCGACGCGCGCGTGCGCCTCCGCGAGCACGCCGTGGCCGACGAGAACGACCGGCGCGCCGACCGGCAGCTCTCGGTCGAGCTCGACGGCAAAGGAATCCATCGAGACCGTTCCGACGACGGGCCGGGCCTCGCCTGCGACGCGTACCTCCGTGCCGGTCAGGTCGCGGCGGAAGCCGTCCCCGTAGCCGACGGGCACGATGCCGATCCAGGTGGGAGTCTTCGCGACGAAGCGCCGGCCGTAACCGGTGCTCTGACCCGGCTCGAGCCGCTTCACCTGGGCGAGTGTGGTCTGCCAGGCGAGGACCGGCTCGAGGCCGTCCTCCTGAGGATCCGTGTTGAACGGCGAGAGCCCGTAGATCGCGACCCCGCAGCGGGCCGCGTCGAAGCGTGATTCCGGTAGCCGCAGGGCCGCCGCGCTGTTCGCAGCATGTCGCGTGAGCTGGCTGTACTGCTCCGTCGCCGAGCGGAACCGGTCGAGTTGGGCACGCGCAAAGTCAGTATCGCTGTCGGCCGTCGCCAGATGAGTCATCAGCCCGACGACCTCGGCGGGCGGCGACGGGAGTTCGGAGAGGCCGTAGCGGCCCATGCCGGTGTCGAGCTTCAGATGCACGCGGACACCCTCGGGGATCTCGCCGTCGGCAATCGCGAGCTCGAGCCCGGCGTCCCGAGCCTGCACGACCTCCCGGTTCGAGCCCGCGGGGCCCATGACGAGGATCCGCTCGGTGCGGTATTCGTGGCGCAGGGCAAGACCCTCGGGGATGGTCGCGACGCAGAGCGCCGTGGCGCCCGCGCCGAGCGCCGCGCCTGCAACATCGGTCGCGCCATGCCCGTAGCCATCGGCCTTGACCACCGCCCACAGCCGTGAACCCTCGAGTGCGCGCAAAAGCGTGCGGACGTTGCGTCGGAGCGCGCCGAGGTCGATGGTGATCTCCGAGCGGTGCATCAGGCGAGAGCCAGCTGCAACGACTCGATCACGTCGGACGCGACGAGGCCCACCTGGTGCGGGGCGAGCTCGGCGGCACGGCCGTGCGCGACAGCACCTGCGGCGGCGGCGAGACGCGCGTCCATTCCCTTCGACAGGAACGCTGCGATCACGCCGGTGAGCACGTCACCGGTTCCGGCCGTCGCCAGCGCGGCCGTCCCCGCGTCGCACACCAGCACGCCTTCCTCGGGTGCGGCCACGAGCGTGCCCGGTCCCTTCAGCAGGACGACGCAGGAGTAGCGATCGACCGCGCGCCGCACGGCAGCGAGCCGATGCGCGTCGATCCAGCTCGATTCCTCACCGAGCAAGCGGCCGAGCTCGCCCGCATGGGGAGTGAGCACGCGTGGTGCGGGCCATTCGGCCGCCTCGAGCTCGAAGAGGGCGTCCGCGTCGACGACCGCCGGCAGCTCCAGGTCCGTCAGCAGCCGGCGGGCGAGCGCGCGGTCCTCGTCGCCGCGACCGAGCCCGGGCCCTACTGCAAAGGCGGATGCGCGCTTCGCGAGCTGGTCCACGCGTTCGCGCGGCGCCTTCACCGCTTCGATGAGCAGGGTCTCGACCACCGGCAACGACTCTTCGGGCACCGCGACCGCCACATAGCCCGCATCGGCGCGGAACGCCGCCTCGGCAGCCAGGCAGACGGCGCCCGTCATCCCCGGCGAGCCGCCGACGACCAGGACGGATCCTGCGGTGTACTTGGTATCGCCCTCACTCCTGCGCGGCACTAGACGGAGGATCGCGTCGGTCACGAGGCGGTGCTCGGTATTCGCGTGCTCGAGCCCGATGTCGGCGACTTCGACCTCTCCCGCGTGGAAGCGACCCGGCGCAACGACGAGCCCGACCTTGCGGCCGTGCATGGTCACCGTCATGTCGGCGCGCACGGCGGCGCCGGGAACCTCTCCGGTCGAGGCGTCGACGCCCGAAGGGATGTCGACCGCAACCACCGGAACGCCGGCGCCGTTGATGCGCTCGATCAGCAGGGCCGCATCCTGGCGGGGCTCGCCGTGGAAGCCGGTCCCGAAGAGAGCGTCGATGACGATGTCGGGGTCGCCATCGAGCTCTTCGCTCGTCCCACGCCCCGAATCGGCGAGCAGGCGTAGCGCGATCCGCCCGTCGCCGCCGTTCGCTCCTCGGCCGCACACCGCCGCGATCCGGCGGGCGTCCGGATAGCGTCGCAGAACGTTGTCCGCGACCGCGCGGCCGGCCCGCTGCATCAACGCCTCGACATCGTGGCCCTGCTCGGCGGCGCGCATCTCGTCCGCCGTGTAGAGCGGCTCGAACATCGGGGGCACGACTACCTCGTTTCGACGACCGCCACCGCGTTCGCCAGTTCGCGGGAATGCGTCATCGACAGGTCGATCGAACCGGCCCCGATCCGTTCGGCCCATGCCGCGATCCGGCCGCTGAGCTGCACGGACGGCTTCGGCCGCCCCGCAATCTCGATGTCACGCCACGCGAACGCGCGCGCAACGCCGAATCCGAGTGCCTTCCCGACGGCTTCCTTGCCGGCGAACCTGCCCGCGTAGCTCTGGGCAGGATTCGGCCGCGAATCGCAGTACGCGCGCTCCGCCTCCGTGAAGCAACGCTCACGGAAGCGGGGATAGCGCTCGAGCGCGCGGCGCACGCGCTCGATCTCGATCAGGTCGACACCGACGGTCACGGGCAGCTCACAGATGTTCCTCGAGCCAATCGGGCAGCTGCGCGATCGACGAGATGATCCCGTCCGGCCTCGTGCGGCTCGCCTCGACTGCATCGGGCCTGAACTTTCCCGTCCGGACCAGGACGGTCTTCATTCCGTGGGCCGCCGCGCCGCCGATGTCTGCCTCGAGGTCGTCCCCGACCATCCAGGTGAGGCTCGGCTCCGCGTCGAGCGCCTTCAAGGCGGCTTCGAAGTAGGGAGTCGAGGGCTTGCCGAGCACGATCGCCTCCGTGTCGGCGGCGTATTCGAGCCCGGCGACGAAGACTCCGGCATCGAGGAGTGGCCCGTTCTTCGTCTGCCACCACCGGTTCTTGTGCAGTGAGTAGAGCTGCGCCCCGGCCTCCAGCTCGTGGAATGCACGAGCCAGGTTCATGTAGCTGAAGACGAGATTCGTCTCGGGGGTCTCGTCGGCTCCGCCCAGGAGGACCGCCTCGGCGTCCTCACCGACGAGCTCGATCCCTTCGAGCTCGCCCACGATCGCGTGCATCGTCAGGGCGAGAACCCGGCGGCCCGCCAGGGCTTGCGCAGCCGCCCGGGGCGTCGTCTGCAGCTCCTCGTCGTCGAGCTCGATCCCCATGGCGCGCAGCTCCTCGGCCAGGGTCGCACGAGCCCGAGTCGTGTTGTTCGTGACGAAGCGAATCCTGTGGCCGTCGGCACGAAGTCGCCGGACCGCATCGGCCCCGCCGGCGATGGGTTCGCCCGAGACGTGGAAGACACCGTCGACGTCCAGCAGAATTGCGGCCATGGACGGCGAGTCTATTCGCGTGACCCGTTCCGTCGTTCTGCCGCTCGCAGAGATTCAGCTCCGCTTCTCACGGTCGAGCGGGCCCGGTGGACAGCACGCGCAGAAGTCGGAAACGCGCGTGGAAGCGATTTTCGACGTCGGGGCCTCGAGCGCGCTCACGGACACCCAGAAGCGCCGTGTCGTCTCCAGAGCGGGGCCGGTGCTCCGCGCATTGGCACAGGACGAGCGGAGCCAGCTCCGGAACCGGGAGCTCGCCGTCGAGCGACTTGTCGAGCAGCTCCGCCGGGCGCTCAGGGTCGAACGCCGCCGGGTACCCACGAAGCCGACCGAGGCCTCCCGCCGCCGCCGGCTGGAGGACAAGCAACGGCGCTCCCGGACGAAGCGGCTGAGGCGGAAGGAGGCGGACGACTGACGCCCACCCGTATCCATCAGAGCCAGACGGGCGTTTACCGATTGAAAAGAATGGCGCCGATCTTCGTCACCCTAGCTAGGCGGGACCCGCCGGCAGCCGTCGTCGCGCTCGTCGGGGAGCACGACGCCTACTCCGCTGAGCGCCTCGAGAACGAGCTCACCGTCCTGCTCGAGGAGGGCCGGCGGATCGTGATCGACCTGCGCGACGCCGAGTTCATCGACTCGACGACGCTGAGCGTCCTCCTCCGCGCTCGCCAGCTCGCCGAGCAATCAGCGCTCGGCTTTGGGCTCGTGCTGCCCGATGGGCCTTACTCCCAGGTCAATCAGATCCTCGATCTGACCGGCCTCCGTCCGACGTTCGCGATCTTCGGGAAGCTCGACGATGCGCTCGCGGCCGTTCGGGCGGGCCGCGTCGCCGACCGGCCCGTCCGAGCCGCGTGACACGCACCGTCCGACCCTCCCCGTAGCTTCCACCCGCGATGGATCACGACCCGCTTCGGCGTGGCTTCGCCGAGTTCGTCGGCACCTTCGCGCTCATCTTCGTCGGCGCTGGGTCGATCCTCACGATCGCCAAAGCGCTCGCGCCGGCACTGACGAGTGCGCCGGCTGTCGACGTGTACGGCGGGCTCACCCTCGTCGGCATTGCGCTGGCTCACGGGCTCGCGATCGCCGTGATGGCCTCGGCGGTGGGGCACATCTCGGGTGCGCACTTCAACCCCGCCGTCACGCTCGGGTTTCTCATCACCCGCCGGATCGCGCCGTCGCTCGCGGCCACCTACTGGGCCATGCAGTTCGCGGGCGCGACGGCAGCCGCTGCGCTCCTGCGCTGGTTCTATCCCGCGACAGCGCGGCGACTGACGAATCTAGGTGCTCCCGGGCTCTCGAGCGGAGTCACGGTGTGGCAAGGGCTCGTGATCGAGATGGTGCTGACGTTCTTCCTCGTGTGGGTGATCTTCGCGACCGCCGCCGACCCCGGCGGGTCGTTCAAGTCGATCGCCGGACTTGCCATCGGACTGACGGTCGCCATGGGCGTCTTGATGGGCGGTCCGATGACGGGGGCCGCGCTGAATCCGGCTCGAGCATTCGGCCCAGAATTGCTGTCGCGCCACTGGACGGACGCGTGGGTCTGGTACGTCGGCCCGTTCCTCGGCGGCGCGCTGGCCGCGCTCGCGTACGACTTCCTCTATCTGCGGCCACCGCGCCCGGTTCCGGTCGGCCCACCCGAGACCGGCGTGCTCGAGCCGCGTCCCGGCGACGCCGCAGTCTCCTAGCTCGAATTAGAGGCGACGCTACTCGACGGTGACGGTCTTCGCGAGGTTGCGCGGCTGATCGACGTTCAATCCGCGCAGGCGCGCGATGCGGTACGCAAGCAACTGGAGGGGTAGCACTGCGAGCACCGCCTGCAGGAAGGCCGGCGTGCGCGGGATGTAGATGACGTCGTCCGCGTGATGCTGGATGTCTTCGTTTCCGTCGGTCGCGATCGCAATCACCTGCGCGCCACGCGCCCTCACTTCCTGGATGTTCGAGACGACCTTGTCGTAGACGACCTTCTGATCGATGGCGACGCAGACGACCGGCGTGTCGGAATCGAGGAGGGCGATCGGGCCGTGCTTCATCTCCCCGGCCGAATACGCCTCGGTCGGGATGTACGAGATCTCCTTCAGCTTCAGCGCGCCCTCGAGAGCGACTGGGAGCCCGATGTGGCGTCCGAGGTAGAGGAAAAACGGCTTGTTGTAGTGGCGCTGCGCGATCTCCTCGATGGGATGGTCCGCGTCGAGAAACTGCTCCATCTTCTCAGGCAGATCGAAGAGCTCTTCGAGGATGAACTCGATCTCCTCCGGGGGCAGCGTCCGCCGGATCTGCGCGAGCTTGAGCGCGATCAGCGACAGCAGGGCGACCTGGGCGGTGAAGGTCTTCGTCGCCGCCACGCCGACCTCGAGCCCCGCGCGTGTGTAGAGCACCGCATCGACCTCGCGCGTGATCTGCGTTCCGAGCTGGTTGGTGATCGCGAGCGTTCGAGCGCCCTGCTCGCGGGCAAGACGCATCGCCGCGATCGTGTCGGCGGTCTCACCCGACTGCGTGACTCCGATCACCAGCGTGTCCTTCGAGAGCACAGGATTGCGGTAGCGCCACTCGCTCGCGATGTCCGGCTCGACAGGAACGCGCGCCCACTCTTCGATGATGTACCGCCCGACAACGGCTGCGTGATACGCAGTTCCGCAGGCGACGATCACGATCCGGCGCAGGTTCTGGATCTCGAGCTCGTTGAGTCCGATCCCCTCGAGCACGAGCTTGCCGCGGCGCGCGCGGTCGCCGATCGTCTCGCGCACCGCCTCCGGCTGCTCGTAGATCTCCTTGAGCATGAACGTCTCGTAGCCGCCCTTGACGGCGCTCTCGTCGTCCCAGTCGATGGGCTCGACCTCCTTGTGCTCGACCTCGCCGTCGTCGGTGAAGAAGCGAGCACCCTCCGGGGTGATCGCGACGACCTCGTCGTCCTCGATCAGCTGCACCTTCCGCGTCTCCCGGAGGAACGCCGCGATCGACGACGCGAGAAACATCTCCCCGTCTCCGACGCCCACGACAAGTGGGCACTGACGACGTGCGCCGACGAGGAGGTCGGGCTGGTCGTGATGAATCACGACGAAGGCGAAGTGACCCTCGAGCTTGCGATACGCGGCTCGAACGGCCTCGATGAGATCGCCGTCGTAGTTGTGCTCGACGAGATGCACGACGACTTCCGCATCTGTCTCGGAGCTGAACCGATGGCCCTCGGCCTCGAGCGATTCCTTCAGCTCCCGATAGTTCTCGACGATTCCGTTCAGCACGATCGCGAGCCGACCGTCCTCACAACCTGTCAGCGGATGCGCGTTCTGCTCGTTGACGGCGCCGTGCGTCGCCCAGCGCGTGTGGCCGAGACCGTGATTCGACCTGGAGCCGTTCGGGCCCGCGGCCTCCTTCAGAAACTGGAGGTTGCCGACCGCGCGCACGTACTCGAGGCCGCCGTTCTCTCGCAGCGCGATGCCGGCCGAGTCGTAGCCGCGGTACTCGAGACGCTCGAGGCCGTGGAGCAAGAGCTCCTTCGCAGGTCGGCTACCGACGTACCCGATGATCCCGCACACCCGAAGCTCCTCTCAGTTGCCGCCCCGTTGCCTTCAGAGGTGGATCGAAATGCTGCAGATTGCGGTTTTCCGAAACGGGCTCTCGAAAACGGGAAAAGCCCGGCTGAGCATCCGCCCCTTCGCCGAGGCGGTCAGCCGAGCTCTCGTCGCACGAGAGCCGCGATCCTACCACAGAGGGCCTCGGCCTCCTGGCTCGTTTCGGCCTCAGCCAGCACCCGAATCACGGGCTCCGTGCCCGACGGCCTGACCAGGACTCGGGCGCGGTCTCCGAGCTCGGCGTTGAGCCGAGCGACCTCCTCTGCGATGGTCGGGCTCAGCTGTCCACGCGGCTCGAAGGAGACATTCTCCTTGGCCTGCGGGAAACGCGGCATGGCCGCGGCGACCTCTGCAAGTGGACGGCCGTGTAAGGCGCTGCAAAGCAGGAGCGCTGCAACCAGACCGTCTCCCGTGACGTGCCCGTCCAGCCAGATCAGGTGACCGGATTGCTCGCCGCCGAGAATGCCGCCCTCCCGGCGCAAAGCCTCGAGCACGTAGCGGTCGCCGACGTCGGTGGTGACGACACGGATCCCGTTCTCGGCCATCAGGCGATGCAGGCCCATGTTCGCCATCACGGTCACCGCAACCATCTCGACGTCGCGGTCGAGCGCCAGCACGGCGACGATCTGATCGCCGTCGACGACGTCGCCGTTCCCGTCGACGGCGAGCATGCGGTCGCCGTCACCGTCGAACGCGACGCCGAGGTCGAGCCCGAGCTCGGTGACGGTGCCCTGCAGTGCACGCAGGTCGGTCGCGCCGCAGCCGACGTTGATGTTCGTCCCGTCCGGCTCGTCGCCGATTGCAGTGACCTCCGCGCCGAGCTCCGTGAAGGCCTTCGGGGCGAGCCCGGAGTAGGCACCGTTCGCGCAGTCGACGCCGATCTTCAAGCCACTGAGATCGGAGCCGAATCGTTCGACCACGTGCTCCAGGTAGCTGTCGGTGGCGACGCCGACCTCGTCGATGTCGCCGCCTCCTGTGGCCGGCTCGTCGAGCAGCGCCTCGATCTCCCCTTCTTCCGTGTCGGACAGCTTTTGGCCGTCACGGTCGAAGAACTTGACGCCGTTGTATTCGGGCGGGTTGTGGGATGCCGTGATGACGCAGCCCAGATCGAGCGTCAAGAGCGCGACAGCAGGAGTCGGCAGCACGCCTGCGACGACCGCGTTGCCGCCCACCGATGCGATCCCACGTGCGAGCGCATCCTCCAATTCGGGCCCGGACGAACGGGTGTCGCGTCCGACGAAGATGCGCCCCCGGCCGGACCACAACGTCGCGGCACGGCCAAGACGCTCCACGAGCTCCGGGGTGAGGTCTTTGCCTACTACGCCACGGACCCCGTCCGTGCCGAAGTATTGCCTCCGCACTACCGCTTACTGAACTGCGGCGCCTTGCGCGCCTTGTGCAGGCCCGCCTTCTTGCGCTCGACGATCCGAGCGTCGCGCGTCAGGAAGCCGGCGCGCTTGAGCGGGAGCCGCAACTCGGGATCGGCCTCGACGAGCGCACGCGCGATGCCGTGGCGAACTGCGCCTGCCTGGCCGCTCGGGCCGCCGCCGTGGACGCGGACCCGGATGTCGAACGTCCCCTCGACCCCTGCGATCTGGAGCGGCGCCAGCGCGGACGTGCGATGTGCGGCGCGCGGGAAGTAGTCCTCGATCGTGCGGCCGTTGAACCACGTGTTCCCGTCTCCGGGTCGCAGGATCACGCGGGCGACAGAGGTCTTCCGCTTGCCCGTCCCACGGTATTGCGCGATCTGGCTCATCTGTCCTCCCACTTCAGCGGCTGCGGCGCCTGCGGCCCGTGCGGATGCTCGGGCCCCGCGTAGATCTTGAGCTTCGTGATCTGCTGCCGAGCCAGCCGGTTCTTCGGGAGCATGCCCTTCACTGCAGAGCGCAGCACCTCTTCGGGGCGGCGAGCGAGCTGCTCACGCAGCGTCCGGCTGCGGATTCCACCGGGGTAGCCGGAGTGACGGTAATAGCGCTTCTGGTCGAGCTTGTTGCCCGTCACCTGGATCTTTTCGGCATTGACGACGATCACGAAGTCGCCGGTGTCCACGTGCGGCGTGTACTCGGGCTTCCCTTTGCCGCGCAGCTGGTCCGCGATGCGGGTGGCCAGCCGGCCGAGCGTCTGCCCGTCGGCGTCGACCACGTACCAGTGGCGCGCGATCTCTCCAGGTTTGGCGTTGTAAGTCTTCATGGAAAAGGCGGACTTTGGCGTCCGCCGGCGCAAAACTGTAGCAGCCCTGTCCGGAATTCCGCCGCTCCCCCATGGGACGGATGGCGGATGTATGGGGCCCCCGTGACCCTTGCTGCCAGCCTCCCGACGGCGATCAGGCGCCGATTCTCCGCCAGCTCCTCGAGGAAGGGCCGCGAAGCGACGATCTCCTCGCGGGTCGGCCGCCGGTTCGAGGCCTGCGTGCCTGGATGGGTGGGGACGACGTTCCAGCAGAGGACGTCGAGCTCGAGCTCCGCGAGGACGCGCTGGACGACCGTCGCCGTTGCCTCCCCCGGTCCGCAGCCGGTCAGCTGACGCTCGGAGGTGAACGGCAGGCCGGAGACGCGCGCGCCGCGGTAGCCGGGCGCTTCGCCGACGAGCAGGTAGGCGGCGCCCGCTCGGTCTTCGAGATACGCACCAAGCCGCTGCCGTCGGAGCCGTGCGCCGGCTCCCGCCCGATAGAAGTTGAAGGTCGCACCGATGCGAGCAGACGCAAGTCGGGACACGAACCTTTCCGTGTTCATCTCGTCACTATGCTCATGCGGGTGAGAGGACGCACCGCCGCGCTGGTTGCGGCCTGCGCGGGGGTTTGCGTACCTGCCGCGGCCGCGGCACCGCCCCAGGGCATCCAGACGGATGCCGCCTTCGCGGCGAGCTACGCGCAGCGCGCCGTCACCAGCGTGGCCGCGACCACCCAACGCATCAGCTGTTACACGCCAGAGGTCTACTACCAGGGCAGCCTCGCGCCCGGCGAGGGATATCCCGACGGCGGCTCCACGTTGTGCAACGGCGCTGCGACGACGGGTGAGGACATCGGCCCGTATCCGCTGCAGGACGTGGTCAACCCACCGCTTCGCGCGAAGGACTTCTCCGAATCGGACCTGCACGTCGATCCGACGAACCCTCGCCACCTGATCGGAATCAGCAAGTGGATCGTGAACAGTGAGGGCTACAACCATCTCAGCGGCTTCTTCGAGTCGTTCGACGGGGGCGTAACGTGGCCGCAGCAAGGTCACATTCCCGGTTACGAAGCCTGGACCGACAACTCGGATCCCGTCGGGGCATTCGACCCCTGGGGGAATTTCTACGCCGTCGTGTTCCCGTACGAGTTCTCGTACATCCCGAGCGGACAGCACTCCTTCCTGTCGCCGGACGTCAATCCCTCGGTGCCGCGCTCGGGCCTCGGGATCGCCGTTCGTCCCCACGGCGCGGCAACGCCGACTGCCTGGAACACGACGCGGAGCGGGCAGCTGGATCTGATCGAGCGAACACCGTTCCAGGGAAACGAGATCTTCGACAAGCAATGGCTGGCGATCGACACGAATCGCCGCAGCAGTCACTTCGGCCGCGTCTACGTCACCTGGGCCGTCGGCAGCCAGGACAGCGACCTGCGCATCTACGGCTCGTACGCGGACGCGCACAAGGACGGGACGCACACGAACTGGTCGCGCCCGCGACTCGTTCTGCCACAGGCCCGGCGGATCGGCGACAACGGCTCGCTGCCGCGCGTGGCGCCGGATGGAACCGTCTGGCTGACCATGTCGAGCTTCGGCAGCTCGAACGAGCCGTACACGATGTCGTTGACCTCATCGCGGAACGGGGGGCGAACGTGGGCACGCCGCCGTGTGATCGTCCGCCACTTCGCCAACGGCTACAGGAATACGACCTTCCGCGCCGCATTCGGAGAGGCGTTCGACGTCGGCCCGCGAAAGGTCGGCCGCTTTTACCCGCTGTACGCGGCGTACGAGCAGTCCAGCAGCGACGCGACGACGCTGTTCGTTCGCGGCTCGTTCGACGGTGGGAAGCACTGGTCTCGCGCGATCCAGGTGAGCGACGCGTCCGGCGTCGGAGACGCGCTGCAGCCGAATCTCGCGGTCGCTCCCAACGGCACCGTTGCCGTCGCCTTTTACGACCGGCGACTCGCGTGTCCGCAGGCAGACACGTCCGAGGCGACCGTCGCTGGAATGCTCTTCGACCCGCGCGCACCGCAGGGGCGGGCGAACTACTGCGTCAACACTGCGATTCAGTTCTATCGCCCGAAGCTCCAGCCGATCGGGCACAACATCCGTCTGTCCGACCACACCTGGGACCCGCAGCTGTCCTCACCGCGCTTCGACTGCATCTGCAATCCGGCGAGCTTCATCGGCGACTACTTCGGCGTCGACTCGCGCGGCGGTTTCACGTACACCGCGTCCGTCGAGACGTTCAACGCCGCGGGCGAGAACCCCGGCTACCACCAGCAGCAGCTCGTCTCGAAGATCCGGACGCCCTAGGCCCAGCGCTCCCAATGGACGAGATCGTCCACGCTCTTCCTTGTCTGTGTCGACCTGCTCGAGATCGCGCTCCACTGCGAATCGTCCGCCGGCTTGCCGATGGTGATGCAACAAGCAACGGCCATGTCGTCCGGGATGCGCAGTAGTTCCTTGAAGGACCGTGTTGCTCCGGCGAACACACCGAAGAGGCCGGCGGCGTAACCCTCGTCGATCGCTGCGAGGAGAATCAGCATGGCCGCAGCGCCGGCGTCGAAATGCCAGTACGGGATCGGCCATTCGATCTCCGTGCCGTCGGTGAGCTTGTCCTGCTTGCGGTAACGCTCGTGGTAGTCGTCCTCGCGCACCCCGACGACAATGAGGACCGGCGCGGTCAGCCACTGCTCGAGCGTTGCGCCTGAGCGCGGCGCGGGACTGCTCTCTTCGAGGATGTCGGCGATCCGCTTCCGGGTGCCGGCGTCCGTCACGACGACGAGCCGTTGTCCCTGGCTGAAGCCGGCGCTCGGCGCACGCCGAATGGTTCCCACGATCCGTTCGATCGTCTCTCGCGGGATCGGCTCGGGTTCGTACGCACGGACCATCCGGCGCCGCCTCAGGATCTCCCTCAGATCCACGTCGGCGAGAATACGACACGTGATCCGACGCCGTGTCGTCGTCCACGGCCATGTGCAGGGCGTGTTCTTCCGGGACTCGACCCGTCGAATGGCGCAGCGGCACGGGGTCGCGGGCTGGGTGGCAAACCGCTGGGACGGCGCGGTCGAGGCGGTGTTCGAAGGCGAGGCGGACGCGGTCGAGCGGCTCGTCGCCTTCAGCCGCGAAGGCCCGCGAGGCGCTCAGGTCGAGTCAATCGAGGTCAGCGAGGAGGAGCCGGAAGATCTCCGCGGTTTCCTCGTGCGTTAGCCGGCTCGTAGGCGTCACAGTTTCGTACCCGTGCCTGGCACCGGTACGTGTCCGAAGGAGTCGCGCGGCGCGCGAGGCCGCTACTCCCACTCGATCGTGGCCGGGGGTTTGGAGCTGAGATCGAGAGCGACTCGATTCACGCCGGGGATCTCGTTGATGATCCGGCTCGAGATCGTCTCCAGTAGGTCGTACGGGAGGCGCGCCCAGTCCGCGGTCATCGCATCATCGGATGTGACCGCACGGATGACGATCGGGTACGCGTACGTGCGCTCGTCGCCTTGCACGCCGACCGAGCGGATCGCCGGCAGCACGGCGAACGACTGCCAGAGCTCGCGATACAAGCCCGCGCGCCGGATCTCCTCCTGCAGGATCGCGTCCGCCGAACGCAGGATCGCCAGACGCTCCTCGGTGACATCGCCGATGATCCGGATCGCAAGACCAGGGCCGGGGAACGGCTGGCGCCAGACCATCCGCTCCGGCATGCCGAGCTCCTCGCCGACCCGGCGCACCTCGTCCTTGAACAGCAGGCGCAAAGGCTCGACGAGATCCATGCGCATGTCTGCAGGCAAACCGCCCACGTTGTGATGCGACTTGATCATCGCCGCCACCCCGTCCTCGCCGCCGCCCGACTCGATCACGTCGGAGTAGAGCGTCCCCTGGACGAGGAAGCGAACGTCCCCGAGTCTGCCCGCCTCTTCTTCGAAGACGCGGATGAACTCCTCGCCGACGATCTTGCGCTTCTCCTCCGGATCGTCGACACCCTCGAGGCGCGACAGGAATCGCTCCTGCGCCTGCACGTGCACGAGCGGGACGCGGAAGTGCCCGTCGAACGTCTCCACCACCTGCTCGGCTTCGTTCTCGCGGAGCAGGCCGTGGTCGACGAACACGCAGGTGAGCTGGTCACCGATCGCCTTGTGCACGAGCAGCGCGGCAACGGCGGAGTCGACGCCGCCTGACAATGCGCAGAGAACGCGCTCGCGCCCGACGGCCGCGCGGATCCGTTCCACCTGCTCCTCGATAACTGCCGCGGGCGTCCAGGCTGGCGGCGCACCCGCGACGTTGTAGAGGAAATTCTTCAGCAGCTCCGTGCCGTGCGGTGTGTGCACGACCTCTGGATGGAACTGCACGCCGTAGAGCCGCCGCTCCGGGTCCTCGAACGCCGCGACGGGAGTCGATCGCGACGTTGCGACGACTTGCGCTCCGGACGGCGGCGCCGTGACCGTATCGCGATGGGACATCCAGACCGTTTCCTCCTCGGGCAAGCCTGCGAACAGCTCCGACTCGACGGCTGTCAGATTGGTCTTGCCGAACTCGGACGCACCCGTCCGCTCGACGGTC
>WNFC01013140.1_pt1 | contig 13862 bp, 13 predicted proteins | sample 5400541 | NCBI WGS metagenome assembly WNFC01 (sample SAMN13153342, study PRJNA577476) | soil metagenome | isolation source: 120 cm saprolite under Douglas fir tree site 2 hole 2 replicate 1 | place: USA:California | collected 2015-04-18
AGCAAGACGGTCCGGGCGGCGTCCTCGTCGCCGTACAGGATTCCGGCCCGGGCCTAACGCCGGGAAGCGTGGACCGGCTCTTCGACGCATTCTACACGACCAAGCCCGGCGGCATGGGCATGGGATTGTCGATCTGCCGTTCGATCGTCGAGGCGCATGGCGGACGGATGTGGGCGACGGCAAACCTGCCCCAGGGAGCGACCTTTCAGTTCAACCTCCCGCGCCAGGGAGAGATTTCGTCGTAAGGTACTGGCCTTCCGCGATCGGCCTCGCCGTCTGCGTAAACCTGTCGCGTTTCGTTCAGGCATTTGGCACCGCGATATTGGGTGATCGAAGAGAGCGATCGGTAATCCTCGACTTCCGAACGAGCGGCGAATATCGCCGACCTCGAGCCGAATTCGCTCAGCTCTGGCAATAAGCGGCGATGCCACGCGCATGATGGCTGTGGGTATCCATGACCGGTCACCGGCGCGCCCGGACGGGCTGCGCGCGTTAGCTACGCGGACCGCCACATGCCAAAGCGGGTTGCCGCTCGCTGACTAAAATATTGTTCATCGCGAGGCGACGCACACGATAGCGTCCAGCGTTCATATTTCACGCCTGCGAGGCCAGTTCCTTAGAAGCCATTTGGCAAGGAGAACATGTTGGCGTTGATAGTCGAAGGGGTGGCAATCCCCGACAGCAAGCTGGCGCGTGAGATAGCTGAGGTGGTCCGGGACACGGAGACGCCGCTGCTCTTCCATCACTCTAGCCGCGTCTACTATTTCGGGGCCTTGGCAGGGAAGCGTCGCGGCCTAAAGTTCGATCCCGAGCTGCTCTATGCCGGCGCCATGTTCCACGATATGGGGCTGACGTCGCGGCACAGCAGCCCCGACGAGCGTTTCGAGGTCGACGGCGCGAATGCCGCGCGCGATTTCCTGCGCGGACACGGCATCTCCGAGGCCGAGATCGACACCGTCTGGACGGCGATCGCCCTCCACACCACGCCCGGGATCCCGCAGCACATGCATCCGGTCGTCGCGCTCCTTACCGCGGGTGTCGAAATGGACGTCCTGGGGCTGGCCTATTCCGAATACAGCGACATCGAGCGCGAGGCGGTGGTGAAAACCCATCCCGCACGGAGCATTTCAAGGAAGACATTATCCAAGCCTTCTACGACGGCATCAAGCACAAGCCGGATACGACTTTCGGCAACGTCAAGGCCGATGTCATCGCTGACAAGGAGCCTTATTTCCACCGCGCCAACTTCTGCGGCGTTATCCGCGGGTCCGCCTGGCGCGGCTAGGCAGGTGACGAAACCCCAACCGGCACGCCCAAGCGGCAGGCCTAGCCATCAGGGAGCACGACAGTGTCCGACAAGAAGAAGCCCCAACATTTGACGCACGCAACCGGTACTCCGGTTACCGATAACCTGAACATTCTCACCGCCGGCCCGCGCGGCCCCGCGCTGTTGCAGGACCTCTGGCTGATCGAAAAGATGGCCCACTTCGACCGGGAGGTCATCCCGGAGCGCCGTATGCACGCCAAGGGCGCCGGCGCGCACGGGACCTTCACCGTCACGCACGACATCACCCGCTACACCAAAGCGAAGATCTTCTCCGAGATCGGCAAGGAAACGCCGATGTTCGCCCGCTTCTCGACCGTCGCTGGCGAGCGCGGCGCCGCGGACGCGGAGCGCGACATCCGAGGCTTCGCGATGAAGTTCTATAGGAGGAAGGCAACTGGGACATGGTGGGCAACAACACCCCCGTGTTCTTCTTCCGCGACCCGCTGCGTTTCCCCGACCTGAACCATGCGATTAAGCGCGACCCGCGCACCGGCTTGAGGAGCGCGGACAACAACTGGGATTTCTGGTCGCTCCTGCCGGAGGCGCTCCACCAGGTTACGATCGTCATGAGCGAGCGCGGCATCCCCCGCACGTTCCGCCACATGCACGGGTTCGGCAGTCACACCTACAGTCTGATCAACGCAAACAACGAGCGGATCTGGGCCAAATTCCACTTCCGCACTCAGCAGGGTATCGAGAACCTGACTGACGCGGAGGCCGAGGCCCTGGTGGGCAAGGACCGGGAGACGCACCAGCGCGACCTCTTTAACAGCATAGAGCGCGGCGATTTCCCGCGCTGGACCCTGTTCATTCAGGTGATGACCAATGAGCAGGCCAAGGCCTTCCCCTTCAACCCGTTCGACCTCACCAAGGTCTGGCCGAAAAGCGATTACCCGCTAATCGAGGTGGGCTATTTCGAGCTGAACCGGAATCCCGAAAACTTCTTCGCCGAGGTCGAGCAGGCCGCGTTCTCGCCGGCCAATATCGTCCCCGGCATCAGCTTCTCGCCAGACAAGATGCTGCAGGCGCGGCTGTTCTCCTATGGCGACACGCAGCGTTACCGGCTGGGCGTCAACTTCAATCACATCCCGGTCAACGCGCCGAAATGCCCGTTCCACAGCTACCATCGTGACGGCGCAATGCGCACGGACGGCAACCTCGGACGGACGCCGACCTACTTCCCCAACAGCCGCAACGAATGGATCGATCAGCCCAACCTCAACGAACCGCCGCTGGCGATCGACGGCGCCGGCGATCACTGGGACCACCGGGTCGATGACGACCACTACCAGCAGCCCGGCAACCTGTTCCGCATGATGAACGCCGAGCAGCGGCAGGCCCTGTTCGACAACACCGCGCGGCAGATCGGCGGCGCAGCAAAGCACATCCAGGAGCGGCACATCGCCAATTGCACCAAAGCCGATCCGGCCTATGGCGAGGGCGTCGCGCGTGCCCTTGGATTGAAGCTGCCGCTCGCTGCCAATTAAGTCGAAGTCGATTTCATCCTCGGGCGCGGTGCCTGCCGGGTTCCGTCGCCAAGCAGCGCCTGGTGAGCCGCCAATCCATTGGAAGGAGCAGGTTGGTATGACAAGCGTCGGTATCGAAACCCATCGGTCCTCTGCGGCGGGCCTCATCATTCGCCAGAAGGAGCCAACCAATCTGGAGATGCCATTTGATCACGTCGACTCCTATCTCACCCCGACGGAACTGTTCTATATACGCAGTCATTTCCCGGCACCGAGGATCGACGTCGCCAGTTATCGGCTCAGGATCGATGGCGCGGTTAAGAGCCCGTTGGCGCTGAGCTACAAGGAATTGCGGGAGATGCAGTCCGAGACGCGGATCGCCACTCTGGAGTGCGCGGGTAATGGTCGGGTCTTTCTCGTCCCGCAGGTGCGAGGAGCGCAATGGGAGCTGGGCGCTGTTGGCAACGCAGAATGGACGGGTGTGCCACTGCGAGCTTTGCTGGAGCGGGCCGGCTTGGAAGATGATGCGTGCGAAGTCGTGCTCGAAGGAGCCGACCGCGGCATGCCGACCGAAGAACCCAAACCTCCGGTTCCGATCTCCTATGTCCGCAGCGTGCCCCGGGAGAAAGCAGCTCAGCCGGAAGTCTTGATTGCTTACCAGATGAATGGGCGTGATCTGTCGCGCGACCATGGATATCCGGTGCGCGCGATTGTCCCTGGTCATTATGGCATGGCTTCTGTCAAGTGGCTGACGCGCATCCAGGCTGTGCGAGAGCCGTTTCAGGGTTACTGGCAGACGTCAGACTACGGTTACTGGGATTCTCTCGATGGCAAGCCGGTGCGGCGCCCGCTCGCAGAAATGCAACTGAAGTCCGCAATCGCTCGACCAAGCGTTTACGAAACCCTTTTGCCGAACCGGATGTATACCGTCTTCGGCGCGGCCTGGGCAGGCGAGAGTGTTGCAACAGAGATCGCTGTGAGCACCGACGGTGGCCAGACCTGGGCCGAAGCAGAGTTTCTGGACCCTGTATGCCGGTACGCGTGGCGACGCTGGAAATTTGAGTGGCCGACGCCAAAACAGCCCGGCCAATACACTTTGCTCGCCCGTGCTAAAGATGCCAACGGGACCGTTCAGCCGGACGCGCATGATTGGAACTACGGCACCTACGTGATCAGCCACCTTCTGCCCATCGAGGTGATCGTAGAGGACCTCGCGCGTCCGGAAGGATCAGGTGTTTCATGATTCGCGATTACCGTGATCATGCCGCCAACGAGCGCACGTTCCTCGCTTGGGTGCGCACCGGCATCGCCGTGATAGTGTTCGGGTTCGTTATCGAGAAGTTCAATCTGGTTGTGCTCGCGATGGCGAATACGGGCTCGCTTGATGCCGGGCGTCGCTTGCAACTCGAAAGACTGTCGGGACCGCTTGGCCGTTACGACGGGCTTGCCCTGATCGTTCTCGGAATTGCCCTGGTTGTGACCTCAACTACGCGCTTTATCCGTACCGGACGCTTGCTCGATGATCAGGAAACACATCCTATCGGCGGTGTTCGCACAGAGTTACTCTTCTCGACGGTGCTTGCGTTGATTGTCGGAGGCTTCAGCACTCTTCTCGCGCTCGGTTGACGAGACGGCAACGGGTTCAAGCATCGCGGCATCTTCCCGCGTCAATCCGCTATGGGGCTCAGGGTAAGACTCGACCGCGAACCAATTGCCATTAGCGGCAACGTGGTGCTTCAATCGCCGATGGGTTCGACCGGTTGCCGGCCTTACGCAGCTATGTCCGCTTCTATACGACTGTTGCGGCAGCTCCCCGGAGGTAGAAAGAGTGAAGGCACCGCTCGTGCTACTATCGATTGCGGCGGCCAGCTTCGCCTGCACATTTGGCGCGGATGCGACGAGCGCGCAGGAAGCCAGTACAACGCTCTCGCCCAAGGCGCTGCAGGAAATTGCACAGGTCGAGGCCGAGATCGACCGCATCGAGGCGCAGACGCTGGAGCAGTTGGCGAAGCCGCGGGATAATCAGGTCCAGCAGGTCGAGCTGCTCGGCAAGCTGATCCTGTACGACAAGCAGCTCTCGGTGTACCGCAACGAGGCTTGCACGTTCTGCCACATGCCCGAGACGGGCTTCACCGGTCCGGTGTCGGAGCTGAACCGGACCACCGGCGCCTATCCCGGATCATTGCGGACACGGTTCAGCGACCGCAAGCCGCAATCGCACGCCTACGCGCCGCTCTCACCGGTGCTGCACTACAACCGCGGCCAGGGCGACCTCGTCGGCGGCAATTTCTGGGACATGCGGGCAACCGGCCGCCGGCTCGGCAATCCGGCTGCCGAACAAGCTCAAGGACCGCCCACCAATCCGGTGGAAATGGGCCTCCCGGACATCGCATGCTTTGTCTATCGCGCCTCGCAGCGGCCCTATCGCGCCCTCTTTGAAAGCGTGTGGGGACAGCAGGCATTCGCGATCGACTGGCCGAGCGAGATGGAGCAGGTCTGCGACCGGCCGGGGCCGCCGCCTGCCAGCGATCCGCTGCCAGTTCATCTCGGGCCGGTCGACCGCGGCCGCGCCGGCACGACCTTCGATCAAATGGCGCAATCGATCGCCGGTTATGAATCCTCTGCCGAGGTGACGGCGTTCAGCTCGAAGTTCGACGCAGTGCTCGCCGGCAAGGCGAAGTTCACGCCGCAGGAGCAGACGGGTTACGATTTGTTTCGCGGTAAGGCGCAATGCAATTCCTGTCACCGCGACGGTGGGCCTGGCGAGGACCCGCTGTTCACCGACTTCACCGCCAGCAATATCGGAACTCCTGCCAATCCGCGGCTTCCTTACTACGCGGAAGGCCAGCCCGATGCCTTCGGCTATGTCGCCAACCCGGCAGGATACTCATTTGTCGATGGCGGCGTCGGCAGTTTTCTCACCAAGGGCCATGTGCTCAGCCAGCCTTCCGCGGTGGACGCGCGCTGGGCCCCGCTGGCGTCGGCCAACCAAGCGCGAATTCAGGTTCCGACATTGCGCAATGTGGACAAGCGGCCGAACCCGGATTTCGTGAAGGCTTACGGACACAACGGATATTTCACCAGCCTGAAGACGATCGTCCATTTCTACAACACGCGCGATGTCCTGCCGCGTTGCCAGCCGCATGACGCCGGTGAAGGTACAACGTGCTGGCCTGCGCCGGAGTTGACCGACAACATGAACAAAAATCACGTCGGAAATCTGGGCCTGTCGGATGCGGAGGAGGACGCGATCGTCAGCTTCATGCAGACGCTGAGCGATGGCTTCATGCCGGTCAACCAGCCGTAAGCGGCGCGTTACGTCGCAGAAGTGTAGGTTTCTGGATCGATTAAGCTGGTGCTCGATGGCGTCGCCGCCGGGACTTTCGGCGCCCCTCACGCCCCTGGTGATCGCCGATATCATGCGAGGTACCGGGCTCTACAACTTGGCCCAAGGCACCATCGTCGCAGGTGAATGGGCTCACTCCGCACCTACCTGCGGGACGGTAGAGGGACAGTCCCTCTATCGTCCCGCCTCGGATCGGCGTATCCACCATGCCGCGCCAGGTCAGTTTACGGCGCAGGATGCGAGCTGGCCGACGCCTGACCCGCCCCTGGGATCCCGTAAACCTGGTTCGGCTGCCCGTATGCGTTATAAGGCGCATCCGGTGGAAGCACTTGCGCCAGGGCCGGCGCTGCACCGGTGGCGATGACGGCCAGAACGACGGCCGCATAGGTCAGAGTTTTCATCACATCACCTTCGTTCGCGAGTGACTGCGGCGGAATTGCCGCGGTCAAAAGCTAACGTGGAGAATCAGTCCTAAGGACTTAATCTCATGCGGATGAATTACAGTTTAGCCGCCACCTCACTCGGCCCCTCCCGCGCGTCGGGACCGGCGTCAGAGTAGGCGTTGGGGCAATTCACCAGGCGCTCGACGCGCTCCCGGCTTGGCAGCCGTCAAACACGGAGACCGGCGCGGTTCATGCCGCCGCATGGGCAAGCCCTACCGGCGATCGCCTTCGTGCGCGAAGATGTCGGGCGCCACAACGCGCTCGACAAGCTGATCGGCGCTATGGAGCAGTATCAAGTCGACCCGGAGGCCGGGTTCGCGATGATCACTAGCCGCGGCAGCTTCGAGATGGTGCAAAAGGCCGCGACCTTCCGCATCCCTATTCTTGTCGCGATCTCGGCGCCAACGACAATGGCCCCGCGCATCGCCGAGCAGACGGGAATAACGCCTGTCGCATTGGCGCGGTCGGACAGCGTCACTGTCTACGCCAACCCTGGAAGGATAGAGAGGGTTGGTGGGGCTCGATGACGGCTGAGGTTTCAGCAGCGATTTGCTGGAGCGGCTGATCTGGCCGCTCGTGTGATGGCGGCAGGACTTTGTCGGAGCAATCGGCTTACGCGGCCTCGGCGTCCCGAAGCAGGGACGCAGGCTTCGCACCCCCTTGCTCAAAGTTGCGGTTAGCGCAGTCCTGCGCGATGGCAAGCTGGATTGCGTCGAGCAAATCTTGGTCGCGAAAAGGTTTAGTCAGGAATTCGAGCGCACCGCCCTTCATGGCGCGAACCGACATCGGGACATCGGCATGGCCGCTAAGGAAGATAATCGGCAGGTGCAAATTTGCCCTGGCCAACTCTTCTTGAAACTCGAGCCCGCTTTTCCCGGGCAACCTGACGTCGAGGACCAAGCACCCGGGGAGATTCGGTGGGTCGCTATCGAGGAATTCCTGGACCGAGGCAAATGACTGGACGCCCAGTCCTACGGCCCGCAGCAGGCCTCGCAGCGCGTCGCGTACATCCGGATCGTCATCGATGACGACGACAACCGGCTGAACCAAATCATCGGGCAAGGTCACTCGAGATCCGCTCGCCCTCTGGCGGTGCGGTGAGCTCCGGTCTAACAAGCTGGTTGGCGGTGCTGATCCAAATTGGGGCGCTGCAGCCTCCGATCCGGGTCGGCCGGTGGCGACCTCGCTGGTAAACACATAGCCGCGTCCATGGACGGTTTTTATGACATCCCGATCCGTGTTCAAAACCCTTCGCAATGCCGACATCTGAACCTTCAGATTGCTCTCCTCTACAATGGTGTCGGGCCAAACTCGGCTTATGATCTCCTTCTTGGTGAACAGGATGCCGGGCGCCCCGATCAGCACCATCAGTAGATCGAAGGCGCGGCTGCCGAGTTCGATGGGCTGTCCATCGACCAGCAACTGCCGCGCGCGCGGCTGTACGCAAAATCGGCCAAACCGAATGACCGCGTCGCCGCTTGCGCTTACCTCGTGCCGACCGGTGCTCGGCGGACCCGATTGGCGCATCGGCTCGTGCGCGAACTGTCGCGGGCCCACTAGCTGCTGCATAACGCCTCGCCTCCTTTATCGCTTGACTAAAGGTGCATGACGTTGCCGAGCCGACGATCAAAGTGTCGAACCGATACAGTGCAATGAGCGACTTCTATGGCACAACGGGGATTCTTGCGGTTGCCTGAACATGGCGCCGCGTGAGGTCCTCACGCAATTGGACGAGGGTCGGGAAACGGTAAGCGAAAGGACGCAAAGTGGTTATACTTTGGTTGAACAGGTTTACGACTCTGCACCGGGCGGCGCGAACCCCTCCTGACCACCTCGGCCAAGGACTGAGCACGCGGTTTCGCATCGCGCGGTCGCGATGGGCCTTCATCCGGAAGGCGTTTTAGCGTGGTTTGGAGCGCCAGATTGACCCTCTGCAGCGGGTCGTGGACGGTCGAGGAGACCGTGTACTCGAGGGACCGGAGATAGTGGAACGCGTCGTCAGACTTGCGTACTGCCAAGCCGCAATGATGGAAATTTAGGCGGAACCGGTTTTCGCGGATGTCACTGGTTCCGCTTCGATCACTCGAACGACCGCTGTTCAGAGGCACTGCGCCGCGGTTTTATACCCCGCACACCGCTTGCGCCGGGCATTCTGAGACGATGCCGATCAATCAGCGCTGACCGAGGAAAGTCAGGCTTGGCAGCCATTCTTGCGCCAGCTGTGGGGACATGTTCAGGACGAAGAAGCTGTGGCGGCCTCCGGTCGAATAGCCCTCCTCCCAGGTCGGCACCCACTGGATCTCAAGGTAGGTCTGTGTCCCCGGTGCCAGCTGGACGGTGTCCGCCTTATGATTCGGGCTGCCGTAGGGCTGCACCGTAAATCTGTACGTTCCCGGCGTGAAATCGCGATAGAATCCGGTATTGGCAGGGATCTCCGCCACGGGGGTGCCATTGGCGTAGATCAGAGGCGAGGCGCCCAAGGCATAGCTATTGGCTCCAGAAGGGCGCAAGAACCAGACTCGTGCTGTCCCCGGGCTTTGCGCCGTTACCCGCGCCGTTTCGGGAGCCGCCTTTGCCGCCGGCATCGAACCGGTAAGCGCAACGACGCCAAGCAACATCGGTAGGAGCAGACGATTTCTACGCATGGTCATTCTCCGGTCAGAGATTCCTGCCAGGCGACCGATGCCGCAAACTTCTTCGGCACCGCCCTACGTTGCGAGGGCCGTTACCGGGAGCGTTTCGCGTCCAACCGCTTCTCTAGCCGCACGAGTTCGACGATCACGCGCTCATGGGTCCCGACGCCGATCTCCTCGATATCGTCCGTCGCGCGGACGATGAACTCGAGGCGCCGACCGTCGACGCGCGTCAGCTCGGCCTCGCCAACGACGCTCAGCCCTATGGGTGTCGGAGCCAGATGACGTATCTCGACGCGAGTGCCGACCGCGCTCTCGCCCGGCTCGNNNGCTTGATCGCATTGAGCGCGGCATTCTCCATCACCATGATCATGACCGGGGTGGCCAGCACGGCGGGTAGGGTCGTATCCTTGAACCGATTGGCAAGGTACTCGGCCTCGACGACCAGTGCGAATTGGCCTTTGGCGCCGATCGGTATCTCCTTCATCGCTCCTCCTTATCGCTCATCGTGGAGCTAGTTGAGCGCGCCGGCACCTCAGTCGGATGCAACGGGACATAACGGGACGCGAGCGCCTCCAGAAGGTCCGTTCGATCGACAGCTGAGTTCACCCGGGCCGATCGAAACAACGCGTGTTGTCTGCGCAATCCATAGAGCGGCCGCGGGTCAAGAGAAAGGTCAAGGTTCAGCGTGGCCAGCCCGTTTGATCGTCGTCCATCGCATCGTTCGCTGACGCGCGCGCCCTGGAGTTGCCGGAAAGGGATTTCATCTGAAGTTGTTGGCTATCTCATGGGTCCATCAAGCCAGCGCTTCAGACAAGCGTCTGGCTGGCACCCTGCCAGCAACAGGATTCCGACGCCGACACACATTCCACGGAGGAGACACAGGGCCTCGATACCGCGGTTCACTTGCCCGCCAACTCCAACAGGGCGCGCGAGCGCATGACTTCGGGCAGGCGGTTGCCGGATTGGTCGGCAGCGCATGCAGCGCGACGTGACGCAGGGATGAAAAGCGCTCGCCGCAGCCCGGTGATCCGAGCTATTGGGGCGTGAAGCCGTTGAGCGCGCGGCTGATCCCCATTTCCGGGCGCGTCAGGCCCGATGGATTCTGCAATAGCAGCTCGTGCTGTGCCGTGCTGAGCTGAGTGGCGTAGTCATCCTGCATCTGCTGTTGCAGAGGGCTGGTTGCAGGTGACGAGAGGGAGATGCTGCCCGGCGGCGTTATTATGTGCGGAACCGGCGTGGGCACCGTGTTGAGTCGTTGCTGGGCAGCCACCGGTGTGATCGCAAATGCCGCGAAGATCACCAACGAGACCGGGAGTAGCAAATTTTTCATCGAACACCTCCATTAGCACATCAGCTTTGAAGCAGCCCAATTTCAGGTCTGTTCAACATCAGATCAGCAGGAGGGAATGTAGGGGACCTGGGCAAAGCGCCCATCTCCCGATGGTGAAATCGGTTTTAAGAACCGAGAGTGCTTGCTGTCGCGTGCTCGTGACGGAAGACATTCGGACAGTGACGCTCGTCGTATCAGCTTGTCGCCGCGCCGGCGTCTTTGGCTGCGAGCGCACCGATTGCCGTCCAGTCGAGCTTGTCGCCTCCCTGGGCGAGGAGGCTGAGGAAGCGGTCGCGCAAGAGGCTGGCAATCGGCATCGGCACGCGCAGGTCCTCCGCGGCGGCGAGCACGAGCCGAATATCCTTCTGCCCGAGCGGAGCCGCAAAGCCGGCCGGCTCGAACTGTCCGTCGGCGAGGAGCGTCCCATAGGTTTTGTAGACGGGCGCGTCGAACAGTGTCGACGTCAGGATGTCGACATACTGGCGTGCGTCGAGGCCGCCCTTGCCAACGAACGCGATAGCCTCCCCGAGTGCTTCGATGACGGAGCCGATTAGGAAATTGCCGCTGAGCTTGACGAGATAGGCGGCCTTCGGCGTCTCCGAGACCACGAACGTCTTTTGCCCGATTGCATCGAGAAAGGGGGCCGTCGTTTGGAGGGCGCCTGGCTCTCCTGCGGCGAGCACGTAGAGCTTCCCGGCCGCGGCGAGCTCGGGGCGGCCGAACACGGGGGCCGCCACGAAGCCTTGTTTGACGCCGGCATGAGCGGCTGCGAGCCGCTCTGCCAAGCCAACGCTGATCGTGCTTGAGGAAACATGGATTGCGCCGGCAGGGAGGCTCCCGAGAATACCGTCCTCGCCGAACACCACGGCCTCGACGACATCGTCGTTTGCGAGCATCGTGAAGACCGCATCGCCCCGACAGACGTCCGCGATCGTGGCCGCCTCCTTGGCCCCTCCCCTCACCAGGGCTTCCGCTTTCGCCCGCGTGCGATTGTAGACGGTGACTTCATGGCCGGCCTGCAGCAGATTCGCCGCCATGCCTGCGCCCATCTGGCCAAGCCCGATGAAACCAACTTTCATGATCCCGCTCCTTCAACGTCAGTGACTGGTTCGCGCCGCTGTCAGCGAGAGGGCTCTGTCTAGGTCCTCAGCAGCTGCGGATCGATCGGCAGCGCGCGTATCCGCTTGCCGGTGGCGGCGTAGATGGCATTGCAGATGGCCGGCATAGTCGGCGGCACTCCCGGCTCGCCGACACCGGCCGGTGGCGCGCTGCTGTCGACGAGGTGGACGCGGGTATCCGGCGTGATATCGGTCCGCGCTACTTCGTACGCATCGAAATTGCCCTGCTCGATCCGGCCCTGCTTGGCGCTGATATTGCTGTACAGGGCGTTGCTGATCGCCATGATCGCGGCGCCTTCCATCTGCGCCCGCACCCGGTCCGGGTTGACCACCAGACCGCAATCGACCGCCATGTCGATGCGCGGGATCGTCACCTGGCCGTCATTGCCCACCGCGACCTGGACGACGACCGCGACATAGGTCAGGAAGCTGCGGTGAACCGCGATGCCGCGGCCTTGTCTTGCCGGAAGCTTCTGCCCCCAGCCGCTCTTTGCCGCGACCAGGTCGAGGACGCCGCGCAGCCGCCCCGTGTCGATCGGATAGGCCTCGAGCGAGGCGCCGTAATTCGGATAATCGACGCCCAGCGCCGGCAGATCGATGTGACGCGGCTCGCCGATCAGCTGGCGCAAATAATCGAGCGGGTCGCGGCCGGCGGCCGCTGCAAGCTCGTCGGCGAACGAGCAGACCGCGAAGGCGTGTGGGATGTTGAACACCGAGCGGTACCAACCTATGCGGACATGGTTTGCCGCCGCGCCGTTCTCGCAGCGAATGTTTGGAATGGCATAAGGCATGTCGGTCACGCCCTGCTGCAATTCGCCGGCGGCGCCGTAGGTCACGTCCGGCTGGAACGTCGCCTCGATCGGCGGAAAGACGGTCCGGTGCAGCCAGGCCGTGGCTCGGCCTTCCGCATCGAGCCCGGCCTCGAGATGCTGCGCGCAGATCGCATGATAATAATCGTGCCTGATGTCGTCGGGACGGCTCCAGGTCAGCTTGACCGGCGCGCCGAGCTTCTGCGACAGCACGGCCGCCTCGGCGACATAATCGGGTTTCGATTTGCGGCCGAAACCGCCGCCCAACAGCGTGACATGCAGGGTCACCTGCGCCTCGTCGAGACCGAGCACCTGGGCGACGAGTGTCCGCGCGGCTTGCGGGTTCTGGGTCGGCGCCCACACCTCGCAATGATCGCTGGTCGCATGGGCGACCGTAGCCGGCACCTCCATCGGCGCATGCGCGTAATGCGGCACGAAATAATCGGCCGAGATATGGCGCGCCGCCGAGCGCAGCGCGCCGGCGAGATCGCCTTCGCCGCGCACCAGCCGGCCCGGCTGCTTCGCCGTCGCTTCGAGTTCGCTGCGGTAGGCGGTCGTGTCGTAGCCGGCGTTGGGGCCGTAATCCCAGTCGATCTTCAGCTTTTCCCGCCCCTGCCGCGCGGACCAGGTGTTGCTCGCAATAACCGCGATGCCGCCAAGCGGGTTGAAGCCCGACGGGATCGGCGTGGCTGGCATCTCGATGACCTGTTCGACGCCAGGCACCGCGAGGGCATCCTTCGGATCGAAGGATTTGGCGTGGCCGCCGTAAACCGGACAGCGCTCGATCGAGGCGTGCTTCATGCCGGGCACCACCACATCGATGCCATAGGTCGCCCGCCCACGCACGATGTCGACGAGATCGACGATCGGGACGGGTTTGCCGACATAGCGCCGCTTGTCCGCCGGCTTGAAGCGAAGCTGCAAGTGGTCGGCCGATGGCAGCGGCAGGTCCGCGGCCACCTTTACAAGCTCGCCAAAGCCAAGCCGGCGTCCGGTCGGCTGGTGCACAATGGCATGGTTCTGCGCATGGCAGCTGGCGGGATCGACCTTCCACACGCGCGCCGCCGCTTCCTCGAGCATTTGCCGCGCGACCGCGCCGGCTTCCCGCAACGGCTGATAGAACTGCCGCATGCTGCGCGAGCCGTCGGTGTTCTGGTCGCCGTATTTGATGTCGCCGTCGGCCTGGACGACCTTGACGCGCTGCCAGTCGGCCTCGAGTTCGTCGGCCAGCACCATCGGCAAACCGGTCTTGATGCCGGTGCCCATCTCCGAGCGATGGGCAACAATCGTCACCAGCCCGGTATCGTCGATGCTGACATAGACGTTCGGCGCAAAGCCCGGCTCCGGTGCTGCCCCGGCCGGAAAGCTGCGAAAACCGACACGAAAG
>WNFC01007197.1_pt1 | contig 13861 bp, 14 predicted proteins | sample 5400541 | NCBI WGS metagenome assembly WNFC01 (sample SAMN13153342, study PRJNA577476) | soil metagenome | isolation source: 120 cm saprolite under Douglas fir tree site 2 hole 2 replicate 1 | place: USA:California | collected 2015-04-18
GCTTCCATCTATTGCGGGCACGCCTGCGCCGAGGAATTTTGGGGCGACGAAGAATGCGACTCGATCTACGATACCGGCGGCGAGCGCGGAGCCGGCCAGCTTTGCGCCGCCTTCGATCAGGACGTTGCACCATCCGCGGCGGCCGAACTCACGCATGAGCTCGTCGAGCGCGAGTTCGCCGTCGCGCGTGTTCACCGCTATAGCCTCGACGCCGGCGCGCTCGTATTTTCGCCGCGCGCGCGCGAGGTTCGCATTCGTCGTGACAATAATCGCCGGTGCCTTCGAGCGTTCGCGATAAACTTTGGACGCCGGCGCGGTGCGTAGGCGCGCGTCGATCACGACGCGGATCGGATCGCGGCCGTTCGCGACCCTGCACGTGAGCTGGGGATTGTCCGCGATCAGGGTGCCCGCGCCGACCATCACGGCGTCGCACTCGGCGCGCCATCGATGCACCAGTTCGCGCGACGCCGGTGAACTAATCCATTTTGATCGCAAATCTCCTTTTGCCGGTGCGATACGGCCGTCGAGAGACATCGCGAGCTTCAGGATTCCGCGCGGGCGTCCGAGCGTGATGCGCGTGATGAAGCCCTCGTTCAGGCGCTTCGCTTCTTCTTCCAGGACTCCGGTTGTGACTTCGATTCCATTGCCTTTCAGAATTGCGATTCCGCGACCTTTGACGCGCGGATCCGGATCGAGGCATCCGACCACAACTCGCTTGATTCCCGCGTCGGCCAGCGCGATTGCGCACGGCGGCGTTTGTCCGACATGAGCGCACGGCTCGAACGATACGTAGGCAGTCGCGCCGCGAGCTTTAGTCCCACTGATTGCGAGCGCTTGCGTTTCGCCATGCGGACGACCGCCCGCCGCGGTCACTCCGGTCGCGACGACTTTGCCGCCGCGAACAATCACGCATCCTACAGATGGATTCGGAGTCGTGAGCCCAAGCTGTCTCTCGGCGAGCGCGAGAGCCTCACGCATGAAGCGTTCGTCGCTCTCCCGACTGGCCCGCATCGCGGATTCAGAGGACTGAGTCGCCCTTCTTTTCGCCGCTGCGAGTCGCAGCGGGCGCGTGCTTGCGCTGATTGATCAGATCTTCGAGCTCATGCATGAACTCGTCGATATCCTTGAACGATCGATAGACCGAGGCGAAGCGGACGTAGGCAACCTGGTCCATCTTGTGCAGCTCGTTCATCACCGCGGATCCGATCGCGTTGCTGGCAACTTCGCGATCGCCCTGCTCGCTCAGCGTGGTTTCGATCCGGTTGGCGATTTGCTCGATCGTTTCCATCGGGACTGGCCGCTTTTCGCAGGCGCGTTTCAGCCCGGCAATTATCTTGGCGCGATCGAACGGCTCGCGCCGCCCATCCTTCTTCACCACCATCGGCGCCGATTCCTCGACGCGCTCGTAAGTCGTGAATCGCTTTTTGCATGCGTTGCACATTCGACGCCGTCGAATTATGGCGCCGTCGGCCGACAGCCTGGAGTCGACCACGCGGTTTCCGCGCTTGCGGCAAAATGGGCACCGCATCGGCTATCCCTTGCCAAACAAAATAGCGCGGACCGCGGACGATTCGCATCGCCGCATGCCGAAAGAATTGTCGCTGACGAGTATGGGGGCGGACGACTTCAGCTCTTGTGAGCCTCGATATAAGTGACGACGTCCTTGACGGTGCGAATCTTCTCGGCGTCCTCGTCGGAGATCTCGATGTTGAATTCCTCCTCCAGCGCCATCACCAACTCGACGATATCGAGCGAATCCGCGCCGAGGTCCTCGATAAACGAGGCCTCCGGGGTTACTTCATCGGTAGCTACGCCCAGTTGCTCGCTTATCTTTTCGCGAACTTTGGTTTCGATGTCTTGCGCCATCGTGCTCTGGTTCCTCCTGGCAGCGCGGCGTTGAGGGCCGCATATCAATTTTTAAAATATCCCTCGTCCCGCTGAAATTCCCGCGCGCATCGTCTCGCCGAGCTCCTGATGCATGTGGTGACGGTATGGAGGTTGGGGTTAAATTATCAGGGCAGCATAAGGACTTAAAGCAGTCCGAGCAAGTGTTTTAGACTTCCGGAGGATTAATGGGGAACCGCTCTGCTTATGGTTTGCCGGCGCTGGTCCCCTCCGCGACAGTTTTGAGAGACGCGAGATCCTCGAGCGGCCTGACCCGCATCGTCTTGTTTATTCGGCGCATCAGGCCCATCAGCACCCGTCCGCAGCCAAACTCGATTGCGTCGGTGATTCCGCTTCTGGCGATCACGCCCATCGATTCTTCCCACCTGACTGGCGCGGTTATCTGCTCGAGCAGCAGCGGCGTCACCTTTAAGGGATCGCGATTCACCTCGGCAGTTACGTTTGCGATCACGCCAAACTTCGGCTCGCGCACCTTAATCGCGCGGAGCACCGGGGCCATCGCATCGCGCGCCGGTTGCATCAGCTGGCAATGGAAAGGTGCGCTGACCTTGAGTTCCACCGACATCGAGGCGCCGCGCGTTTTGGCGAGCTCGAGCGCACGGTGCACCGGCGCTGCATGGCCCGCGATGACGACTTGGCCGGGAGCGTTCAGATTTGCGGGCACTGCGAGCTGGCCACCGCTGCTGACTTCCTCGCAAATTTCCTGTACCTGCGCAAACTCGAGACCGATAAGCGCCGCCATCGCGCCGGTGCCGGCCGGGACCGCGGCCTGCATCAGGCGTCCCCGCTCGCGCACCGCGCGCACGGCGTCGGCAAACTCAACCGCGCCCGCCGCGACCAGCGCGCTGTATTCGCCGAGACTATGGCCCGCCGCGATTTCCGGCTCGACGCCGATTTCATCGCGATAGACGCGCAGCGCCGCGATTGACGCCGTCACGATCGCAGGTTGCGTGTTGATTGTAAGCTTGAGGTCTTCTTCCGGCCCTTCGAAGCAGAGTTTCGAGAGCGCGAATCCCGCAGCGTCGTCGGCCTCCGCGAAGGTCCGCCGTGCGACGTCGAAGTTGTCCGCCAGCTCCTTGCCCATCCCGACCCGCTGCGATCCCTGTCCGGGAAAAAGAAACGCCAGCTTCATGATGATCCTAAATAGGCAACGATCCTCAGTCAGGCAAGGTCGATCATGCAAGAACCTTTCTTAAAGAAGAACCTTAGGAATGACTTTTGGGACGATCCGGCCAATCGTCTCCCTCCTTCGTTTCGTCGGCAGTCCGCAGATCGCCCGACACATGCTTCTTGTCTCCGGTCGCGACGCCGTTTTGCGGCGCTGACGACGCGGCCTCGGGATGCGAACTCGAATGCGTCGATTCGTACTTGGCGCGCTCGATCTTCAGCTCGTCGGGACTACGCTCAGTCCCCTGCTCCGGCGCCGGCTCGCGATTCCCGTCGGCTTGATGCGCTTCCGGCCCGGGAAGCGTCTCGCGCCGAGCGGCCTCGCTTTCCCGGTCGCGGCGCTGCAAGCGGTCGCGCATCTTGCTGAACAGCGCGCGAAACCCCTTGCCCGACGGCTTGATTGGAACGTCCGGCTGAATCTTGCCGAGAATTTCCAGAATCTCGGGGTTCACGCGATGCACCAATTGCTCGTTGGCGGCGGCGCGAATCGCGTTTCGAATCGCGCGCGGATTCGACGAGCCGTGCGCGATTATCGATACCCCGCTGACTCCGAGCAGCGGCGCGCCGCCGTATTCCGACGGGTCGAGCCGCTCGCGCATCGCGTTGAGATTTTTGCGCATCAGCAGGTACGCGAGGCGGGTGCGCGTGTTCGCGCCGAATAGCTCGCGCAGATTGCCCAGCATGAACGACGCGAATCCCTCCATCGTCTTCAGCGCGACGTTTCCGTTGAAGCCGTCAGTGACGACGATATCTACTTTGGCCCGATTGATATCGCGACCCTCGACGTAGCCGACGTAATGCACATAGGTCGGCATCTGCCCGAGCATCGACGCCGCCGCGCGGGTGATTTCGGTTCCCTTGGACGCTTCCTCGCCGTTGGACAAGATACCGACCCGCGGCCGCGAGACGTTGCGCACATGGCGCCAATACACGCTGCCCATCACGGCGAATTGAACCAGGTTGATTGGCTTTACGTCGGTGTTCGCGCCCGCGTCGATCAGCAGCCCGAAGCCTTCGCTGGTCGGAACCAGTGACGCTATTGCGGGCCGATCGACGTTGGCCAGGTTGCCGAGGATCATCATCGAGGCGGTCATCACCGCACCCGAATTGCCGGCGCTGACGAACGCGCTCGCGTCGCCGCGCTTGACGAGATCGAGCCCAACGTGAATCGAGGAGCGCGGCTTGGAGAGCACCGACTCGAGCGGCGAGTCGTCCATCAGGACGACCTCGGGCGCGTGCTCGATTCGAATCGGGAGGTTGGCGGCGTCGTGGTCGGCAAGTTCGCGCGCGAGGATCTCCCCGTCGCCCACCAATACGACTTCTATCCCGAAGTCGCGGGCGGCCAGGACGGCGCCTTCAACGGTCGCCTTCGGGGCGAGATCACCACCCATCGCGTCGAGCGCGATTTTCACGGCGCGTACCCTGTGCGCCTATTCCTTTATCTCGGCGAGCTGGCGTCCGCGGTAGGAGCCGCAATGGCGGCAGATGCGATGCGGCATCACAGGCTCGCCGCACGACGCGCAGGTGCCGGGGTTGACGGCGCGGAGCGCGTCGTGGGCGCGGCGCATGTTCTTTTTCGAATGCGAGGTTCGGCGTTTGGGTGCTTGCATGACGAATTACTTCCTAATGTTGGCTAGAGCTTATCAGGAGCGCGGCAGTTTAAGCGACCGTAGCGCTTCCAGGCGCGGATCGAAAGTTTCGGCGCGGCATCCGCATTGGGTGCGATTCAAATTGGCCCCGCAATGCGGGCAAAGACCGCGGCAATCTTCCTGGCATAGCGGACGGGTCGGCAACGCGAGCAGCACCTGTTCCCTGATTAGCGGGCTCAGGTCCACCTGGTCGCCCTCGTATAGCGAAAATTCCAAATCCTCGGCGCGCAGAGGGTCGTCGCCGTAGCCAACCGCCTTGGGTGACAGGACAAATCGAAACGGCCGGTCGCTGGTCGCGTCAAATTCCTCGGCGCATCGGGCGCAGACCGCACCGGTTCGCGCCTTCAGGCTGCCAGTGAAAAAAAGTTCCATTCCCGCGCGATAGAACGACACCGTAACCTCAACCGGTCCTTCAAGCTGATACTCGCGGATCGGCCCCTTCCCCAGGATTCGATTAATTTCCTGCTCCGGCTCGGCGTAGGCCAGATCCTTGGCCTCGCCAGTTATGTCCTCTAGTCGGATTATCACCGGTCTATGTGTGATGCCTGTGGTCGAAACTGGAAAAAGGAATTATTGCATGTCGTGGTCGATGTTCAAATATGGTTGAATCTCCACCGATGGCAACAGAGCGATTTAATTTTCCAAAAAATTTCCTGTGGGGGACTGCCACCGCGGCCCATCAGGTCGAAGGCAACAACCTCAATTGCGATTACTGGGTGCTCGAACATACCCCCGGCTCTCCCTTCTTCGAGCCGTCGGGCGACGCTTGCGACCAGTACCATCGCTACCCTGAAGACATTGCAATGCTCGCGCAGCTCGGCTTCAACGCTTACCGCTTTTCGATTGAATGGGCTCGCGTTGAGCCCGAGCCGGGCGAGTTCTCAATCGCGGCGCTCGATCATTATCGCCGCGTGCTCGCGTCCTGCCATGAGCACAAGATAACGCCGATCGTCACCTTTCATCATTTCACCTCGCCGCGATGGATCGCCGGCGACGGCGGATGGGAGAACCCGAAAACCGCCGAGCGATTCGCCACCTACTGCGAACGCGCAGCCCGCCATCTTGGCGATCTGATCGGCGTCGCATGCACTATCAACGAAGCCAACCTCGGCGCGTATCAGTATCTGATCGGCACGCTGCCGCTGAAACTCGACCCGTCGCGATTGCCATGGCTTACGGATGCGGCGCGGCGTATCGGCGCAGATCCGAATCGCTTCGCGCCGTTTCTGATGTGCGATCAGATGAAGGCGCGCGACGTGATGCTCGAAGCGCATCGGCTCTCAGCCGCAGCGCTAAAATCCTCGCGCGGCAAATTTCCAGTGGGCATATGCCTCGCGCTGGGAGACCTCCAGGCCGAGCCGGGCGCCGAGAAAAGACGCGACCACATCAAGTCCGAATGCCAGGACATCTTCTTCGAGGTGGCGCGCACTGACGACTTCGTCGGCGTGCAAACCTACACTCGCAACCTCATCACCGCTGACGGAACTCTGCGCCAGCAAGCGGGCGTCGAGACAACACTGATGGGCTATGAGTTCTGGCCCGAGGCACTCGAAGCAACGATCCGGCAAGCAAGCGCAATCGCCAAAGTTCCTGTGATCGTCACCGAGAACGGCATCGGCACCGACAAAGACGATCGCCGCGTCGAGTACGTGCGTCGCGCACTGGACGGCGTCGCGCGATGCATCCGCGATGGAATCGACGTGCGCGGCTACTGCTACTGGTCGCTACTCGACAACTACGAATGGAACTCAGGCTACCGTCCAACTTTCGGATTAGTTGCGGTAGATCGCAAAACCCAAACACGCACCGAAAAACCAAGCGCAAAATGGCTCGGCGATATCGCCCGCGCAGACTCGATAGAAATACCGACGGATCCTCTCTAAATCCGGTTCCCCTTCCACTAGGGGAAGGGGTTAGGGGTTAGGTTTGCCCGCACATCGCAGCGCCTCTCGAATGTGCGCGATCACCTCGCTATCCAGCATCGCCTCGTTCGAAATCCTGAGAACTCGCATACCGCAATTGGAAATCGCTTTATCGCGCGATTCAGAGACCTAACCCCTAACCCCTTCCCCTGGTGGAAGGGGAACCGGATTGAGAGGGGCTGCCTTTACGCGGAGGATTCGATACTCCGATCTTTGGGCAATCCTTTGACAGGGCGCAGATCTCGCATTTTGGTTTGCGGGCGATACAGATCTGGCGGCCGTGCAGGATCAGGCGCATCGAGAATGGCGTCCAATCCTTTGGCTGCAGAATCGTTTGCATCTCGGTTTCGATTTTTTCTGGATCGTCATGCCTCGTGAGTCCGAGCCGATGTGTCAGCCGCCGCACGTGGGTATCGACGACGAATCCGGGTTTTCCGAAAACATGGCCGAGGATCACGTTGGCAGTCTTTCGCCCCACGCCGTGGAGTTTGACGAGTTGCTCCATCTCGGACGGCACTTCGCCGCCGTGCTGTTTAACCAGCGATTGAGCGGCCGCGATTAGCGACTTGGTCTTCTGCCGGAAAAATCCGGTCGTCACGATCAACTGCTCGATGCGCTTCGGATCCGCCGCGGCCATCGCGCGCGCATCGGGATACTCCGCAAAGAGCGCCGGCGTCGCGAGATTGACCCCGGCGTCGGTCGCTTGCGCCGACAAGATTGTCGCCGCGAGGCATTGCCATGGCGTGTCGAAATTCAGGCTGATGCGAGCCGTTGGGTATAGCTTCGCGAGCGCCGCGGAAATTCTCGCCGCGCGTTTTATCGTCGATGCGCGCGATTCCCGCATCTGACCCTCACGCCGGTACCCGGCGCCTAGCCTGCTCGCGCTTGAAGCTCGCGAGCTCCTGTTCCTCGCGGCTCGGATCCCATCCGAGTTCCGCCGCCATGATTTTCGCTACCGCCGGCGCCGCTGAGTCAGCTTCAACCGGATAGCGCCAGGAGAGCGACGTGCGCCGAACCAGAAAATCGTGAAGCGAATGCGTCATCTCATTGCGGATAGCGTGGACGACCTCGGCGCCAAGTGCGGGACAGCCGCGCGATAGTGGCGCCGCAAGCTCGGGACGCTCCGCCGCAATTCGCGCGACGACTGGTGCTCGCGTCCCGTAACGCGCGCAGAGAATTTCAGCCGCGTCACGCCCGATACTGCGGAGGCTAGCAGCGTCGCCCGCATCCGCTTCGCGCCCGAGGGGACGCGCTCCCGGCAGCGGTGTCGCGAGCGTTGGGCATCGAGTCGCGGGCTTGCCGAGTTCTTTCATCACACGATCGACCAGCTTCTGCGCTATCTCACGATGCGTCGTCAGCTTGCCTCCGGCGACCGTGATAAGTCCCGCCCGACTCTCGAGGATAACTTCCTCACGCGGCACCTTAGACGGCGATTCGCTGCCTTCGCCCGCCGTCACCAGCGCGCGCAGACCGGCAAAGCTCGAGGCCACATCGCGAGCGGTAAGTTTGATTCCGGGCAGACTCTCCGCCATCACTCCGAGCAGGTATTCGATATCGCCGAGCTCGGTCGCGACGTTTGCGGGATCGCCGGAGAAATCAGTATCGGTAGTGCCGACCAGCACGTAACGATCGTGCGGCATCACGAATACGATTCGCCCATGCTCGTCGCCGAGAACCAACGCCTCGCGCACCGGCAGCATCGTTCGCGCGAACACCAGATGCACTCCCTTGGTGAGCCGCACGCTCGGCCGCGACGCGGGATGGTCCATGCGCCGAATCTCGTCCACCCAAGGCCCGGCCGCATTGAGAAATTTCTTAGCGCGCAGCTCGCACAAATCGCCCCCAATTAGATCACGCACGCGCGCCGCGGCAATTTTATCTCCAGACACTGTGGGAGGCGTGGAACCTTTCAAAGGTTCCACAGATTTTTCCCCGGTCCTGACGAATCCCTCGACCGAAGCATAATTAGCAACCGCCGCCCCATGCAGGTCCGCGTCGAGTACGTTCTCAAATGTGATTCGCGCATCGTCGGCCCAAGCGTCGAAATAGGTAGCGCCGCCGCGCAACCCCTCACGGCTGAGCGCAGGCTCGGTCTCACGCACACGCGCAGAATTCAAACTCGAATGCCATTCGGCCCACGGGGTCCGCGCGAACAAGTCGTAGAGCGTGAGCCCAATCGACATTGTGAAGCGATTGAAGCCACGGCCGCGATAAACCGGGAACAGAAACTGAATCGGACGCACCAGATGCGGCGCCGTGACGCGACGCAGCCGCTCGCGCTCGCGGAGCGCCGTGTACACGAGCCTGAACTGGCCCTGCGGCAGATAGCGGAAGCCGCCGTGAATCAGCTTCGAGGATCGCGACGACGTTGCACCCGCGAAATCGCCGCGCTCGACAAGCGCCACTTTGAGCCCGCGCATCGCAGCGTCACGCGCGACGGCGGCGCCATTGATACCGCCGCCGATTACCGCGAGGTCAAATTCCTCGTCGCGAAACCTTGCGAGACTCGTCTCACGATTCAGGGTCGAGCCCAAATGCTTCTAGTCTTCTGGATCTTCCTGAAACGAGTAGCGCTCCTCGGTCCAGGGATCGGCGTGATTGTGATAGCCGCGCACTTCCCAAAACCCGCGCACGTCGAGCTCAGTGAATTCGAGCGCGCGAACCCACTTCGCGCTCTTCCATCCGTAAAGCTTCGGGACGATGAGCCGCAGCGGAAAGCCGTGATCGGGATCGAGATCGCGGCCATCATGCCGATGCGCCAGCATCACGTCGTCGTCGAGCAACTCGGCGATCGGCAGATTTGTGGTGTAGCCGCCGTCGCAGTGTACTACCGCGTGACGCACTTCCGGCTTGAGCTTCACCCGCGCCATGATCTCCGCAATCCTGACTCCTTCCCAGGTGTTGTCGAGCCGCGACCACGTCGTCACGCAGTGGAAATCCGAGACCTGGCGATGTTGCGGCAGCGCGCGGAATTCCTCGTACGAAAATCGGATCGGCTCCTCGACCAGCCCGAACACTCTGAAGTCCCAGGTCTTGGGATTGAAACGCGGCGTCGGTCCGTAGGTCAGGACCGGAAATTTGTCAGTCAGGAATTGCCCGGGAGGAATTCGCGCAGCGAGTTCCTCGGCTTTCAAAGGCTTTGCCATGACGCTGATTATTATCGGAGCGTAAGATCTGGCGAAAGGGCGCAAACCAGAATTCTTGAAACCTCACGCAGGTTTCAAACTTCCCGTCTGTCTGCACAAAAAATAAAGATGCGGCGCTACGCGCCTGTTAGAACTATTGATGAAGAAGAGTCTGCGTCAGGTACGCCGCATCGCTCTTATTATCGCGGCGGTTACTTCCTCCGTCGACGCTTTGCCGCCGACGTCGCGGGTGAGGACGCGGCCTGCGCGCAGCACTGAGCCAGTAGCGGCGCGAATTTTGTTCCCTGCCTCCTGATGCCCGATGTAATCCAGCATCATCGCACTCGACAGGATCATCGCAATCGGATTTGCGATACCCTTGCCGGCGATATCCGGCGCCGTCCCGTGCACCGCCTCGAAAATCGCGCCCTTGTCGCCGTAGTTCGCGCCCGGTACCAGTCCGAGTCCTCCGACTAACCCCGCGCAAAGATCGGAGACGATATCGCCGTAGAGATTTTCGAGTAGCAGCATGTCGAACGATCCTGGGTCGGTGACCAGGCGCATACAGGCCGCGTCGACGATCTGCTCCTGGTAGCGAATTCCGGGATACTTCCCGGCGATCGTGCACGCGCATTTCAGAAACAGTCCGTCCGAGAGCTTCATTATATTGGCTTTGTGAATTGCGGTTACCGATTTTCGCTGATGTATCCGCGCATACTCGAACGCAAATTTCGCGATTCGGGTGGACGCGCGCGCCGTGATCACCTTGATACTCTCGACCACGCCCGGCGCGACCTCGTGCTCGATTCCCGAGTACAGGTCCTCGGTATTCTCGCGCACCACGATAAGGTTCACGTTGCGAAACGGCGTATGCACTCCCGCGAAGCTCATGGTCGGGCGGATATTCGCGTAGAGATCGAAACTGCGGCGCAGATAGACGTTGATCGAGCGCCATCCCTCGGCGACCTGCGTCTCCAGCGGCCCCTTCAGCGCGACCCGTGTGCGTCGCAGCGATTCGATAAGGGCGTCGGGCACCGGAGTTCCAAAGCGCCGGAACGCACTGGCGCCCGCCGCCTGCCGATCCCATTTCACTTTGACCCCGGTCGCCGCAATCACCGCGACCGCCGCACTGGTCACTTCCGGCCCGACGCCGTCGCCCGGGATGAGCGTGACGGCGCGATCGCGGCCCGACTTGCTGCGCCGCGCCCTGATCGATGAGATCGACGTTGCGATTGATGCGCTTGCAGATTTCTTGGTCACGGTACTCGATGTAAGGGAACCGCGAACGGCATTCAACAAAAAACGAAGCCCGGCGGTCGTTGAGACCGCCGGGCTTCTTATCCAGCAAACTATCTGCTGTATCGAGTCGTTTGGTGCGCGGTTCGGGACATAGCCCCCTTACGGACAGGTCACCGTTAGGTGAAATGGGAAGCTGGTCGCTACCCCTAACGGGGAAAAGGTCCGGACGAAAACGTCGTGATTACTATCCGCATCCGTATCTCCGGAAACGGTAATAAAGCCCGGGGCCACAGCAACGCCGGCAACATCCCCAATGGTTGCCTCATAGGCACAGCCGCTCACATCTTTGGCAAAAAAGACCTCGCACACCCCACCAGAGACGGGAGATGACGTCACCGCACCCGTGTTAGAGCGGGCAACGGTGCAGGATACATCGACCACCGCCCAATTATTCTGGCCTTGCAGCGTGGTTATCAGAGCTTCATCCGCCTCGACCCGATCCTCCAAGCCCGGGAGCCCTCCGGCCTGCGACTCGCCACCCGGAGGGCCACCCTTACCATGCGCGTGCCCTGCCCACGCCGGCGAACTAAGCGCGGCCGCAAGCAATATACCCCCAACGATCTTTATCCCCTGTTTCATTCTGTTCCTCCAATTTTTTCGAAACGTTCGTTTACCGAACCGTGCTGAATCCTATCGGAAGAAAATCAGGGACTCAAACCAGCATGCTTGATTCGAGGCAACCCTTAGCACGTTCAGCGACTTCTATAGTGCTTAATAACGTTATTACGCGTAATAGTGTTAGTAATTGACGGCGATCGCGCGAGTATCGTGTTTCACGCCACTTCGGGCACGATCGCCTTGAGCAGATCGACGTATCTGCCCGCCCAGGAGCGCAGCGTGATACCTCTGAACGGGATTCCGCCTTCATGCCGCTGCACGAATTCCCAGATAATCATTCGGTCCAGCAGCATGAAGATTCGAAACCGCGAACCGAAGCCTGGCCGCGCCGGATGCGTGGACAGGTAGGTCAGCACAAACTCGCGGGCGAGTTCGGGATTTTCGTCAAAGTACATTGCACTGGTGCGCGACAAGTCCGTTTCCGGATCGCCGAAGTGCGCGCCCATCAGGTCGAACAAGCCGCCGACCCGCCAGGTCGCGTCGTGGCGCTCGAATACTACGTTGCCTTCCTTGAAATCCTCAATAACGATCGACGGCCGGAAATCGTCGCATCGGCGGTGTGATCGTTAACCGTGCGCGACTTCGCTAGCAGCCTGTGGATAACTCCGAGCACCCGTTCGCAATTGGTTATTGTCCGGCTGCGCGCGAGGTCCGCGGGCGATGGAGGAAAGGGATACGCTAGCTCATACGCGAGGTCGAAAGGCTTTATCGAGCGGCTCGCCATATCGTATCGGCCGCTGATCTTCGAGGTCACCTGATGCATCGCGGCGAGCGTCTCGCCCATCGCATGCGCCATTTGGCGACGGTCCGCTGGCGATAGAAGCGACTTCTCCTTCGGATCGTCAACTTGAATTCCCGGCATCCGCGGCATCAGCACATAGCTCCAACCGAAGATCTCGGGCGACTCGTCAATCAGGTACGGCGACGGAACGGGAACCGAGGTCTTTTCGTGAAGCAGATCGACGAAAAATCGCTCGGTCGGGAATTGCCATTCGAAGTGCGGACTTCCGCGAAGCACAAACTCGCCCGCGGTGCTCGTCACAAAGATGTTCTGGCCGAATAGCCCGAATGGAATCAGCTCGGCGCGAATAAATTTCCCAAGCCCGAAGCGCGCGAGCGCCGCTTCGAGTTGACTGGCGCGAAGCGTTCCCAGCCGCTTCGAAGTGATTGCAACTTCCATCCGCCAAAAAGGGGAATCTAAAACGCCGACCACTTCCAGCCATAGACGCCCAGGGCGATCATCCACAGGATTAACAGCGAATTGAAGGGCATGTTGATTACCATCGCCAGGTTGGAAAACCCGGTATAGGCCATCGCGACGCCTCCGATTGCGGTGGGTACGCCGCCTACGATCGCGAACGCGCCGATCCAGCGCGGAAAGCGGCGGTCGATCAGAAGAGCGATTCCGTAGATCGACACCGTGAGCCCGAAGAGCAAGGCGCTGATACTCGCGAATCCTACCTCGATTTGTCTGACCGCGAACGCCGCATCGAACAGACCGGATTTCCCTGGCTCCGGTATCGTGGCCCAATTATCAACCATGAACTTCAGCGCGACGCCGTCGACAGCTTGGAGAGCCGCTGCCACCGCCAAGCTCGCGACCGCTCCGGCCGCGCCCAAGATCGCCCATGCACTCGCGGCGCCGTCTACCATTTTCCGGGAGAGCATTACAAATGATGCGGCGATCAGCACGGCGCCAAACAATTGCATCAAGTGGACGGCGACCCAGTTGGAAGAGGCGGCGTACTCGGCGAAGGCGGCCAGAGGCAGGTTGGGATCCGCGCTCATCGGATGCAGATACGTACCGGTCAGCAGGAGAAGCGCGCCGGCGACGGCAGAAATCGGGCCGATTCTGCTGCGACCGTTCAATAATTTACCAGCCCGATGAATATGTCGCTGACATTGGTCCCCGTCGGACCCGTCACGAACAGGGCGTCCGCGGCTTTGAGAAAGTTGTAACTGTCGTTGCGAGTCGCGGCCATCTCGGCGCTGAGACCGGCGCGCGCGCCGCGCTCGACGATCGCCGGCGATACGAACCCACCGGCGGCGTCGGTCGGCCCGTCGATTCCGTCGGTGCCGGCGAATAGCGCCACGATTCGGCGTCCCGCGCCAATTTTCGCGAGCTCGATATTCATCGCCAGCGCGCATTGCTGCGCGCGGCCGCCCCGTCCGCCGC
>WNFC01005533.1_pt1 | contig 13859 bp, 11 predicted proteins | sample 5400541 | NCBI WGS metagenome assembly WNFC01 (sample SAMN13153342, study PRJNA577476) | soil metagenome | isolation source: 120 cm saprolite under Douglas fir tree site 2 hole 2 replicate 1 | place: USA:California | collected 2015-04-18
GGTGGCGCTCGATCTCGGCTGCGGCCGGGTCGCTGCGCGCCCAGCCGAAACGGTTCCTCGGCACGGAGCCGATGTCTGCGCAGTAGATGACGACGTTCACGGGCGGAGGCACGATATGCGCAGCCTCCATGAGGAGGGTCGCGCTCTCTGCGGCGTGAAAGCGATTCAGGCCGTTCGCTTCATCGCAGGAGACATGCCCCCGATTCGTACGAATCAACCGCGGGACAGCTGAAATGTCCGCGATATGTCCCATCAAACGGGCCGTGGCAAACGGTCCGATGGCGTAACGATCGCTGCTCGACGCGCGCCCCACGAACCCGGTTGTCGCCTTCTGGCGGAAAGGCGACACGTTGCCTCTATCCGACGAACGCTGCGGATTCGCAGAGCTGGCGTCCGGTAATCAACGGCCGGAGAGTTCATGGAGGGCGGAGACGCGAGAGGGATGGATGGTGGCTCGCGTCGACCAGGAGCGCCAGAAGCGTAAGGAGGACGGCCTCCTCTAGCGCGAAGCGTCTTCAAGCACCCGAGTTAAAACGGGGTCAACGTCCGCTTGACGATCCCAGGGCCACGCTCGTCACGAGCAGCATCCACCGCATCGGGACCCGTCCGGCTCGGGTGGGCTACCCAGAACGCGACCAGCGTAATCGGCCCCGGGCCATGGCGTTGGCCCCTAAATAATTTCGCTCGGTCGTGAGGAGCCTGGGCGGCGGCCCAGAGCAGCCGGGACGATCTGCCGGACGGCCCGGTTCGCGGTCAAGCTCCTGTCCTCGGTTTACGACTGCGGACTACAGGCTGCTGCGAACTGAATCGAATGCGGCCGAGATGGACGTGGAGAGCAAGCCGAGCGCCACGACAACTGCGACCGCGATCACTGCCAGAACGACGCCGTACTCGGCCATCGTCTGACCCTCCTCGACGGCAAAGCGTGCGCGAAGGTAATGGACCAGATCCTTGAACGACATGGATTCACCCCCTTCGCCCATTTCGGGCGCGCGCCGGCGCGCAACGCAAAGCAGACGAGTGGATGTGGAATCGACTCGAAGTCGGTCAAAACTGCGTGACAAGCTCAGCGTCCCTTCTCTCTAAGGCGCGCCGCTTCGCCTTCAGTCAATCTCGCCCCGTTCATCGTCCCTGGGACAGGTCAGCGCGTATCCCCCGCACGGGTGAAACGATCGCTGGCGCTGCCCGCCGAGGTACGTCCGAGGACATCCCTGCCTCGGCGCTCGACGGTCGCGATTCGCGGGCTGGATGGGCCTGCCCTGCGCTCGGGCCTCGCACAGTGATTGGCGGCGTGCCGGCAGGCGCGAGATCGAGATCACCGATCAGTTCGCGGCGCTGCGGCCGCCGTCCTAGACACCCCGTGTGAACCCCGGTCCTGAGCGTGGTGCTGCGCATCCTCGGGATCGGGGCGCTTGTCGCCGGCGGCTCGCCGTCGCGCTTTGCCTAGGCGATCCTGCTCGGGCCGCTCGTCTTCTCTGGATCGCGTCGAACGTGCTCGACTTCGGCCCCGCACTCGGCCTCCCCGAGCTCGGCCCCTGGGGATCATGCTCGCGACACTGTTCCTCGTCATCGGCTGGCTCGGCAAGGTCGTGATCACCGGCGGCACGCCGGCGGCGGGCCTCAGCCGCCAGGCTCGGAGAGCACCTCGAGCGCTTCGACCAGGCCGGCAGCTCCCGCACGATCGGAGGAATCCACATAGCTGACGCGCATCACCTGAAAGACCGCATCGGCCACGTCGCCCCTCACCAGCCGGACCGGACCGCTGCGCTCATCGACAAGAGCCATCTCAATTAGGTCAGCCGCCTCGCGAGTGCCCGCAAGCCAGGCTCGACTCGTGCCGAGCTTCTCGAGCTCGCGCACCTCATCACGGAACTGGCCGGCCGCGAACAGGCGAAGCTTCTCCGCCAGGATCGTCGCTTGACCCTCGGGAAGCGCAAGCAAGTTACCGGCAACCTCGAAAGTGACGTCCACCCAGCCAGAGTAGACGGGGAAGCTCTCGATGAAGTTACGCGGGCGCGAATCCTGATCGAGGCGACCAGACAATCGCCGACCTTGAGGCACGCAACGATGGCCCTGGGACGAAGAGGTCGCGACGCTGGCGGCCGGTTCCAGAGTTGACTGATTTGCACGTCATCGCGCGCGAGGTCAGCCGGGTATCGCACTCGCTTCGAGGCGATCGAGAAGCGTCTAGACGAGGTTGAGAAGGTGAACGCGCGGCTGGAAGACGCTGCACTCACCACCGCCCGCGCCCTCGGGAAGATTTCAGGTCATTGGAACGCGGTCAATGGGGCGATGCGCCGCCAAAGACGGGTCGAAACTGGCCGCTGAGCAGTGATTATCAGGGTCAGGGTTACGCCGCAGGGCGCAACCTCTCCTGCTCGGCTGAGCGCGTGCGGGAGTGCGAGGTTTGAGCGAGGACCGCGGGGAGGAAGAACTCTCTTTGCGATGATGCAGTCCCCGGACTCTGGGCTCGCGGTCGCGGAGCGGGAGGTCGCACGGTTTCTCGGCGTCGAATTCTGGTTGGGAAACGCTGGCCCGGACGCCGAGCGGCTTGAGCGGCTCGTTGCGGATGGCCTTGAGAACGGGTTTCTGACCTACGACGAGATCGCCAACGCGCTCGAGGATGTCGAGCTGACCGGGGAGCAGAGCGAGGCGCTCTACACCTTCCTGCTCGAACGCTCGATCGAGCTGGTCGAGGGGGAGCCGCACAAGCACCCGCCGCACGAACAACCGCAGCCGGAAGAGGAGCAGGCGCCGAAGCTCGACCTGAGCGTCGAGCCGTCGCTCGATTCGCTGCGGCTCTACCTGCGCGCGATCGGCAGGGTGCCGCTGCTGACGGCCGAGCAGGAGGTCTCCTTGGCGAAGCGGGTCGAGCGCGGCGACGTGGCGGCGAAGAGGCAGATGATCGAGGCGAACCTGCGGCTCGTCGTCTCGATCGCGAAGCCCTACCTCGGCCGCGGCCTCTCGTTCCTCGACCTGATCCAGGAGGGGTCGCTCGGCCTGATTCGCGCCGTGGAGAAGTTCGACTACCGGAAAGGCTTCAAGTTTTCGACCTACGCAACCTGGTGGATCCGGCAGGCGGTCACGCGTGCGATCGCCGACAAGGCACGGACGATCCGCATGCCCGTGCACATGGTCGAGCGGCTGAACAGGGTCGTCCACGTCGAGCGCCGCCTGGTGCAGCAACTGGCGCGCGAGCCACAAGCGGAGGAGATCGCGGCCGAGCTTGAGCTGACAACCGCGGAGGTGCGCGAGATCCGGCGGATGGCGCAGCTTCCCGTCTCGCTCGAGAAGCCGATCGGCGAACAGGAGAACGCGAAGCTCGCTGACCTGGTCGAAGATGAGCTGGCCGAGTCGCCTTTCGAGGAGGCCGCCGTCTCGCTGCTATGCATCGAGATCGAGCAGGCGCTGTCCGCGCTGCCCGAGCGCGAGCGCCAGGTAATCGAGCTCCGCTTCGGCCTCGACGGCGGTCAACCACAGACGCTCGAAGAGATAGGGAACGCCCTCGGTGTCACCCGCGAGCGGGTCCGCCAGATCGAGAACAACACGCTCAAGACGCTCGCGTCCCTGCCCGAAGCGCAAGGCCTCAAGCACCGCAGCTAAAAGCGCAGCGGCGGGCGCAGGTTGCCCCGATCGTGTGTCCGGCCGAGTGCATGTCGCGAGAGACGGTCGGCAGTAGAAGGACTACGCCTTCACCTAGTCCCCGCAACGGCGCGTGGAGACACTGCCGCGTTAGCAGGTCAGCAGCCAGGGGCTCCGGACGGTGAACGTGGCAACCCGCCCTGCGTTGACGGTGGCCAGCAGTGTGGGTACGCGGGTGCCTCCGAACGGTCGCGAGATGAGCGCAACGGCGAGATCAAGAACGAACCGGCGCAATCTCGTGACCGCATCCGGTGCATCGCTTAGTCGCTGAAACTCCGCGAACAACCGATGAGCATTCAAAGCAGCAATGCCTCTTCGAGGATCGCCTTGGAAGTGCTTAGGAGAGTTTGGCGATAAAAACCGCCCATCCACGGACGCTGTGTGGTTAGCGCCATTCCCGGTGGATGGGCCGCAGAAGGGAGGTTCAGCGGGTCAGCAACAGCACTGGTCTCGGCCTTCTGAAACGGAACTATCAGCCTCGGCGCTGCTGCTGCGAACCCCCTTTCGTCCGGGTTCTTTCCCACCAAGGGCCAGAAACACGAGAAAGGCCGAAGGGCGGGATGAAGAAAACCCGCCCTTCCTTCCCCATGGAGGCAGAGACGAAAGAAGTGGCGAGCTTCCCCGGAGACCGAGGGCCACGACGCCCTTTGATCTCTCGAAGGTCCCTGTTGTCCTGAGTAATCGGCAGGGTCAGCGAATGGCTTTAGCCCGTCCGATCCCGACGCGAGTACGACTGTCGCCTTTCCGCCAAACAGCGACAACTACGCACTCTGACACAACCCGAACTACCGGCTTGCAGCGGCCGGCCCTCTGCGCACCCCCGTTGCGTCGTCGGGCGCTCCGCGTTCAAGGGGATCTGACAGCCGCCGACTTGGTAGCCAGGCACGTGTCGCCGCCGACTCGCGTCGCGGGAGCCGCTGCGCGGTACGTGCCACGGCGCTTGGCGAGCTTCGCGTTGTACGTGCCAGAGACAGATGTTCGCGTGGTTGCGACGATGATCCAGGCGGTCCCTTTCTTCCGCTTGATTCGTATCTGCTGTCCGGCAATGCAGTCGGCGATGTTCGCCGCGTCCGAGAGGCGGCCGGTTGCGCGTTGGCCGGTTATTGCGAGGGTGAGCGCGCGGCGGTCTCGATTGCCGACCGTCGTGCTCGTCGGTTTCGAAGAGATTGAGTCGATGTCGACCGAGATGCCGCCGACGGCAGCGGGATCGAGGCGAAGGCGGCCGATCGTCCCGTTCCAGCCTGGTTGTCCGGCGAGTTTGACGGCGTAGGTGTGTGGGTGCCCGTCGCCCACGACCGTGAAGTGGACGCTTTGTTCCTCGCTGAAGTCTGCGAAGCCGCCGCCCGCCGTGGCCGTAGGGTGCGCAAACTCGTCCGGGCGTCGTTCTTCGGTGGATTTACCCGGGGATCGGGGTTGCCACCCGCGGCGTATGGTCGCGCGCCGGAACTGACGTTCGTTCGGTTCCGATCGCATCTGCATCCATGGCGGTCACGGCCTGGGACGAGGTACGTCGTACGTATCAGAGTTTCACGCGCGCGCGCGAATACCAGAAGTGGGTTGGAGGGCGCAAGTTTCGCCTGTTGCTCCAAGTCGGACGCGATTGCACGCTGGCGGTGATTAGCCTCGGCCTCCGTTGTCGAGCCGGAGGTCATGCATGGTCTGGTCGTTTGTCTATCTCGCCGTTCGCAAAGTGTTGGCCCTGATCGTGCTGATCGGTCGCTCGGATCGGTCGAAGGAGCTGGAGATCCTGGTCCTGCGTCACGAGCTTGCGCTGCTGCGGCGGCGGTCGGGTCGACCTGGATTCGAGCCGGCCGACCGTGCGTTGCTGGCCGCGCTGAGTAGAGCTCTTCCACGCCGGGTGTGGGCAGCGTTCTCGGTCAGGGCAGAGACATTGCTGCGCTGGCACCGTCAGCTGGTGGCGCGGCGCTGGACGTATCCGCACAGGAAGCCGGGACGGCCGCCGCTTGCTCGGCCCCGGCGGGAGTTGATCCTTCAACTAGCGCGCGAGAACCCGCATTGGGGCTATCAGCGCATCGCCGGCGAGCTCAAGCGTCTCGGGCTTGCGGTCTCTCCGACAACGGTGCGCAAGGTGCTGAGCTTCGCTGGCGTTCCGCCCGCACCCGAGCGGGCACGACAATCGTGGCGGTCGTTCCTGCGTCAGCAGGCCGCCAGCACGCTCGCCTGCGACTTCTTCACCGTCGAGACGCTCGCGCTGCAGCGGATCTACGTGCTCTTCTTCATCTCATTGGCGACCCGCCGACTGGAGTTCATCGCCTGCACACCCAACCCCGACGGGGCGTGGGTGACGCAGCAGGCTCGGAACCTCGTCATGCAGCTGGGCGAGCAGGAGCGCCGCTTCGAACTGCTGATCCACGACCGCGACACGAAGTTCAGCCGAAGCTTCGACGAGGTCTTTCGCTCCGAGGGGATCGAGGTGATCCGGACGCCTGTGCGAGCGCCGAACGCGAACGCCTTCGCCGAGCGCTGGGTGCGCACCGTCCGCGGCGACTGCCTCGATCGCATGATCATCCTTCGACGCCGACACCTCGAACGAGTCCTACGCGTCTACACCAAGCACTACAACGAGCACCGGCCCCACCGTGCGCTCCAGCTCACCCCGCCGAACGGCGGCAACAGCGTCGCTGTCGATCACACCTCGGACACGCCCCCCATCCGACGACACGACCTCCTCGGCGGACTGATCCACGAATACCAACGAGCGGCGTGATCGGGTTTACGCACCCTACGGGCTTCGAAAAGGTTGAAGCCTCCGACGCGGACCGGGCAACACGATCGCCGCAGTTAGCGGAGACCGGACGTCGCCGTTCGTGGCCACGCCTCGATGATGATGGTCACGCTCCTCGATCAGGCGGCTGTGTCGGCGCCACCGGCGTATCAGGTGCTTTGATTCGATCGATGATCGCAAGACATCCGATTTGCAGGGAAGACCGAGTTTGCGCACTCCACAGGCTTTTCGGTTAGTCGCGTGCGGACGGCAGGCGCGGGCGCCCAAGTTCCTCTCCGATCACCTCCATGGCCACTGAGGCGCGCGGATAGCCGATGTAGACAGCGAGGAGCGCAGCTGCGGCGTCGAGTTCCTCGACGGTCACGCCGTGCGCGAGTGCCCAGCGGACGTGAAGGCGGAGCCGTTCCTCGACGCCACCCTGAGCTGCGAGCGCCGCGACGACGATGAGACTTCGCTCGCGCTGCGAGAGAACGTCGTCGCACCAGGCGCCGCCGGCCGCGTTGATCGCTTCGGTTGCCATTCGCTCGCCGAGGCTGCCGGCGAGCAGGTTGAAGACCTCGTCCTCGCGGACGCCGAATTGGCGCGCGTATGCGGCCGTGCCGCGCGACCAGCGGCTGTCGCGGTCGCCGCCTTTACTGCGCGAGTTCGCCATGGAAGTTTGCAATCGCAAAGTCGATCCAGACCGGATTGTCCCAGTCCGGCCACTGCTGACGAATCTCCGGCGCGAGCGTTCGCTGGATCTCCTCGAGCTCGTGGCCCTGGGACGCCGCGCCGCGCACCCGCTCGCGCACCGCTTCGAGGTACTCGCGCGTGGCGCGGATCAACGCGGTGCCGCCGACCTCGCCGTGGCCTGGGACAACGACTGTCGGGTCGAGCGCCTCGAGTTTCGCGAGCACGTTGATCCAGACGCTTCCGTGCGCATCATCGTCGGGGAGGATCGGGAAGAAGCGGTTCTCGACCAGATCGCCGGCGAAGAGCACGCGCTGCTCGGGTAGCCAGACGACTTGATCACCGCGCGTGTGCGCCGGCATCTCGCGCAACTGGACGATGAGATCGCCGAGGTCGAGTTCGTGCGCGCCGTCGTACGTTTCGTCTGGTTCGATCATCCGGACACCCTCAAGCTGCTCGGCGACGTGCGGCCCGAAGCTCGTGAACAGCTCGACGAACGGCTGAAACTTCTCGCGGAGCTCCTCGAGTTGCACACGGTTGTAGACGAGGCGCGCACGATCCTCGAACGACTGCGCTCCCCAACCGTGTTCGGGGTGGAAGTGGGTGATTGTGAGGACGAGCTCGCGGTCGGTTAGCGCTCGTGCGCGCTCGAGCACGCGCTTTCCGTTGCGCGGGCCCATCGCTGTGTCTACGACGAGCGCGGCTCGATCGCCGACGATCACACCGATGTTGGGGACAAGGTCGATCCGTCCGTCGGTAAAGACGTGGACGCGTGGGGCGACCTCCGCTGGTGGCGTCTCGGGAACAAGCGGCGCCCGCGGCGCCGTTGCCTCTGTCTGGCTTTCGCTCATGTGGCTCCTTCCAGTCGGGCGGTGCGGGTCATGGCAGCAAGAACCGTTGCCGGGCTGAGGCGGTCGTGGCTGAGCTCCTCGGTGACGGTGCCGCGCTCGAAGACAAGGACGCGGTCGGACAGCTCGGCGAGCTCGTCGACGTCGGTCGAGACGAGCAGGACGGCCACGCCTGCCTCGCAGAGGGCGAGAATCTGCGAGTGGAGCACCGGTCGGGTCGCGATATCGACGCCCGCGGTGGGATCGTCCAGTAGCAGCAGGCGTGCCCCGGAGGCGATCCAGCGGGCGACGATCGCCCTCTGCTGATTGCCTCCCGAGAGCAATGACATCTGCGTCTCGGTGTCGGAGCGGAGCGTGAGCCGCTCCAGCACGCTGGCGACGGCACTGCGCTCATCCCGCTGCCGGACGAACGGCCCGAACGTGTGATCACGGAGCGACGGGAGGCTGACGTTATGGCGCACAGTGTGGCTGGGGAACGCGGCAAGCGTGCGATCGCCCGGGAGGAAACCGGCGCCCGCGGCGACGCTGCGGATCGTGCTTCCTGCACGCAGCGGCCGTCCGCCCAGGACAACGTCGCCTTCGCGCCAGGGAACGGCGCCGGCGATCGTCAGCAGCAGCTCGCGCGCGCCTGAGCCCGCGAGTCCCGCCAGCCCAACGATCTCGCCGGCGTTCAGCTTGAGGTCAACGTTGCGCAGCCGTTCGCCGCTGAGGCCGCGCACCGCCAACACGGCTTCGTCGCTCGTCTCCTCGCGGCGGCGACGTGTAACCCGCTTTGCTGCCGCCTCGGGTGCAAGCTGCCGGACGAGGGCCGCATGAGACGGCCGATCGAGCTCGGACACGACACGGCCGTCGCGGAGCACAGTGGCCGAGTCACACACCTGCTCGATCTCGCGCAACTGATGGGAGACGTAGAGCACCGCAACGCCGCGCCCAGACAGCCTTCGTACCGCCTCGTGCAGCAGCTCGACCTCGCGCGGTGAGACCGTCGCCGTCGGCTCGTCGAAGATCACAAGCCGTGCCTGAAAGGAGAGCGCCCGCGCGATCATCACCAGTCGCTGTTCGATCAGGCTCAGTCGTCCTACGAACTCGTCGAGCGGCAGCTCGAGCGAGAGCGACTTGAGGACACGCGCAGCCGCCTGACGAGTCTCGCGCACGCGCAGGAACCCAGGTCGCAGCGCCAGTTCGTGCCCGAGCATGACATTCGCCGCCACCGTCAACGTGGGCGCGACCGTCAGCTCCTGCGGAACCGACGCGATTCCTGCGCGCAGCGACTCCTTCGGTCTTCCAGGCGGCAGCTCCCGTTCGTCCACGTACACGGACCCGGAGGTGGGTCGGACAACACCGGTCAGGATCTTCACGAGCGTCGACTTGCCGGCGCCGTTGGCTCCGACGAGCCCGCGCACCTCGCCGGCCCGCACCGCGACGGATGCGTTTCGCAGCGCGAGGACGCCGCCGTAGGCCTTCGTCACTTCCTCCGCGCGAAGCCAGCGCTCAGCGGCCAAGCGCCCCCCTCCGTCGCACGGCGACACCCGCAACGGCGACGAGCAGCACGACCCCCTGAACGAGCGCGGCCGTCCAGGAGGGCTGGTTGAGCATGGTCAGCCCGGTCGTGACCATGCCGAGCAGCAGGACGCCGAGATAGCTGCCGAGCACATTGAAGCGCACGCCACCGCCAAGCGAGAGGCCAAGGAACGCGGCCGCGTAGGCCGGCAGCAGATAGCCGGTGCCGATGCTCGGGTAGTACGAGTTAGCCGAAGAAGTCGCCAGCACAGACGCGACGCCGGCGCTAAGGCCGGCGAGGACGAAGCCAATCACCTTCGCCCGCTCGATCGCGACGCCGGTCAGCCGCGCCGCCGCCGGGTTGTCGCCGATCGAGCTCGCATGGCGCCCGTACACCGTCGTGCGTAGCAGGACCAGGAAGGCAAGCGTCACTCCGGCCGCGATCACCGCACGCAAGGGGAATCCGATCAGTCGCGTCGTGGCGATCTGTGAATAGGACGGCGAGAGACCGACGAAGATCGACGTTTGCGTGATCGCAAGCTCGATCGCGGCTGCGATCGAACCGACGGCGAGCGTCGCGATGAACGACGGTATCCGCACGTACGCGACCGCGATCCCGTTGGCCAGCCCGGCGATTCCACCCGCACCGACGGCGGCGATCACCGCAACTCCCGTGGACAGGTGGTGGTAGGCCATCATCGACACGCCGGCCGCCGCGGACAGCCCGACGACGAGGCCAACCGACAGGTCGAATTCGCCGAGCACGAGCACGAGCGTGATCCCAACGGCGAGCACAGAGAGCACGGACGCGTCGTCGAGGATCGCGCGCGCGTTCGCCCAGGTCAAAAACGTGCCCGGCTGCGCCACCGAGAACACTGCCGCCGCGGCAATGAAAGCGATCACGAGGCTCCACCGCTCCGCGATCGAGCGGAACGACAGCCTCCGCCGCGCCGAGGGCGCGGCGGGCGCCGCGTCAGTCTGGGTCAGCGACACGGTGCCCGCCGGCTCGATGCGATTGTCAGCCTGCCTTCACGTACAGCCGCCCCCACTTGGCCAGAAACGGCGCGATCACCCTGCTGGTCGGGAAGGGATAGCCCTTGCCGGCGTTCGTCTTGTCGACGATCGTGTACTTGAACGCGTACCGCTGCGGCGGCGTCTTCGCGATCGGCGTCCCTTTCGTCCAGTGCTGGGCGAGCTGATCGATCGCAATGATCCCGCCTTTCTGATAATCGCCGACCTCGACGACCGCCGCTCCCTGCTTGGCCAGCTGGATCGTCGACGGCACACCGTGGAGCGCATAAACGAGAATGTTCTTGCCCGACGAGCGGATCGCCGGGACGGCACCGGTTGCGGCGAAGTCGCAGCAACCCCAGATCGCCTCGATCGCTGAATGGGCGTTGAGCATGTCGGTGACGGCCTTCGTCGTATCGCCGACGAGATTCGTCAGATCGGCGTCATGCGTGGCGACGAGCTTCCAGCCGGCCTTCGGCGCGGCGACCTGGAGCATGTCATCAGCGAGCTTCGCGTTCAGGAACTGCGGCAAGAAGACCGCGCCCAGCTCCGAGCCGCGAGGAATGCGCTTCTTCATCCGCCTGTAGAGAAGGTTGAACTCCGTCGGTGGGCTGACGTAGTAGCGCGCCGCGATCAGCGGCGACGGCGCATTGACCGTGCCCGTGTCGATCACCGGGATGTGGCCCGCCTTCGCCGCCCGCAAGCCCGCCGCGACCTGGCCCGGTTCGATTGTTTGCAGCACGATCGCATTGACCTTCGAGTTGACCAGACTCGTCATGTCGGAGGCCATCTTCGCCGGGTCGCCCCCGGGATCCACGCGGATCACCTTCCAGCCGAGCGCTTTCGCGGCCTGCTCGGTGGCGTCGTCTCCGAGCTTGATGATCTCTGCAGCGTCGACCGGCCCCATTATCCCGATCGTCTTCTTCGGAAGCTTGATCTTCGCGCTCGCCACTGCCTGCGCCTGGCGCGCGCCTGACGCAGACCCTGCAAGCAGGGCGACCAGCGCAATGAGCGCGCCCACCCCCGCCGCCCCGAGAACTCCATGCCGTTTCGCCATTCGTGCGCCCCCTTTCTGGGGTGAGGGAAGAGCTGGCCCAGCGAGAGGCCGATTCTCGCACCCTTCCAAAAGTGGATCAACTCTTTGATCCACTTCGGTTGTCCACCGGTTCAAAACGCAAATTCGAAGTTCGAAACGGCCTCCCGAACATACCGATGCGCTCAGGAAACTCAACAAAGGCAGAGCCGACGCGCCTAGACCGCCTCTATCCTTCCCCGTGCCCTCGCAGCTCAATGTGTGGACGGCAGTGTGGTTCACCGCAATACCTCTCCTACGAGTTGGCGCCTCGGTCGGGCAATTCTGAAGGTACTACCGCGACCTCCATGGCCACTACCAGGCGGCCACCTACGATGCGCGTTTCAAGAGGCCTTCATCATCGGACCTCCATCTACGCGACCAAGCGGTCACTCACGTTGTGAATTAAGCTACGCACCCCACACGCCATCCGAGGACAAGCGAAGACATCCTGAGGGGTTTCAAAACCCGGTTCCACCGTGCAGGCGGTCGGCGGCGGCGCCATGAGAGCATCGGCGAATGCTGCTTCTTTTCGCGGTGGCTAGGCTGTTGTTTGCATGAGTATGGTCACGATCGATCAAGCGACTGGGCGTCTGCTGATCGATGGCCGCAAGGTGTTTCCGATCGGTTTGTCCGACGCCCCGCCGCTCGGCGGGAAAACGCCGAACGGCAACGATGGTTGGGCAGAAGTGGCTGCTGCTGGCGTCAACTTCATTCGTACTGGCCGCAATGATTGGAGCCTCGCTGCGGTCGATGCGCAGGTCGCGAGCGAGCGCGGCCGATTGGACGCGGCTGCGAGCCACGGTCTTCATTGCATGCTGCGCTTCGCAGACGTCGGCAGCTTCCCGCCATCGACGGGCTCCGGATCGCCGTCGATCAATGAGCAGCTGCTTGTAAAGATCGCGAACGGACTTAGAGGGCACCCCGCGCTCGGCGCCTACTACGGCGTCGACGAGCCCGCGAACCCGAACCGCCCCACCCAGATCAAGCCCGACGGCTTGGTTCGTGCCCATTCGAGGCTGAAGGCGTTAGATCCCGACCACCCACTCGTGATCAATCAAGCGCCCTTGGGCACGGTCGCCGACCTCGTGCCCTACCGGCCCGCCTTCGACATCACCGGCGCCGACATCTACCCCGTCTCCTATCCGCCTGGCGAGCATAGCGACAGCCCCAACAAAGACATCAGCGTCGTCGGCGAGATCACAAAAAAGATGGTCGCCGCTGGTGGCGGCAAGCCGGTCTGGATGACGCTTCAGATCGCCTGGAGCGGCGTGATCCGAAACCAGCAGCACCCCGACAATGTCCCGCGCTTCCCGACTTTGCACCAGGAGCGGTTCATGGCCTACCAGGCGGTCATCAACGGCGCCCGCGGCCTGTTCTTCTTCGGTGGACAATTCACACAGGTGATGAGGCCAGCCGACGCGGCCACCGGCTGGAACTGGACGTTCTGGACACAGGCGCTGCGACCACTCCTGATCGAGCTCACGTCAACCGCGGTCCAACCTGCACTCGTCGCGGCCACCGCAGCGGCCGCGATCAAAACGACGGCGAGCGACGTCGAACTCGCGACACGCGAAGACACCAACTTCCTCTACATCATCGCCGTCAGACGCGGCACCACAACCAACCGGGTCGACTTCACTGGTCTACCCCACAAACACGACGGCACGCCCATCACCGGCGGACAGACGCTCTTCGAATACACACAAGAGCCGATCCCGCCGCCGGTCCAACCCAACAAGCAAACATTCAGGCCGGTCAAAGTCGCAAACAAAGCCTTCAACGACTGGTTCGGCCCCCACGACACACACGTCTACCGCTTCAACCTCACCTGATTTCACCTGCGAGGTTCGGATTATGCGCCGCTTGTCTAGCGACGAGCGAGTGAGAGAGGTGATCGGTCGTTCGTGGTGGGAGAGCTTTCCGGGCAGTGAGCCGGACCGGGTTCAGTCGACGTCCGTTCCCGGCTCCTGGTCCAGCGTCAAACGGCGCGTTTTGGGGCGATTGGGATGGAACAGCTTTGGAACAGAGGGGGCGCAACCGGTGGCAAAGGTTCGGGTCGCCGCGCGCCGGAAAATGGCTGACAGAGTGCTGAACCGTTGCGACCGGCTGCCACCGGCTGCCGTTTGGATCGCATGGTAAGGAATGCCATGAAGAAGGGCCTCCCCGGTGACAGGCTCCAGCTTGTCGACTGGGAGCTATCGAGAGGAGGCCCGTTTCGATGTTGTACGCCGGTTTGGATCTCAGCCGCAAGCGTCTCGACTTCCATCTGCTTGACAGTGAGGGAGCGACCGTCGAGGTTGGTGTCGCACCGCCGGATGTCGACGGCCTGCTCGGCCTGACGCGACGACTCGATCGTCATCGCGAGCCG
>WNFC01005536.1_pt1 | contig 13856 bp, 15 predicted proteins | sample 5400541 | NCBI WGS metagenome assembly WNFC01 (sample SAMN13153342, study PRJNA577476) | soil metagenome | isolation source: 120 cm saprolite under Douglas fir tree site 2 hole 2 replicate 1 | place: USA:California | collected 2015-04-18
GAGGAAAGAGCGATGACCGGGAGAGCGAGTAAAGAAAGTAACGGCAAGAAGATGAACATGGTCGCGGGACAGAAGGAACGAAATACGTGAATACGTGGCCAGAAAATTCGCGCGCGTGTAGCGGAAACAGACACGGTCCCGGAGGCGTCCCAGCCGCGGTCTCGCAACCTTACCGTCATGTCCCATGCTCTTCTCCTACGCTTATTCCTCTCTCCTTCCTACTTCTCTGTCCATGTCGCCTTGCACTATCTCATGCTATATTCCGACAACGTCGGCATCACATACTACCTCACTCGCCGACTCAAGGAATTCACCATCGACGAGCTTCGGGACGTCTGGGGTTTTATATGGTGAACACAGATGTTCGTTACAAACATCCTCGGGCTCGTTTTAACACGCTGTCTCAGCCATCTACTTGTCTCCAGACCATCTCGATCCCGGGCACTAGAGTGCTTTGTCATGAATATTTCCCGCAAGTCCACCCACATAGCCATGCTTGTGTGTAGTCCGATCGTTCTGATACCCGTATGTTTTTTTCACGAGCATAGACCCTATGGTTCATGCAAGCATCGTTGAGGGACTTCTCAAATGCCAATCACAACCCCGAATCACGTTTAATATGCCAACGCACGTTGCTCATGTGCCATGAGCTAATATTCGGAGAAATACCTCCGCCCTCAGCTTCGGCATATCCGGGACTCTCTTTTCCCCGTTTTCCCCAATTCTCGCGGAAGAAAGTAAAACCTCGTCTTTACCCTGCGTTACTCGGCATGAGCGTTGTGCTCGCTAGTTCACCTGGCCTTCCAGCTCTTTCTAGAGTTATGGGGGAGGTGGCCATTGAACAGGGGAGGCTAGATCAACATGGAGAGGATGTCAAAAGCCTGGAACGGTATGAAGACGATCTGGTTCGCGGGAGAACCATGTCCTCATATGAACGTCCCGTAGAGGGTGACGAAGTGGACAGTCCTGAGGAAGATGTGGAAGACGAGGAAGCTCCCGGAGATTCACCTGCATCTTTTGGGGGAGTAAACTTTGAGAGCAATATTGCAGGAAGGCAGCAGCGCGAGATGAACCGGGCAGTGCGCACTAGCCCTAACCTCTCTCTTCTTCGAAAGGAGGAACAGCCACCCAGATTCTCAGATGATCCTCTAGGACAAATGGATCCTACTACCCCTCCAGCCGTGACTCAATCCGTCCCATCATTGCCCTCTATCAGCCAAACCCACCAATCAAGCCTTTCAAATGCGTCGGAAGTTTTACTGAACAGGTACGACTTCGGCTCACAAATCCACCTTTTGCGATGTCACTTTTATCGGTCCGAGGTCTGTGAATACCTTTTTGCCTCAATATGGTGTTGACTCGGGTTATAGATCCAATTCATATTGAATCTGGAGAGTATTTCGAACAGACTTGTGGTGGTTCCCAAACCCGCCCGAGTCAGTGCTTTGCGCGCAGAGTTGACAGCCCTCAACCACCGACTACCCGCCGAGGCAGGTGATTTAGCACTCAATCTGGCGCCTGATCTCATTGCTTCCAGGTTTGTATGCCGCTGTGGTGCCTCAGTGCTGATGCAGCTGCATCATCCCAATCTGTTCCCACACCCCATCATCGCATTGTGCGAATACCACCCGGCGAATGCGTTGTGCTGAACTCGGCAGAGCGTGCTCCTTATCTATTGGTGATCGAGATTCATCATAATGATCTCGATTTTGACCCAAACAGCCGTCATAATAAATCCACCCTGCGGAGAATTGTTGCCAAAGAGAACGAGAAAAAAGGGACATCGAAGGATCTCATACCTTTTTCCTCTACCTCTTCCGCTAACCGGGATCCATCCTCTTCTCGGGTAAACGTATCTGACGCCGTGCTTGGCAAGGACACTCCCGAGATGCAGAGTGAACCATTTTCACACGTTTCTGCTGCAGCAACTACCGAGACCACGTCATCGGCACCATCTCATGAAGAGGAAGAAATCGATCTCGTCGAGCAACTCTATGGTGATCAGGAATCATTGAGGTCGAGGCCCCTTGATCTTTCTGACTCTATCGTGCTTCGACCACCACCGAAAAACAAGGACCTTGACTTGGCCGCCTGGTCTCGTTCAACATCACAACCATCTACTCCCATAGTTGAACAAAATGGCGCGGGGTTACCTGCGTCATCCTCCGATCATCAACGCTCTAATTCACGTGGGCACACGACATCTCACCAGGTTGTGCAATCCCGCTCGAGCCAGACTCAAAATTTATCACTGGAGGACTATTCCGAGAGGATGCGTACAGCTGCCGTGATGCTTTCTCAGCTGAACGCCAGCCTCGTACCAGAGCAAGTTGGTGCTACGCCGGGCACCCAAGAACGCCCTCCAACCACGCCCACAGGGCCGTCGAAGTGGCTCTTCGGCTCGTCATGGTTTACCGTGGTTGCCCCACAATCTCCGGCCGTCCACGAAGGAGGCCCATTACACCCGTCACTGGCTGGGACACCCCAAGAACAGCCCACATCACACCCGCAACGCCCGAAACTGCTGCCCTCGGAGGCGGCTGCAATTCGCGACCGGATCATGAATGAGATGTTGGCACTCGAGGAGGAGCGCATGCAGCGCATGCGGGAGAATCGCGACAGTCATAGCGCATTGAGAATAGGCGTGCCGATGATGAATACGATAGAAGATGAAGGGATTATACGACGGGAACTGAGCAAGGTGGATCCGTCGGCGGTTGTATTCAGTGAGAGCTGGGCAGCGAAGAAAAGTAGAGTACGGCAAGAGTCACCATACGGTCACCTAGGCATGTCTGTCTCCGTTGATTCTGCCTGGTCCCGGTTCCTGATACCCTTTACAAAGCCAATTGGGACTGCTTATCAGTGATCGTCAAGACGGGCGGCGATCTCCGCCAGGAGCAGCTTGCTGTCCAACTTATTCAAGAGTTCCAGCGCATATGGAAAGAAGAGAACTGCCTATGTTGGGTGCGATAGTACGCCGCTGTCTCGTTTATCCCATGCATAGATTCTGACTTCTTTCTCGAGCTTCCGTATCCTCATTACAGGGGGAACTTCTGGTCTTGTTGAAACCATCACCGATGCCGTATCAATACACTCAATCAAAAAGGCCGAATACGCACGGCGGTCAGCAGGAGAACGATTGGGGCATGTCACTCTTATGGATCATTTCAAGAATGTGTGTTCCCCTCCCATCCAATATTTACGCTGCCACTTATCTTGTTTTAGACCTATGGGGATCCATCCTCTGCAAAATTTGCCCGTGCACAGCGCAACTTTGCAAAATCGCTCGCGGGGTACTCCATAATCACACATCTCCTCCAGATAAAAGACCGCCATAACGGCAATATATTATTGGACCGCGACGGTCACTTGATCCATATAGACTTTGGGTTCATACTATCCAACTCACCAGGGAACATTGGGTTCGAGGCTGCTCCGTTCAAACTGCCTCTCGAGTATGTCGAGGTATTAGGCGGAGCGGACGGGGAGCCATTACGAGAATTCCGAAGGCTATTCCACGAGGGATTTGAGGCTGCGCGAAAACACTGCGATAGAATCGTCACGATGGTGGAACTCATGCAGAAAGGTATGGTATGTCTCCCTGATCTCGGGCAAAATATTGACAAAGGAGCCATTGAAGACTCCACCCTCCCTTGTTTCGTGGCGTCCGGAGACCAGACTGCCGCGCAGTTGCGGGAACGTTTCCAACAAGCGCTCACACATTCGCTTGTGGCGGAACACGTTGACAAGCTCATCGACACGTCGCTGGGCTCAACCTGGACGCGATTGTATGATTCGGTATGCCTAGCAGCACCCTCTATCCGTCCTTGTTTGGATCTGACTGTCCTGTCTAGTACCAGTACTATTCACAGTCCATCCTTTGACCTTGGTATTAAAACCGCTGTCAGAGATCACCCCATTTTAAAGCACCGCAGGTGTTCGTCTGATTTACGGAATGAAAAGTAAAAGTGCGCGACAAGGACAAAAAGGATGAGCACTAAACTACTCGAAGAGCATGTCATATTTGGGCAAGCATGAATACCAATGATAATCTATCCCGCAAAAAAAAACATCGGTCGCGGTGCACATCGGAGAACGGTACGACTCACCAAAGTTGTCCTGGTGCGGGTCACACCAACATTTACCTTGTCTGTGTATTGTGCTCAATGGACAATGTTGGAATGGCTCATGACGATAGCCCACTTCGCGGAAAAAGTGTAGCTTGTCCTTCGGAGCCAGCAAGGCGGCACCGATCGAGTGCACTGGTGCATCGCCCCAGCGTTCATAGTAGAATCCACCAGCCTGGTCAAGGTGGTCAAAAAACTTCATGTACGGTTCAGCACGCCAGAAGTCGAGATCTGCGATCTCAAAATTGCTCCAAACTGCGCACGATCAGTGGGGAGCAGGGAAAGGAGGGGGAGATAAAACATACAATGACATCTGTTGAAAGTGAGTCCACCGTCGTCGGAGATGAACCTTAACCCATTATCCGGTGCAATGAGGTCGGGGTTCTCTTCCATGAACTCTACGGAAGGACGACAGAATCAGGAGGTGTCTGCTTTCTCGTGTGGACGAAGGAATAAGCACCTGTTACGGTCTCCCATAGTGTTTCGATTGTCTCGCCGTACTCGGGAAGGGTGATAGTGAACCCTGGGGAGCGCGCTCAGAGCTCGGAAAGAAAACATTTTCTGTACACACCGTAGACTTTTTCGTTGTCTTGCATGAAGAGGAATGGGTCGAAATCGAGGTCGCAAAAAAAGGTAACGTCGGGCCTGAATGGGATGATGATGAGGGGGAACAGATCGCCATAGCAACGACACATGGCTTACTCTACCCGCCAGTAGTACTTGTACTTGGCTAGAAGCTCGTGCCTGAAGAAGAACTGGGGACGAGTAGGTCAGACAATCCATCTGGTGAAAGGAAACGTCTGCTTACGCCCGAGTTGAATCGACACATGTTTCGGTACCTTTGCGGGGTCAATACCTCCACTAACATTAGCGGAGCTCTACACTTACGGTAGACTACCTGAGAAAAGAGTCGGTCGTGTTCGGGTGTCTCTCCGCGGAGGGGAGTAACAAGCCTTGTACGCACCTCCATAGATCACCCTATTTTCCTCCATCTTCGCTCGGGCTGCGGATGCTTGTTCCTCGTCTATCCAATCGGGCTGATGCCAATGGTCCGGGGGAATAAGTCCAAACTCGACCGTGGAATCGGTTAGTTGGGTCACTCTCCTGCCGTGTCGAATGGCGACGGCGGTGAGTGGGGTATAATACGCCACGATGAGAAGGGTAACGTACTCAATGAACACGTCCGAGAACGGCTGTTCGTTAAGGAAGACATAGGGGTAGCGGAAGCGCTTGTTGAAGCGGTCTTCCATTTGCTTAATGCTTTTTATCACGCCCTGGATATCCCCATTGCGCGCCAGCATGACGATAGTCGCATTGGCCCGACGATCCAGGACGAAAGGTGGTTCTGGCGAGTGGTACTGCTCTGGGACCACATCATGTAGCGCGTGCGGGGCCTTATTATTGTTGAGGAGGCGAGAGATGGAGGTGGCACTGCCGTATGCCTCATGAGACACGGTGAGTATGAAATGGAGCCCAAGCTCTAAGAGACGGGGATCAATGCTTGTATGAGACTTGTGAGGTTGCGAGACATACGATGACAACGAGGATCAGTATCAGGTACCTCCAGGGTGTAATCATCTTGGACGCAGGGGCCTGGGGGTAGTTCAAGTTGAGAAGAAAGGGACGCCCACTGGCGCTTTTTTCTCTTGACCCAGTTTGACCTGCGCAGCCACGGTCATGTTTCGGTCTGCGGGTCAAAATTGAATTGAGATCTCATCATCTCATGACGACCAGCATTGAAACCCGTCGGACGAGGATTTATACCGCGGCTTCGCAATCACTGGCAAGATAAGGAGAGATGTCTTTGGCTTTCAGAGTGTTCAGTACTAGTACAACAGGGATACTATCCTATCTACCTCCTTACAGTACAGAAGACAGAATTGCCTTGTGAGGACGGTCAAAGTGAGTTGAGGACACGTGAAGTGGATATGAAACGGCGAATTGTCAAGTCGTGGTTGTTGGAACGAAATAATATGTCGGTGCTGCCCGGGCCTCCCAAAGCTCGTCGCTGTCATGTTCGTCGTCGTCCACGGTACCTATTCCCATTTGTCTCACCCGCTCACCCATTCTTTTATGTCAGTTTTTCGACAGCCAAGGTAACCGAATCCATAAAAACGGCGTAGACGGCTGCCCGCGCACAGCGTCGACCTGTCATTTCATTCACCCGTCCGACCCGGAATGGCCCAAGGTTCCACCTAGCCCTACTTTGCTCGATAACTGGAGATCCCTCGGTGAAAGCCCTCCTCGACGCTCCTCGCCGCCGTCTGCCTCCTATGAGTTTGAAAGAGGAGGACAGTCAATCTCAACCGATCGTCAGCGCAGGGCCTCTGCCTCTGGGTCCAGCCCCCGACGAAGGAGGTCGTCGCCTCGTGGGAGCGGTACATATCACCATGGGCGCAGTCCTCCGCGAAGTCCCCGTCGAGTTGACAGCCCACCACGCCGTCACAGCTCTTCTTACATCACCCGCGACGGTCCGTCTCTTCCTCGCCATTCACCTCCACACGAGCGCCCTTCTCCCTCTAACCATCTCCATCTAGACCGCCAGCTGGACCCCGCCCCCAAGAGCGTTTTTAAATCCCCGATGCGTCCTGGAGATCGCCCATCCGAAAAGGAGAAAATGGCTCTTCCTGCCAGCTCTCAAAAAGGCACGGCCGTGCCCGTGCCCATGTCATCCGGTGCCGCTGCGTCCGCGTCTGCCGCGCCCAAGCCATCAGTCGAAACTTCTTCGACGCCTTCTGGTTCTGGCAGACCATCCTCAAGGCCGTTCTCGGAAGTTCTCCCGCCCCCTCCTTCAATAAACCCCCCGCCACCAAAAGACGAGATGACCCCTGATCAACGACGGGGTGTGTGGGAGAAGCGCATCGCGTAAGTTTGACATGTTTACATGTGGCCACGCTCTTACGTCTCCTCAGTTTGATGGCAGATGCCACCCAAGAATACATTGACCTCGGAAAGCTGGAGAAAGACGTCGAGTCTCGTCGACGTCAAGTCCAGTCGGCCACATTCAACTCCCTCTCTCCCGAAATTAAGATCGCTTTCGAAGCCGGCCTCAAAAGTGCCTTGGCCACATATGAAAAGAAAAAGGTTTCCTTGAATGGCGCCATCAGCAGGCTATCCGAAACGGATTTCTGGCCCGCTATTCCCTCCTCTCAAAAGGTTGGTGATATGGAGGCCAAGCTGAAGGAGGCAAAAACGATGTTGGGGAGCTTGGCAGATAGCGTCGTCCAGTTGTACAAGCGCATCGAGGGTCTTTACGGACAGCGTCCCGGCGCACCTAGGCCAAGTCCGCCCGGTGCGGATGAGAGTGCAGCAGCTACTGGGGGAGGCGACGGGGAATCCCGCGCCAGAAAACGACGGCGCGTCTCCTCCGTCGACGGCGGCGACAATGGAGATGTAACAACAACCCCACCAGAAGTGCGCGAAGACGTCGAGTCCATCAAGGACACCATCCGCGAGATCGAAGACCGTCTGCAGGACGTCGAGAACGACATGACTCAGCATTCTCGCGACATCATCGAGCAGCTCGAGGCAAAAATGGACGAGAAGATCGAAGAGATTGCGCGGAGCGCCGATGTTGCCTCCCTTGTGGAGACTCAGCTCGGTCCGCAGACGGCCCAAACGCTCCAGGCGTACAACGAGGGCTTCGCGCAGGCCGACCAAGAAATCGCGGAGCTCGCGCAGGAGATGGCGGACCTCATCCCGCAATTGGACGAGCTCCAGCGCGACAACGATCTCTTCAAGCGGGAAGACGCCGCGGACAAGGAGTTGCTCGCCCAGGTACGCACCTGTCCGCCTTCCCGCTTCGCTTCACGAGCGTACTACTGTAATTCCTTTTTTTTTTTGGCCCTGCAGTTGGTCAAGGCCGACCAGGACAACGCGGAGGCGATCGCGCGTCTCCAGGAGGAAGCTAGAACCCTGCGAGGCGCTTTGACAGCGCGGACGAAGCGCGCGCTGCCGCTGCCGTCGCCTTCTCCGTTTTCCGGGCCTTTCATGGAAGTCATCAAGGGGTCTATCGCGACGCAAGTGCAGGAGCAGGTTCTGCCCATCCTCGTTGAAGTTCGCGGGGAGATGGAACGCGTCGCGAAGACCCGCGACGCGGAGCTCTACGAAAAGCTCAGGGATAAGCTCGAGCAGAGCTCGAAGGTGTCCCAGCTGATCTCGACGTGGATCGAACGTAACCCCGACGATGCTCATCAAGCATTGGCCGCTGCCGTAGCGAGAGCAAATGTCGATGGCGCTAGTGGTTCAGACTCGGCCCTTACGTAGTTTGGTACTGTATTCTCTCTTCGGTCCTTGTAGGCATCACTATCAAAAAACCGTTTGGTGGTCGTCACTTCCAGAGCGTCATGGCATGAGGTCTAACAACTCAAGTGTGGGACAAGATCCTCAAGCACAGCAGTAAAATATAGGTGCTCTACCGTGCAAAAAGGACCTGGAGTTTCTATAAAAAAAAAGTTAAAAAGTGGACCTTCCGAGAATCGAACTCGGGACCCTTGCATGTGTAGGTCAAGGTAACCTCATAAGTACAAAGCTCTACCGATTGAGCTAAAGGTCCATCAACTCCGGTTCCATTTCATGTATGTACAACTCTCTGAGAAGGCACCGACCCTTCATACATACCATGTCTTTATGAGATTCGAGCTAACACACATATCCGTGTCATCCAATCATCTGGAGGGTTAGGGGTTAGCGTCACCCAGCTCGGCTATCCTTCCCGCGTCCACCACAGGACCGCGATTAACGCATTCGCGGTAATGGGAGTCTGGTTTGGTGGACGGAGGACGATGCCGAAAACCGTGTGTCTAACGATACATCTGTGGTCCATCTAATTTATAAAATCATATTACCCGGAAAAGCCGATACCCTCCGCCCGCCCGCCCGCTCGCTCTCTACGGTTCGCGCCTGAACAGTTCTTTGATGCCCTTTGACGTGAGCTGCATGAACCGCGTGCCGACGCGCTCCGCTTGCTCTTCCGAATGGGTGACCCAGATGATGGCCTTGAGGGCCTTGTTCTGATCCTTGACTTCGTCGATGAGCGTATCCTCGACCGCCTTGGACAGATGGCCGTCTAGTCCGGACGTCGGCTCTTTGGTAATCCGCGGGGGATAAATAACGCGGAAACGCGTTGCTATGGCAAAGCACGCACCATCGAGCATCAAGACTTCAGCGCGGTCGAGCCCGTTCGCGATCGCGAGTGATAGTCGCTGGGCCTCTCCAACGCTGAGTAGGCTCCACGGCCGGTCCCAGAGCTCCTCCGTGATACCCCATTTCTCGGCCAAACTCATAGAACGATGAAAATGGACATTATCCCCGGGACGACTTCCTGGGACGTGCCGTGCGCGGAACGTAGACAACGTCTCTAATAGGTCGCGTGGTGTACCCGGCAGTAGTGAAGGTCGTTGGGGGATATACTGGACGTAGGTTCTGTACGTAGGGACACCTATATCACGATGTTGGCAGGCGGCTATTTGGCGTCCTTTTGGATGGCCAGCTTACCATAAGCTTTTGGGGTTCTAATATCGGAGCTCGTGTGAGACAATCGTGAGGACAAAAACGTGACTGACTTTCCCCTGAACTCGACATCTCCACGATAGAGATAGAGATGAGCTATACACTTCAGGAGGGTAGTCTTACTGCGAAACAAGAATAAGCGAGGTGATGATGAGCACTGCGGAGACGAGAATGGACACGACACACCCAGAGCCACTGCGCGCTTGTAAGACGATGATGTCACCTTCGTTCACGTCAAAGTTTACCTTCTCGAACATAGGATCGCCTTCTGGCCAGACACAAGAAAGGTTCTTCACCGCAAGTAGTGGGGTCATTTCTTGGAGCGTCACATCGAAGAAAAAAAGCGACCGAGGCGGTTTCTCGAATCGGTCGGCTCGGCCTCATTTTCTCACGCGACGGTCCGGATGACCGAGTCGGGCCTGGATTACCCGTTCGTTTGTTCCTTAAGTGAGCAGTGGTTATGCATGCTACGCCATTAGTCTAGAGTATCAATCGACAAATAGTAAATGGCCCTAAAAATGCGCTTGTCCCGGTGGCGGTACCATTCCCATCTCCTCGGGCGTCAAGCTTGTGCTCTCGATCATCACACCGACACCGACCTTCGCAGCATTCTGAAAGGTTAAGGTACTTAGCCATGCGATAAAACGGTGTGAGAAATATGACACGCACTTTGAAGTGGTCTATCTCCCCAGCGACCGTGAACGCAAAGCTGGGAGCAAACCGCTGCTCAAGCAACGCCGACACCTTACCCGTCGAGTCCAGCTGCGCGCGGAATGTCGACATACGCAGGTCATACTTCGTGCCAATCGTGCCAATCGCATCACGACGCATCGGAGCTGCGATAACCTGCAAATCTGCGGCTGCCTCTACTTTTTCGCTGAGCTTGTGCCAATAAGTCGCCTGGAGGATACCAATCGGCTGGAACTGTGCCGTCGCAATCCACTTTCCATCAGCGCCCGTCAGCTTGGCAAGGTACGATGACGACATTTCTGTCTGGTCGAGCGCAGCCCGTTGGTAGAGCGTCTCAATGCCCAGCGCCAGCTTCTTCGAGACGGACTGAAGGTAGCTCCCAACGTAGATACCAGAACCGTCCATCGGTGACGGATTTATGAATTTTGCATTCAGTGTGTAATCTAAGCCCGAATAGTCGTGCTCCAATTGTACCATTGTTTGGCCAGGCTGCATTCCGAGCTAGCATGGTGTAAGGTGAGTTAGCCGTCTAAGAGCGCGCAAGTAGTATCATACCTGCGCCTGCACCTTAGATGTATTTGATGGTGACCAGCTCTGCTGGAATCGTCCGGAGACGTTACCTTCGTGGTCAACGTTACCCTGGAGAAGGACCTTTCGGAAGAATGTTAGCGTAAAAAAATTATGACGGGTTGGGAGATTGGTATATCGTAACCCACCTTGGCATTGGCGAATAGCGCACCAAATGAATAAGTTGGGGGTGCGGATTGCGAAGCCAACTGAAAGGAATGGGTGACCTGGAAAGCCGGGTCCATAGAGAGTCCTTTCATGAGGTCGGCTCGCGCGCCATCGAAGATGAAGTTGGTCAAATGTGTTGCTGCATCACCCCCATAAGTTACCCCCAACTGACTGGCAGACAGCAAAAAGCTCACTTTTAACCTCCTTCTGCAAATTCTCCACAGTACCTGGATTTGGCAGCGCAAGCGCTGTGCGCCAGCTGGAGAACCGAGAGTAGGCGTTCGCGAGGGGTGAAATTGGGGCGAAAAGGGTCGAGTTTTTGGATGGAGCTGCATTCTCCGTGTACGGGCCTAAAGTAGGGGATTTCTCGTGGGAGACGGTGGCCATCTAAGCTAGAGGGGGTAGGGCCGCGTGGATGGCGAGTTGATTGTACGAGAAAGAACGGGCAAGGCGCGGAAGACTATTAAGTTAGAGTGAGGACACGCAGGGAGCGTGCGAGCGAGTGAGCAGGACAGGGCAATAGGAAACGACGCGCCAGAAATCTGGTCGCCAAACATTAACAAATGGCCCTTCCACGTGATCCAAGTTGAATATTTGAATGAATGACCGATGACGATGACCGTGACGGTGAACGTCCATGAACGACGAAGCAGTTTATATTTTACACCACTATATAAGATACCAGCAGTGTCATCATCAAATCAGTCGAGTATAAGCCGTAGACTTTGTGAGTAACCTTCCATTTGGCGTCAGAGGTCGTAAGCGCTAGTAAAGTTCGAAGAAGTAGGTATCGCAGGGTGATGAACGTCAAATATGAAGGTTAACTCGATGATAGCACCAAGGCGCCGCAAGCGGCAACAATAGAAATACGTAGCAAAAAGAAGCTTGAATAGTCAATACAAACCCAGATCGGTCTCATCATCGCCAACAAACCACCACCACACAATACTTACCACCAGCGCTGTGGCGCTGGCCTATACGCAGCAGGAGGGAAGGCCGGAGGAGGCGGGGACTTGCGAATTGAACGCCTTCTCGGCTCTTCAATAAACTCCTCCACCTCAATCGGTTCCTCGCGTATGACCGCTTCCTCATGCTCTACCAGCACCTCGATCGAAGTAGTTTTCGGTAACATGGTAGAGAACGAGGAAGTGTACGGAGAAGGAGTGGGATTGGCAACGCGGCGGGTATTAGCGGGTGGCGGTCGATTAGCGGTCTCATTCGGCACAAACTGGGTTTCAATGTGAACTTGAGTTACGGTACGTGTTGCAGTTTCAATTTCGGTAATTACAGCGGGAGGGATTTCCTATAGAAGGTAAGAGATGTGCGTCAGCGAAAATAATTCTCAAGCTTATTCATGGGGATTGTAGCCCTGGAGCCCTTTTTGGTCAATATGGCACATGGCATGGAAATGCCCAAGCAAGCAATCGAACCACAAAGCAACGCGGTGCACGAGACGAATTGGCACACGTCACGTGTAGACGCGTCAACCTGATCGAGCAAGATTGATTCCGAGCGACGCGACTCGACGCGTCGCGACCAAATGGCTCCAAGGCTACAGGGAACGAGGGGGACAAGAGAGAGATGAAAAAACCGTTGTCCCCCAAGCCCGGACGAAGGAGTGTGGGAGGAAGGATACCACAGAGGCTTCAACTGACTGAAGTGGGAAAATGAGACGAATCCAGAACCTCCTTCGTCTCAGAGCTCGGGACGGCGGTAGAGGGGCGGTGGTACCTTGGATGGCCTGCGTTTGGCTCCAACCGGTTCGTAAACATACTCTTCTTCAACTGAAGATTCACCACCGAGAGTACTGAATCAGGGATTGTCAGTCAAAGGTTTTGGTTTGCGTAGGCATCGGACCACCTACGCAAGTTGCTCCATGATCCAAGCCTCACGACGAGATGCGTCGTGTTCACGGCGGTTGACAGTCTCCTCACGGCGACTAATCTCGCGCTCGCGCTCGGCAATTTTGAGTTCACGGTCGAGGATATCGTCGAACCGCACGTTGCTTTCCTTCCACCATCCTGGAGGGGTGAGCTCCTTATCCTGAACAACCTCCTTGATAACGGTCTGGACCGGAGGAGGTTCAAAGGTCGCTTGCGCCACACAAGGAGGGCAGGCTGATGAGATTGGGCCGGCCCCAATAACACCACCCGGTGCACCGGCGAGGATCTCGGCTTCACGACGAGCGACCTCCGCTTCACGCATTGCAACATCCCTCTCACGGGAAATGAGGGCTTGAGATCGCTTGGGTGTTAGCACACTCCAAACTCCTTGAGTGGCGGGGTCCCCAGGCGCACTGCTGCTGGAGCCTTGGCTGGGAAGGGAAAGCATGACGGCGAGGACAGCAAGGATAAGGGAAAGGACGAGGAGGAGGGTCGTGGAAGAAATGGTTCTATGGTGACGATGGGTAGAACGTTCGGAACGATGTGAGTGGCCCTCTCGGTCACGATCACGATGAGAAGAGGAAGGTTGAGCCATCCTGACGCTGATCGAGTTCGAAGGCGACAAGGATGTCGAAGTGCGGGGGCGCTCGGTGGAAGTAATGTTTGAAAAACAGAAGAAATAAGATGGATATGTATGCAAACAGGTGAAGAATATAGGGTCCCTGACGGACAGTAGGTGATGGGTGTGCGGGAAGAGAAGTAAATTGGGGGGAATGTTCAACTTGAGCTCGAAATGGGCAGCCCTTAAAATACCATTGTCTGTATTTCCTTTTGCGGTCATTTGTGTGTATTACGTAAAGGTGTACAAACAAAAAATTCCACGTGGATCAATGCCTCGTGTCTGACACAT
>WNFC01012334.1_pt1 | contig 13856 bp, 15 predicted proteins | sample 5400541 | NCBI WGS metagenome assembly WNFC01 (sample SAMN13153342, study PRJNA577476) | soil metagenome | isolation source: 120 cm saprolite under Douglas fir tree site 2 hole 2 replicate 1 | place: USA:California | collected 2015-04-18
TCGCGCAATGGGGCGAGGTGACGCTGATCGTTCATACCGACGATGCGATCTTCGAGTTTACCGGCGAGATACCGGCGGGCGAGATCGGCCGCGGTTATTTCAACCTGATGCGGCCGAAGGGACTGCACGGCCATCTCCGGCACGAGCGATGCGATGCGATCGCCTTTGTCGAACGGCCGTTCATGGGCAAATCGTCGGCCTTCATCGCCTTCATCAATATCGATGGCGGCATCATGTTCAAGGTATTCGTCGGCCGCGACGAGGCGCGCGCGCTGCGTCAGGATCAGCTTGCACGCTTCCATTCCCTGGCCGAAAGCATCGGCGCGAAGTAGGACACGCCGCATCATACATCGCTTCCTGCCTGCGAGAGATGACCATGCATCGAACCATGATCGGCACGAAAATCCGCCGCTGTCTGAAGCTAAATGCGTTGATTGCCTTCTGCGTGGCGCAGCTTCCGGCTGCGAGCTTTGCTGCTACCGACCAGGTGCTGCTGCCGCGCAACCTGTCGCCATGGGGCATGTTCTTGAATGCCGACATCGTGGTGAAAGCGGTCATGATCGGGTTGGCGTTCGCCTCGCTGGTGACATGGACGATCTGGCTGGCAAAGACCATCGAACTTCGTCGCAAGACCGCCATCGCAACGCGGGGACTGGGCCTGCTTGAGAGAGATACCGCGCTGGCCGATGCCGAGCGTGCAAGCCGTGACGGCAGCGACGCGGTCGCGCAGATCATCCGGTCCGCAGCACGGGAAGCCAGTCTCTCCGGCGGCATCTTCGATGACGGCTTCAAGGAACGTATTGCGCTGCGGCTGGATCGTGTCGAGGCCGCGATGTCGCGGCAGATCGCGCGCGGCACCGGCGTTCTGGCGACGATCGGCGCCACCGCACCGTTTGTCGGCTTGTTCGGAACGGTGTGGGGCATCATGAACGCCTTCATCGGCATTTCCGAAGCACACACCACGAACCTGGCGGTGGTCGCGCCGGGCATTGCCGAAGCCCTGCTGGCAACCGCGCTGGGCCTGGTGGCGGCGATCCCCGCGGTGGTGATCTACAATCATCTGACACGGTCGATCGCGGGCTATCGCGCACTGCTCGGCGACGCCGCCGCGCAGGTGCTGCTCTTGATCAGCCGCGAAGGCGATCGCCGCGACTTTCGAATCGCGCGGGCTGCGGAGTGAGTGATGGGTGCGAGACTGGGCGGCGTGCGTGGTGGGATCGCCGGGCGGTCGCGCGTCGCCGATAACGATCTTGTCGAGGCGCACGAAATCAACGTGACGCCGTTCATCGATGTGATGCTGGTGCTGCTGATTATCTTCATGGTGGCGGCGCCGCTCGCCACCGTCGATCTCGGCGTCGAGCTGCCTGCCAGCGCCGTTGAGCCGCAACCGCGTCCGGACAAGCCGGTGTTCGTCACGGTGAAGCCGGATCTCTCCGTCGCGGTAGGCGAAGACATGATCCTGCGCGACGCACTTTCCGCCACGCTCGACGTCGCCACCAAGGGCCAGAAGGACGAGCGCATTTATCTACGCGCCGACAAGGCCGTCAGCTACGGCGACCTGATGGAGGTGATGAACCTGTTGCGCAACGCCGGCTATCTCAAGGTCGCTCTGGTCGGTCTTGACGGACGAAGCTGATCGCCATGAACGCTTTCGTTCTGCACGATGTCGGCGACCGGAGCGGGGTACTCCGTTGGGGAGCGTCGGCTGCGGCGATCGTCGGCCTGCATGCGGCACTGCTCGCGCTCGGTCTTGCCTGGCACACACAACATCCACTGCCTGGGATCACCATGCCCGCGATCATGGTGGACATGGCTCCGGCATCGTCTTCGCCGCAGCCGACGCCGATGGACCTGGCGCCGGGGCCGGTGATGCAGCAGGCTGACGCCTCGCCACCGCCCGAGCCGGCGAAGCCGGAAACAGTGCAGGAGCAAATCGCGCCGACGCAGCCGCAGGAAAAGCCGGAAGTGGAAGCCCCGCCCGAGCAGAAGGCGCAGCCTGCGCCGCCGAAGCCCGAGCCAGCAAAAATCGTCCCGGAGCCGAAGCCGGCACCGGTGAAACCGAACGTGGTTCGTGCTGAAGCAAAAAAGCCGACCGCAGCCCCGCCGGCGCCCCGGACCACCGCGGCACCTCGGGCCGAACGTCAGGCGCCCGCCGCATCGGCGATCAGCGCCGGTGCATCGGCGGCGGTGATGGCTTCTTACAATCAGCTCGTCGCGGCGCATTTGCAGCGCTTCAAGCAGTATCCGCCAGCTGCGAAGGCTGCCGGCGAGCAGGGAACGGCAAGGCTAAGTTTCAGTCTTGGCCGCGGCGGTCAGGTGCTCGGCAGCCGGCTTGCGGGATCGTCGGGGCATGCGGCCCTCGACGGAGAGACATTGGCGATGGTCCGCCGCGCCCAGCCATTTCCCGGCTTTCCGCCGGAAATGAAGCAGGGCTCGATGAGCTTCAATGTTCCGGTGCAGTTCTCGATCCGGTAGCACCGCTTATTCCTTCACCGCCCCGGTCAGCGACGAGACGTAGTAATCGACGAACAGCGAATAAAAGATCGCAACCGGCAGCGAGCCGAGCAGGGAGCCCGCCATCAGCGCTCCCCACTGATACACATCCCCGGAAACCAGTTCGGTCAGGATCGCGACCGGCACGGTCTTGTTGGCGCTGCTCTGGATGAACGCCAGTGCGTAGATGAACTCGTTCCACGACAGCGTAAAACTGAAGATTCCCGCCGAGATCAATCCGGGCACGGCAAGCGGCAAGGTAATCCGCCGCAGGATTTGCAGGCGCGTTGCGCCGTCGACCAGCGCGCATTCCTCCAGCTCGTAGGGGATGGATTTGAAATAGCCGATCAGGAGCCAGGTGCAGAACGGCACCAGGAAGGTCGGATACACCAGGATCAGCGCCAGCGGGCTGTCGAACAGCCCGAACTGAACCACGACGGTTGCCAGCGGAATGAACAGGATCGACGGCGGCACCAGATACGCCAGATAAATTCCAAGCCCGACATACGGGCTGCCCCTGAAACGCAGGCGCTCGATCGCATAGGCGGCCAGCGTGCTCGAAAACAGCGAGATGAAGGTGGCGCCGATCGCCACCGACATCGTCGTCATCAGCCAGTGCGGATAGGCGGTCTCGAACAGCAGATGCTTGATGTGCGCGAGCGTGGGCGAAGAGATCCAGAACGGATTGTGGGCCTTGTAGTTGAGCAACTCCGCATTCGGTTTGAACGACGTGATCGCCATCCAGTAGAACGGAAACAGCAGGATCAGCACGAAGCAGGACAGCGGCAGATAGATCATCACCATCCGCCGCGCCCGCGAATCCCACTCCATCGTATCCGGCGTCGAACTTGCGACGTTGCTCGATTTTGCAGACGGCGCCAGCGCCTCAGTCATTGCTCTCTCCCTGCTGCCATTTGCGGCGGGCGAGGCCGAAGTAGCTGAACAGCGTCGCGAATATCAGGAACGGGATCATCGAGACCGCGATCGCAGCACCTTCGCCGAGCTCGCCGCCGGCGATGCCGCGCTGGAACGCCAATGTCGCCAGCAGGTGGGTGGAGTTGACCGGGCCGCCGCGGGTGATGGCGTAGACCAGCTGGAAGTCGGTAAAGGTGAAGATGATCGAGAACGTCATCACGATCGCCAGGATGGGGAGCATCATCGGAAACGTGATGTAGCGAAAGCGCTGCCAGGCCGTCGCGCCGTCCAGCATCGCCGCCTCATAGAGCGAAGGCGATATGGTCTGCAGGCCGGCGAGCAGCGAGATCGCCACGAAGGGAATACCGCGCCAGATATTGGCGGCGATCAGCGAGAACCGCGCGGGCCAGGGGCTTCCGAGAAAGTCGACATTGGTGGCGCGGAGGTGCAGCACGTCCACCAGCAGGTACGAGATGATGGAAAACTGCGGATCGTAGATCCACCAGAACGCCAGCGCCGACAGCACCGTGGGCACGATCCACGGCAGCAGCACGATGGCCCGCAACAGGCTCTTGAACGGGAAGTGGTTGTTCAACAGCAGCGCCAGCCAGAAGCCGAGCGCGAATTTCCCGAAGGTGGCGACGGCGGTGTAGAACACGCTGTAAAATACCGCGTTCCACCACAACGGATCGCTCAGCAGGTACTGGAAATTCTCGAGGCCGACGAAAACGCCGCGGCGGCCGATGGTGGTATCGGTGAACGCTAGCCAGACGCCCAATCCGAGCGGATAGGTCAGGAACACCAGCAGCAGGCCGATCGCCGGCGTCAGGCAAATGACGATAAGAAACGGCTTGTAGTCGAACAGCCGCACCAACCAGCCCGGCTGTCGATGAACCAACCTTCGCGAAGGCAGTGTCGTCACAGACATATCGTCGTCCTGGCAGTCCGGCCCCAAATGTAATCTCGTCATTGCGAGGAGCGAAGCGACGAAGCAATCCAGTTCTTGGTGTGGCTTCTGGATTGCTTCGCTTCGCTCGCAATGACGGTCCTTTTCGTTGGCTGCTTACCTGCGGAAATATCGTTTGGCGCGGCGCTCCGCTTCGGCGGCGGCGGCTTCAGGTGTCGCGGCATCGGTTGCGACCGACGCGCACATCTGCACCAGCACGTAGTCGGCGTTGACCGCGCCGCTGGCCGTTGAAATCGGCCCCTTGTACCCATTCCAGTAGGTATTCGACATCGTGTCCTTGAAAATCCTGACCTGGCCTTTCGGCACGAATTGATGCTCGGTGTCCTCAGCGATCGCCGCCGTTGCCGGGTCGTTCTTCAGCGAAAAGTAAAGCGATACGCCGTTCGCGGTCAGCGAAATTTCCTGCGACGAGTAGGCGCGGTTGTTGCTGACGTCGTTCCAGGAAGGCGTCCCGGCAATGAAGGTGGGATACAATTCCTTGAGATATTTAAGCGCGGCGACGGTTTCCTTGCTGTTGATGATGACATTGCCTTCCTCATCGAGCAACGCGGCATTGTGCGACCACAGCAGCCAGTTTGCGAAGCCGTTGCCGTCGCCCACGGCGTTGCCGAGCGCGAAGCCCGCGGGTTTGCCGGCCTTTTGCAGCTTGCGATAAAGGTCCAGCAATCCGGCGTGATCGTCGGGAACCTTGTCAAAGCCTGCCGCCTGCACGATCGATTTGCGATACACCAGCGGGCCGCTGGCGGCGCCGAACGGCAATCCGATCCATGCGTTGCTCTTGTGACGCTTGCCGTATTTCTCGGCGAGAAACATCCAGCCGCCATAACGCTTGCCGAGATAGTCGGCGACGTCGGTCAGTTCGATCAGCTTGTCGGCATAGATATGCGGCGCATCCGAGAAGCCGATGATGATATCGGGACCGGCGCCGCTGTTCGACGTCACCGCGGTCTGCTGGTTGATGTCTTCCCACCCGACGAAGTCGACCTTGACCTCGATGCCCATCTTCTCGGTGAATTTCGCCGCGTTGGCCCGGAACACGTCTTCGTCGGCTTTGACAAACCGCACCGGCCGCAGCATGCGCAGGCTCGCGCTTTTTTCGATCGGGAGCGATGGTGCGGGAACGTCAACGGCATTGATGGCCGAGGCCGTCTGCGCCGAGGCGCCGGTCGCGGCCAGCGCCGCCGCGGAAAGTCCCAGACCCAACGCGTCACGGCGCGTGATGTCGTGCTTCATGATCTTCTCCCTGCTTAAACCCGGCGTTGTTCGCCGATGAATTGGGGCCGTGCTTAGCTGTTGGGGCCACGCTCCATGCTGACAGGTTGCCAGCGTTGCAGCGAGGTATTCTGCAGCACCGACGGATTGACGCAGCTTACCGGCCACAGGCCGGACAGCACCAGTGACAATTCGTAGCCGACACGGCGCTTGCGTGCCTCGTCAAAGCGTGCCGAGGCGGAGGCGACATGGGCGGTCATCGTGACGTTTTCCATGCTCAGCATCGGATTGTTGTGCGACGGAGGTTCTGTTTCCAGCACGTCGAGCGCGGCATGGGCGATCCAGCCTTCCTGCAACGCCTTGATCAGCGCCTCTTCATTCACGGTCGCTCCGCGGCCGGTATTGATAAAGGTCGCGCTTGGCTTCATCTGGCGGAAATGCGTTTCGCCGAGCATATGGTGAACCTCCGGTCGCGCCGGCGCGTGCATCGACACGAAATCGGACTGCGAGAGCACCTCCGACAAGGTCGCCGGCAGCACACCGTGATCGGATATCAACGTCTCCGCGATGAAGGGATCATAGGCCATCATCCGCAGGCCGAATGGCGCGGCGCGTTTGGCGACGGCACGCGCCACGCGCCCGAACGATATGAAGCCAAGCGTTTGCCCCATCAGCCTTGGGATCTTGAGCAGGGCCGGGCGGCCCTCGGCCCAGCGTCCGTCCCGAACCATCTTGTCCTGTACGACCAGGCGGCGAAAGCCCGCCAGCAACAGCATCATGGCGTGATCGGCCACTTCCTCGATGAACGTGTCGGGGATGTTGGTGACGGGAATACCGCGCGCGGTCGCCGCCTTGACGTCCACGCTGTCGACGCCGACGCTGCCGAGCGTGATGACCTTGCAGTTTTCGAGGGCATCGATGATCGCCTTCGAAATCCGCATGCCCTTGCCGTAGACGGCATCGGCGGTCCGGGCTGCGGCGATAAACTCCGCTTCATTGGCCGGCGCCTCGACGATCTCGGCGCCGATCGGATCGAGCGCTTCACGCTCCAGGGCGTAACCCCCGCCGGCAACCGTGAAACTCGCGCCTTTCGGCGTCACCACTTTGAATTTCGACATTGTTTCTCTCCCGATTTGACATTTCGGTGTTGGTTATAGCCGCGACAGGTCGCGGCTGCCCCCGATTCCAGCGTCTTGATCAGCTTCCCGGCAACCCCCGCCGCCGGAGACGATGGCGGCCTTCGTAACCGGGGTAGTTCTACCGAGAAGACTTGGTAACCAAGTGCTAAAGGATTTGACTATATCGTGGCGCGAGTAATTCCGCCAATCGCACCTTGCGTGCAAATCCCCCCGGAGATGCCCCCGTGAAGCTGACCAATCTGACGATCACCCCCAAACTCGGTATTTTGGTGGGTGTGACGCTGTTCGGCCTCTGCATCGCCGGCGCACTCGCAGGCTATCTGATGCAGCGCGAGATGCTGAACGCGCGGATCGATCAGGTTCGTTCCATCGTCGACATGGCACGCAACATGGCGGCCGGCTTGCAGAAGCAGGTAGATGCCGGCGAGCTCACCAAGGAAGCCGCGTTGGCCGAATTGGGCCGCCGCGCCAATTCGATGACTTACGACAAGGGTGCTGGCTACCTGTTCGGTACGACGTTCGACGGCATCACGGTGATGTCGCCTGATCCCAAGCAGATCGGGACCAATCGTATGGACGTGGTAACCAATGGCAGGATGCTGTCTCGCGAATTGCGCGATGGCGTCAAGGCCAACGGCGAAATCCTGCTGACGTACGAATACATGAAACCCGGCGAGCAAAAGCCGATCCGTAAGATCGGCTACGCCGTCGCTATCCCCGGCTTTGACATGTATCTCGGCACCGGGGCCTATCTCGACGATCTCGATGCCAAACTGACGCCGATCGCGTGGGTGCTGGGTCTCGCCATTCTCGGCATCGCCGTGATCGCGGGCAGCATCGCCTGGATGATCGGACGCAGCATTACCCGTCCGCTCGGTCAGCTCGGTGCCCGGATGCGGGCGCTGGCCGATGGATCCCTGGAAGGCGAGATCCCCGGTATCGAGCGCGGCGACGAGATCGGCGCGATGGCTGCGACCGTTCAGATCTTCAAGGATAATGCGCTGCGGATTCGCGGCCTCGAAAAGGTCGAGGCGGAGACACAGGGCCGCGCCGCGGCCGAGCGTCGCGTGGCAATGGAGAGCATCGCCAGCGACTTCGAACGCAGCGTCACCGGCATCGTCCGTTCGGTGTCGGCGGCGGCGGCAGGAATGCAGACCACGGCGCAATCCATGACGGCGACCGCCAGCGACGCCAGCGCACGCGCCGCAACCGTCGGGGCTGCATCCCAGAGCGCCTCGAACAACGTTGGAACGGTCGCCGCTGCGGCGGAAGAGCTGTCCAGCTCGGTGACCGAGATTTCCCGCCAGGTGACGCGTTCGAGCGAGATCGCCAGCAAGGCGGTGGGAGATGCCGAGCGCACCAACGTCACGGTCCAGGCATTGTCCACCGGCGCGGAGAAGATCGGCGAAGTGGTCAAGCTGATCCACTCTATCGCCGCCCAGACCAATTTGCTTGCCCTCAACGCCACCATCGAAGCCGCCCGCGCCGGCGAATCCGGCCGCGGCTTCGCCGTCGTCGCCTCCGAGGTGAAAGCGCTCGCCAACCAGACCGCCAAGGCCACCGAGGAAATCTCCGCCCAGGTCGCGGCCATGCAGGCCTCCACCAGCGATGCAGTTCTCTCGATCGGCGGAATCACCGAAACCATCGCGCAGATGAGCGAGATCACCGTCAGTCTTTCCACCGCGATCGACCAGCAGGGCGATGCGACCCGGGAAATCGCCCGCAACATCCAGTCGGTAGCGGCCGGATCGAACGAGATCAGCGCCCACATCGGCGGCGTCACCACCGCCGCGGTGGCCACCGGCGTGGCCGCCTCGGATGTGCTCTCAAACGCGCGTGAACTCGACAATCAGTCCGGCATGTTGCGCGGGGCGGTTGACGAATTTCTGGCCAAGGTCCGCGCCGCGTAGTTGCGACCGTCGTTACGTGCCCCGGACGCTGCGCAGCACCACCAGCGCGTTCTCGCGCGTCTGCGGCGCGCTATGGTGGTGGGCTGCTGATCCGGGGTCCACATATCGGTCCCGGCTCTGCGGTGCACCGTGAAGAACGCTGCACCGCGTCCGGGACACGCAAATCGCTGCGAAAAGGTCATTGCTTCTCGATACCAGCATCCGCGATCAGCTTCTCCCACAGCACGAGCTGCTCTTTCAGGAATGCGTCGAATTCTTCAGGGGAGCCTGAGAACGCCTCCATACCGCGCTCGGCGAGTTGGCTCTTGATGTCCGGCCGCTCGATGACCTTGCGGATTTCCGCGTTCAACCTGGTGACGATATCCTTCGGCAGATTGGCCGGGCCGAGATAGCCCTGCCACGACGTGATGTCGAAGCCCTTCACCGTATCATCCATGGTCGGAAGCTGGGGCAGCAGGGCCGAGCGCTGCTTGGTCGTGACCGCAAGCGCCTTCAGCGCCTTGGCATTGACGTGGGGCAGGCCGGTCGGAACATCGATGAACATCATGGAGACCCGGCCGGCGATCACGTCGGTCAGCGCCGGCGGTGAGCTCTTGTAGGGAACGTGCAGCAGATCGATACCGGCAAGGCGGGCAAACGTCGCGCCTGACACGATCGCCGACGAACTGCCGCTGGCATAGGAGAACTTTCCCGGCTCCTTCTTGGCCAGCGCGATCAGCTCGGCCACCGAATTCGCCGGAATTTCCGGATTGATCACCAGCATGAACGGCAAATCGCCGGTCCGCGCGATCGGCGTGAAGTCCTTGATCGGATCGTAGCTCATGTTCTTCAGCAAATACGGATTTGCCGAGTGCGTCGTATTCGTCGTCACGAACAGCGTGTAACCGTCCGGCGTCGAGCGGGCAACATAACTGGCGGCAATCGAGCCATTGGCCCCCGCTTTGTTGTCGATCACCATGGTAACGCCGAGGGCCATGCCGAGTTCTTTCGAGATGAGGCGTGTCGTAGTGTCGGTGCCGCTGCCGGCGGCGAATGGCAATACCAGAGTGATGTTGCGGTTCGGGTACGGCGTCTGCGCGGAGGCGGCGGATGCCAGCCCGGTGAAGATCAGCGCGAATGCGGCGGCTGCGCGCAAGTGTTGTGTCGATAGCGAAATCATTCTGTGTTGTCTCTCCCATGGGTGCTTCTCGATCGGCTGTTGCCGGGCAGGCTAGCCTGCCCTGCGCCGGAGCGGAAGCGATACAGCGCCGCAGCCGTAAGTTCATACCGCGGCCGATGCCTGCCGCGACGCGATCACGACGCCCGCCAGCACCAGCAGATAGCCGACGAGGTGAAACAGCCGCGGCTGTTCGCCGAGCAGCAGGATCGCCATCGCCGAGCCGAACACCGGCACCAGATGAAAGAACGGCGCCGCGCGGTTCGGCCCGATCAGCGCGATGCCGCGGTTGAAAAACAGATATGCCAGCGTGGAGGGGAAGATCACGACATAGATCAGCGTCGCGGCGGTCAACGGGTCGAATTTCAGCGTGTAGCCGGTCGAGAATTCCCAGATCGAGAAAGGCAACAGCAGCAGCGCGCCGCAGCCGGTGGTGAAGACAATCAGCGACAGCTGGTGCGTCTTCGGCCGGCGCGGCATCAGCGCCGAATATAGTCCGAATGCCAAGAGCGCGCCGGCGAACATCACATCGCCCTTGTTGAACTGGATGCTGGCGAGCGCGCCGAGGTCGCCGTGCAGGATGATGGTGAGTACGCCCGCAAGCGAGGTCAAAATGCCCGCGAGCTGCGCCCATGTCAGCCGCACGCCGAACAGCAGCAGCGACCACACCGCCACGAATAGCGGTCCCGACGACTGGATCAGCAGCGCGTTCAGCGCCTGGGTGTATTGCAGCGCCCAGTAGGACAGCGCATTGTTGATGGCAAATCCCGTCGCCGACAGCAGTACCAGCAGCGGCAGCCGCGCGCGCAGCGCCGGCCAGTCGCGCCGCAGATGTGGCCAGGCGAAGGGCAGCAGCATCAAAAACGCGCCGATCCAGCGGACGCAGGACAGCGTCATCGGCGGAACGTGGCCGGCGACGTAACGCGCGAGCACGATATTGCCGGCCCAGAACAGCGCGGTCAGGCTCAGCAGCAGATAGGGCTGGTTGTTGAGCCATCTGGCGGGACCGGCGGCCGACGGCGGGACTGGGGGAATCTTCATTGCTTCATGGTGAATTGTGCCGGAATCATGCCGCGCGACAAGTCCCGGGGCTGCAATGCTACAATGTCCTGACCTCGTCGAACGCCATCAGGAGCCTGCCATGGGTGTGGATTTATTGAATATCGAGGGCCTCAAGGAGCTCGAGCATCAAGCACCGGTCGTAATGGTGAACCTGATGCGGTTCCGCGATCGCTCGCTCGACGGCAACGGCAGCGGCTGGGATGCCTATCTTCGCTACAGCGCCCTGACCGTGCCGATGATCAAGGCGCGCGGCGGAACGCTGCTGTGGACCGGAAAGGCCAAGACGGTTGCGCTCGGTCCGCAAGACGGCAACCAATGGGATTATGTGGCGCTGGTGTATTATCCGTCGGTAGCTGCTTTCATCGACATGATGATGTCAGCGGATTACGAAAACCTGAGCGATCCGCATCGCCGCAACGGCTGCGCGGAGCACGTGATCATCGCGACCGCTGAGGCCTACAGCAAGTTCAAGGTCGGCTAGAGGCTCCAGGACGGTGCGGCCGGCTGCCGCCACGCGATGCGTCTGAAAGCATCCGATCAAGCGCGCCGTGGCAGGCCGACTTCACCAGCGCGCAGACCTCCTCTACAGACCGATCCTTACGAAGCATGGCGAACATGGCGAAACTGGTGAGGGCGAAGATCAGGTCGACAGCGTCCCGCCGCGCCCCAGGCAACGCGGTTTTCCCGGCGATCCGTCCGATCAGAACATTGACGGTTTTTCGTCGACGTTCATTGCGCCCGATCAGTGCCTGGGCGAATTCGGGGTCGGTCGCCATCGCCTCATGCAGCCGGCCCACTGCCGGGTCCCGATTCCAGAAAGCGCAGAAGATCTCGACCAGCCGGTCGAGTGCCGCGTGTGGATCCGACATCGCCATCGCATCGGCGATCTCCGTAAGGCCGCCTTGTCGCGCAATCTCATCGAAGACGGCTTCGAGCAACCCCCGCCGCGATCCGAACTGATGATAGACGGTCAGCCGCGTCACCCCCGCAGCCTTCGCCACAGCCTCCAGTGAAAAGCTGGCGATGCTGGCATCCTCGCGCAGCGATCGGGCCGCGGCTTCGATGACGCGATCGCGCTTCTTCGCCGCGGCAGCCGCTCGAACCGAACTCGTGTAGGGGCGGGTCGACATCCCGGCTGCTCGCCATCCTTTTGCCAAATTAACTATACATATTGTATATCTAATTACAACTCGAGTTCGGAATGATGCCATGCAGATCGCGCTCATCATAGCCTTGTCACTTCATATTCTGTCCTCTGTGTTCTGGGCCGGCACGAGCTTCACGCTGGCGCGAACCGGCGGCGTCGGCGGCGAGCTGCTTTTTCGTCCGCAGATGGGCGCGGCGACGATCGCCGTTTTGAGCGGCGGCTATCTCGGCCACCTGGCCCATGCTGGTTCATTCGGCACGGCCGAGCAAATCCTGGCGGTGGGCGCGCTCGCGGCACTTGTCGCTGCGGGGGTTCAGGGCGCCATTGGCGGCCGCGCGATCAGAAGCTTGCGTAGCGAGACCGACGAGGCGGGCGCTCGGTCACGCATCGCCACGGCCCAGCGCATAGCCGCCGCGCTGCTCGCGGTGACGGCTGTGTGTATGGGAGCAGCGCGCTATGCGTGAGGCTGGAGCATGACGAGTTAGGTTGAAGCGGGGCGAGGTGATCCGAGCACTCGCGCCGATTCAACTCAAAGCCATCGTGCCTTAGTTAATCTCCTGGCGCACGATCGCCGCGGCGTCGCACATCGCCTTCAGCTTGCCGAAGGCGATGTGGCGCGGCATGTATTTCATGCCGCAGTCGGGTGCCGGTATCAGCCGGTCCGCGGCGACGTATTTCAAGCCGTTCCGGATACGATCGGCAACAATTTCGGCGGTTTCGATTTCCGGGTTTCCGAGGTCGAGCACGCCAAGCATGATCTTCTTCGACGATAAATCCTTCAGCACGGCGAGATCGAGCCTGGGCTGCGCCGCCTCGATCGAAATCTGTTCGGCGCTGGTATCGGCGAGTTCCGTCAGAAACGAGTAGCCGGCCGGCTTGGTCGAACCGGGCACGACGGCGGCGTAGCCAAAGCACAAATGCACCACTGTCGGCACCGTGATGCCCTGCAGCGCGCGGTTGATCGCCTTCACCGCGTAGCGCTTGGCGAGTTCGGGATTGTTGCGCACCCAGGGCTCGTCGAGCTGGATCACATCGGCCCCGGCCTTCTGCAGGTCCAGCGCCTCCGCATTGACGGCGTCGGCGAACGCCATCGCCAGCTCTTCGTCGTCCTGGTAGAATTCGTTTTTGGCCTGCTGGCTCATGGTGAACGGACCCGGCAGTGTGATCTTCGCCGCGCGATCGGTGTTGCGGCGAAGAAACTCCATGTCGCGCAATTCGACCGGACGGCTGCGGCTGACAGGGCCGACGACGCGCGGCACCGGCGTTTGCTGTCCCGACCGCGACACAATGATCGCGGGATTGTCGATATCGATGCCTTCAAGCGCGGTCGCGAACCGGTTCGAGTAGCTTTCGCGGCGGATCTCGCCATCGGTCACGACGTCGATGCCGGCGCGCTCCATGTCGCGGATGGCGACGATGGTGGCGTCGTCCTGGGCTTCCTCGAGATGCTGCTCTGGAAGCCGCCACATCGCGTGCATGCGGGTGCGCGGAACTACTTTCGACAGCATGGCGCGGTCGACCAGCCATTCCGGCTGCGGATAACTTCCGACCACCGTGGTCGGCAACAGATGCTTCGGCATGTTCACGATGCTCTCCTTGTTGTTGTGATGGGGCGCCGGTTCAGGCGGCTTGTCCGACCGCCTTGGCGACTTCGTCCTTGACCGGATTGCGCAAGGTTCCGATCCCGGAAATCTCGACCTCGACCACGTCGCCGTCCTTCATCCAGAGCGGCGGGGTGCGATAGGCGCCGACCCCGCCGGTGGTGCCGGTGACCACCGCCGCTGCGCTGGCAAGCGAACTAACTCGCATGGGCCGGCTTCCGCGACGCAACGAAAACACCGGTCAGCACCAGCGC
>WNFC01007988.1_pt1 | contig 13853 bp, 8 predicted proteins | sample 5400541 | NCBI WGS metagenome assembly WNFC01 (sample SAMN13153342, study PRJNA577476) | soil metagenome | isolation source: 120 cm saprolite under Douglas fir tree site 2 hole 2 replicate 1 | place: USA:California | collected 2015-04-18
TTGTCCCCGCCTGTATGTCCTCGTAACGAGTCGGACGCCGTTGCGCATGCGTGCCGAGCAAGAGCTATTGCTGGCTCCATTGCCACTCGGAGATGCCGTCACGCTCTTCCGCGAACGAGCCCGCGCTGTACGACCAGTTAGAGCCTATGCAGTGAGCGAGGTAGCGGCCATCTGCGAACAGGTGGATCGCCTTCCTCTGGCCATCGAGCTGGCAGCCATGCATACCAAAGTGCTCTCCTTACCCGAGTTGCAAGAGCGGCTCACCCATCGCCTGGCGCTCCTACGCGGTGGGGCGAGAGATCTACCACCACGCCAGCAGACAATGGAGGACGCTATTGCCTGGAGTTATGAACTGCTCAGTGAGCAACAACAGCGATGTTTTCGTGCTCTCGGCGTTTTCGTGGGAGGCTGGACGCTCGAGGCGGCTGAGGCGGTAGGCTTCGCCGAGGGCGAGGTTGCGGCGGAAGAACGTATCCTCACGCTTGCCGCCCTTGTGGATGCCAGCCTCGTCCAGGCGGAGATGTCGATTGGTGAGGCAGTACGCTTTGACATGTTGGAGCTGATTCGGGACTATGCCCTGGATCGGCTGCATGCGGCAGGGGAGGAGGAGCAGTGCCTGCGCCGACATGCCGCCTATTACGCCCTCCTGGCAGAGATTGTCATTGCCCACTTTGGGCCGGAGCAAGGAGTACGAGATGAGCATTTTGTATTGGCACAGGAATTACCCAATGCCCGTGCAGCGCTGCAATGGGCAGAGGAGAGGCGTGAGGCAGAACTGGGGCTACGGCTGACAGGCTTCGCACGTCTCTGGCATGTCCGCGGTCAGATGAACGAGGCCGAGAGCTGGTTCGAACGTATGCTCGCGCTGGATCTCCAGGCGAGAGAGCAGGAAGAGCACACTGCACCACTCACCTTGCGCATAGAAAGACTCTACGGTTTAGCGCGAACCCTGGTGCGTCATGGGAAGGTGGAGCGTGGGGCAGAAGCCTACGCAAAAGAAGCCTTGCAGCTGGCCCAGAGCATCGATGATCAGAACGGCATCAGCAACGCCTACGCAACGCTCGGTATGATCGCCCAGGCGAGTGCCAGGCTCGATGAGGCGGAGGCCGCCTATACTGAAAGTTATACGAATGCCAGACTGACAGAGCAGAGCGGCCTGGTGAGTCGTGCCCTGGTCGGTCTTGCGGATATGGCAAGGATGCGGGGTGACGTGGCACGTGCCACTGCACTCTTAGAGGAAGCCATTGCCAGCGTACAAGCCGTCGGGATGACATGGGATATTCCTATCATGACGACCCAGCTCGGACATCTGGCTCGCCAGCAGCAGAACTATCCACTGGCCAAAGCGCGCTACCGGGAAGCGCTGGTGCTCTATCGCGCGTTCAGCAGCCCTACGTACATTGCATCGTGTCTGGATGGCTATGCCGCCACTGTCTGTGCAGAAGGGCACTATGCACAAGCGACACGCCTCTGTGCGGCAGCAGCGACTCTACGCGAGCAGACACAGACAGAACTCCTACCAGCTGAGCGCGAAGCATTCGAACAGGTTGTTGCAACCGCAAGAGCGGCACTTGACGAGCCTGCCTTTGTAAGGGAATGGAACACAGGAACTACACTCACGCAGGATGAAGCGATTGACGATGCGTTATCAGACCCGAGTGGGTAACATCGGAAGAGCCTGATAACACACTCTAACGGCTACCGCACGTACTGGTCAAAAGTACTGAGCGCCTTTATATAATTTGCGCGCTCAAACGCAGCCGGTTCGGCCACGGCGCGCTGGCTCATACTACCTCTCATTTGTTCAATTGACTCGTACTCATGTTCTTCCATCCACTCTTGCAAGTCGGTCAGAATATGCATGATCCGGCCAACACCATTTTCCAACAGTGTAGAAGTCATCATCGCAACATTTGCACCTGCCATCATCGCTTTAAGCACATCCTGTGCCGTGTGTACACCACTTGTGAGGGCGAAATCGGCTTCAATACGCCCATAGAGAATCGCAATCCAGCGCAGGGGTAAACGCAATTCGTGCGATGTACTTAAAACCAGGTTGGGGACGACCTCTAATTCCTCTAGATCGAAATCTGGTTGATAAAATCGATTAAACAATACGAGCGCATTGGCTCCTGCTTCCACGATGCGCTTTGCTATGTTTGGAAGGGCAGTGAAGTAAGGACTGAGCTTGACTGCAATAGGAATCTTCACATTTGCTCTCACATCCCTGACAAGCTGCACATAGTCCTCTTCCAGTTCTGATCCAGTTAAATCAGGATCGGTCGGAAGATAATAGATATTCAACTCCAATGCATCGGCGCCCGCCTGCTCGATCCGATGAGCATACTCTACCCAGCCGCCTGATGAAATGCCGTTCAGACTGCCAATCACAGGAATACTCACTGCATGCTTGATTTTATGTAAATGTTCCAGGTATGGCTCTGGTCCTAGATTTAAGTAATTCAGGTCCGGGAAGTAGCTAAGAGATTCGGCAAACGAATGGGTGCCGCGCTCCAGGTAATGATCCAGTTCTTGACTATCATGAGTAATCTGCTCCTCGAATAACGAATACATCACCAGGGCGGCAGCTCCTGCATCCTCAATTCTGCGCACGGTATCCATCTTCTTAGAAAGCGGCGATGCAGATGCTACCAATGGATTTTTCAGTTGCAGACCTAAATAGGTTGTGGTCAGATCCTGCATTATCATACTCCTCTCTCGCGTAATCAATTAGACTTATCGCCATCGCTATGAGCGGTAGTGATAGCGCCATCACCTGCTAGCTCCTGTTCAGATGCCAATTCGTGATAGTGGTGCCAGCGTTCTCGCACATCCTGTTGAGCCAACTTCATCAGGGATTCGGCTCGCTCCTCATTACTCTGTAACAGCATTCGGAAGCGCGTCTCGTTGTAGGCAAATTTCTCCAGCGGAATCGTTGGCTCCTTAGAGTCGAGGATCAGCGGGTTTTTACCCTCAGCATGCAGCTCTGGATTGTAGCGATATAGCGGCCAATATCCCGATTGCACTGCCAGCTTTTGTTGTTCCATTCCCTTGCTCATTTCGATGCCATGCGCAATACAGTGGCTGTAAGCGATGATCAATGAAGGGCCATCATACGCTTCGGCTTCCAGAAAAGCGCGCAGTGTTTGCTGATCGTTGGCGCCCATTGCCACGTGGGCAACATACACATTGCCATAGGCCATCGCCAGTAAGCCCAGGTCTTTCTTTGGCGTAGCCTTGCCTTTCGCAGCGAATTTAGCCACAGCTCCTCGGGGAGTGGACTTTGACGCCTGTCCTCCGGTATTTGAATACACCTCGGTATCAAGCAAAAGTATGTTCACATTGCGACCCGAGGCCAGTACATGGTCCAGACCTCCAAAACCAATATCGTAGCCCCAACCATCTCCACCTATAATCCATACACTTTTACTCACCAGGGCGTCCGCCACGCTTAGCAAATTTCGTACGCGAGGCTCCACGCTATTTGCTTCCTGCAAGCGTTCCTTGAGCATTGCCACTCGCCCTCGCTGTGCTTGTATCCTTGCCTCACTTGATTGATCGGCATTCAGTAGTTCACTCGCTAACTCCTCACCCACTATACCGGTACACTGTGTAAGTAACTCATGAGCGAATTCTTGCTGCTTATCTAATGTCAGGCGCATTCCCAGACCAAACTCAGCATTATCCTCGAAAAGTGAGTTCGACCAGGCTGGCCCTCTTCCCTGGTTGTTCACTGTCCAGGGAGTAGTTGGAAGGTTACCGCCATAGATCGATGAACAACCGGTAGCATTGGCGACAATCATGCGATCACCAAACAATTGCGTTGCCAGTTTGATATAGGGCGTCTCACCACATCCTGAACATGCCCCAGAAAATTCGAACAAAGGCATCAGTAACTGTGAATTCTTAATCGCTGCCAGGTTCAAATTTGTAGCATCCACCTCGGACAGCGAGAGGAAGAACTCCCAGTTCACCTTCTCACGTTCGCGAATAGGTGGCTGATCGGCCATGTTGATCGCTTTTCTCCCCACCTGTCGTTTATCTTTGACCGGACACGCATCTACACACAAACTACAGCCTGTACAGTCTTCCGGTGATACCTGTAGTGTATATTTTGTGCCAGGAAACTCTTTGTAATGTGCATCCGTCGACAGGAACGTCTCAGGTGCTCCCTCAAGTTCGCTCGGATCATAGACCTTCTGGCGAATGACTGCATGCGGGCAGACCATCACACATTTCCCGCACTGAATACATATATCGGGGTCCCAGACAGGCATCTCCAATGCAATATTGCGCTTCTCCCAGCGGGCTGTACCGGAAGGGTAGGTGCCGTCGACTGGCAAAGCGCTTACCGGCAAATCATCACCATCTCCGGCGATCATCGGCCCCAGCACTTTGCGTACAAATTCTGGAGCTTCTGCTGAAACAGGTGGTCGCCTTGTCAACATAGGTAGAACAATGGGCGAGCGCTGTTGTGCCATACCCTCTGTCGATGTTCCTTGTGTTTGTCCTGCAACTACCCCTATGGGAACCTTCACCTCGTACAGATGCGCCAGCGTCTCATCAACTGCCTGGAAATTACGCTGCACCACTGCCTCACCGCGTTTGCCGTAGGTCTTTTTAATGCTTCGCTTGATCTGTACGATAGCCTCTTCCTTGGGAAGGATGCCACTGATCGCGAAAAAGCAAGTCTGCATAACCGTATTGATACGCCCTCCCATACCAGTGTCACTGGCTATCTTTTGTGCGTTTATCACATAGAAGCGTAGTCCTTTGTCAAGAATCTCCTGCTGTATTTCGATTGGTAGATGCTCCCAAACGTTCTCCGGCCCATAAAGGCTATCTAACAGGAAAACTCCACCTGGTCTGGCATACTTGAGTACATCGATTCGCTCCAGAAACGAGAATTGGTGACAGGCTACGAAATTAGCCTGGTTGTTACCTATCAGATAAGGAGCATGGATGGGGTGTGGTCCAAAGCGCAGATGAGAGATCGTTATTGATCCCGATTTCTTTGAGTCGTAGACGAAGTATCCCTGCGCATAGTTCTCCGTCTCCTCGCCGATGATCTTAATCGAGTTTTTATTGGCACCCACTGTGCCATCAGAGCCTAACCCCCAGAACACGCACTGTACTGTGTCTTCGCTCTCGATCGAAAATGAGGTATCAGAGTCCAGGCTGAGATGTGTCACATCATCGTTAATACCAACAGTAAAATGATTTTTCGGATCTACGACGCTCATTTCATCGAAGATACCTTTAACCATCGCAGGTGTAAATTCCTTTGAAGAGAGGCCATAACGTCCACCTATAATACGTGGTAACGCGTTTCCGTTACTAGCATCCCAAGCTTCTTTGACCGCTGTTGACACATCCAGGTAGAGAGGTTCACCAATGCTCCCCGGTTCTTTTGTACGATCCAGGGTGGCTATCACTTTCACTGTAGACGGCAATGCCTGCAAGAAGTCTTTCATTGAGAACGGGCGGAATAAGCGTACTTTGACCACGCCTACCTTCTCACCTTTTGCGCCAAGGTACTCTGTCGTTGCCTGGACTGTCTCCGCTCCGGAACCCATCACTACAATCACCCGCTCTGCATCAGGCGCTCCAATGTAGTCGAACAGGTGATACTGTCGCCCAACCAACGTACCGAACTTATCCATCGTCTTCTGCACAATTGCTGGGCAAGATGCATAGAAGGGATTTGTGGTCTCACGAGCCTGGAAATACACATCGGGATTTTGTGACGTACCACGAATAAAAGGGTGATCAGGTGAAAGCGCGCGTTGCCGGTGAGCTTGAACCAATGCATCATCAATCATTGCGTGCAAGTCTTCATGGTTCAATTGCTCAATTTTATCAATTTCGTGAGATGTTCGAAATCCATCAAAGAAATGCAAGAACGGAATTCGCGCTTCTAAGGTGGATGCGTGTGCAATGAGTGCCAGGTCCTGCGCTTCTAGTACCGAATTCGAGGCCAGTATGGCAAAGCCTGTCGAACGTGTAGCCATCACGTCAGAATGATCACCAAAGATTGACAGTCCTTGCGTCGCGAGCGAGCGGGCTGCTACGTGAAACACCACTGGCGTCAACTCACCGGCAATCTTATACATGTTGGGGATCATCAGCAACAGACCCTGGGAAGCCGTGAATGTAGTTGCCAGGGCCCCTGTCTGTAATGCGCCGTGAATTGCTCCAGCGGCTCCCCCCTCTGATTGCATTTCCGTCACTTGTGGCACCGTTCCCCATAGATTGTTTCGCCCAGTCGCAGACCAGGCGTCAGCTAGTTCGCCCATCGGTGTTGATGGCGTTATAGGGTAGATTGCAATGACCTCGCTCAATGCGTGAGCAACGTTGGCTACAGCCTCATTGCCCTCTAACGTTACCCAGGTACGTTCCATATGATCCTCCATAATTTCTAATGTAACCTTGACGTAACTACTTGCGAGCCATGCACCCGCAAAGAAATGCCTCCACTCTATCTAGTGCCCTATAGTCGTCTTCGTGTATAGGGGCGGTGTTTACCCCACTCTTACGAGTGCCCTCAGGGTGTGGTGCAGACGCGTGCAATGCCTCTTGTGGCATGTCCGCACCTTGCTCATTGAGAGACGCTTGCATCATATTTCGTGAAATTTTCGTGCCTTCCTTTTTGTCCTCTCGCCTGTACCGTCTTAACTTACCTCGCCATTTGTCGCTTGTTGCGAGCAGCACTACAGCAGCCAGAATAAGTATGCCGCCAAAAACCTGATACGGGCTTATCGTCTCTCCCAGGACGATCGCTGCTAACACAACAGCCACAATCGGTTCAAAGGTTGAGAGCGTCGAGGCGCTGGTTGGTCCAATTCTCTTGAGGCCAGCAAAGAAAGTCACAAAAGCAAGGACTGTTGAAATAAGTGCAATCGCAATGATTGCAATCCAACCAGTTGAGGTTGTGGGATATGTCATGCCGCGAATAGCAACAATGCCGGCATATACTCCTGCAGTCGACGTAATAATGACTGTTGTTGAGCCAATTGGGCCTGAACGCCGAACTATGCGGCTTCCTAACAGGATATAAATCGCGTAATCCACTGCTGCTGCAATGCCCAGTAGAATACCCAGCAGGCTGCCACCGCCGCTTATCCGTAAAGTGAGAGCTGTCCCCGAAAGGGCGAGGAAGAGCGCTACAAACTTTATACGTGTAAGATGTTCTTTCAGGAAAATAGCCGATAGTGCCGTGACCAGCGCCGGGTAGATATAAAGCAACAGCGCTACTAAACCAGCGGAGGTCATCTTAAGCGCTAGAAAATACGCAAGTGACTCACCCACGTAACATATTGCTCCTAATAAAATGAGTTCCAATAGAATAAGCCCACGGGGATATGCAGTTCTTCCTAAGACCATGATCAGATTCATTACTACAGCAGCTATGGTAAATCGTAGGAATAATACTGTAATGGGTTCAGCCCCAGCATTATAAGCCAGGCGAGCAAAGATAGGCATTACTCCAAACGAAGCAGCAGAAATGATAATAAGTACCAGACCAAATCTTCGATTAGCCGCCGCAGACTGTATATTTTTCATAATAGTGTCATCCTGACTGGGCGAACAATGACATACTTCTTTTTTTGTGATTCATACAGAATGTTTTAAGTCCTGTGCTTGCGGGGGTCCAAGAGGCACCCCTCTACTGAGAAGGATACTGCCCTAACATCACAATCAGATCACAGTAGAACGCCTTTTTATCACGTTTCGTACACAGCCCTGATTATTTATTATCAAACATATTGAGGTGACTGGGTTGGCTCCGCCAACCCAGTCACCTCAATATGTTTCTATTTGCTTCTCGTGGAAATCGTCAGGCGCAGGCTGACGAGTCGGCTCATCAAATGAGCAGAATTCTTATGGAAAATAGCTCATGATACCCGTGTGTGATGTACTTCACATTTCTTTTGGTAACTAATCTGTCCTCCTGGACTAAAAGCCAGGTCAGCATCGCTCAGGATGTCTAACAACTGCGAACGCATCCCATGTGATCCCTCAATCCATGGCCACTTCTCGTTCATAAAGCGATTCATCGATTAATTTTCCTCTCTTTGCTGACTTCTCCGTCTCCTCCACGGGCGCTGTAAAGTGAATCTCCAACGACTTGTCCACAAAGCGTGCCAGTATTGCCTCCTGGTTCGCCAGCACCGCCGGGAGCGTAATATCGCGCTTGAAATTCCCAATCTCGATAATCATCTCATCGCCCTTCTTAGTCATCAGTACCTTATCCATCTCGACATGTGGCAGCGGAAGGCGCAGCACATACGTATCTCCCTGCTGTATTACTTCCTGTATAGGTCCACGATGGAAGACCTGTGTCGGATCTAAATCGCCATAGACAGCCTGGGCTAATTCTCCAAGTTGCTTAATGCCAAGAATGTCCCGCGAGTAATAAGGTGCTTCCCAGATAGGCAACGGCGCGAAGGTATTACGAATCATCAGGCGCAATTTCTCTTGATTGCGATAGAGGTCTTGCATAAACTCGTCAGCATAATTGCCTGGCTGAATGACGCGGTTGCATACCACACCATCGATAGGATAGCCAAAAAGCGCCAGATATGTTTCAGCCCGCAACGCCTCTTTGATCACCATGCGTTCTGGATTGACTACTGGTCGGTAGGAACTGATATCGGGGTTACTCAGTACCTCGCGCAACGCTTTGACTCGATCACTCAAGATTTGCACAGCTTCCAACAATTCACCTGAGGGCAGGAAGGCCTTGATGAATGGACGTGCGAGGATAAGCGTGCTACTCTTCAGATTTAAGCCTGCGATACGCCCGGCATACCATTGAAAGGTGTCAGGCATACTTAACAGTCGCACTGTCTCACCTGTCGGTGCAGCGTCGATAATCACAACTTCGAAGTTCCCGTCGCGAGCATTGCGATAGATGTTGAGCAGACTGACAATCTCATCCATCCCAGGAATGAGCGCAAGTTCTTCAGCCATCACCGAATCGATGCCACGTTTGCGCAGCAGTTGACTCATCTTCTCTTGCACTTTGCCCCAACTGTGGCGCATTTCATCCAACACATTCACTTCTTGTGCCCACAGATTTGGTGCCAGTTCCATTGGCTCCGAAGCTAGAGGCGTATTGAAGCAATCGGCAAGACTATGCGCCAAATCCGTGCTAACAACAAGTGTGCGCTTGCCCAACGCCGCCGAACGAACGGCCGTAGCTGCCGAGATAGTTGTTTTACCAACGCCGCCTTTTCCAAGGTAAAGAATGATACGCATAGAAGTCCTTATTCTTAATATATATGCCAAATCACTAAAGCCACACCATAGGTATCGCTTAATTGCTAACGTTACTTACATGTACGTAAATTGCCTCATCCTGGTTATCTTTTATAGTTGTGCATTGGAAAGAGAGAATAGAGTAAATCTGTTGTATTATACCTCTGGTATGCTACTCAAAAGTAATAAACAGCTTTTTTGGTTTCCTCCATAAACCAGAGGCTAGAATGCTGGTTCGCGTAGAGTCGGGGATGGTGTAGAGTGGATTTGGGACGCTTCTCCTTTCGTCTTGCCTGACCCGTAGGGTAGCTGCGAAGCAGCGTTGGCAAGACGGATACGTGCCAGCGTCGTCCAACGCTGGTGGAGCTGGTTCGCGTAGTGGCAGGAGTGGAATTGAGGAGGGTTTGGACGCTTCTCCTTTCGTCTTGCCCGACCCGTAGGGTAGCTGCGAAGAAACGTTGGCAAGACGGATACGTGCCAGCGTCGCCCTATATGGTGGAGAGTACACTTAGCCCACAGTTTTTGTTGGAATCACTTTTTTCTACGTGAAGTGGCGCGACCATTGAAAGGATAGAAAATCACCATGTTTGCTCTAATATTAACCAACAGCGGGTCCCCACAAAAAACTTTTTATGACTCGCCGCCGCAGGCGACGAGTCATAAGCGAGGGGAGAACCCCTCAAAAGTGCATTGAGTCTAAGGCTCAATCTTCCCATTCATAACCATCAGCTTTAGAAACTCCAGGCGTCTCACAACCTCAACACGATCGCTTCCACCAGTTTGATACCATTGTCGCAACCAGAGCAAAGAAACAATTTCTTCAGAAGTAAAACCATTCTCGGTAAGTGTATCCGTCTCAGTAATAGCAATATCAGCAGTATTAACTATATCAAGTTCTTTTTCAGATTGGATTTGCGGATTCATAATAGTTACCTTCTTCCTTAATAGGACTGTCTCCGCTGCTTTACTATACATATACAAAAGTTCAATGTTGCCTGACTATCTTTGAGTCATCTAGCCCTTACAATTAGATAGACGACCAACCTCACAGTTTTTCAAATACCACTTTTTTCGTCCTACAACACTCATTCTCCTCTACTTATTCCTGATAAACAAAGTATAAACGGAAAACAGTGTTGCACCTATCGACAAAATAACACACGCGCTGTGAAGTACATCACTTCCCCTCACAAGCACATCACACTATATGACTGATATACGAATAGCATACCATTTTAGTTCCATCAATACCTGCCAATTGTGTGACAATTTGCTACAGCGAAGAGCATCATGATCAGTTTCCTTATAAAGGTATTAACGTCAGGAGGTTACAAAAAAGGAAAGGCAATGAACAGAACCCGCGAGGACCCTTACAAGGGTCCTCGCGGGTTCTGTTCATTGCTATTAGATTGGATTATGAATTTCGCACAACAATATTAATCAACCGCCCAGGCACATAGATCACCTTTTGCACGGTCGCCTCTCCAAGGAACGTTGCCACTCGAGGATTGTCCAGCGCCAGCATACGGATCTCGCGCTCACTAATGTCAGCAGCCACCTCAATCTTCTCACGTACCTTACCATTAACCTGCACAACCAGTGTGAATGTCTCATCCTGCGTCAGCGCCTCAACATAACTAGGCCATGTTGTCGTGTGAATGCTCCCCGTATGATTCGTGGTATGCCACAGTTCTTCGGTGATATGTGGTGCCATCGGAGCCAACAGTTGCATCATCGTCTCCAGCGTATTGCGGAAAGCCACGCTGCGAGCAACTGGAGTATGTTGCTGCTTTATCATCGCATTATTGCACTCCATCAAAGCAGCCAGCGCCGTATTAAAGCGGAAGTTACTCAGTTCCTCGGTGACGCGCTTGATGGTTTTGTTGCGCAGGCGTTCGATAGCACTGCTCTCGCCGGTCTCTTCGTTACTGGGGTGCTCGACCCAACCATCATTGACCAGGCTCCAGAAACGATTCATGAAACGCCACACACCCTCTAAATTTTCGGGTATGAAAGAGCCGCCCTGATCAAAGGGACCAATAAATGTCAGGTACGCCCGCACCGTGTCGGCACCGTACTTTTCAATAAACTCGTCTGGAGCCATGACATTGCCACGTGATTTGGACATCTTCTGTCCATCAGGACCCAGCACAATGCCCTGGTGGAATAGTCGGGTAAACGGTTCGTCAAAGTTCAGGTAACCCATGTCACGCAGTGCCTTGATGAAGAAGCGTGCATACAGCAGGTGCATGACTGCGTGTTCTGCTCCACCGATATACTGATCAACAGGCAGCCAGCGTTCCATTGCTTCTGCGCTCCATGCCTGCTGGTCGTTGTGCGGGTCAGCATAACGCAGGAAGTACCAGGATGAACAAATGAAGGTATCCATCGTATCCCCGTGTTGCAGGCCCTCCGCAAATGGGGCAGGTAGTGTTCAAAAACTCTGGCTCGTAACGCAGTGGCGATTCACCAGTCGACTTGAACTCTACATGCTCAGGCAGCAACACAGGCAATTGATCCTCTGGTACTGGAACCATACCATCCTTGGGGCAGTAGATGATTGGGATAGGTGTACCCCAGTAGCGTTGTCGACTGATCAACCAGTCACGCAGGCGGTATGTAACCATAAACTTTCCAATGCCCTGATTCTCTATAAAACGTGTTATTCTCGCAATTGCCTCTTCAGCTGGCACACCATCGAATGGACCCGAGTTGACCATCACACCCAGGTGTTCTTTCGCCTCTGACCAGGTCGCGGGATCGCTCGGCGCCTCACCCTCAGGCCGAATAACCTCGCGTATGGGAATACCGAACTTACGCGCAAACTCAAAGTCGCGCTGATCATGCGCAGGCACGCCCATGATCGCACCAGAGCCATAACCCATCAACACATAATCGGCTATCCAGACCGGAACATGTTCACCGTTAATCGGATTGGTGACGTAACCACCTGTAAAGACGCCTGTCTTCTCTTTCTCAGTGCTCATGCGCTCAATTTCGGTCATCTGTCGAGCTTGATTCACATAAGCCTCGACTTCAGCCTTGTGTTCAGGTGTCGTTATCTTCTCAACCCAGGGATGTTCAGGAGCCAGTACAAAGAAGGTAACACCATAGATGGTGTCTGGACGCGTTGTGAAAACAGGAATTTCTTCACGTTGACTATCGATCAAAGTAAAGAAGCGAATCTCTGCCCCTTCGCTGCGCCCGATCCAGTTTCTCTGCATGGTCACTGTCTTATCAGGCCATTCAATCTTGGAGAAATCCAGCAATTCTTCTGCATAGTCTGTAATTTTCAGCAGCCACTGGTCGATCTCCTTGCGAATGACGACACTGCCACAGCGTTCGCACGTTCCATTCGCCAATACCTGCTCATTCGCCAATGTCGTATTGCACCCAGGACACCAGTTGGCAGGCGCCTTTGTGCGATAAGCCAGCCCGCGCTTATAGAATTGCAAGAACAGCCACTGTGACCATTTATAATAATCAGGCAGGCAGGAAACCATCTCGCGATCCCAATCCCAACCTGCGCCCATCAAACGCAATTGTCTGCGCATCGTCTCGATGTTTGCCAGCGTCCATGTGCGTGCTTGTATCCCACGCTTGATAGCGGCATTCTCAGCATTCAGTCCAAAGGCATCGAAACCAATGGGCTGCATCACGTTGTACCCATTCATGCGCATGTAGCGGCCAAAGGCATCAGCGCCCGAATAGTTATACCAGTGACCAATATGCAGGTCACCCGAGGGATAAGGTAACATAGCCAGGTTATAAAATTTTGGTTTAGGTGAATCGTCGGGGGCATGATACAGTTGATCAGCCTCCCATTGTGTCTGCCATTTTGCTTCAATTTCTTTAGGATTGAACTTAGTACGCGTAATCATAAAATGCTTCTCCCTAATAAAAAACCTCTCATCCTCGCGGGACGAAAGGCTTTTTCGTGGTACCACCCTGTTTTATCAAACTCAGACGAAATGGTGGACCTGAGGGGGCTCGAACCCCTGACCTCATCCATGCCATGGATGCGCTCTTCCAACTGCGCTACAGGCCCAAAACGATTAGTTCATAATCAAAGTCTGTGATTGAAACTCATTATATGCGATAACGGGCACTCCGGCAAGCGCTAGGACTTTTGATTGCTTTCACACTTGCTGCTCACAGGCGAGTTCGGCCTAACGGTTTATAGCCTCGCACCTTCCGGCTACTCTCTGAACTGAAACGACCTACTACTCCTGCTCACGGCTGGTAATCTACCAATGATTGTAAAGTATACTATACCATCAACATTTGCGATTTGCAAGGCATTTCCACCGACATCCACTTATAATACAGGAGTGCAGAGGGCGTAGCCCTTTGCCGGGGTCTGGGGTGTACCCAGAACTTCCCTTTTTCTCTCAGCCGCCTCCTTGCGTCTTGACTGAGCGTGAGCTAGCTGCGCAGCAGCGTTGTCAGGACGCATTTCAAGTCCCGCAGGCGGCACGTCTCCAAGGTATAGTACATGGTGGAGATGAGGGGGCTCGAACCCCTGACCTCGACAGTGCGATTGTCGCGCTCTCCCAACTGAGCTACATCCCCAGGCAAGCTAGATCATAACA
>WNFC01005539.1_pt1 | contig 13852 bp, 14 predicted proteins | sample 5400541 | NCBI WGS metagenome assembly WNFC01 (sample SAMN13153342, study PRJNA577476) | soil metagenome | isolation source: 120 cm saprolite under Douglas fir tree site 2 hole 2 replicate 1 | place: USA:California | collected 2015-04-18
CGTCGATCTTCAGGTCGCCATCAACCGATACGTCGCCGAAACCAACGACAATCCAACGCCCTTTACCTGGACCGCCGATCCCGATGCCATCATCGAAAAGGTCCGACGCGGGAAACGGGTGTTAGAGTCGATCCACTAGTGCGCAGCAACCAAGAGATCGACGAATTCCTGTCAAGTTTGCTGGACAGCCGGTTATCCGACATCGTGCCCGCCGCCACGGGTAGTCCCTGGATTAAGCAAGACCTTGCACAAAGCCTGGGCGATTGAAATCCATGCCGCATGGCGCCTCGCCTACACCTTCGCCAGCACGCGCGCGCGGAAAGCGCGCATCTCGGCAATGACCGCATCGGCCGCGGGCCGCTCGAAATCGAAATCGATTGCGCCGACGCCGAGGTCGCGCAACGCGCGGATGTCGTCGATGATCGCGGCGTCGCTGCCGGAAAAGAGCCGGCGCTCGCCATCCGAGGCGCGCGGCGGCAGCGCATCGCCGGTGCGCTTGACCCGGTAGGTCAGCGCCACCGCATCGCGCGGCCGGCCGGCCGCTTCGGTCAGGTGGCGCAGCCGCTCGATCCCGGCCCGGTAGCGCGGCAGGCTGTCGAGCAGATGGGCGTTGTTGCTGCCAATCGGATACCAGGCGTCGCCGAGGCGGGCTGCGCGGCGCAGGGACGGGCCGCTCTCGCCGCCGACCCAGATCGGCGGATGCGGCTGCTGCACCGGTTTCGGCTCCAGGAGGAGCCTGTCGTACTGGACATATTTTCCGGCGATCTGCGGCTTCTTTTCGGTCCACAGCATACGGAAGGCGGCGACATATTCGTCGGTGACCGCGCCGCGCTCGGCGAAGGGGGTCGTCACTACCGCGTCGAATTCGGCCTTGAGCCACCCAGCGCCGATCCCGACCGTCAGGCGTCCGCCGGATAGTACGTCGATCGTCGCCAGCATCTTGGCGGCGAGCACGGCCGGCCGGTGCGGCACGACCAACACCGCGAGCACGAGGCGCACCTTTGTGGTGACCGAAGCGAGCCAGGCGGCGAGGGTCAACATCTCGTGGCGGTGCGCGCTGTCGGTCGAATAGAACGCGCCGCTTTCCGAATAGGGATAGCCGGGCTCGGCCATGTCGGGCAGCGCGACATGATCGGTCACGGTCAGATAGTCATAGCCGAGCGCTTCGCCCTCACGGGCGATCCGGCTCATGATTTCGGGCGTGGCGAGCGCCCCGCTGTTCGGCAGGTTGAAACCGAACTGCATGTCACCTCCGGTTTGCGAACGCGGCCATGCGCGGCCGCGCGCCCACTGTGCCGCGCATGTCGCCGGGGCGCGAGCCTAAATTCTGGTTCGATCGACAGGCGGCGGACCGATGCGCCCAGCCTTGCATTCGCGGCTGTTCCCGGCGAAATTCGCGGCGATGGGGAAATCGAGGGTAAAAAATCAAACTATCGGCGTGGTGTCGCAGAAGGGCGGCGTGGGGAAGTCGACACTCTGCCATCTGATCGCACGCGAGGCGGCCGCTTCCGGCAAACAGGTTAAAATCCTCGATTTCGACACGAAGCAACTGACGTCGACCGACTGGGTGCGCGCGCGGCTCGAACGCGCTCTCGAACCGGCGATCGAGACCGAGCCGGTCAGGAACATCGACAGCGCGCTCAAGCACAATCGCGGCTACGACATCATCGTTCTCGACGGCGCGGCCGGCACGCCGAAGCGCACTGCGCAGCTGGTGGGCGCCTGTGACTTGATCATTTTGCCGACCGGCGCGTCGCGCGCCGATCTGGTGCCGACCCTGGCGCTTGCCCGCCGCATCGCCGAGCTGAAACTTGCCACCGGCGACCTGGTTTTCGCATTGTGCCGGATATCGACGGAGAGCGAGGCGACGGAGGCGCGGGCGACGATCGGCAGGGCCGGCTTCGAGACGTTGGAGGGAGAACTAGCCGAACGCCCGGGCTATCGGCAGGCGCAAAATGTCGGTCGGAGCGCGACGGAAACCGGCTTTCCTTCGCTCAACGACAAAGCGCGCCGGCTCGCTCGCGCCATTCTCGACCGCCTCGCCTGGGACCGCATCCCGCTGCGGTAGCGGGCGGCTTGGCACGCAGGGCCGCGCCGCTTCGCCGCGCCGGTCCCCCTTGCCGGGGAAGCTGAAGCAGCGCATTTTAACGCACGTTAAAGCCTTCATTCCCCCGGAGGCCTGAATCCCGACCGAGCTCGAATTAAAGCTGGCGACACGGGACACCGATCTGCCGGCTTTGCGGCGTGTGCTGAAGGATTTGGCGGCGGGCGCGAGCGCCGGGCGCTCGACGCTCGTCAGCACCTATTACGATACCGCGGACCGCGCGCTGGCGCGGCAGGGATCGGTGCTGCGGGTGCGCCGGCATAACGGGCATTACATCCAGACGGTTAAATCGGCGGGGCCGCAAGGCGGCACGTCCCTCGCCCGCGGCGAGTGGGAAGACCCGATCGCCGGCGAGCGCCCCGACCCGCTTGCTGGCGAGAGCGGGCGCTTTTTGACCTCCGATCTCGCCGACCGGATCGCCCCGGTCTTCCGTACCGAGGTCACCCGGCTCGTCACCGACCTCTCTCCGGCTCCGGGCACGCACATCGAGGCCGCGATCGACCGCGGCACGATCCGCGCCCCCGGCAAGGGACCGGGCGAACGGATCAACGAGATCGAGCTCGAGCTGAAAAGCGGCCCCGTCACCGCGCTTTACGATGTCGCGCTGCGCTTGCTGGCGGAGGCGCCGGTGCGTCTCGAATGGCGCAGCAAGGCCGAGCGCGGCTATCGGCTCGCCGCCGGACACAAGGTAGCGCAGGCCGCGCGCGCCGATCCGTTCGCGCTCGATGCAACCCTCAGCGCCGAGGAGGCGCTCCAGCGGATCGGCCGTGCCTGCCTCGACCAGATATTGCGCAACGAGGCTGCCATTTTTGCCGGCCGAACCGACGGCGTCCACCAGATGCGCGTCGCGGTTCGCCGCCTGCGCGCCGTCTTGTCCGCGTTCAAGACGACGCTGCCGGCGGAGCAACGGCGCTGGGCCGGCGCCGAATTGCGCTGGCTTGCCGGCGCGCTCGACGAGGCGCGCAATCTCGATGTCTTCGAGGGTGCCGTGATCCGTCCGACGCGCGAAGCGCTGCCCGATGTCGCGGCGCTGCGCGCGCTGACCGCCGCCGCGCGACGGCGGCGCCAAGCCGCCTATGCCGCCGCGCGCGAGGCGATCCGTTCGCCGCGCTATACGGCGCTGCTGCTGGGGCTGATGCGGTGGTTCGATGGTCGCGGCTGGCGCGACGGCGAGGCCCCCCACGCGCTGGAGCAGCCGATCGGCGAAATCGCCCCGCCGCTCCTCGACAAATTGCGCCGGGTGGCGAAACGGCGCGCCAAAGGCTTCGCCGGCCAATCCGCCGGGAAACGGCACAAATTGCGGATCGCGCTCAAAAAGCTGCGCTATACCAGCGAGCTGCTGAGCGGGCTCTATGGTGCGCCGGCGATCGAAAAGTTTACCGCAAGGCTGAAGCGTCTGCAGGATGATCTGGGCGATGCCAATGATGTTCGCGCCGCGCGGGACATCGTCGCCGAGCTGGCGCACGGCAGAGACGGTGCCACCATCGCCCACGCCGGCAAGATCGTGTTGGCGTGGCACCGCCGCCGGCTCGTCGGGCACCAGCCAAAAACCCGCAAGCATCTGCGCAAATTGCTCGCGGCCGAGCCGTTCTGGCGCGGCTGACCGCCAAGCGACTGTTACGCCGCGCTCACCTCGGAGCGAAGCACGATCGCCGCCGATACGGCCATCGACATGTCCGGTGTTGTTCCGCTCACCGGTAGCGTCAGAGTCGCTGTCGTGCCCTGCCCTTTGTGGCTGTCGATGTGGAATGAACCGCCGTGCAGCTCGGCCAATCGGCTCGCTAGTGGGAGCCCGAGGCCGGTACCCTGGTGACGGCGGCTGAACCCGGCATCGACCTGACCGAACGGCTCCAACGCGATCTTGATCTCATCTTCGCTCATGCCGACACCGGTGTCGCGCACTTCAAAGGCGATGGTGTCGGATCCGATCTGGCGCACGGTGATGACGACCGATCCGCCGGGATCGGTAAACTTGACGGCATTCGACAGCAGATTGAGCAGGATCTGCTTCAGCCGCATCGGATCGGCGACGAGAGCCGGCAGGGTGGGTTCGACGTCGACCGAAAGCCGCAACCCGCCTGCGTTCGCCCGTTCCTGCATCAGTGCGACGCAAGCCTTCAGGATAGCGCACGAATCGACGCCATCCTCGAGGTTGAGATCGAGCTTGCCGGCGTCTACCTTGGCGAGATCAAGAATATCGTTGATAATATCGTGCAGGTGACTCCCGCTTCGGTAAATGATGTCGACATATTCTACCTGCTTCTCCCCCAGTGGTCCGACAAGACGCTGGGCAAGCATTTCAGAAAAGCCGAGCACCGCATTGAGCGGCGTGCGCAATTCATGGCTCATGTTGGCGAGGAATTGAGATTTCGCCCGATTGGCTGCCTCTGCCGCGGTTTTGGCTTCGCGCAAGCCGCGTTCGGCGAGGATTTCCTCGGTGACGTCGCGTGTCGTCCCGCGATAGCCGAGAAAACGCCCTGACGCATCGAAGATCGGGTTGCCGCTGATCGAGACCATGCGTTCGGGGCCTCCTCCGACATTCCTCGCGTAGATAAAGTTGCGGAACGGCTCATGCCGGTCCAGCGCGGCGTAATGCTCCTCCCACCGCCGCATGTCTTCCGGGAGATCGGGGGCCAGTTCCCGGCGCTTCCGGCCGATACGGTCGCTTGGGTCCTGACCGAACAAGCGGATCTCATCGGACACGAAGGTAAAGCGATGCTGCTCGTCGGTCTCCCAAAACCAGTCCGAGCTCGTGCGTGCAAAATCCCGAAACCGCGCTTCGCTATCCCGCAGCGCATCGGCCGTCGTGGCCAGTTCCGCGGTCTGCTGCTCGAGCCTTCGCGACCGCGCGGCAAGCGCCCGGAATAGGATGGCAAACCCGATCGCCGCGCCCAGGGCGGCGATGGCGATCAGGATCGATTGCCGCCACCAATCGGCGAGCGCGGCGTCTTCCGAGATCGTCACGGTCACCACGAGCGGATAATCGTGCACCGGATGCACCGAGGTGACGCGCGCCACGCCATCCACATAGCCCGGCGTCCGATAACTGCCGCCGCCCTTCGCGACCATTTCATACCAGGGCGATTCGGATGCCAGTTTCTCACCCATCTTGTCCTCGGCACGGGGGTATCGGGCGACCAGCGTGCCGTCGTCGCGGAAGATGGCTACCGACCCGCCTCGCAGGTTGATCGCCTGGTAAAACTCCTCGAAGTATCGGATTTCGATCAGCGCGAGCAGGACCCCGAGGAACTCGCCATGCGGCCCGCTTGCACGGCGCCCCAGGAAAAAGGTCCGCGCACCGGTGGTCTGATCCGGACGCGGCGCTCCGATGAAGATGCCGGCATCTTCATGATCACGAAAATGCGTGAAGTAGTCTCGATCGGACAGGTCGATGACAGGGGTGGGCCATTGTCGCGAGCCATTGATCAGGGTTCCGTTGGCGCCAACCAATCCAACGGCGTCGGCCAGCGGGAGGGTCTCCCGTCGGCTGACCAGATAGCGGTGGACCTGCTCGGTCCCCATGACGCGCCGCAGCTGTTCCGGATTGCGAATACCTCGGACCACGACCTCGGCCTGGACCTCCTTCAGAACAAGGTCGACCGTCTGCATCGAGCGCGCGGTCTGCTCGGCCAGGGCGGTACCAAGGTTGGTAATCTCGCGCCGATAGCTTGCGATGGCTTCTTCGCGGCGGTCCCAAATCGTGAGGCCGGCGGCAATTAGCGTAATGCCCACCAGGAGGACCCCGGCAAGGGAAAGGCGGCGGCTCGGAACGGACCGGCGCTTGGGCCCGGCGACATCATGCATTATCGGTACTTCCAGTGCGCGGGTCTCGATCCAACAACCACCAGCCGCGCCGCGGGCTTAAGCGCCTTTATATAAACCAAAATTGGTAAAGAAATCATCACCCGGGCCATGGTTCCGGGACAATCCGCCGCTCCCATCGGTCGCAACTCCGCTATAGTCGGGTCGGAGATTGCTGCGTGACAAAGGGAGAAAATCGATGAGCGTTACGTTGGAAGAAGCCAATCGCATCCTGGCTGGCGCGTTGGCAAAGGCGCGAGAGCTCAACATCAAGGTCAGCGCCGCGGTGTGCGACAGCGGCGGGAGGCTGATTGCGTTGCAGCGCATGGACAACGCGATCTGGGCGAGCGCCTATGGCTGCCAGGGCAAGGCCGTCGCCTCGGCGGCGTTTGGCCGTACCAGCGGCGAGATGGCGGCGCGCGCCGACCAGCCGACCCCGCGCGGCATCGCCGCCGCCTCGGGTGGCGAGATGATCATGGGCCAGGGCGCGGTGCCGATCATCCGCAACGGCATCGTCGAAGGCGCCTGCGGGGTCGGTGGCGGCACCTCGCAGGAGGATGAAGACTGCGCCCGCGCCGGGGTCACGCAGTTGTAAATCGCGTACGACGCCCCCTCTCCGCCGTCGGGGGAGAGGGTTGGGGCGAGGCGAGTTATCGGGAGGGGCGGATGTCCTCGACCGCAGCGACGGGAGCGCGTTCGGGTAAGGGCGCGCTCTCGCGGGCGGCTCTGACTCGAACTCTCGCGACCATCCAGGACTCGGCGGGAGCGACTGCGGGCCATAACGGCGGAGCGCTGGCGCGCTCGGTCGCGGGCGCGCGCAATCGATCGAGACTCCATGAGCCAGCGCCGGCCAGCCAAAAATAGAGAAAAACAAAGCAGTAGACGATCGCCAACTCGCCGCCGTTGAGCAGCGGAAAGAAGCTCTTGGGCGCGTGCGCCATGAAATATGCAACCGCCATATCACCGGCAAGAATGAACGCGACAGGACGGGTGAATAACCCAAGCAGCAGCAAGAAGCCGCCCACCAATTCAATCAAGCCTTGCGCGCCCGGATTAAGACCGTGCAGCACAAACGGCACATGGTTCGGCTGATGCGGGAAATCGAACACCTTTGCCAGACCGTGCTCCATAAAGAGCAATCCGATCATCATCCGCATCACGCTCAGCATGGACGATTGCCATGCAATCCGGAACCTCATGAAATCTGGCAATTCCATGCTCCATCGCCGGTCCTTTTACAGGCGACATGGGTCTGAGCCCGTGGTCCTGCGCAGCGGTGAATCAGCCGTGCCGCACTGGCGTTCCACAAAACGCGCATTGGTTTTATTTATTGGAAGCAACCGGTTCATTCGGTTGGGTACTTGCCGCCAGTTCGTCGAGACGTTGTGCCAGGCGGCTCAAGTCCCAGTCCCGCGCCAGGGCGGCGGCCGTGTCCCAGCTGGGCGCGAATTCGTCGAGGGAGGGCAGCGGGGCGGTCGGATCCATCGTCGCGATCCGGCGGTAGACCCGCAACTGCTCGGCCTGCGATGCGAGATGGCCGTCGGCGAATGCCTCCTCCAGCGTGGGGTATTTGTGCAGCAACGCGGCGGCGCCCTTGGGGCCGATGCCGCGGGCGCCGGGAAGCCCGTCCGACGGGTCGCCGCGCAGCGCGATGAAATCGGGCACCTGCCGCGGCTCGACCCCGTAGCGCACGCGCACCTCCGCCGGGCCGATGCGCGCCATTTCGCCGGCCTTGACCGGGTAAAGGATCGTCGTCGCTTCCGAGGCGAGCTGAAACGAGTCGCGATCGCCACTGGCGACCAGCGCGCAGCCGCCGCGCCGCTCCTCGGCGGCGACTGCGGATGCCAGGAAATCGTCAGCCTCATAGCCCGCCGCCTTGGCGTAGGCAAAGCCGCATGCCGCGACGAATTGCGGCAGTATCTCAAGCTGCTCGACCAGCTCGTCATCGAAATGCCGCCCGGCCTGATAGGCGGGAAACAGCTTTTGCCGATAGGTCGGCGCGCCGAGCGTGTCCCAGCCGACGATGACGCCGCGCGGCCGCTCGGTTTCGTATAGCCGGAGCAGAAAATTCGCGAAGCCGACGATCGCCCCGGCCCCTCGGTTGCCCTCGCGGCGGATCGATTTCGGTACGGCGTGGTAGGCGCGATGCGCAAACGAGTCGCCATCGACGACTAGCAGCGGCCGGTTCACGATACCCTCGCGCATGACAACGCTTTCTGCATTTTCGCTCGCCCTCTCGGGTATTATGACCTCTGTCGTCCGCATTTGGGACAGGAGCGCGCAATGAACGACGGATCTTTGGGGCCGGGTGGCCTCGAACGGCCTGTGCTGGCCAACGAGCCGGGAGATTACTGGGGCAGTGATGTGGTCGCGCTGATGCTGCGCGAGCTGGACCTGCCCTATGTCGCGCTCAACCCGGGCGCCTCCTATCGCGGCCTGCATGACAGCCTGGTCAATCTGCTCGGCAACCGCGACCCGCAGATGCTTCTGTGCCTGCATGAGGAGCATGCGGTCGCGATGGCGCACGGCTACGCCAAGGTGACCGGCCGCCCGATGGGGGCGATCGTCCACAGCAATGTCGGGCTGATGCACGCGACGATGGCGATCTTCAACGCGTGGTGCGACCGCGTGCCGGTCTTTGTGCTCGGCGCCACCGGCCCGGTCGACGCGGCCAAGCGGCGGCCGTGGATCGACTGGATCCACACCGCCCAGGACCAGGGCGCGCTGGTCCGCAATTTCACCAAATGGGACGATCAGCCGGCCTCGGTCGCAGCGGCGGCCGAGTCGCTGCTGCGCGCCCACCGCATGGCGACGACGCCGCCCTGCGGTCCGGTCTATATCTGCCTCGACGCCGCGTTGCAGGAGAGCCGGATCGGGGCCCTGCCGCCATTGCCGAGCGCGGCGCGCTTCCGCCCGCCGCGTGCTGCCGCGCCCGACCCGGCGGCCGCCGCGGAAGCCGCGGCGCTCCTCAATGCCGCCGAGCGGCCGCTGATCCTCGTCGGACGCGTCGGGCGCGGCGAAGCGGAGTGGCAGCGCCGGGTCAGGCTCGCCGAGGCGCTCGGCGCGATCGTCCTGACCGACGCCAAAACCGGCGCGGGATTTCCTTCGACGCATCCGCTGCACGGCCCGCCGGCGGGCAATAACCCAAGCGCCGATGCCGCCGCGCTCATTCGCAAGGCCGACGTGGTGCTGAGCCTCGATTGGGTCGATCTGGCCGGCGCCTTGAAGGCGGGTTGGGGCGAGGAGCCGGCCGGCAACAAAATCATCCTCGCCTCGCTCGATCACCTCGTTCACAACGGCTGGAGCATGGATTACCAGGCCCTGCCGCCGACCGACCTGCACCTCGCGGTCGAGCCCGATGTCGCCGTCGCGGCGCTGCTGCCGCTGCTGAAGCCGCGGCAACCCGCCTGGCCCGACCGCCCGGCCGCGACGCCGCGCCAGGCCGTGCCAATCTCGGGCGACGTGATCCCGCCCCTGATGCTCGCAGCGGCGCTGCGCGAGGCGGTCGGGACGCGCCCGACCTGCCTCATTCGCGGCCCGCTCGCCTGGGCCGGCAACACCTGGGATGTTGCCCATCCGCTCGACGCGCTCGGCGGCGATGGCGGCGGCGGGATCGGCGGCGGCCCGGGCATGGCGGTCGGCGCCGCACTGGCCTTGCGCGGCAGCGGCAGGCTGCCGGTCGCGGTGCTCGGCGACGGCGACTTCCTGATGGGCGTGACCGCGCTGTGGACCGCGGTGCATTACCGCATCCCGCTCCTGGTCGTCGTCTCCAACAACAACTCGTTCTTCAACGACGAGCTGCATCAGGACCGCATGGCCCGCCAGCGCGGCCGGCCGGTCGCCAATCGCTGGATCGGCCAGCGCATCGCCGACCCCGAGCCCGATCTCGGCATGCTGGCGCGCGCCCAGGGCGGCGAAGGGTTCGGCCCGATCCGCCGGCCGGACGAGCTGCCGCGCGCCTTGCGCGCCGCGATCGACTGCGTCACGGGAGGCGGCGTGGCGGTCGTCGATGTCCGGGTCGAACCGGGCTATGCGCCGGTCGACAGTGCGGCGATCGCGCGCGGCGCCACGGAATGATGCTTAACCGCCCAAAGCACAGATTGGGAAAGGCCGCGCTCAACGTATAATCGAACATTGTTTCTCTACCCCAGCGGAGGCGTTCATGCGCACAACGGTCATCGCAGTGGTTGCGGTATGCGGTCTGATGGCGCTCCCCGCGTCGGTGCGGGCAGCGCCGGCTGCGCCGCATGACATCGCCGGCGCCGCGTCGGCGATCTCGCTGGTGCGCGACGGCTGTGGTGCCGGCTGGCATCGGCAGGGCTGGCGCGATCGCTGGGGCAATTGGCACAGCCGATGCGTGCCCAACCGCTGGTAATTCCGGCGCGCTCCAGCCGCCGAGCGCGCGACGCCAACACGGTGCGAGTGCCGCGCGGCACCGATCTCGTCGAATGGTATTTCGAGCAGGGTTGGACCGACGGGCTGCCGGTCGTGCCGCCGACGCCGGAAGCGGTCGATGCGGCCGTCGCGGCACTCGGCGGCGACCCCGATTTCGTCGAGTGTCGGGTGCCGCCGCGCCATGGCAGCCTGACGCGCGAGGTGCTCGCGATCAACCTGGTGATGGCCGGCTGCAAATCGGAATACGCGCCGATCGTGCGCGCCGCGCTCTTGGCGCTGGCCGCGCCCGCCTTCAACCTCAACGGGGTTCAGGCGACGACGCATATGGCGGCGCCGCTGCTCGTGGTGAACGGGCCGAGGGCGCGCGAGGTCGGCATGAATGGCGGCGCCAACGCCTTCGGCTCGGGCAACCGCGCCAATGCCACGATCGGGCGCGCGATCCGCCTCGTGCTGCTCAATGTCGGCGGTGCATGGCCCGGCGATCTCGACAAATCGACGTTGGGGCACCCCGGCAAATACAGCTATGCCGTCGCCGAGAACGAGGCCGAGAGCCCGTGGGCGCCCTATCATGTCGAAAAGGGCTTTGCTCCCGAGGATTCCACCGTCTTCGTCATCGCTGCCGAGCCGCCGCACAGCGTCACCAACCATGTCGCCGACGATCCCGAAGGAATCCTCGACAGCATCGCCTCGGCGATGAGCACGATCGCCCACAACAACGCGGTCTCTTCCGGCCATTGCGCCGTCGTGATCGGCCCGGAGCATGCCCGCACCATCGCCGGCAAGGGCTGGACCCGGCATGACGTGAAAAGCTATCTGCACATGAACGCCTTCAATTTGTTTCGCGAGCTGGCGTTCGATCACCGCTATGGCCGGATCTACAACCGCAATCTGCCGCGCTGGTACCGGCGGGAGCCCGATTCGCGCATCCCTATCGTGCCGAGCCCCGACCACATCCACCTGTTCGTGATCGGCGGCGCGGCCGGGCGGTTTTCCGCCTTCATCCCGGGCTGGGGGCACATGTCCTCGCCGGTATTGCGCAGCATCGAGGACGGCGCGAATGCCGCGCCGGTCTGCGTCGACGGGACCTGCTATTTGTGATCCTCGTCATTGCGAGGAGCACAGCGACGAAGCAATCTCGACGATTTGAGGATTCTTGGCACGAGATTGCTTCGCTCCGCTCGCAATGACACCTGGTTGTGGAGGTTATTGGATGAAGGACACCCAAAATCTCACGGTCTTCGATCCGCGAGGTCGCGTCGAAACCCACCGGCTTGCGCCGGCGCCGCGGGTCTCGGGGCTCGACGGGCTGCGGCTGGGGATTCTCGACAACACCAAATGGAACGCCAATCGCCTGTTGCGCAAAACCGCGACGCGGCTCGGCGAAGGATTTGGCTTTGCGGCGATCAACTACTACAAGAAGGAAAGCTTCGCGAAAGCCGCCGACCCTGCCCTGATCGCCGCTATCGCCGCCGACAACGACATCGTCCTGACGGCGATCGGCGATTGAGGGTCGTGCACATCGTGCTGTACGCATGATGGCATTGCACTCGAAGCGCTGGGGCGGCCGACCGCAATCATCGTGACGCGCGAATTCCTGCACGAAGCCGAGGTCCAGCGCGCGGCGCTCGGCATGCCGGACCTCAGCCCGGTCGTCATCGATCACCCGCTCAGCACGATCTCGGATGCCGAAATCGACGCCCGTGCGGCGCAAGCGGCAGAGCAATGCATCGCAATCTGGCGTGGATGACGCGCCGGTGTTATAGCGAACATCAAGCTTTGACATAGTCGGAGTCGCGATGAGCACCAATGTGCATCTGACGCCCGAATTGGAGCGTTTCGCCCGCGAGTGCGTGGCCGAGGGGCGCTACAACAATGTCAGCGAGGTCGTGCGATCGGCGCTGCGGCTGCTGCAGGATTGGGAGCAGCAGCGCGAGCAGTTCACCGCCATGCTGGATGAGGCCGTAGCGGAGGCCGATCGGGAAGGGACTTTCACGGTGGAGGAGGTGCTTGCGGAAGTAGATCGGATCATCGGCACCGACGAAGAGTGACCACCGCGGTCATTGCTCCGCGCGCCCGGCGTGATCTGGTGGCTGCGGCGCGTTGGATCCGCAAGGACAATCGTCTAGCAGCGCTAGCGTTACGCGAAGCCGTAGCCAGGGCGGCCGAGCGTATCGGTACATATCCTCGGATCGGGGTGGTGCGCCCGGATTTGACCAGCGGACCGTATCGGTTCGTCATCTTGACGGGGTTTCCCTATTTGATCGTCTATGCTGAAAACCACGACCCGCCGCTGATTGTCCGCATCCTTCACGGCGCGCGGGATTTATCCCGGCTCCTACGGGACCTGCCGTCGGAATGACCACGGAATTCGACCGGCGCACGCACCGCTTTCCCGAAAGCCGGTATTTCGAGGACCTCGCGGTCGGCGAACGCTTCTACATCCCGAGCCGGACCGTCACCGAGGCCAATTTCGCCGCGTTCCAGACGGTTTCGGCCGACAACCACCCGATCCATTACGATGTCGAATATTGCCGCGAGCGCGGTCATCCCGGCCCGTTGGCGCACGGCTTTCAGGTGCTGTGCTTTACCGCCGCCGGCGCCGGCACCTTCGCCCATGTCATCGGCGACTCGCTGATCGCCTTCATCGAGCAATCCTCCAAATTCCTGAAGCCGGTCTATCCCGGCGACACGCTCTACCCGAGCCTAAACGTCGCCGCCCTGACGGCGCAGCGCACAACCGGGGTCGTGACGATCGCGGTCACCGTCCACAACCAAAAGAACGAGCTCGTGCTGACCGGCGAGCAAAAATATTTGCTGCGCAAGCGCAACCCGAAATGACGGCTGCTGCCTGACCAAGTCGTCGGAAGCCTTAAGCCGTGGCGTTCAGTAGCGCGCGGAACCGGATGACGGTTTCGGGCAGCCGGGTGTACACATAATCCGCGAGTTCTTCGTTATAGGTGTGCACAGTATAATTACGCAGCACCGTCAGATCAATCCAAAAGGGATCGCCATCAATCACTCCGTTTCTGAATGCTGCGCGAAAGCATGTACGCGGTGAAGTGCAGGATAAATTATGTTCTTCTTCAAGATAAGCCTTAAGGAACTTCCAGCAGAGCTCGAACGAGATTTCAAACCGCTGAATCGTGGAATCCCGCACAATGGGGTCTTTTGGCAGGGCAAGCGCTTCTTCGAGTCGGGTCGTCGCTCTCTCGAAATCGCTGCGTAGCGAATCCGATTTGGTCATAACGGAATTCGCTTGCGCGCAACCTGCCGGAATTTTTCCGGGAGCCGTTTGAAATCGACGACGTCGATGCTGTAGAGCGTCGGCGCCTCTTCGATCTCTTCGTGGATCGCGGCGAGCGCCTCTCGCGGCACTAGGGCCGGGCCCTCGATACCGATATCAATATCGGAGCGGTCGTGCGCCGTCCCCGTTGCGCGCGAGCCGAAGAGAAACACCCGATAGGCAGGGTCGGACAGATGCCGGCGCACCACGGAGGCGGCGAACTTGGCGGCTTCGGTAGGGTCTACGATCGCTTTCATCGGCGATATCTT
>WNFC01005541.1_pt2 | contig 13852 bp, 10 predicted proteins | sample 5400541 | NCBI WGS metagenome assembly WNFC01 (sample SAMN13153342, study PRJNA577476) | soil metagenome | isolation source: 120 cm saprolite under Douglas fir tree site 2 hole 2 replicate 1 | place: USA:California | collected 2015-04-18
GATGGCTTCCGGTTGAGGCGTATTCGCGGGAAGCGGCTGGTCCTCGATCATGATCCGCAGGCTTTTCGTGGCGTGCGCGCGCCCGCAATGCTTCTCGATCAGGTGTGCCGCAAGATGAACGACGCTGGTCCCGCCGGCGCACGTCAGCCTGTCCCGGTCCACGATGAACATTCGATTGCTGACCAGTCGCAGCGCGGGAAACTCCCGGATGAAATCCTCCCGGTGAAACCAGCTGACGCACGCCACATGGCCGTCGAGGAGGCCGGCCCGTGCGAGGACGAACGATCCCGTGCATAGTCCGATCAGCTTCACTCCCGCCCGTGCCGCCGATCGGAGGAATGCATAAATTTCCCCGGGGACCTTCTGGCCGCCATGCAGCAGCCCGCCGACGACGGCGATGTAATCGAAACGCTCCGGAGCCTCCATCTCGTGCGCAGGCACCAGCAGCGCGCCACAGCTCGATTCGATCCCGGCGCCCGGGGTACCGAGGATCGCCCATTCGCATTCGATCGGTCGGCTGAGGTCACCCTCATCCGCGCCCAATCGCAGCGCATCGATGAAGCCGGCGAATGCCGTCAACGTGAACCGAGGCGTCAGCACGAAGCCGACACGCAACCTCGGCGCGGGCCTGCCGCCGGCGTTCGATTGAGACGTGGTGGGTCGTGCAGTGGCCATTTCGTGCAGGCTGGAATGGAGATACCCGACGTATACGTTACACATTCTGTCGCAAATGGGAAAGTCTCGCTGCACGCCGACGCATAGCATTCAAGCCTCGGCACCGCTCGACGTGATCGCATGTCGACGCTGCCCGGCAACGCAAAAGGACGCGGAAATCCATCATCGACATGACGCGCTATTCGATCTTCAGCTTGCTGCGCAATGCCGTCACCTACCACGAGAACTGGCAATCGGCGTGGCGCAGCCCCGAGCCGAAGCGCGAATACGACGTGGTCATCATCGGCGGCGGCGGCCACGGGCTAGCAACCGCGTATTACTTGGCAAAGGAACATGGCATCACCAATGTCGCCGTCCTTGAAAAAGGGTGGATCGGTGGTGGCAACACGGGGCGTAACACGACGATCGTCCGCTCGAACTACCTCTGGGACGAAGCAACGCATCTCTACGAAAAATCGATGAAGCTATGGGAAGGACTGTCCCAGGACCTGAATTTCAACGTGATGTTCAGCCAACGCGGCGTGCTGAATCTGGGACACTCGCTGCAGGACACGCGCGACATTCGGCGACGCGTGAATGCCAATCGCTTGAACGGCGTGGACGGCGAGATGCTCGACGCTGCGCAGGTGAAGGCGATGGTACCGATCATCAACACATCGCCCGGCGCGCGCTATCCGATCCTCGGCGCCTCGCTACAGCGGCGCGCGGGAACGGCCCGGCACGACGCCGTCGCCTGGGGCTACGCCCGCGCCGCCGATACGCGAGGCGTCGACATCATCCAGCAATGTGAAGTCACCGGCATTCGCCGCGACGGCGGGCGGGTGGTCGGTGTGGATACGAGCCGCGGATTCATCAATGCCAAGAAAATCGGTGTCGTTGTCGCCGGTCATGCCAGTGTGCTTGCGGCCATGGCAGACCTGCGACTGCCCATCGAAAGTCATCCGTTGCAGGCGCTGGTCTCCGAACCGATCAAGCCGATCCTCGACACGGTCGTTATGTCGAACGCCGTTCACGGCTACGTCAGCCAGTCCGACAGGGGGGACCTGGTGATCGGCGCGGGCATCGATGCCTACACGGGTTACGGGCAACGCGGCAGCTTTTCCATCATCGAAAGCACGCTTGCCGCCATCGTCGAGCTGTTTCCGATCTTCAGCCGCGTCCGCATGAATCGCCAGTGGGGCGGCATCGTCGACGTGTGTCCGGATGCCTGCCCCATCATCGGGCTTACGCCGGTCAAGGGCCTCTACTTCAACTGTGGCTGGGGAACGGGGGGATTCAAGGCCACGCCGGGTTCGGGGTGGGTGTTCGCCCATACGATCGCGCAGGATCGGCCGCACGATTTGAACGCGGCATTCTCCCTCGACCGCTTCTTCACCGGGCACCTGATCGACGAGCACGGTGCGGCGGCCGTTGCGCATTGAAGGGAGAGGAGCGTCACCGATGTTGATCATCCCGTGTCCGTGGTGCGGCCCGCGCGAGCAGACGGAATTCTCCTACGGCGGCGAGGCGCACATCGCGCGGCCCGTCGACACCGACGCACTCAGCGACGAAAAATGGGGCGATTACCTCTTCATGCGAAAAAACCCGCGCGGCCGGCATCTCGAGCAATGGGTGCACACCTACGGCTGCCGGCGGTGGTTCAACGTCGCACGCGATACCGTCACCTACCGGATCACGGCGGTCTACAAGGTTGGCGAATCTCCACCCGGGGGAGGCGCGTGAGTCAGTTGCAGCGATTGCCCGCCGGCGGCCGCATCGATCGCCGTACGCCGTTGCAATTCACGTTCAACGGCAAGCGTTACGAGGGCCACGCCGGCGACACCCTGGCCTCGGCGTTGCTCGCGAACGGCGTCGCGCTGATCGCGCGTAGCTGGAAGTATCACCGTCCGCGCGGCATCGTCGGGAGCGGCGTCGAGGAACCCAACGCGATCGTGCAACTGGAAACTGGCGCGCGGACGGTCCCCAACGCGCGGGCGACTGAAGTAGCGTTGTACGACGGTCTGGTCGCCAGCAGCGTGAACGCCTGGCCGAGCGTCGACTTCGACATCATGGCGGTGTCCGGACTCTTCGCGCGTGTCATGCCAGCTGGGTTCTACTACAAGACGTTCATGTGGCCGAAGCGCTTCTGGATGAAATACGAGCACTTCATCCGCAAAGCATCCGGCCTGGGCATCGCGCCCGACGAGCCGGATCCCGACATCTACGACAAGATGAACGCCCACTGCGACGTGCTGGTCGCAGGCGGCGGTCCCGCCGGGCTTGCCGCCGCATGGGCTGCCGGCAGGACCGGCGCGCGGGTCATTGTCGCCGATGAGCAAAGCGAATTCGGCGGCAGCCTTTTGAGCGTTCGAGACGACGCATTGGGCGGCGGAGATCGTGCACTCCGATATTCGATCGATGGCGACGTGCCGGCGGTATGGGTCGCGCGAATGGTCGCCGATTTGAAGGCGATGCCCGATGTACGGTTGCTTCCACGCAGCACCGTCTTCGGCTATCACGACTACAACTTCCTGACGATCGGGGAGCGACTCTCCGATCACCTGCCTCCGAACCAGCGCAAGGGACCGCGCGAACGCGTCTGGCGTGTGCGCGCGAAACAGGTGGTGCTGGCGACCGGCGCGATCGAGCGACCGCTCGTGTTTGCGAACAACGACCGGCCCGGGGTCATGCTCGCATCAGCGGTGTCGACATATCTGAATCGCTACGGGGTGAAGACCGGGTCCCGCGCCGTCGTGTTCACCAACAACGATAGCGCCTATCGAACCGCGTTGGATCTCGCCGCCGCGGGCATTTCTGTGGCCGCGGTCGTGGACGTGCGTCGCGCGCCGCTTGGGGAGTGGGTGGAGCGCACGCGCAAGTCCGGAATCGAGGTGATCGCCAATGCCGTCGTTGTCGACGTCTCGGGCAGGAAACGCGTGAGCGCGGTCGAAGTGAGGGTGCTCGATTCGCAGGGCAAGAGCGTCGAGGGTGCCGCCAAGTTCATTGCATGCGATATCCTGGCGATCTCCGGGGGATGGAGCCCCGTCGTCCATCTGCATGCCCAATCGGGGGGCAGGGCACGATTCGATGACAGCAAGGCGTGCTTCGTGCCGGGCGTGTCCTTACAAGACGAGCGTTCCGCCGGGGCCTGCAACGGCAGCATCGCGCTTGGCGCTTGCTTGGCCGAAGGCATCGCGGCCGGCGTCGAGGCGGCTCGTCTCGCCGGCGTTGGTGATCACTACGTTCCGGCTGCGCCGGTTGTCGACGACGTGGTCGAGGAACCGCTGATGCCGGTGTGGCTCGTTCCATCTCCTACACCGATCGGTCATGGCCCCAAACAATTCGTCGATCTGCAAAACGATGTCGCGTCATCGGACATCGCAATGGCCACGCGGGAGGGATATCACTCGATCGAGCACGTAAAACGCTACACCGCGCTAGGCTTCGGCACCGATCAGGGCAAGCTCGGCAACATCAACGGCATGGCGATCCTGGCGCAGGCCCTCGGCAACGACCTCGCGAGCACCGGAACGACGACGTTCCGTCCCAACTACACACCGGTGACGTTCGGCGCGATCGCCGGACGAGATCTCGGCGAACGGTTCGAGCCCGCGCGCAAGACCGCATTGCATCAATGGCACGAGGAACAGGGCGCGTGGTTCGAGAACGTCGGCCAATGGAAGCGCCCGTGGTACTACCCCCGCAGCGGCGAGAACCTCCAGGACGCGGTGAAGCGCGAGTGCCTGGCCGCGCGTAGCGGTGTGGGCATCATAGATGCGTCCACACTCGGCAAGATCGATATCCAGGGACCGGACGCCGCAACCTTCCTCGACTGGGTATACACGAACGCCTGGCAGAAACTCGGTGTCGGTCGCTGCCGCTATGGCCTGATGCTCGACGAGAACGGCATGGTGATGGACGACGGCGTCACCACGCGGCTCGCGGAACACCACTACCTGATGACCACGACCACCGGCGGCGCTGCGCGCGTCATGGCGTGGCTGGAGCGGTGGTTGCAGACCGAATGGCCGCACCTCCAGGTCTATCTCACCTCGGTGACCGATCACTGGGCGACGGCCGCTGTGGCAGGGCCCGCCAGCCGCGCGGTGGTTCAGTCGATATCCGAGGGCATCGACTTCTCCCCCGCTGCGTTTCCGTTCATGTCCTGCCGCGAAGGGACCGTCGCCGGCGTGCCGGCACGCGTGATGCGCATCAGCTTTTCCGGCGAGCTCGCATACGAGGTTAACGTCTGCGCGAACGAGGCTCGGCATGTCTGGGAAGAACTGATGGTGGCGGGAGCCACGCATGGAATCACGCCGTACGGGACCGAGACGATGCACGTGCTCCGCGCCGAGAAGGGCTTCATCATCGTCGGACAGGACACCGACGGTTCGGTAACGCCGGTCGATCTCGGCATGGACTGGATCATCGCCAAGGGCAAGGACTTCATCGGCCGGCGCTCGCTCTTGCGATCCGACATGGTGCGTAGCGATCGCAAGCAACTCGTGGGTCTCCTGACCGAAGATCCGATGGAAGTCCTGCCCGAAGGCGGGCAGATCGTCGTCGACGCATCGGCACCGGTGCCCGTACCGATGCTGGGTCACGTGACGTCCAGCTACTTCAGCGCTAACCTCAACCGATCGATCGCGCTTGCACTCGTGAAAGAAGGCCGCAACCGCAAAGGCGAGAAAGTCGAGATCCCGTTGGCGAGCGGTCGCTCGATCAGGGCGATCATCGCGGACCCGGTGTTCATCGATCCGGAAGCAGCCCGGCAAAATGTCTGATCCGATATTGAGCGAGAGCCCGCTCGCACGTTTCGACCTCGCGGCGCGTACGGCTCAGGCTCCGGGCAACGCAGGCATCTTCATTTGCGAACGCGCGTTCCTGGGCCATATCAATTTGCGCGGCGATCCGCAGGATCCGCGGTTCGCGGCGGCCGTGCGCGAAGTGGTCGGAATCGCTCCACCTGCCGTGCCCAACACTGTGTCCGAGGCGCAAGGTCACACCGTGTACTGGTTAGGCCCCGACGAATGGCTGATCCTGACCCCGGGCGAACGCAGAGCAGCCGTCGAAAGCGAATTGCGCAACGCGCTAAATGGGTTGCGCTTCGCGATCACCGACGTCAGCGGCGGCCGGACCGTCGTGGTCGTACATGGCGATCCAGTACGCGAACTGTTGGCGAAAGGCTGCCCGCTCGATCTTCATGCGCGCGCGTTCGACATCGGCCAATGCGCGCAGAGCTTTCTCGCCAAGGCGCCAATTCTGATACGCCGTCTCGATCGCCGACCTTCCTTCGAGATCATCATAAGCCGCAGCTTTGCGGACTATTTCTGCCTCTGGCTGGAAGATGCGGCGGCCGAATACGGCCTTGCGGTGTCCGCATGAACGGTGGATCGGGCGGCGCACGCGGCAATGTGTTGCAAGAACTGGGTGGATGGGTCTCAGCAAAAATGGTGCGACGGTATGCATACCTCGCCACCGAGAACTTGTCGCAGTGAGAGATCGTGTCCGGTCAAGAGCCCCAGACTTCTTCAAGCACCCGCAGCCAGTTTTCGCCCATAATCTTGCGGATCTTCTGCTCCGGCCATCCCGCGCGCTGCGTCGCCGCTGTGAGATTGGGGAACTCGCCGATGCGCTGGACGCCTTTGGGATTCGAAATTTCGTCGAACCGCGTGAGCCTGCGGGCATAGCCCTTGTCTAGCGTGATCCAGTCGAAGAACGACTCGTCGTGATCCTGCGTGAAATCGGTGCCTATTCCGACGCAGTCCTCACCGACGAGGTTTATCACGTAATCGATCGCCTCGACGTAATCGTCGACAGTCGATTGCGAGCCTTTCCGTAGGAACGGTGGGAACATGGTGACCCCCACAAAGCCGCCGTGATCGGCAATGAACTTCAATTGCTCGTCGCTTTTGTTGCGCGGATGCTCCTTGAGCCCGGCTGGCAGGCAATGCGTATAAGCAACCGGTTGCTTCGATGCGAGAATCACGTCTTCCGATGTCTTAGGACCGACATGCGACAAGTCGCACAGAATGCCGACGCGGTTCATCTCCGCGACGATCTCGCGTCCGAAATCTGACAGGCCGCCGTCGCGGCTTTCGTAACAGCCGCAGCCGATCAAGTTCTGCGTGTTGTAAGTCATCTGCACGACGCCAACGCCTACCTCCTTGAACAGGCCGACATAGCCGATCTGGTCTTCGAACGCGGTTGCATTCTGGAACCCGAGCACGATCGCGGTCCTTCCCTCGCCCTTGGCGCGCCGGATGTCGGCTACCGATCTCGCTTCGACGATCAGGTCGCCATGCTGCTGGAACCACGACTTCCATGTCGCAATGTTGCGCATGGTGGCCTCGAATCCTTCCCAGATGGAACAGGTGCAGTTCGCTGCCGTCAATCCGCCGCGGCGCATGTCCTCGAACACGGCGCGGCTCCATTTCGAGACGATAAGACCATCGAAGACGATGAGGTTGTCGTGCAGGTTGGTGGGCATCGTGGAACTCCAGTCAGATCAGGCCGGGCAAAAGAATCGATCATAGATAAACGGCGCGCACGATGTCGTCGTAACTGCCGGCCAGCGCGCTGACGGCGCCGCCGTCCGCCACCTCGCCATCGCGCAGGATCAGGTAGCGGTCCGCAGCTTTCAGGGCAAGACCGAGGTTCTGCTCGACCAGCAGCATCGTCACGCCGCGGTCGCGCAGTGCGGTCATCGTTCGCGCGGTTTCGGCCACCAACTGGGGTGAAAGGCCGCCCGAGGGTTCGTCGAGAAGTAGCAAGCGCGGCCGGCTCATCAACGCGCGCCCTATCGCGACCATCTGCTGCTCGCCGCCGGACAGCGTACGCACCACCTGCCGGCGCCGCTCATCGAGACGTGGAAACAGCGCGTAGATTTCGGGAAACCGGCTTTCGATCTCGGCGGCGCTGCGCGTGTGCCCGCCAAGACGAAGATTGTCCTCGACCGACAAGTCGGGGAAAAGGTCGCGCGACTGTGAAACTTGAACCACGCCGTGCCGCACGACGCGGTGCACCGGCCAGCCGGACGTTCTGACGCCGGCAACCTCCACGTCACCGCCGGCAATCGCGGTCAATCCGGAAATCGCGTTCAAGCAAGTCGATTTGCCGCTGCCATTGGGGCCGAGCAGCGCCACCGATTCCCCCGCGGCCACCGCGAACTCCACGCCGCGCAGAATTTCGCGAGGCCCGAAGGCAACGCGCAGACCGGCCACTCGCAGCAAAGGATCAGCCATGGCCGAGATAAGCCTCAAGCACCGCCGGATCGGTGCGAATCGCAGCGGGTGGTCCTTCCGCGATCTTGGTGCCCCCATTGAACACGGCAATCACGTCGGCGGCAGCCATGACGAGATCGATGGTGTGCTCGATCAGCAGCACCGCGATCCCCATCTCTCCCGCGAGGCGCCGGATGAGTTCGATCACTTGCGCGCACACGGGCGGCGCGAGCCCCACCGCCGGTTCATCGAGTAGCAACAGCGGCGGCTCGGCAGCGACGGCGCGCACGATCTCGATCGTGCGCTGCTGGCCGCCCGACATCGCTCTCACCTGACGGTCGGCAAGATGCGATACGCCGAGCACCTCCAGCAACCCACGTGCACGGATCACGGCCTCCCGCTCGGCTGCTCGCGCGGCGCGGGTGCCGAACAGGATGCCGGCAAAACTCGCATCGATGCGCGCGTGCAGTCCGGCAAGGACGTTTTCGAGCGCCGTCAGTTCCGCGAATAGCCCCCCGTTCTGAAATGTCCGCCGGACGCCGCGCGCCGCAATCTCATGCGGGGTAAGGCCGTGAATTGCCGAACCGTTGAGCGCAATGGCACCAGCGGCGATGGGGACGTAGCCCGAGATCGCGTTGAACAGCGTCGTCTTGCCCGCGCCGTTCGGGCCGATCACCGCCTTGATCTCGCCGCCTCGGGCAGCCAGGTTCACGTCGGTCAACGCCTGCAGACCGGCAAACCGCACGCTGACTCCCGCGAGTTCGAGCAAGGCTGCCATCAGCGATCCCGGAAATAGCGGTCGCGCAGCGCAGGCCACCATTTCGCGCACAAAGCCGACAGACCGCGCGGCTGGATCAGCAGAAACACGATCAACAGTCCACCGAAAAACATCTCGTATAGGCCGGGAAAACGGCGAAAGTATTCCGGGAGCGCCGTTAGCGCGACCGCGCCGAGCACGCTGCCAAACAAGCTGCCGAGACCGCCCACCAGCACCATCGCGAAATGCAGGATCAACTCGATCAGACCGAAGCTCTCCGGCGCCACGTGGCCGATCAGCACCGCGAACAGACTGCCGGCAACACCGACTATAGAGCCGGATAACGTGAAGGCAAGGACAATGTAGCGCCCGGTCGGAATCGCGAGCGAGGCCGTAGCGAGTTCGTTGTCACGGATCGCGACGATTGCCCGCCCGATCTTCGACTGCAACAGATTCGAGACGGCTTTGACGATCACCGTTACGATTAGCAGAAATACGTAGAATCGCGCGGTTTCGCTGTCGAGGGCGATACCGAAAAAATCGGCGCGTGGCACCGCAAGTCCGTCGGTGCCGCCAGTCGCCGCTTCACCATGGATGTAGATCCAGCGCAGCAATTCGCCGAACGCGAGCGTCACGATCGCCAAGTAGTAATTGCGAATGCCACGCAGCGCGGTCACGCTCGCCAGAAATCCGGCCACGGCGCCCACGATTCCCGCGGGGAGGATCACGGCCCAGAATGGCCACCCCGCGTGTACCATGAGCATGGAGGCGGTGTACGCGCCAATGCCGAACAAGGCGGTATTCGCGAACGCAAGTTGGCCCAGATTGCCGAGCACCAGATTAAAGCCGACCGCGACCAGCACGTAGACCAGCATGAGGTTGACGACGAACTGCGTATACTGATTGGCAAACAGCGGGATCGCCAGCGCGAGCAACGGAACTGCGTAGAACACGTGCGTGCCGCCCACCCAACGTGCCCAAGCGCCCTGCGCTGCTTGACCGTTCACACGCGCTCCGCGACAGCTCGCCCGAACAGGCCATTGGGCCGAAGCGCCAACACCAGGATGATCACCACATACGCTGTAATGTCGATCAGCTTGGTCGACACGTAGAAGCCGACCCATTGCTCCGCAACGCCGAGCAACAACCCACCGACAACGGCGCCCGCCAGCGAACCGAAGCCGCCAAGCGTCATTGCGGCGAATCCTTTGATCAGAAAACTGGCGCCGAGTGCGGGATGCAGCAGCGTCAGCGGCGCCACGAGCACGCCGCCCACCGCGCCCAGCGCCGCACCGACGCCCCACATCACACCGTGAAAAGTGGGCACGTTGATGCCAACCAACGCGGCGCCCCGTTCCGACTGGCACACCGCCTGCATGATGCGTCCGGCCGAAGTGCGGTAGAACAACCCAAAGAACAGCATCAACAGCACGCCGACCGCGAAGAAGATGACTAGCGCATCGGCGGTGACCACCAGATCGCCGAACATGACTGGTGATAAGTCAAAAACCCGCGGCATCGGTAGCACTTCGCGCCCCCAGACTGCCCGCGCAATGCCCCGCAGCACGTAGCCGAACGCGATGCACATCAGCGCGAAACCGATGTGCGGCCCCGACTTGATCCGTTCGATCAGGCCGACTTCGATCAGCAACCCGAGCACGAACAGCAGCGCGACAGCGAGGATCGCCGACACCAGAAACGGCATACCGGCCAGCACAACCAGCAGATACACAACGAAGGCGCCGGCCATGACCAGATCGCCATGCCCGAAATTGACGACGGTCGTGGCTCGATAGACCACGCACATCGACAACGCAACGAGCGCGTAGATAGCACCCTGCGCGAGCCCGCTCAGGGTGAGTTGCAGGAAATACATTGCAGCCGTCGTCGATTAGAGCGGCTGCCCCCAAGCCTTCAGCACGGCGGGCTTGCCGTTGACGAAACCGGCGACCGCCACTTCCTTGACTCCGTCTCGATCCGCAGGTGTCCAGGTGATCCGTCCGGCAAGCACCCCGGTGTCGAAATCCTTGATTTTGTCGAGTTCGGCGATGAATTTCTCCCGGCTCAGATCACGGCCGGATCGCTTGAGCGCTTCCACTACCGCGGCTGCGCTGCCCATTGAGATCAGGCTGAACGCGGTCACCGACTCGTTCGGATAATACTTCTTGAGGATCTCAACGAATCGCTTGAGTCGCGGGCCATCCAGGTTGTCGGCATACATGTGGGGGACGTAGTAATTGGAGACCGTGTCGAGATCGCCCACGCGTTTCAGCGTGTTCTCAAGATCGGTACCCGCCGTGCCCATTACCGGCGCGTTGAGCCCGAATTTCTTGGCATCCTTCAGGAAGATCGCCGTCTCGGACTCGTAAAGACACGCGATGACGAAATCCGGATTCGCCTGTTTGATCTTGAGGGTTTGCGCGGTGGCGTCGGTCTCACCACGTTCGAAGGAGACCTCCACCACGGGCCTGATGTTTTTGGACGCAAGAAACTCCATGGCCGGACCGCAATAACTCTTTGCCCAGTCATCCGTATGCTGGATGACTGCAATCTTGGCGGCACCTGGCTTGGTCACGATGAACCGACCCATCGCCATACCCATGGTCTTGCCGACCGGTACGCCGTGGAAGATGTTCTTCGTCGCGGGTGCCGAGATCGCGCCATTGGCGGCATGCGCGATGACCCACGGAATCCCAGCTTCGAGCACGACCGGCTTGATCGCCATTGCCACAGCGCTGCACGAGTTGCCATGCAGCATGAATACTTTATCCTGGTAGATGAGTTTTTTTACCGCAGCGATACCTTTCGCGCTGTCACAAGCATAGTCCTCGAGCACTGTCTCGATCTTGCGTCCGTTCACGCCCCCCTGATCGTTGACCCACTTGTAATATGCGTCGAGCCCGATCTCGGCTTTGCTGTAGCTCGCAGCGTTGCCGCTGAACGGCCCCATGATACCGATCTTGATCGTGGTATCGGTAACCCCCGTACTTTCGGCCGCAGATGCTATCGTTGTCAGCGCACACGCAAGAATTGCAATGCCTACCCGAAGCAAATGTACAGACTGTTTCACGATGACCTCCGAGGTCTTGTCAATCGGTATGTAATAAAATTCAAGCGGCCTTCCTTGTCGGTTCGTTTTCGTTTTACTGCGATATCATCCGTGAACGTTTTCCCCTCGTAAACATCCTCCATTAACTTCGGCGCATTGAGCTTGCTGCCAGGACTGCTTGGCGACGCGGAGCATTTTCCAGATCATCGTGTGGGTGGCGAATTCGTAGTATGACGGAATCCACCTGCTCCGTGCAGTCTTGCGCGGGACGACGGTCATGGTGCCGTTCGCACCATGCGCGAACTCCTCATCCTCGCCAATCACTCCTCGCCACCTTCGCGAAGCTGCTCCGCCCAGGTGGTGTACGTGTCGTCGCTGTAGACTCCTGGTGCTGAAGCACCAGTTGCTCATCAGTGAAGGTGTCGCAGACCCGCTCCACGAATAAACGGACCGCGCCAACGGGATCTGGTACACGGCGATCCCGAGTGCCAACTTCTCGGACAACTACTCGCTCATTGCTGTCTCAAGCGGGGTCCAGTCGCCGGCTGTTGGAGCGGTCCCGATAGCAATCGCTTGATCTGGTGCCCATAGGCAGCTCGCGCTAACAGCAATTTCCTGCGTCGACGCCAAAGCCAGCGGGCTCGCAGGCACGATGATCATGATCGCGCCGTGCGCCGCGGTGGGAACGCACGAGCGCACCGAGCTCGTGTTGGCGGCGCTGCACGTCGCGCTTCCCTACGCAAAAAGTCATTCATCATTCGGACCGACACGCAACACCCCTCGATCGCAACCGGATTACGCAGCATGTATATGTTCCCGATTCGGCGCGGGCAGCCCTACACTGAGAGCGCCCCGCAAACCCCTTGGTACCGGTGTGGTCCGCAATTATTCGCGCGGTCTTTGTTTCCGCACTGCCTTTATCGAGCGATCACGCGCTCGCGCTCACCCTCGCGATGGAATACTCATGATGCAAGCCTCCCAGGACCGATTTCGCGAGTACGAGCACACCCGCCGCCAATCGATGTCGGGATTCGGACTTCGGGACTACCGTAGCTCCAGGCGGCGGATCGGGTACGCCAGGGCCTAACATGCTATGCGGTCTACCGCGGTTGTAATGTTCGACCCACGATTTCAAAATAAATCGCAGGTGTGCCTCGGACAGTGGAATCAGCCAGTCGAGACATTCTCTTCGAATTGTCCCGATCACGCGTTCACAAATTGAATTCGCTTTCGGACTCGCCACTGGTGATCGCAACACTTCCAAACCCAACGCCCTGACCGACCCATCAAGATGCCTAGCGAAGATCTTGTCTCGGTCGTGGATGAGGTACTGATGCCCGCCTTCCTCCCCGACGACCGCCCGCAACTGCTGCAACGTCCAGTCTGCGCTCGGGTGTGCGGTCACATTAACGTGGGCCAACCGACGCGTGCCGTGCTCGATCACAACAAACACGTACAGCGTCCGAAACGTCGCCGTGACCGTAACGAAGAAGTCACAGGCGAGAATCGCCGTAGCATGGTTCTTCAGGAAGGTGGACCAGCGCTGATCGCCACGCGGCTGGCCTGGCGGTCGCTTCGGCATGTACTTGCCGACCGTTCTCGGCGAGACCAGGATCCCGAGCTTGACCAACAGCTCATTGGCAATCCGCTCTTCACCCCATACCGGGTTTTCTGCCGCCATCCTGCGGATCAGACTACGCAGTTCTGGCGGAATCGGTGGTCGGCCCGCCCTGCACTTCCAGCGCCAGAAAATCCGCCAGCCCAGTCGGTGCCAGCGAACGACGGTTGCCGGTTGCACGTTGACCACCGCGTCGCGCCAATCGAAGAGTCTGGTGAACAGTGCGAGGCTGACGCGAGTCGCGTGATCCACACGTCTGGGCTTGATACCACGCTCGATATGCCACGCGAGCTGTTTGCGAAGAACCAGATTCTCAGCGCGGATAGCGCTGGACGATCGCAAGAACGAACCACCCAACCTCAGGACGTCAAAGGCTACCCCGACGGTTGTTCGCGCCAACTGCAGCATCCGCTCATCATGCCAGAGTCAGCCCGCGTTTGGAGGCGTCGGACACTGAAGTGCCTGCGGCGCGAATTATTGCGGACCACAATCTGGAACACCGGGGCCCAGGCTGCTGTGCGGTCTACCGCGGTTGTAATGTTCTACCCAGG
>WNFC01005542.1_pt1 | contig 13851 bp, 16 predicted proteins | sample 5400541 | NCBI WGS metagenome assembly WNFC01 (sample SAMN13153342, study PRJNA577476) | soil metagenome | isolation source: 120 cm saprolite under Douglas fir tree site 2 hole 2 replicate 1 | place: USA:California | collected 2015-04-18
TGCAGAAGGCTCTTCATAGCCGGAAGCTCTGTTCGAATCTTCGCCAGGTCTCCGCCAGGTAGTAGTTCTACTTGCCAGGATCTAGTGTTCGTTCAGTTCTTCTGCCAGAGTAGTTCTTCAGTTCTTGCCAGGAATACTCATACTCTAAATTCAGCCAGGCTCTTCTTGGCTATTCAGCCGGTTGATCTTGAAGTACTAACTACGGCCTTTCGGCCTAGTTCAACTACAGGTCTAAGTACTAGATCTAAACTAAGTACCTCTCTAAGCTGAATACCTCTCTAAGCTAAGTTCTTCTCGTATAGGGGTGTATTTTTCTCTTTCCCCTTCTCTCAGGGGGTGGATATTTCTCTTCACCTTGGCTTCAGCGGGTGTATTTTTCCATCTCCCTTCGACGTTGATCTTCCTTCCTCGCCGCAGTGATGAGCTTCACCGGCCATTCCTTTGGAAAGAACACGCGATACAGAGATGAGCCACTCCCTTTGCGTCCTTTCCCTATTCGCTTGATTAGCTTCAGCACTTCAAGTTGTTCCAAGATGTCATGTACTGTCTTCTTCGAGCTACTTACGTCAAGCGCTAACCTCGGCTGTGAAACTCGCGCGACTCCATGTATCTGATAGGCGAAAAGCTTTATCAGAATGCTTTTGCCCGCCATCGAAAGGGGAAGACAATCAATCAAGCGAGGGCGCGCGTCATATGGTCCGTAGTCTTCGCCAAGCTGTCCTGAACCTGGCAGAGACAGGTCAGGGTCTTTAGCTTCCTTCGGCTCGGCCTTCTTAGCTCTGTCAGGCTTGGCGGACTTGTCAGACTCCGGCTCGCGGTGTTGCTCTCTAGCCTGCGCTCTGGCTTCTCTTCGTGCGGCGTACCTGGCCCGATCCTCATCCGACTCTTCGGGAGACTCTTCAGGAGACTCTTCGGAATCCTCCTTTTCCCAACGACGTACCATCTCCTCGCTTGCCAGCTTCTTCGGCATAGTCTTCAGCCTCTCAGCGACCGTAGGTGAGCGTTTTTAGGTTCCGAAACGCATCCGCGAAGGCACGGCCTTGAACCATCTCGCCTTGGAAGAAGGCGAGGATATCCGCGTTCGCTGCTTCAGGGAAGACGAAGAAGCACCGTCGTCCGTTAGTCCGTTCAAGACGTATTAGCTGGTGTCCCTTCGCTAGTGCGAACGCTGCCGAAGCTAGATCTGAAATCCGAATCTCTTTCGCTATCTCATTCATCGTCGCTCCTCTGCTTCATACGCTAGAAGTTGCTCATCTGTCATCATCTCGGCTGCTTGCATCGTCAAGCGGTGGAACGGAGTAGCCATGAGCCATCGGGCACGAAGGCTCCGAGGGAGCAGGAGTAGCATCTTGAGCAGATGTGCTCTCACTCTCGCCTCGTCGTTCCGCTTGAAGCCTTTCCGCCTCTTCAATTCGTAAGCCATCGTCGCCATCGCTGCGAGCCCGTCAAGCAAGACAGACTCGGCTTCATCGCTCAAGCGGGGCTCCTTCAGCCGGGAGTGAAGAAGCTCTTCTACACTTGGTGCGATTGTGTAAGGATCATCAGCGGTGAGGTTGCCTTCAGTATCGTCAGCAAGGACCGTCTTCATCGTGTCTTCATCCTTTCATTGTCATGGAGCTATCCCTTCTATTAGCAATGTGAGCTTCACATGGACATTCTTCAGCATGATCATGCCTTCGGAAGTCCCGCCTTTGTCAGGGTGCATCTCCATTGCCAGTCTCTTGAATCCGATGCCGATCAGCTTCTTTGCAAGCTCCCACTCGGCCCGGTCAAGCTCTTTGTCTTGAAGCTCCAGCCGTAGTTGTTCTTGCTCTTTCTCGTCAATCTCAGTGTCAATGTCCACGACTCGTGGACGTTGTGCCGCCTGAGATGCACGGTCATGCTCGCGCTTTGCGTTTAGAGAAGCAGGATTCAGATGAAGATACGTCGCTGTTCTCCCCCATCCCATCTCTCTGTGGCATTCTAGCAGCCATTTCTTTTCTCCTACCCTGTCGAGGAGGGCGCGGAGAGCACTAGCGATGTCTTTCTCTCGTTTCGTCCGGTCAGCTTCCCATCGTTTGACTGTCTTCCAGCCAGGCCATTTCATCTGCTCCTGCTCGACCGTTGCCGCTTTCATTTCGTCTGTCCTTTCATCGTCATGGTTATGGGTCGTCTACTTCACGCCTTCCTCGCGCAAGAGTTGTTCAAGAGCCTCGACCGTAACGAACACTCTGCCGCCGATGTTGACTGTTGGCAGTGCGCCCCGATGTGCCCGAGCGCGTAGTGATCCTTCGCTGAGGAATCCGGCACGAAGCGCTGCCTGGTGAAAAGTGAGAAGCTGCGAAACCGAAAGATCTTCCATCGGAGTCATGAGACATCACCGTCCTTGTCTTGCGCGGTTCGTTGTACGAATCGCGGTCAGAAGGAAAAAAGAGAGACGCCGGTCATTGGCTGGCGTGTACTACGGAGATCTGCGGACTACTCTGCGGAGCGGGGGTACTGCGGGGCTCGGGGAGCCTAGCCTTTACGCAGGACTAAGCGAAACGGGGCCTAACCTATAGGAATTATGCACTTCCTCAACAGGGCTTCCCAGACGCTCTCCCCAGCGCAACTGGTAAGCTCGCTCCTCGCTCGCACTGACCGGATACGGAGCCCGAAGGCGTCGGTACAAGGTCGCCGCTTCGCCCTTCCTGGTAACGACGACGTACTTGCGGAAGTACCGGCAGTCCTCGCAGAGACAGCCGACCTTGTGGAACCGAGTCCGGCCTACGTCATTCACATGGACCCAACTCGGGACACGGCGGTCAGGCTCGCCGCTTGAGAAGGTCGCCGCTCCTTTCCGACCACGTGTGGCTCGATTCCGCTCTACTTTCTGGATCTGCTCAGGACTCAGCGGCGGTTCGCGTTTCTCTTTCCGTGCGATGTCGATCAGGCTGAGCTTCACCTTCTTCGCGAAGAGCGAGCGCGTCACTCTCGGCCCACTAGGACCGTAGCGCCTGATCTGCAACGGGAGCCAGCGTTGCGAGAAGTACAAGTATGCGACCATGATGGCATCGTCAATGCGAGCGCGGCTGTCTCCTCTTCCACCTCGTCGGAATCCGAAAAGCCGATACATCCCTGAGCGCCACTGTTCGATCTGGGCCGCAAAGTCATTGAGCGTCGTCTTCGTCTTGATCTTCATCGCCGTCTCCCTTTCCCATGCATTCATTGGTCGGTTCCGAATGCGGCGGAGAGTAGAGACAACAAAGCCCGCTGGGCGCGGGCTTGCGCCGTCCTTGCCCTCTCGGGCCGCATCGCCAGATTTACTCACCTGGCTTCCCACCCCGCTCACGGCTTAGGGTTGGGGAGGAGTGCCCGTGCACTCCTGCTCTTGATGCTGTCCTGCTGCTAGGTCTTGCCTACCTACCTGTCCTTATCTTCCGATGCTCCATTCACTCCCTTGTATCTGTTTAGACGCCCCTCGAAGTCGCTCGATTCCTCACTCCGAGAGTGTGATTTACTCCCTGGGGGGGTATATACAGTTTTGGCCGTTGCTCGAACGCGGGCGCGTGGATCTAACCTTCTGACATGATTGAGAAACTGTCCACGAAGATAAATTTCCGACCTTTCGCTCAACAATTGCGCGGAGTTACGGTAGGGGGATGCTAAAAAGAGACCTGTTTCTACATACATCCTCTACGCATCTTCGCAGCGGTCGGGCTGGATCGCCCGCCGCATTCCCGACCTGTTTACAGTGATTCCTTTCCCCTCTCTCAGCGTTGCCTCCCTGGGGCCGAGATATCCCGTCGGGGTTAGGTCGGCAAGGGATCGAGAGAAGTCTTCTACGGCAGTAAGCGGCCTTCTCGGCTGTGCTAGAGTCCTCTCTCGGCGGGTTCGGAGTCGAGCCGTCCAGCCTTGGTCTTCGAGAGTACCTTCACCACGGAGCGCAACACTCCACGGCTCCGAGCCCGTCACCTTCCCCTGAGAGGAACAGAGGCAGAAGTAGAGGAGGAGCGCTATGGACACACATTGTCCCAGCGACCAGCATTTCCGCGTGATGGATCGCGCAACCGGCCAGCTTTCCTGTCAGCATCTAGAGTGCCAGTGCGCCGAATGTCATCGACGGTTGAATGCGCAAGAGCAACACGACTGGCGCGGGCATCAGTAGCCCGCGAAGGCTGATCTGCTGTGTGCGTCGCTGTGGCTTACGAGCCCACAAACCGCCCGTAAACCACAGCACAGCACCGCACGTGCCAATCGGAAATACTGCGCGCAATCTCCGCGAGTTGGCGCATCTTCTCGCGACGCGCACCCAAGTCTCATAAGCCCCGTGTCGGAGGTTCGAGTCCTCCCGCCGCCACCACTCAATCAAGGATTTCCGAGACAGTTTCTGCAGACTACCTAGCGATTGTCACCACAAATGTAACCGTCGCCGCGCCAGCGTCCGTTCTGGGCCAGCTTGCGGCTGGCTTCCTTCAGGTCCGCAGGGCTGACGATGTGGTAACGGTCGAAGACCGAGCGCGTCCGATGCCCGGTGACCTTCATAGCGACTCGCTCGGGCACACCCAGGTTGACCAGGTTTCTGACCGCCGTGCGGCGGCAGTCGTGATGCCCCCCAGTTGCCGTCACAGGGTGAGTGGACCAAGCCAGTCACTGGGGTCTCGACTCTCACGAGCGCCAGCGGTACGAGGCCGAAGTGAGGGCGCGGGAGTAAGCGCCAGCGGGAGGCAGGACAAGAAGAACAAGGTATGTCGGAGTAGTGACAGATCGGGACGCGATCCCCGGATCGGCCGCCAAGGCTGGCAAGCGATTGAACCGGCCTTCATTGTTAGTGCACCTGCATGTGCCCAACTTGCCTCACTCTCAGGGCTGCCTCACCGCCTCGTGAACGATCCCCGTCAGAAGCCGGCGGCCTTCAAGATCGTCGGCATGACCACTCGCGCGGCGAACACCTCCTTCGCCAGCTCGCGGGCCGCGCGCGCGGCGGCGACATAGTCGCGCTCCACGGCGCGGAGGCATTCCGCAGCCTCGTCCAGGGTGCGGAAGAAGCGCAGGCCAGCGCTGGGCGGCAGGTGATTCTCGACGCCGGTGGCTTCGACCACGCAGGGGCGCCCGCTAGCCAGGTAGCAGACAGTGCGGTCGCTCACCCATCCCGGACGGGTGCGCACGTACGAGGGCTTGGCGCAGCCGAACTCGCCGCGTGACTGCTGCACGTAACGCCGATAGGCCTCGGGGGTTCCCGCCACCACCGCAGGGTCCGCGAGATGCCAACCGGCGCGGGTGAGGAGGTCCCGGTCTTCCGTTTCCTCGGAACGGATGTTCGCGGCGAGCTCGAGCTGGACCGGCACCTGTCGGGGCAGCTCTAGGACGCGGAGGAAGCTCGTGCGCTTGTGGCCCTCGATCACCTCGCTCCCCAGCACCGTCCAGGCATCGCTCCACCACTGGGTCACCGCCGTGTAGCGCGCGGCCTGAATCGCGGGCTGCTCCGGCCACGCGGGCAGATGGACGGCGGGCCACACCCGCTGCCAGGGCACGTCGCCGAGCGGCACGGGGGAATCGGCGGCGCCCAGGTTCTGGCCGATGGTCAGATACGCGTCATGACTGCCAACGCCCAGATCGACGTCGCGGGCCCAAAGCTGGAACTGGCCGGGGTCGATGTCGAACAGCGCCGTACGGGCAAACCGGCCGCGCAGGCTGGCGGGGACGCTATTGGCCATGTTGAGCAGGAGGCCGGCGTGCGCGCGCGCCCACAGATCCTTGGCGCGTGCGCCGAAGGACTCCTCTCGTCCGGGCGGGTCGTCGCGCTCATGGTCGGGGAAGAGCACGACGGTGACCCAGTCGGCGACGCCGAGCGCCTCCACGTAGCGCTGGAAAGTCCGCAGGCACCGGCGCGCGCGCGCGACGTCAGACTGCGGCCACAGCAGCTCGAGCCAGTATGCCTCCACTCCCAGAGCCCGCAGACCGAGGACATACTGAAGCGGCACCCAGAAGCTACCCCCGATCGTCGGGTACCCGGCGACGAATTTGGACCCGACGAAGACCGGTATCACGTGAGATCGCAGTCGGCGAGCAGCCGCTGCAGCACCTTGTCGGCCGCGAAGGCGCTTTCGGCGGCCGCGCGGGCCGCATCGCATTGACGCCGGTAATCACCATTCGCCGTCTCGAGGGCCGCCACTGCCTGATCCGCAGTATCGAACCCGAATAGGCCGGCACCGGTCGGATAGTAGTTGCTCCAGCCGGTATCCTGGACCACCACGGGCTTGCCCAGCGCCAGATAGACGGCACTCCGGCAACTAAACCAGCCGCTCCTGAGCGCCACGTACACGTTCTTGGAAACACTCCACTCGCCCCGAGACTGTGCCAGATAGGCGCGATACGCGTCCATGGTCGCCGACTTTTCCCGAGCGCTGACCAGTTGCCAACCAAACGCCCGCAGGTGATCCAGAGGCGCCGCCCCGGACATCGCGACCTCCATCGGGATGTGGGTTTGTCGCGGCAGCTCGACGAAGCGCGAGAATTCGACGTCCTTGCCCCCGTAGCGAACGCCCTCGATCATTGGCAGGCTCACGTCGGTCTTCCACGACATCACCGTCGTGAACCGGCTCGCGCCGGCATCGAAGGAGAACGGCCAGCGTTCGAGCACCACCGGCTGGCGCGTCGGGATCCAGGAGAGCCCGCCGTCCGGAACGGCGCAGTCGGGCTGGCCCATGTTCTCGGCGAAGGTGAAGAAGCGGTCGTGCTGGCGGATGAGTGCTACCGAGAATGACTCGTCGTCGGTGGCCTGGCCGCGTTCCTGGGCCAGGAGCTTCGCCTGCGTGTAGCCCGGATCCGAGTCGAGGTAGGCGGTACATTTGGCGCCACGGTACTCGTCGCGGAGCCAACAAGAGCCGGAGACGTTGAGGAAGAGGTCGGCGGATCGGCAGAAACTCGTGACCGCCTGGCGGTCGGCGCCATAGAACGTGCCGTCGGGAACGCGCACGGCGAACCGTTCGGCGGGCATGTCCACGGTGCGGAGTGCGTCGACGAGCCAGCGGATATTGTCATTCGCGTCGTCGGTGAACGTCTCCTGTGCCGGATCGTAGAGCCACTGGCCCGTGTCCTCCAGGTAGAGCACGTCGCAACCCAGCCGGCGAAATCCATCCACGTAGGCCAGATAGTCCCACGCCATTCCGCCCAGGGGAAAGCTCGCGACCAGCCCGGTCACCACGATCCTCATCCGCGCACGGCCATGCCCAAAGGGTGCCACAAATCGCGGCGACGGCAACCGGCACCATGCAGCAGTGCGTCTATCTTCGCGATGATAAGCTCCGGCATAGGTGCCATAAGCTTCCCCGGATTGACAGCAAGGATCTGGGGCGTCGAGCAACACAGGAGGCAGAAGACAATGGTGGCTATCGGACATCTCGCATCCGAGAGATCCGGACTGGTGCTCCACCGCGGAGTGGCGGCCTCAGCGCGAGGCCGTCGTCCGTCGCCCTGAGGGGCCCCATTGGCGAAGCGCGTCCTCTTCTCCGGTTCTATCGCAGGTCACCCCGTGGGCTATGGCGGCAACACCTGGGCGTTTCTTCAATGGCTCCTCGGTTTCCGACGTCTCGGCTTCGACGTGTATTACGTCGAGGAGCGCAGAGCCGACGAATGGATGGACGAAAACCTGAAACCGGTACCGTTCATGGAGAGCGCGAACGCGCGCCACTTCCGCCAGGTCATCGAACGCTTCGACCTCGGCGACCGTGCCGCGCTGCTCGAAGCCGGCAGCCCAGCCCACGTTGGCCTGTCGCGTGAGGACATCGAAAAGGTCGCGGGCGAGGTCGACCTCTTCCTCAATCAGTTTGGCGGTTACACCGCGGTTCTCGGCCGCGTGCGCCGCAGTGTATATCTCGACTTGGACCCGGGCCATACTCAAGTCTGGCAGGAGCAGTATGGCGTCGACATGCGCCTGCGGGGCCATGATCTCTATCTCACCATCGGCCTGAACCTCGGTGAGCCAGACTGCCCACTACCGACGTGCGGAATTCGGTGGGAAAAGACGCTGTGGCCGATCGTGCTGTCGGAATGGGAAACCCAGGACCCGCCCGGACCCGCTTTCACGACAGTGGCGAATTGGCGCGACTACAACTGGATCGAATGGCGCGGCGTGTGGTACGCCCAGAAGGCGGAGGCGTTCAAAGCGGTGATCGATCTGCCCCGGCGCGTCTCGATGCCGATCGAAGTCTGCTTGTCGATCGCCGACTCTGACCCTGATCTCCCGATTCTGCGCGCGAATGGCTGGAATCTCACCTTGCCTCGCGACCGAGCCAGCGATCCGGATTCCTATCGCGACTATATTCAAGAATCGCGAGGGGAGTTCTCTCCCGTGAGGCCGATATGCTCGCTCGGGAAGAGTGGCTGGTTCAGCGATCGCAGTGGTTGCTACCTGGCGGCGGGGCGCCCTGTGGTGATGGAGGATACTGGCCTTGGCCGGCACGTCCCCGTGGGGCTCGGCCTCCTCACGTATGTCGACGTCGAGACGGCCGCGCAGTGCCTCGAAGCCGTCCAGCGAGACTATGCGAGGCACGCCGCGGCGGCGCGGGAGTTCGCGCGTGAGCATCTCGACTCCGACCGCGTGCTCGCGCGCATCCTGAAGCTGGCGCGGCTCTAGCCTGACTCTATCCGCAGTCCGTTCGCGAGCCTTGACGGCGCTTCTCGCGCCTGGCCAGAATGGGTCGTATGGAGCCCATCCTTTCGGTGCTGCGGCTGAGAGCCTGTGGAAAGGGTTGAGCTCGCGCAGCTCATTCGCCGACACCACCTCGTTCCTCTGAGGTACAGCGATGCCGAAGATCCCTGATTTGACCGACCCCCGCTATCTGGATGAAGTGGGCTGGTTCCTCTACCATGAAAAATATCGGCGCGATCACTTCGGCGGCTCCTACGATGCCGAGCGCCTCGCGTATTCTCGGCTCTTGCTCCAAGAGGTCATCGACTCCCTGGGCCGAGACCTACGCTGGGTCGAGAGCAAGACCATCGTGAGTCTCGGCTGCGGCTGCACCGGTGACCTCGCCGCGTTTCCGGGCGCGGTCAAGATCGCGATCGACCCCCTTCTGTATGTCTATCAGCAGCTGGGAATGCTGGTCGACGATGAAGCGGGCAGCCGAACCATACATCTGGCTCTGGGGGCCGAAGATCTTCCCTTGCTGGACGGCTGTGCCGATCTCGTCATATGCCGTAACGCCCTCGATCATATGCCGGATCCGAGGCTCGCCCTGCAGGAGATGGGGAGGATTCTGCATGACGAGGGAGCACTGTTCGTGAGTGTGGACATTGGAGGCGCCCCGACGCCCGACGAGCCCACCGTGTTCTCCGTGGAAAGCCTCGGCGATCTCTTGCGGGAGTACTTCAATGTCGTACGCCTCGCCGACAACCATCCCCCGCATAGCGGGGGGCGCCTCTGTAGCGTTCGAGTCGTGGCGCACAAGACACCTCGAGCGACTCGCTTCCTCGACAAGGAGAAGATCCTCCAGGCCTACGAAGCTCGTCTGCGTTAGTGGTCCGAGGCCAGGGATCCTCACCGAGGAGGCGGCAACATGGACACACTCTTGTCGGATCGGCTGAAAGAGTTGTGGGGCCGCGTGGAGCGAAAGCAGCTGACGGTGGCCGACGCGGAGTGTCAGCAAGAGCGATTACTGAACGAGTATCGCGCGGTCTGGACCCGGGCGCTGATTCTCGAAGGACGGGAGGACCTACGGCAGAGTCTCCTGAGCGAGCTGGCTGAGTACCTCGGGTGTGTCGATCTGGCCGCGCTTGAGTCGAGCTGCAAGGACGCCACGCGGGCGCTGAGCGACGATTGGCGGCGGATGGTTGATCCAGCCGACACCAAGTCCATCGAACGATTCTACGATCAAGGACAGGGTTATCTCTTCGAGCTGACGTGGTGGCACACGCTCGTGGCCGACCATGGGCCACTCGCCTATGTGCTCGCGCTGGATTTCGCTCGTCAGCGACAGAGCGGCCCTCGTTATCTCGACTTCGGAGGCGGCGTGGGGGCCGGCGTTCTTCTCTTCGCCCGGCATGGGTTTCACGTCTCCCACGCCGACATCAGCTCGACTCTGCTCAGATTCAGTCAGTGGCGCATGGGGCGGCGAGGCCTGGCGGCAGAGTTCATCGATCTGAAAGACGCGCCTCTTCCGCCCGATGCCTTCGATGTGATCACGGCCATGGACGTCTTCGAGCATCTCCCCGATCCGGTCAAGGCCGTCGATCGGCTCGCGATCGCGTTGAAGCGCGGGGGCTTTTTCTTCGGCCGATTCGCCGCTGAGCCCGACGAGGACCGCCCGCAGCACATCGTGTTCGATTTCGGGACAGTGCTCGAGCGGCTCGCGTGGTGGGGCTTCACACAGGTGTGGCGAGATGAGTGGCTGTGGGGCCACCAGGCGTTTCAGAAGGCGCCGTGAGGCAGGCCATCGCCTTCGGTCACACTCATCGACGATCCGATTCGGACGCGGCCGTCACTTCCACGACGGAGGCGGGACCGCTCGCGGCGGGCTGCACCTCGAGCCGGCGGGTGTGGAACGGGCGCAGTGTCGGCCGATGGCCCACGCTGAACACGGTCGTCCCCGCGAGCCGCTCGCGCACCAGCCGATAGAGGCGCGCCTCCGTGGCCTCGTCCACCGCCGCGGTCGCCTCGTCGAGAAAGAGCCAGTCTGGTTTCTGGACCAGGGCCCGCGCGAAGGCGATGCGCTGCTGCTCGCCGGGGGAGAGCTGGAGCGCCCAGTGGCTGGCCTCGTCGAGCCGCCCGGCCAGGTCGGCCAGCCCCACCGCCTCGAGTGCCTCGCGTAGCGTCGCGTCGTCCACACCGGCGGCCCCCATGGGATAGCTCACGACGCTACGGAGCGTGCCGATCGGCAGATACGGTCGCTGCGGAAGGAAGAGGACCCGGGCCTTCCGCGGCGCGCGGATCTCGCCGCGCCCGAACGGCCAGATTCCGGCGATGGCACGGAAGAGCGTGCTCTTCCCTGAACCCGAAGGGCCACCCAGGAGCACGCTCTCTCCGCGCAGGAGCGAGAGATTCACATTCGCCATGAGCGGTTTGCCGTCAGGCAGATGGAGATCCACGTCCTCCACGCTCAGCTTTGTGTCATCCCCATCGGCGTGGCGGACGCCGCCGATCGCCGTCTCGGTGCGCACGCGCTCGAGCGTGCGTTCGAAGCCGGCCAGCCGGTCGACCACCGAGCACCAGGCCGCAATCTCCTTGTAGGACACGACGAAGAAGCTGAGGGCATCCTGGACCTGGTTGAAGGCCCCGACCGTCTGCATGAGGCCTCCCAGCCCGAGCTCGCCGCGAAAGTAGCGCGGCGCCGCGACGACGGACGGCACGATCCATGCCCCCTGCGAGTAACCGGAGGTGAACGAGGTCAGCCGTTTCTGCCGGCGCATGATACCCCACCAGTTGCGCACCACCGCTTCGAACAGCCCGCGGAACCCACCGAACTCGTCGGCCTCGCCGCGGTAGAGGGCTACCCCCTCGCTGTTCTCGCGGAAGCGGACCAGACTGAACCGGAAGTCAGCTTCATACCGCTGGCGATCGAAGTTCAGTCGTATGAGGGGACGGCCGACCCAGTCTGTCAGCCAGGTGCCGCCAAGAGCGTACAGGAGAGACACCCATACCATGTAGCCGGGCAAGACGAGAGAGAGCCCACCGACCGAGACGGTGAGCCTTCCGGAGAGACCCCAGAGGATCGCCACGAACGTCGCCAGGGTAACGACCGCGCGCAGGCCTCCGATGAAGAGCGCGAGGGCGTGGGAGATGAGGAGCTGAACGTCTTCGGCAATGCGCTGGTCGGGATTGTCGGTCTCGCGTGCCACGAGCTGCATGCGATAGTAGACGCCGTCGGCCAGCCAGGCGCGGAGGTAGTGTTCGGTGAGCCAGCGGCGCCAGCGGATCTCGAGCATCTGATTGAGATAGAGCTGGTAGACCGCGAGCACGATGAACACGCCCACGAGCCAGCAGACCCGGATGAGCTGCTGGCGAAACATCGCGGAGTTCCTTTCCTGGAGGGCACTGAAGAAGTCGTTGTTCCACTGATTCAAGAGGACGCTCAGATAGACCATGCCGAGCGTGAGCGCCACGACCACGAGCAGGAGTCCCCGGGCCGGCCAGCGATCCTCCGAGATCCAGTACGGGCGAATCATTCTCCATGCGTCGGGAAGGGTTTGCCGGAGGCGACCTACGCCGGGGTCTTCAGGGCTATCGGGAGTGGACAACGGAACTCCAAGCGTCGGCACGGCGGGCATGATGGTGGGATGCTACAACTGTTTCGCGACAGAGACCACAGCACTCCGGAGTGATAGAGTCCGAGAAGGATACGTGGCGGCGTGGCGCCGCCGGCGAAGCCCGGGTCGGAGGACTTGACGATGCGTCAGTTGCTGCTGGTTCTGAGTCTGGCGGTGGTGGTGGTCGGTTGTGCGAGCCACCCGCTCGTGCCGAGAGAGCAGGCGGTGGCGATCACGAATCGTGATCGCGCTCTGGCACCGCACTCCACGGCTATCCAGGACACCATCCGGCAATCAGGCAACGATGGAGCGCTGGCCTTTCTCGATGCCGGGGATGGCCACCTGGTCGTCCTGCCCGGTGAAAGCCCCGGGGAGGCCTGGGCACGGTACATCGCGTCCTCCTCCGGCAGCACGACCGGCCGCGTGTCCGTGCCGCCGGTGGTCAGCTTCGTGTACAGGGCGGATGTGCCCAAGGCGCCAGAGAGCGTCACCTACCGCTCTCTTGAACAGCAAGAGACCCTTCGGATCACGCTCGCCGCCCTCGACACTGAGCTCCGCAAGCTCTCCGATTCGGTCGTGGCGACCAGACGGGACACGCAGACGTCGATCGCGACGGCCAGCGCGGACATGCAGAAAGCCTTGGACTCTCTGGCGGGGGATCTGGCGGCGGCACGTAAATTCATGCTTCAGACGGCGCAGCTGGGGTCGCTGAATCATGAGATGAACGTCGCGAATGCGAATGGCTTACGGAAGGTCGCGGCGGCAAGCCAGGAAGTGAGCGCAAATTCAGTCAAGCTGGCCGACACCATGCGCCAGCTATCGGACAATCTCGCCAGCCAGCTCAAAGAGCTAGCGGCCCGGCTCGATGCGATACAAGAGAGGATCAGCAACATCAAGTGAAGATCCGCCGGCGACGTTTCCACGCCACGATGTCCTTCCTCTTGCTGTCGCTAGGCTCGAGCCCGGTCTGGGCCGGCTCGAGCGAGTGGGAGAGTGGTGGCACGAGCAAGAGGTTGGCGGACATGGCCGAGAAGGCGAGCACTGACGGGCGGGTCCTGGTCGAGCTGCACCGGATGCAGGAGGGGTACGTCGACCGCGTCACTCGCGAGTGGCGCGATGGAGCGGAACGCACGAAGTTGCAAGAAGCCAGCAGCCGGCTGCAGAGGAACATCGAGCGAATCAACTCCTCCTTGAGGATGGCGACCGAGGCCGCCGAGGCAATGTCAACCGGGATACGGCAGGCCGGGCTGCTCGAGAAGGCGGCGCATTTGGAGACCACCGCGAAGGAAGCGGGAGCGAGGCTCGCCGCCCGCTGGGAGCGCGAGCGGGCCGTGCGGGAGCGAGAACGCGAGCAGCGAGAGCGAGATGCAGGTGAGCGCGCGCGGGAGCAGCGACGCTGAGCCTGCGCGACCCTGGCGACGTTCCCCGCGGCGTGGGATTTGCAGACTCTCCGACGGCCCCATGAAGTTCCTCCGGAGAGTGATCTAGAGACCGCCACCGCTGCTGCCATCTGGAACCAGACACCGTGGCCGGCGTCCGTGTAAAAATTACCAGGAGCGTGCGTAGTGCAGATGCAGCGACTGGCCTTCGAAGCGCACACCTCGGCCTCATTCATCGATTAAGCCCTGAATGCGATGGAGTTAATGC
>WNFC01005843.1_pt1 | contig 13851 bp, 17 predicted proteins | sample 5400541 | NCBI WGS metagenome assembly WNFC01 (sample SAMN13153342, study PRJNA577476) | soil metagenome | isolation source: 120 cm saprolite under Douglas fir tree site 2 hole 2 replicate 1 | place: USA:California | collected 2015-04-18
CCGGCCGCAAGGAGCCGTTCGCTACGGATTTGCCTTCTACTTTCCTGCAACGTGGCGGGTCTCGCAGGGTGACTCTGACGCAAGGCCGCCCGCTGAGCACGCGATAATTAATTGCCACTCCCCGCCGGGCTTCATGCGCTACCGCTTTTGAGCCCCCAGCGCATGTGCTCCGCTTTCGGCTCCTCTTGTTCCGCCTTCGGCTGCTCGCCCATCGCTCCTATCCGCGGCTACCCGGGCCAGGTTGGCGGCCGCATTGATCAGCCGTATATCGCTGTTTTCGACCTGCTCCCCTTCGATCAGCTTGCTCAAGACCTTCTGCTCGACCACGGTCATGATGGCTTCGATCAGGAAGCCTTTATTGTCGGCCGTCACCTCGGCCAGGGCGCGGCCTGGTGGACGGCCATTTGCGCCGCGGTGATTTGCCGCTGGATGCCCTTGCCGTAACGCCAGAGGCTATCGTCGGATATTTCGTAGCCTTGCTGGCGCACCCATTCCGCCAATCCACGGTAATCGCTAAAGCCGCTCTCGGCCATGCGGCGCTCGACTTCGGCGCGGAGTAGTGCGTGCCGCCAGCAGCACTAAACGGGTGACGATGTCACCCGTTCCTGGAGGTCTGACATTTCACGAGTCTGAGGACCGCGCTTGACCGAAGCGTGGACACTGGGCCTGCGCTGAAGTGAGACAGGCTTTCCAGCCTGTCATTCTTTGGCAAGCAGTGAGAAACATCTGCCGAGGGTAGCGGTGAGTGACTTAGGAAAAGAATATGGGTCAGAGCGAGAAAACGGCTTGACCGGCATGCTCGGACAGCTAGTGTTTCGGAGAAATGAGCAAGTTCCGAAACAGACAGGCAGGCTGTCCGCTGCGGAGAAGATGGAGCTACTCGACGCGCTGTAGGGAAGCCTGGAAGCGGACCTACGGAGTAATTTTCGAGCTTCAAGAGCATCGGATTAGTGACCGCGCGCTTGCTTGGCAGGCGCAAGCCGACACGTTGGCAAGCCCGCTGAAGAACTAACCTTGTGAGCCGCTTCCCCCCGCGCTAGCCTTGGTCTTTCTCACAAAAGAGGTCCGATAACGTGATTATCGTGATGAAGGCGCATGCCACCGAGGCCGACATCCAGAATGTCGTGCGGATGGCCGAGGAACTTGATTACAGGGCCCACGTGATCGTTGGCGTCGAGCGAACCGTGGTCGCTTGTGTCGGCGAGGAGCGTGGTGAAACCCATTCGCTCCAGCATCTGGAATCGGTTTCAGGCGTAGACCGCGTGATGCCGGTGCTCCACTCCTTTAAGCTCGCTAGCCGCGAGGTTCGGCCCGAGGGTTCCGTAATCCGGGTCGATGGCGCCTCTATCGGTGGGAAACGGCTCGCCGTGATTGCGGGGCCGTGCGCAGTCGAGAGCCGCGAACAGGTCGAGGGCGCCGCCGACGCCGTCGTGCGCTCAGGCGCTCATCTGCTGCGCGGGGGCGCGTATAAGCCGCGCACCTCGCCCTATTCGTTCCAGGGAATGGAGAACGAAGGTCTGTTGTTGCTGGAAAACGCGGGTCGCCGCTGCGGCTTACCCGTAGTCACCGAGATTATGGACGCTCACGACATCGAGCTGGTCGCCGAGCATGCCGATATGCTCCAGGTGGGAGCGCGGAACGCTCAAAATTTCTCGCTGCTGCGCCGCCTGGGCAAAATTCGCAAACCGATCCTGCTCAAGCGCGGGATGTCGACCCGCATTGAGGAGTTCCTGATGGCTGCCGAGTATATTCTCTCGGAAGGCAATCCCAACGTAGTGTTATGCGAACGTGGCATTCGCACCTTCGAAACGGCGACACGCAACACCCTGGACCTCAATGCCGTGCCGCTGCTAAAGCAGTGGACCCATCTGCCGGTAATCGTCGACCCGAGCCACGGCACCGGCGTATGGTCGCTGGTGACGCCGATGGCGCTGGCGGCCGTCGCCGCAGGAGCCGATGGTTTGCTGATCGAGGTTCACCCGCAGCCGACAAAAGCCTTGTCTGACGGTCCCCAGCAATTGAAACCCGAGACATTCGCTGAATTGATGCGCGCGCTGAAACCGGTCGCTCAGGCGGTGGGCCGGGACCTGTAGATGGGACAGGCTTCGGCCTGCTCGCACGTCCTTTGACACGGCGGGAGCGCCAAGGAGGGGTTGTTGCAACCCCGGGGCTAAGGCGCGCGGACCGAGAGCACTTCGCCGGCTGGGGCACAGGTTACCCTCGATGGTACGAATAGCACTGACCCCGAAAACAACATCGAGCTTTTCGTCTGGCGCAAAACGAGCTGCGCGGGCCAGGAGTTAGGCACCGATGCGGTAGTCCACACCAACCAAGCGTTGGGAACGAGCCAAGCCTACTTTCTGAAGGTCGTAGATGCGTTAGGGCGATCCTCTGAAAGCTCGGCTTCGGTGAAAGTCGTCGATAACACCCCGCCTGTCATCACTAGCGTCGCAGCCAGCTCCGACTTGCACTGGCCGCCAAACGATCAATTAATCCCAGTGAGTATTGCCGTTTCGGATTCTGATCAGTGTGATCCCAATCCGAGCTGCAAAATCACCCAGCTTACAAGCAACGAGCCGATCAGCACGGCAGACAGCCGGATCACCGGCGATTTGACTGCGACTCTAGCAGGGTGCGGAAAAACCAATTTCTTTATGAAAAGTCTTTCCGCACCCTGCGATAAAACTGGCTTCTTTCCTTTAGTTCTCCCCCTTTGGGGGAGATTACAGAGAGGGCAAGCAGGCTGCGGAAGGCCTTTTTCGCAGCCTTCTAGCGGCAGAACGTCTTGGGTCAGGAACGGGACGGATATACACAGTTACAGTGACGTGCACTGACCATTCCGGGAACAGTTCTACGGGGGCAGCAACGGTTTCCGTACCGCACGATCAAGGATAGAGTCATGCAGTTAGCAGCGGATCGAAATGTTCGGCACCAAGGTCATGCCGCAGTTAATGGGATGCGCGGCCTAAAAGACCACTATCCGCGACTCGATGCGGCGCCGCCGGCCTGCTTCAGTACCTCGCCGAAGTTCTTAAAGAGCTTCTGCAGCTTTGGCTCGATCACAAATTGGCAGTACGGCGCAAACGCATTATTGTTGTAGTACTGTTGATGATAGTCTTCCGCCTCGTAGAACTCGGTCAGCGGAACCACTTCGGTTACTACTTTGCGCGCAAGTTGCTCGTCCAGCTCTCGGATATAGGCTTCAGCCGCCCGCTTCTGCTCGTCGCCGGTGTAGAAGATGGCTGAGCGATATTCCGCGCCGACGTCCGCACCTTGCCGATTGAGCGAGGTCGGGTCATGGGTGGCGAAAAAGACCGCAAGCAAGTCGTCGTAGGAAATCTGCTCGGGGTCGAATTCGACTCGGAGACTTTCGGCGTGCCCGGTCCTGCCGCCGCAGACCTGCACGTAGCTGGGATTCGGCACCGTCCCGCCTGTATATCCGGGCATCACCGAAATAACGCCCTTCAGCCGCTCAAACACCGCCTCGGTGCACCAGAAACATCCACCGGCAAAGACCGCGATTTCCGCTTGGCGCTCCATGAGGGTCAGAATATTCCGGAACTCGATCAGATGTCCACCCGCCGGGGACGTTCGGTACTGCCCGAATTAGGACACTGAGGGCGAGAAACTAGGACAGCTACCAACGAGGTGGTATGGATTTTTTGACCAGCCAAACCGATAACGGGATCGGGAAATTGCGAATTCGCCAAATCCGACTTGGAAATATGACGCACGAAGTTCGCTACCTGTCTTAGTCCCTTCGGTACATCGCCATCAGGGCAAAGCAAGCCGACCGGCAATCCGATGTAATCAATCTTCTGGGCAAACTCCCCATCATCGCGAACGATCCGGTCGAAAGACTCGTCCTGCCAGCCCCCCCAAAGCGCCCATGCTCGCGCTGCATCTGACGGGCGGTGAACGACAGGAATGCAGAATCGCTTTGAGCTCATACCCGGCAAACGGCGTGAGGAGCGCGTGAACCTGATCATCCATCACGACATAAGCGGCCAGTTGATAGCGCTGACCCTCGAAGCTCTTCATCGCCGCCACCACAAGGTCGCGCTCGCTGTCGGAAATCCCTGGAAGCGCTGGCCTGAGATCGGAGACTACCCCTGGGTCTGGCCGTTGGTCCGGTGAAAGGTTGGAAAAGGAGGCGCGAGCAAAGACGCTCGCGCATCTTCCCATTCGTCGCCGCCTGGCTCCTCAGGGCAGGCTATCGGCAGAGACGCCTGTCCCACTAATTTTGGGATAGACCGCGTTGCCTTTATTCTTTCTTCACGATCCTCATCGACTCACACAAATCAGTGTCTTTTGACACACTACTGCAACGTCGTATTTGGCGCAAAAGCCATCGCGGATGAGATGCGATTCCAGATTTACATCAGAACCTTTTTCTTCTGTGGTGTAGACGTCTACATAACGAGAGCCGAAAACCGCTGGATTTACCAATGGCCGTTGTATAATTTTTGGGAGAAACTTCCCATAATGAATTGAGAGACCAGGAGTTGTTTGAAGAGCCCGCAAGTATGCGGCCTGCCGATTAGGTTCATCCGGATGCGATTACCTGACACGCGGGCGGTATAACATTTGATCTCAACAATATCGTTCGCTGGCAACATCCCAGTGGCCAGCGCATACAAGCTCAGCCGTCAAGAGACTCAGAGGCAACAATTCCACGGCGGGCGACGAGTCGGAGGCGAAGTTTGCCTGAGGCTATTGGTGGGATTCTGTATGTGTGGGGAGCGACGATCCACGCTTGGCAAAGTAGGACATCCTCATCCTGATCTTAGGACACTGACGGGCAGATCAGGACAGTACTGGCCGTTCTCCGAGTGGCACAGGCTTTAGCCCGCGGCCTTGTCGCTCAAAAGAACCAGCCGTTGTCCGGGGACGGACCGAAGAGGGCTCCGACGAACCGCTCCAATTCAAAATTGAATTTGACCAGCAGATGGTCGGAGCCGCGCGTCAGACCGAAGCCGGGGCCGACGTTGTATTCCGCGCCGTAGGGTAGATGGCCCCAAACCACCGGGAAAATATAGTGCTGTTGGCGATTGAGTGGATCGCTACCATCGAGCAAGCCGATGCCGCCGTAGAACTCGACGCCTGGCGATAAATATGGCTTCCAGGCGTAATCTACGGCGCCGCGATAGCCGAACTCAAAGCCCTGATTGTGGCCGGCACCGATCAGCGATTTCTCAAAAATCGGATTTGCGATCACCGAGAATCGGCCGATATCCTTCTCTAAGATCGGCCGCAGCTCAAGCTCGAGGCCGGCATCGTCGAACTGTGGTGTTTTGTGCCATTCGAGTTCCGCGTACCAGCCCAAATCCACCGGCAACTCGCCTTCATCCAGCAGCCTTCCGCGCAAGCGATACTTCGAACCGGCATACCAGAATTGGCTGCCGCTGGGATGCGCCAGTTCGAGATAAAAGGCCGCTTCGAGCCGGTCGGTAAAACCGTAGGTAATTTCGTACTGGTTGTACCACATCGCCTGGCTCTTGAACGTCCCTTTGGCGGTACCGTTGCCGCCGGCACTGTGGCCGTTTGCCACCACGGCGTTGTTGGTCTCGACTTCCAGCGTGCCACGGGACAGCGTCGCGTATGGGTAAACCTCGAACTCCCACGGGTCGACTTGCGCCGCACCCGGCGGCGTCGCAGTCAACATGAACACGAGCAACGCGACAACTAACAACAGAAGAGAGAAAGCTTTCACGACCAAATCCCTGATTTTGAGAATGCGTCTCAATATCGTCGAAGCCGCGCCTTGTCAAGCGTGCCCCTTTCTTTGGCGCCCACGTTATTGCCCATCTACACGTGCAGCCCGCTCCCTCTGACTGTTGCAAACTCGCAGCTATTGGGCTTGCGTTGCAGAGGATTCTTTCCTTCGGAGGACCTGACGCGATGACGAGCCTGGGTGAAATGATCAACGGCAATTCGCTGGTGGAGGCGCCAGTGGTGTTCAATCCGCTAAGCGCCAGACTCGCCGATGCGGCGGGTTTCCCGGCGCTTTATCTCGGCGGTGGCGGCCTGGGGTATATCCAATGCGTCACTGAGGCAAATCTGACGGTTACCGAGATGGTGCGGATTGGGCTCGATATCCGCACAGTCTGCCGCCTGCCGCTGATTCTCGACGGCGCTTGCGGCTTCGGCGACCCCATGCATCTGCATCGCACAATCAATATGGTCGAGGCGGCTGGTTTTGCGGCTATCGAGATCGAGGATCAGATACTGCCCAAGCGCGCCCATCATCATATCGGCATCGAGCACATGATCCCGGCCGAATTAATGGTGGCGAAAATTCGCGAAGCCGTGCGAGCGCGGCGCGATCCGGATTTCGTGATAATCGGCCGCACCAACGCTCTCCGTTCATCGACTATGGACGAAGCCCTGCAGCGCGCCGAACTTTACCGCAGCGCAGGCGCCGATATGTTGTTCGTCACTGCGCACAAGGCCGAACATTTCCGCCACCTCGGCGAACGGCTTGCACCACCGTTGGTCACGCTTACGACCGATGGCCAGCTAAAACAAATGGGGCTGACTAAGGATGAATTGACAGTGTTGGGTTTCAGGCTGCTGGTCGATCCGGTGACGCCGGTATTAGTTTTTCACGAGGCGCTCAAGCGATGCTACCAGGCTATTGCCAGCGGCGACTCCGACGCGCTGCTTGGACGCGGCGGCCTGAGAGCGGAGCAGGAAGCGCTCCACCGCACCATCGGGCTTGAGCAGATGCTCGCCATCGAGCGCGAGACGGTCGAAAAATGATTGAGGGGCACAAAAGCGGGGTGAGTCTGTCCCCGATTGGAGAGCTACTTGCTGGGTTGAATCACCGCCCGCTCGCGCTCGGTCTGCTTCTGGACGTAGGCATCCTGAACCGCGCCGTATTTGTCGATTGCGTAGCGATCAACGTCGTCTAAGAGGCTCTGCTTCTGGGCGCGGGAATTGAGTCCCTCCAGGCTGTGAGCGGCGGCCTTGTAAAACACCACGCTGCCAGGCGCCAGGTAATTAAGCGGATTCATCATCCCGTCAATCAAACCGCCGATTACCGCACGCGCGTCGATCGGCGCTCCGATCGGCGGCATGAGATAGAACCCCCGGGTCATACCATATTTGGCAAGAGTCAGACCGAAATTGTTATCGTGTTCCTTCAGCCCGAACCATGTCTGGGCCGGGTCGAACAAACCTGCAACCCCCAGAGTGCTATTGATCCCGAAGCGGGCAAGCTCACCACCCGCCCACTTGAATCTTAACTGGAACAGGGCATTAGCGAACCGGGGTATTACCTCCGTGTTATCGAAGAAGCGCTCGATACAATCCTGGGCTGGTTTTGGGACTGTCCTGGACCACAGATTTGCCAATGGATGAAAAGCACGCTGATCGATATTTTGATTAACACCAAAAGATTTTTCATTCACCGGCGCCAATGGATCCTGGATGGTCTGATAGCGATCCGGAATGACCAACGTCTCTTTAGTCGCATCGCCGGTCGAGCTGGCCGGATGCTCAACGGCGTGGCCGGCTTGACGGGCGGATACATTCTTGTCCGTTTGGCCGGCGAGAGGAGCTTGGCTGACAGCGGGTTCAAGCGCGAACGCGAGGCCGTTGCCAAGAATGAAGAAAGAGCAGAGAAGATTCAGCGATCGTAGTCTGGCCGACATATGAATACCCCCCAATACCGCCAGATCTCGGGAAAAGGCCGTAACGGCTAACGGCGCGGGCGCCGCCTTGTCAACTAGCGCGTGTACTGTTTCGGTGCAAGTCCCAGGACGCAGCGTCTACGCGGTTAGCGAAAAGAACCTGGAATTGTCAGTCATTAGCTGTGTGAATCGAAGCTCGCGGCTATATAATGCATGAGACGGCGGCCGAGAGGCAGGTGAGCAGCGGTGCCCCTGTTTTGGCATGGCGAAACGGCCGTCACCGTTCGAACCATGCAAGGCTGAACCGCGACAGCGCATTCTGGGTAGCTGACGCCAAAAAGGAAGTGATCGACATTCACGACTTCATCATTGTGGGCGGCGGGATTGCTGGCGCTTCGGCGGGATTCGCTCTGGCGAGTTTGGCAAGGTGCTGCTGCTCGAGCGCGAATCGCAGTTCGGCTATCATTCGACCGGCCGCTCGGCTGCGGTCTTTTTGAAGAGCCACGGCCCTGACGTCATCCGGGCGCTGGCGAGCGCCAGCAAAGCATTTTTTCTGAACCCTCCTGACGGTTTCACCGATTACCCGCTGCTCAAGCCGCGCGGAATGCTCCTTATCGGTGGACACGATGATCGAACCGAGCTGGATCGGGCCGCTGAGGAATGTGCGCGATACGTCGCGGGTGTCCGGCGGTTGAACGCAGAACAAACCAGGAAAATGGTACCGGTGCTGCGCAACGAGTATTTGGGCGGTGCGGTGTACGATCCCGAAGCTATGGATATCGAGGTCCATTCGCTTCATTACGGCTTTCTGCGCGGCCTGCGCGCACGTGGCGGCGAAACCGTCACCGATGCCGAACTCATTGGCGTCGAGCATGCGCCTGGAGGGTGGACAGTACGGACACCGAGCGGCAATTTTGAGGGGCGCGTTCTGGTTAACGCTGCCGGCGCCTGGTGCGACAAAGTCGCGGCGCTGGCCGGTGCCGAGCCGGTCGGGCTGGTTCCGAAGAGGCGGACTGTATTTATCTTCCAACCACCAGCGGGAATCCCGATCGAAAATTGGCCGGTGGTGCACGATATCCACGAAACTTTCTACTTCAAGCCTGATGCCGGCAGGATCCTCGCCTCGCCCGCTGACGAAACCGCGATGGCACCGTGCGATGTCTATCCTGATGACGTCGACATCGCGGCCGCAATCGACCGGATCCAGCACTGCGCAAGGTTACCGATCGCGCATATCGAGCGTAAATGGGCCGGGCTGCGTTCGTTCGTTGGTGACGGATGCCCGGTGGTCGGCTACGACCCGCGAATTGACGGTTTCTTCTGGCTTGCGGGCCAGGGCGGCTACGGAATAGAAACGTCACCGGCGATGGGCCGGTTAAGCGCCAGCCTCGCCGCCGGCAAGGGAATACCTGGTGACCTCGCGGATCTCGGAGTGCACACCGAAACAGTCTCGTCAGCACGCTTCGCGCAGCGCTAACAGGCTGCGAAAAATGGCCTTCCGCACCCTGCGTTCCCGCTCTGAGCAACCGGGAACATCGGTAACAGAATATACCGGCAACATAGGTAACACTTTTTCGGCTTCAGGGCGATTTTACCGGCGGCAGCACGAGGATCTGGCCGCTCATCTCCGGCTGATGGCGCAGGCATTTGAAGTCGATTTCACCTTCCTGGTGAAACGTGAAAATGTAGGAGGTCTTCTGCAACGGCGGCAGCTTGACGTACATCAGCACAGTCAAATCGGGACCGAGCAAAGCAAAATCATGCTCGTCGTCGGGTTGCAAGTTCCAGAATTCGATCTGCGTCGGCTGATCGCGATGCACCGCGATGAATGAGGGATTGAAGGCGTAAACCTCGCCGAATTTTTTCACCGTAGGCTTGGGACCAGTTTCCTTTACCGCGATTGCTTCAGTCAGCATCGTGATACCCGCTTGCGCCTCACCACTTTGGGCAACCGTAACGATCTGCGTGGCGGCGCCGGACGGCAAAAAGAACGGTCCCTTCCTTGCCGGGGTGGGACTCGCCGCCTGCCCGCTCGTTCCGGCCAGCATCGCTATTGTCAACCCGCATGCGATTGACCGGAGCAGGCGCCACCAGGGATGGCCGCATCCAATCATCGATCGAATCTTTGTCATGTTAAGATTGCGCAGCCGTGCGAGTCCGTAACCAACCGGACGCGGGAGAGAATAATTAGAATCATGGTGAGTTCACGGAAGGTAATTTCCCGCCGCAAGTTTATCAGAATCGCCAGTGGGGCCCTGGCACTGGTCCCTTTTTCTGAACGCGTATTCGCCGGCCAGCCGCCAGGTAATATCGGCGGTCTGACCCCCAACCGCGAATTCTATGTAACCTCTTATGGCGGCACGCCCAGCGTTGACGCAAGCCGCTGGAGCCTTAAAATTCACGGTCTGGTCCGGCAGCCGCTGACGCTGAGCTATGCCGATATCGTGCGAATACCGGCGGTGCGCCAGATCCTCACGCTCGAATGTATCGGCAACCCGCCGGACGGCGATGCGATCGGCAACGCGGAATGGACCGGGATCAAACTCAAGCCTCTGCTCCAACAGGCTGAGGTCAAGCCGAACGCAGTCTATGCCGCGATGAGGGCGGCCGACGGCTACTCTACCGGGGTCCCGCTGGCCGAAATAATGCGCGAAGAGAACTGGCTCGTCTACCGGATGAACGGCGAGCCGTTGCCACCCGAGCACGGCTATCCGCTGCGCATTTTTATTCCCGGCAAATATGGAATGAAGCAGCCGAAATGGCTCACCGAAATCGAATTTGTCGACACGCCGTTTATCGGCTATTGGGAAGCACGGGGATGGAGCAACGAGGCGTGGCGCAAGGTCAATTCGGGCTTCTTCTATCCGCGCCGGCCGCGCGGAATTCTGGATGTCTTGTCGCTCGACACGTCGGCCAAAGTGACCGCACCGGTCGATCTCGCAGGATGGGCGCTGGCCGGCCCGGCCGGTATCCGCCGCGTAGAAGTTTCAACCGACGACGGCGCCACCTGGCACGCCGCCAGACAGCTTGGAAATGCCTCACCCTATATCTGGACGGTATGGCAATACCATTTCGCTCCAGCCAGGCCCGGCGATTACCTCGTGCGGGTAAAAGCGACCGACGGCAACGGTATCACGCAACCGGACAGTTATGCCGAGCGAGGTGACGGCGGCACCAGCCAACCGCGCCTGCAGCTTAAGGTGACGGCGGCGTGAAAGGCCTGGGCGAGAGGATTTTTCTCTGACTACGTTCAAGACCGTCTTCGAGACGACAACCTTGCGAAGCGCGCGATTCCAAACATAGTAGTGCGGCCCTTCTGCATGATTGACGACAAGATCAAAGCTGACCGTTCGGTTCCGGCGATTTAGTCCGTCTCAGGGGCCCGGTGTAGAATTGGTGTAGAGAATCTTACTTCTGCGAGCGTCGTAGACTGCGATGATCAAAATTCTGATCGCCGACGATCATGCAATCCTGCGGGCAGGACTTAAAGAAATCCTGGTCCGCGATCTCCGGGACGTGGTCTGTGGCGAAGCTGAAACCGCCGAGCAGGTCCTTGCTCAAGTTCGGACGCGGCCCTGGGATCTTCTAATTCTGGACATCACGATGCCGGGCCGCAGTGGCCTCGACATCCTTTCTGATCTGAAAAGCTTGCGGCCGGAGCTCCGCGTGCTCATCCTCAGCATGCACCCGGAAGACCAATTCGGTAAACGGGCGCTGAAAGCCGGCGCATTTGGCTATTTGAAGAAGGAAAGCGCACCCGAGGAATTGATTCAAGCGATACGTAAAATATTAGCTGGCAAAAGATATGTGAGTGCTGCTCTGGCGGATAGACTCGCCGCGGACTTGTCTGCAGATGCGGCCGGACAGCCCCATGAAACTTTGTCCCCCAGGGAATTTGAAGTCTTCTGCATGATTGGTGCGGGGAAGACGGTGAGCAGGATTGCCGAAGAACTCCATTTGGGCGTAACCACCGTCAGCACTCATCGCGCGCGGATTCTGGAAAAGTTGAAGATGACAACCACCACAGAGCTGATGCGCTACGCACTGATCAATCATCTCGCCGGCTGAATTCTGGCTGAACCGCTCGAGCCCCGCCTGAAAGCTATAGCCTGCTTGATTCTGCGGTTTTCAACCGGCCTCGAGCTCGACCTTGCCGGTCGCGGGCACCCCTCTCAAGAAACAAGGCAATTGTCGAGGAAAAGTAAGAGTTTTGTGATCCTGGTGTGGCGGTGATCGCTGTTTCTCATCGGACGCGTGGCGCGCGCGGCCGCCTAATTTGCTCTCAAGAAACAACGTGGGCAAGAATCGAGGCCCAGACTGCAAACCGGGGTGCGTGGTCTGTCATTCTCGCGCGTGTCTGGCGGGTGAAGAATCCCGGAACGGCGTCCGCCGTGTAGCAATTGCGCTGGGGTTGGGCGCGCCTCGGGGTCGAACCGGCGAAGACGCGGGATTCCTCACGCGCGGCGGCCACGCGCGCGGGAATGACATAAAACACATGCTGGTGTTGCACGGATAGCTGCACGTCTTCCGTTCTGTTTCTGGCGTGACGTGCCGCGGTCGCGCCGCGTACCCATCTCCCAAGTAGTATAAACAACGACAATCCCTCGTTGGCGGCCTCCAGAACAATCTCAGTCAATCCGATCGCCTTCTGGTTAGTCTTTACTACAGAAGAATCCCAGTCTGCTCGATATAACCATCCGTTTGCAGGTCCTGGATAATAGCAAGGACGAGGGCATTTGCTATTCCGTGGAAACGCTGAGCCACTCGCTTAGCCGGGTGCGGAAAACCCTATTTCTTCATGAAAAATCTGTCCGCACCCTGCGAGAAAAACTGGCTTCCTTCCTTCAGTTCTCCCCCTCTGGGGGAGATTACAGAGATGGAAAGCAGGCGGCGGAAGGCCTTTTTCCGCAGCCTGCTAAGCAAGCACGACTGAGGAGGTTCTTCGGTTTAAATGGTGCAGAGTCTTGGTCGATTCTTGGATTCTCTGATGCGTCGAGCATATTGCTGGATAGGAACTGTACTGCTTGTGCTTCCGATTGCCGCCCACTTCGCATCCAATGGTATGAAGCGGGAGTTGGCAAAGCTGTGGCGCCCTGAAGACCATGTCTGGCTGATGTTCGCCGGAGCGCTGCTGCTGCTGTGGGCGGCCTTTCGTGTATGGGACGAGCAACGGGAACTGACGGTCGAGTTGCTGCGGGTGTGGGCCAGCCCTGGCGGGGAACGACGACCAGAGTCACCTTCCTTTATCACCGGGCGACGAGACAGCCGAGCTAAAGCTGCAACTCGCTCAACAGAAGGGGCGCTATCTGACTTCCGATCAACGTGCCCAACTCGTCGCAGCGCTCAAGGAAGCTGACGAGCCGATCCGCATCAATGTGGTCTATCATCATCTGGATGCCGAGGCCGAGTCATACGCCAAGCAATTCTCGGCAGTTCTTCTGAGCGAGCGTTTCGCGGGTGCACTTATTCCTTTCGATGATCTTCCCGACGATCTTGACGGCGTAGTCATAAGAGTGAACGGTGGGCTGCTTCCGCACCTCGCACAGCGGCTCTCAGACGCCCTCTCGAAGGCAAAGATTGATCATCGGATTGAGCCATTAACCGGAGAACGTGCCGTTCTCGCGCCACCTGACTATTTTGATTTGGCGATTGGTGAAATGAAGTGAGAGTGCACTTAGAACTCGAAGTAAATCCGGTGAAATGTTGGAGATGAACGATGCCCGCCATACTGGCTACGCAATCGGTCCTGGTGGTCGGCGACGCCATCCTCACCTGGAGGAGTTGACGGAGTTGCTGGAAACTAACGTTTACTAACTGCGTCAAGCCCAGAATGGTCGAAGAGCTCTGGAGCAGCGAAATGTTCTCCGCCGCCTGCCCTCATCTTCCTCGACCTGTCGATGCCGTGATGGATGGATGGGAGTTCATGCGCCGGCAGCCCGAGCATAGTGCCCGCGTCGCACGAACTTTTCGGATATTGCCATTTTGCCCATGTACGTCAGAGCGAACGTCAGGCAACCCCCACGCTTCCCTCCCCTGGCCAGCGGGAGGGCAAACCCGCGCGCTAGGCACGAAAAACAATCCGAATAGTCGGAGTCCAGCATCCCCGAATCCTTGTTACGCAGAATTATGCAAACTAAGCACTAGCAGGCTGCGGAAAAAGGCCTTCCGCAGCCTGCTTTCCCTCTCTGTAATCTCCCCCAGAGGGGGAGAACTAAAC
>WNFC01005545.1_pt1 | contig 13846 bp, 14 predicted proteins | sample 5400541 | NCBI WGS metagenome assembly WNFC01 (sample SAMN13153342, study PRJNA577476) | soil metagenome | isolation source: 120 cm saprolite under Douglas fir tree site 2 hole 2 replicate 1 | place: USA:California | collected 2015-04-18
CGTTTCGTGCGCTCGCCTGCCGATCCCAGCCATGAGAGCGCAAAGGGTGCGTGCCCGTTGGTATGTCGCCACGGCTGGAAATGATCGCTGATCCAGACGCTATCAAACCCGTACTGCTCGGCTTCCGTCGCGAATTCCAAAAGCTGGCACGGACCGAATTGTTCCGCCGATGCCTTATATCCAAGTCTTAATGGGTGTGTAGCCATGTTTTTTCTCTTTCTCTTTCGTTATAGAGAGCCTGTATCGTCTATTGGTTATTGTACGTGACACTCCGCAGGGGTTAAAACCCCGCAGCTTCTTCCACTCCTCTGTACGCAGCCTTCTGAGTATGTGCCCCGTAGGGACTACTCGTTGAAGAGCCGTAGTTGGGTAGGAATAGACGATGGGCACTCTTCCATCCAGAGCGATCCACCTTGAGCGGTGCCATGCTCGTTTCTTGCTCCATGCCTTGCCTGGCGGGTAGATGGCCCACATTGGCGTTTGGCGCCCTGGGAGCGAGAAACACCTGTGTCTTTCGACACCCTCTCTGCACGCAGAGGAGCGGGAGGCTTTTCCTTATAGCGATGAATGAGACGTTGACCGATCACCAGCGAAGCATTCCGATCTGCATTCCCACGCATCTGACACTGTGGGCAGGCGACCAGTGGTACACCGTTGGTATAGCCTTCCTCTGGTTGCCTTTATACAGCATATTCAACGAACGTGCAACAAGCAAGGGCTAAAGCCTGGGATGAATCCTCAACGGCTTGCGGCGGGTTCTTCTGTGTCAGAGACGCCAGGTGTGATTTTATCTACAGTATAGCAATGTTCTTGCTTTCGCGAGCGCATTTGATTCATCCTGCATTGGATGAGCATGCAGGACACGATGAGGCGCCCACGAGCAAGATTCCTTAAATCTGTGCCTGACCCCCATCGACAAACAGTTCAATCCCGGTAATAAAACTGCTGTCATCCGAGGCGAGGAACACAACCGCTCTGGCGATTTCGTCAGGATCGCCCAACCGCCCCAGCGGGATGGCGCCCCAGCTCGTCAAGATCTGCTCCTCAGTCTGTCCTGAGCCACTGAGTGCCAGTGTGTTGGTTGAACCAGGGCTGACGGCGTTGACGCGGATCTTGCGGGATTTCAGGTCCAAAATCCAGCTGCGCGCGAAGGAGCGTACAGCTGCTTTGGTGGCGTTGTACACACTCAAGGTAGGTACCCCTTTGATCGAGGCAATCGAAGCGTTCAAAATGATCGAACCACCGTCTTGCAAGAGCGGCAGCGCCTTTTGTACCGTGAAGAGCAGCCCTTTGACGTTGATGTTGAACATTTTGTCAAAATGGGCTTCAGAAATTTCCCCCAATGAGGCGAATTCCCCAATCCCGGCGTTGGCGAAGACGACATCGATGCGACCGTGCTGCTGCTTCACCGTGGCATACAGGCGATCAAGGTCCGCGAGACGGGAGACATCCCCCTGAACCGCGGTCACGTTCTTGCCGATCTGCCGTACGGCTGCATCCAGTTCGCTTTGACGGCGACCGGTGATGTAGACGTACGCGCCCTCTGAGACGAAGCGCCGGGCCGTAGCGAGGCCGATGCCGCTGCTGCCACCAGTGATGACAGCGACTTTTCCTTTAAGCTTTGTCAAGATGTTTCTCCTCTCGAGAGCATTTCATAACTCAAAGGCCCTCCAGCAGGGGTTTGGACCACCCCTCCAATTGACGAGCCCATGCCCTCTCTGGTACCAGTCTAAGGAGGAAGTGTCATGAAAGCGCAATGAGCATCGTCAAAGTACTGGTATGTGGTGCAGGATGGCCTGTGACCCATTGGAGCAGGCAGAAGGAGAGATGGTCTTTGTCACCATGGCAGATGTAGTTGGGTACCGAGAGCCAGTGCTGAATGGTTAAAAAACGTTATATACCGCGTATACTTCTGTGAATTAATAACACTTTCCGTAACGATATCGAAACAGTTATGAGTTATACTAGTGCTTAACAAAGGAGTATCCCGGCAATGGGAGCAACTCCGCTGGACCTTCCCATGTTTTACGCGCCAGGAAGTAAAAGATAGCTATAGGACAATTGAGAGTACGACCACTTACTCTAGCAAGGAGCAGCAATTATGGCAGCGTCTAAGCGGACCATTTTTCGCAACAAGGCCATGCAGCATTATACGCAGAGCCGGGAAAAAGATATTTTGCCCCGCTTTGTTGCCCCGCCAGTATTCATCTTCTTATGGATCCTGCTCGGATTATTGTTCATTGCGACGGTGCTCGCCTGGTTAGAGCAGGTGCCAACGTATGTTACCGGATCGGGAGTTGTACTCGACCAGGGAGTCGGAACGCAAAATGGAGGCAACGAAGCTGTGGCAGTCGTTTTCTTGCCAGCTACCACATCCCTCAAAGTGACTGCCGGGCAACCAATCCAGGTGCAGGTTGGCTCGTCAGGGCCACAACTTTCCGGCACGATCGCCACGGTCAAGCCGGGAGTTCTCAGTCCAAGCCAGGCACGCCAGCAATATGGGCTCAACGGCAGCCTGGCACAGGTGATCACCCAGCCCTCGGTTGCTGTGACGGTCCAGTTAGGACCCGGATTCTCGACGCAGACATATGCAGGAAGTATCGTCAATGCCCAGGTACAGGTGGGGACGAGGCGCGTGCTCTCTCTGCTGCCATGGATCGGTCAATTGATTGGAGAGTGACAGATGGACAAGAATGAACTAGATGCAACGGTGCTGGCAAGCAGATTAGGAGTGGATAGCAAGGTACTGGGAGAGTCCATTCTATTGACAGGGAAACGACGGGATGCTCTCCTTAACAGCCTGATTACCCCAAAGCAGCAGTTACCGTCAGATGTGGCGGAGCTGATGGGACACAGGGAATGGCGAACCGCTATGACGACGATGGCGCTAGGGATGCTGGTCGCTCAAGATCAAGAGCCAGCCCTGACGGCAACGCTCCTTGCCCCATGGAGGATACCAGGGGCGCCTGTAGCACCACCGCAGGCGCCAGCAGCGCCGAAACAGGCTGCACCCGCAATGACCGCGCCACCGCCTACGGCAGTACCCATCACACCCCCGGCAGCGGCGCCAGCAGCACCAACGCCAACGACGCCACAGGCGGCACCAAAGCCAGGTCTCTTGCAAAGGCTGCGGAAACACCGTGTGCCGGTCATTAACCAGATGGGGGCGGTAGAATGCGGTGCTGCTTGCCTCGCCATGATCTTGAGCTATTACGGGCGTAAGACGAGCGTCTCAGAAGTTCGCGATTACTGTGGCGTGGGACGTGACGGCCTGTCCGCGCTCAACATCGTCAAGGCTGCTTGCTCCTATGGCCTGCGCGTCAGGGCGGTCTCGCTCAAGGAGAACGATTTTCGCTATGTGACCCTGCCAGCTATTGTCCACTGGGAATTCAATCACTTTCTGATCGTCGAACGCTGGACCCCGAAATACGTGGACCTGGTTGATCCGGCTATGGGGCGTAGGCGTGTGACGGCCGAGGAATTCGACAACAGTTTCACCGGCGTGGTGATCATGCTGGAGCCGGGAGTGCAGTTCAATCGCACCTCAGCGGAACAACACATCAGTTTGAGAACGTATGCCATGAACTATGTGAAGCTGGCTCCCATGTCGCTGGTGCAGATCATTGGAGCTTCCCTGCTGCTCCAGATTTTCGGGCTCATCGTCCCTTTGCTCACAGCCGTGGCGGTGGACCAGATTATCCCCTTCAAGTTGAAAGATACCCTGGTGCTGCTGGCACTGGGCCTGTTCATCCTGTTACTAGCGCAACTGGTGACGACGCTGCTGCGCGCGGTGGTCTTGCTGTACCTGCAGACGAAAGTGGATACGCAGATGATGATCGGCTTCTTTGAGCAACTGCTGACACTACCGCTGCGTTTCTTCCAGCAACGTTCCAGCGGCGATATCCTGACGCGGTTGAGCAGCAACACCGTCATTCGCGACACGATCAGCAACCAGCTCGTTTCGACGGTCCTGGATGGGAGCTTTGTGCTGGTCTACCTGGTCATCCTGCTGGTGACATCACCGGTGTTTGCCGGCCTGGCCGTGGCCATCGGCCTGGTACAGGTCATCCTACTGCTAAGCACTAACCACCTGATCCGCGACCTGGCACGACGCGAACTACTGGCGCAGGGCAAATCACAGGGCTACGCTGCCGAAGCATTGGCAGGCATAGCGACGCTCAAGTCCGCCGGGGCCGAGCAGCGCGCGCTGCAGCAATGGTCCAACCTCTTTTTTGACCAGATGAACGCTTCGGTGCGCCGCAGCTATATCTCGTCGCTTATCAACACGGCGATGAATACGCTGCGCACGTTCTCACCCCTGGTGCTGCTGGTGGTGGGGACGGAACTCGCGCTCAATGGCACCCTGCAAGTGGGAACCATGCTCGCTCTCAACGCCCTGGCGATCGCCTTCCTGACGCCGGTCGCCTCGCTGGTGAACAGCGGACAGCAGTTGCAAGTGGTCCATTCGCACCTGGAACGCATTGCCGACGTGATGGAGGCCGAGCCGGAGCAGGATGTGCAAACAGTCAGGCAACCACCGCGCCTGACGGGGCATATTCGACTGGACCGCGTCAATTTTCAATATGACCCGAATTCGCCTCCTGTGCTGCAGAATATTTCAGTGAACATCGCGCCGGGACAAAAGGTGGCTATTGTCGGGCGTACTGGATCGGGCAAGAGCACGTTGGGTAACCTGCTGCTGGGAATGTACCTGCCGACGAAAGGCGAGATTGTGTACGATAGTATGCCGCTGCGCACGTTGAACTACCAGGCTGTGCGCTCACAATTTGGCGTGGTGGTGCAGGGGTCGAGCGTCTTCAATGGGTCGATCCGTGAAAACATCGCGCTCAACGATCCTGCGATGGACATGGCGCGCATAATCAAAGCAGCGAAGATGGCAGCCATTCACGACGACATCATGCAGATGCCGATGGAGTACGAGACCTTCGTCTCTGAAGGCGGCAGCGCTCTCTCAGGGGGTCAACGCCAGCGCCTGGCCCTTGCACGTGCGCTTGCTACCGCGCCGGTGATTTTACTACTCGATGAGGCTACTAGCGCCCTGGACGTGGTAACGGAACAAGCAATCGAGCAGAACCTGCGCTCACTGCCATGCACACAGATCATTATTGCGCACCGCCTGAGCACGATTCGCAACGCGGATGTGATCCTGGTGATCGACCAGGGCATAATTGTAGAGCGGGGCTCGCACCTGGAACTGCTCCAGCGCAATGGGTACTATGCCAGGTTGATCCAGAGCCAGCTGGCCAGCGGGGAGATCAAGGCTGTGTGACGACTCCCTACGGATAATGCACTTTAACAAATTAATCCGCTATAATCGATTGAGCGGAAAACCTGGCACCCGCAAGGGATGATCCCTCGATAAATCGGGATACCTGCCCCCCAGGCAGGGTGCCTACTACATTTCCACCCGTTCTGCCAGTTGCACGATTTCTGCCGCGACCTGCTTGAAGGTCTCGCGCAATGCAGGAGGCTCGCGCACAACCAGAGGGAGACGCAGGCCAACGAGAAAATGTGCTATCCATTCGAGGGTCTGCACATAGCAACGCAAGACGACGCCATTGGGGGCCTCTTCCAGTGTGGCAAGCGCGGCGGGTACGCGATGTCGCGCCTCCTCCAGGGTCGTTTCAAGTAGGACCTCTACTCTCCAGGTGCCCGGCATGGTGGCAAGTGTACGCATGAGGTAGCCCAGGGTGTCGAAGTTGGGCGGGCGCGTGAATTCGTCGTCAAGCAGCTCGGCCTGCTGCACGCGATCGAGGCGGAATACGCGCAGGCCATTGCGCAGGTGGCAGTGGCCGACCGCGTACCAGAGTCCTACATGATAGACCAGGCCATATGGATCGACAGCACGTTCGGTCTCTTCAGTGTTGCCTGAGCGGTAGCGCATCCAGATACGCCGTTCCTGTTGGGCGGCGGTGCCAAATGTAAGGACCATCGAGCCTCCTGGAGAGGACACGTAACTATCAGGCGAGATGAGGTCGAGGACAAGCGTTTGCTGGACGGCCTGTACGCGTTCACGCAGAGATGCAGGCAGCACGCGGTCGATTTTGGCGATGGCACCTTCGACGGCTGGAGCAGTTACGGTTAGTCCGAGTCGCCTGGCCGCCAGCAGTCCGAGAGTGAGCGCCAGCGCCTCGTCTTCGGTAAACATCAATGGCGGCAGCTTGAAGCCGGGGAGCAGGCGATAGGTGCCATAGCGCCCGCGCTCGGTCTCGATGGGGATGCCGAGGTCCTGCAACATGGTGATGTAGCGGCGCACGCTGCGGATATCGACTTCCAGGCGCTCGGCCAGCTTTGGCCCACTCATCTGCCGGTGGGATTGCAACAGTTCCAGCACGGTCAGCACGCGCGTAGTTGGATGGTACATGGCAGTTTCCCTTTTCCCAAAAATTCGTCTCTCGCTCCGACAGCCGCTTGGCTCGGCCTGCCAGGCGGATCGCAGCGACGACCTCTCGCCACAAGTGCGCCCAGTCCAGAATACAGGTCGCCTGTGGGAAGTGCCGCGCTTGTTCGGTCTTGATCCAATTCGCTCCGTCAGCTACCACCATGCCCTCCATCCCTTCGCGCTGTTCTCGGCTGCACACCCAGCCCCCATCCAAGCCCACCAGGAAGGGCTGCTGCTCGGTCTTCTCTCGCGATGAGGCTACCGCCGCCGCTGAGCACGCTCGGGCCGCCTCCTCCTCTTGTTGTTGCGCGGCCCGCTGCTTGCCCTGCCTATTGTTGCCTTCACGCAGCCACGCGGCAACATCCAGCCGCGAGTAATTTTTCCAACCATTACTACAAGCGCCGCCCGGCACTTTTTTGCCGGGGGCAAGGACTTTATTGAAGTTCATCTAATGTAGCGCTAATGCGGGGTGTTGTCAACCGTTTTTCAGAAACGGCAAGCGGTGATGCTCATTCGAATACCAGGCTGATGATTGTTCCAACCAGGAGGGATGGCTATGTACAGGAATAGGTTGCAGATACATTGCATGATGCACGTAAAAAAGTAAACTCTACCATAATACCAGGGGATGCGTTGCTCTTGCGGGTAGCAAGCAAGCGAGCTATATTATTGCGGTCTTTACGGGAGACCGGCTGCTCGATCCTCCTAATATCATTTTATCTGATCTATAAAATGGCTATATGAAGGCGCAGACCTCCCCCTCCTAGCAAAGAACTAGTGTCAGGCATCCGGCAGCGAGCGCGGCTTTCGACCGGGGAAGGCGAAAAACAAGGCCAGCAGGAGATTCAAGACAATGCTTGCCGGGGCGGAGATCCAGGCCAGGCCGAACGCGGCAGCATACAACACAGGTCCGAACAGGTATTGATTGCTGATGGCTCTAACGGCATGCGGGTCGGCATTTTTGCTCAGTAGCCGATTCTTGTGCGCCGCGTAGCGCCAGAGCGCATTGAAACAAATTGCTGTGATTACAAACGTTCCGCTGTAGACCGCCGCAGCAAGGTGCTGGCCCGGGCGCACTGCATACTCGGTCAGAAGCGCAGTAGGGAAGGGAACAAAGACAATCATCAGCAAAAGCAGCAGGTTTAGTATAAGCAGGATATTGTCTGTGCGCCTGATATGGGTGAATAACCGGTGATGGTTGATCCACATAATGCCAATGGTGGCAAAACTCGTCACAAAAGCGAGGAGCGTTATCTTCTGGCTGAGCAGCGCACCGAGAAGTATACCATCGCCTGATTTGTCGGGCGGAACCTGGATACCCAACACAAGCAATGTAATGGCGACAGCGAAGACGCCATCGCTAAAGGCTTCCAGGCGAGCAGTTTCTTTTTCATCCATACACTGTCATGCTCCATTTCTATACCATTCAGGGTATCAGTGTATAGGATGGCCGAAGCGATGACAATGTTAATATGAACAGGGGACACCTGTAGAGATGTGCAGGCAGACTACCCTTCTACGATGAAGATAATGCGTTGACAGATGTTATGCACGTGGGTCGCCATCTCAGCCAACTTGTGAGCTATCCAGAGCAAATAGGTGATCCGCTGGACAAAGGAAGTTCTTCCCCCTCTTTCTCTCATCAGAGAACTTGCCCTCGTACGAATGCATCGATCTGTGTAGCGATGGCATCTCGTACTCTCCGGAAGAAGGCCAGGCGCTCCGCCTCGGTGCCAGTTACCGCACTGGGATCGGGAAAGCTCCAGTGCCTCTGTTGGCGTGCGTTCGGGAAGTAGGGACACTCCTCAGCAGCCTCATCACAGACCGTGACCACCAGATCCATAGGTGGCTGATCGGCAAATTCCTCGATGCCTTTTGCGCGATGTCCTGCGGCCTCGCTGATGTCGATTCCCAGCTCTGCCATCACCTTTACGGCCAGTGGATGCACGGCACGAGGATGTGTTCCCGCACTAAACACGCGGTATCGCTCCCCGCCACGTGCCCGCAAGAGACCTTCTGCCATTTGCGAACGTGACGAGTTACGCGTGCAGAGAAAGAGGACACGCATCGGCTCCATGCCTGTCACCTGGCCGTACCGGTCCGTCATGGTCTTCCCACCTTTCGCGTACTACGCTCGGTACTGTGTGCCGGGAGAGGAGATGCGCGAGCGTAGCATCAGGGAATTCCGCCCTTCTCACGCTCAATCAGGATCAAGAAGTAGCGAAGCCGCGTCATCAATTGGAGCCGCCTACTTGGTGCCAGCGTGATGGTCGTAGGAGGAATGCTCGTTGCTCTATGAGGGAAACACCGGTGCTGCGCCCTGAGGCAAGCCCTCGACTTCTGCCTGGTTTACCACCTGAACACATAGCCTACCCCGCGCATTGTTTGAATCAGGCGAGGATTGGCAGGGTCCTCCTCCAGCTTCTCGCGCAGCCAGCGTACATGCACGTCGACCGTGCGCGTATCGCCCGTGTAGTCATACCCCCAGACGTTGTGGAGGATCTGGTCACGCGTCAGCACCGTACCCCGGTTGCGCACGAGGTAGGTCAGCAGCTCGAATTGCTTGGGCTGCAGCTCCATCTCCTGCCCCCGGCAAATGACGCGTCGTCCCGCCAGGTCGATCCGCAGCGGGCCGGCCACCAGTTCGCGATTGGACTGCGCAGGGCCTTCCGTCGTCACCTGCGCCGGGCGCTCTTCACTGTGAGGAGCATACTCCGCCCGCCGCAGCAATGCCTTCACACGCGCCAGGAGTTCGCGGCGGCCAAAGGGCTTGGTCACATAATCATCTGCCCCGACCTCAAGCCCCACCACCTTGTCGATCTCCTCCCCCTTGGCCGTGAGCATCATAATGGGCGTCGTAGCCGTGCTGTTCTCCCGCCGCAGCAGCCGGCATACCTCTAGCCCGTCCATCTCGGGCAGCATAATATCTAAAATGACCAGGTCCGGCCGCTCACGGCGTGCCACTTCGAGCGCGCTGGCTCCATCCGCAGCGGTCATCACCTCGTAACCGGCCTGTTCCAGATTATAGGCTATGGTTTCAACCAGCACCGGCTCATCGTCTACAACCAGCACTTTTCGCATGTTTCACCCCACAATTTTCTCTAATATCAACCAAACCGGCCACTGACGTAGTCTTCTGTCTCTTTTTTCTGTGGACGCTGAAAAAGATCCATCGTCGGGGCATACTCAATGAGTTTGCCCGACAGAAAGAACCCTGTATAGTGCGAGACACGAGCGGCTTGCTGCATGTTATGCGTTACGATCACAATCGTATAGTCTTGACTGAGCTCAGTGATCAACTCCTCAATTTTGAGGGTAGCGATCGGGTCCAGCGCTGAGCAAGGCTCATCCATCAGCACAGCTTCGGGTTTAACAGCGAGAGCGCGTGCAATGCATAGGCGCTGCTGCTGCCCACCTGAGAGTCCCAGAGCGGAAGCCTTGAGCCGATCTTTGACCTCGTCCCAGAGGGCTGCTCCACGCAAGCTCTGCTCCACGATCTCCTCTATTTCTTTGCCCGGTTTTCTCTGGATCCGCAAACCGTAGGCGACATTCTCAAAGATCGATTGTGGAAACGGATTAGCGCGCTGGAAGACCATGCCCACCCGCTGGCGCAAGCTTACCACATCGACCGCTTTGTCATAGATATTCTCTCCATCCAGCATAGCCTCACCCTCGGTACGCGTCTTGGGAATGAGGTCGTTCATGCGATTGAGCGTACGCAAAAAGGTCGTTTTCCCGCAGCCCGATGGGCCGATGAACGCCGTGACCTGGCGTTCGCGTATCGGCAGCGTGACATCGTAGAGCGCCTGCTTCTCCCCATAATAAAAGTTCACATGGCGCACATCTATCTTGGTATCAGCGCCTTGATTCACCACCGGAGGGGTCTCACCGAACCGCACCGTTGGCAGAGCAGGAACGGCAGGCAGATCATCCGTGGCCCCGGTGGTTTTTCTCTGTTGCTGAGTAGATTGGTTGATTTGGGCCTCCATGCGACCTCCTCGAACACTGTGGACCGCAAGGGGCAAACCTTTGGCTCCCCTACAGCCTTTATATACATCCTATACCAACGGATACTCTTTGTGCAACGGAATAGCCGCATCGACAATGAGGCGATCAGCCAGCACCACCAGGCGAATATAGCGACCGGCAAGCGCCTTACTGATGAAATATGGGCGGCCTTCATACGAGATGTGACCGCTCCGCGCTACCTTCCGTGAGAAGATATTGGCTCCCTCCGGGATGGTCACCATATTGCCGCTATACGCATCTGTCGAAGTATTCATCAAAACCTCCATTTTGGGTACCCCTGTCTTTAGACACGGGGAGGAAAAATGGGCAGCGAAGCTGCAACCTTTCGTTTCCCCAACCGTATACAGAGGAGCTACGCCTTTCAGGCACTTCCACCGGAAGCAACGGTTTACAGGCGTTCGCACGTTTCCAACTAAACACATGGGTTCGAGAAGAGAATTCGTCTTCTCGGTAAAAGTGTTTGCGTATCCCCTTTCAGGTCGCCAGTCAAGCGGCCTATAGTAGCGCCCGTACGTGGGTAGTTACAAGCCCCTGGCTTTAGCTATGGGGTACTTGACATCAGCACTCTCCTCGTTTTTAGCCTGATTCATCAACCGAACCGTCCGCTCACGTAATCTTCGGTTTCTTTCTTTTGCGGGCGAGAGAACAGATCCGGCGTCTTTCCTTCCTCGATGATTCTTCCCAGGAGGAAAAAGACGGTTCTCTCCGCTACACGCGCGGCTTGCTGCATATTGTGCGTCACAATAATAATGGTATAGGTCTGCTTGAGTTCCCCAATCAGCTCTTCAACCTGCAGTGTAGAGATGGGATCAAGAGCAGAACAGGGTTCATCCATCAGCAGAATCTTCGGGTTATTGGCGAGCGTTCGTGCGATACAAAGCCGCTGCTGCTGCCCACCAGACAATTCTGTCGCCGGTGCAGACAGCTTATCCTTGACCTCGTCCCACAGCGCCGCCTGCCGTAAGCTCCGTTCTACCACCTCTTGCACGGCTGATCCACCCGCCAAACCGTTGATGCGCGGACCAATCGCCACATTTTCAAAAATGCTGCGCGATGGCAGGGGATTCGGTTGCTGAAAGACCATGCCGATATGTTGCCGCACATACCTTGGCTGGATGGAACGCGCGTAGATATCAACGCCATCCACCTGCACCGAGCCCTCGACGCGAGCACCCGGTATCTCTTCATGCATGCGATTGAGGCAGCGTACAAAGGTCGACTTGCCGCAGCCCGAGGGCCCGATCATCGCGGTGGCACTCAGTGGCTCAAGCGTAAGATTGATGTCGTAGAGGGCTTGCTTGGGGCCATACCAGGCGTTCAAGTGTTGAACGCTAATAGACATCTTATTCCTGGCTCCTTTCTCTCAGGGACATTTCCCCGGCTTCATGTATCATGCTCGGCGCTTGAAACCACCGGTAGCCCAACGCACAGCAAACGAGGCGATCACAATGAGCAGAATCAAGACGAAAGCGCCCGCGTATGCCTGATGGACCTGCACCGGGTAAGGACTCTCGGTAAAGACGAAGACGCGCAGCGTCAGCGCATCCATTGGCTGGGTTATATCTGTATTCCAGAACGTTGTCCCAAAGGCCGTCATCAGCAGCGGCGCCGTCTCACCTGCCACGCGGGCAAGTGCCAGGAGGATCCCGGTAATAATGCCGGAAAGTGCCGCCGGCAATACGACTCTGGTGATCGTACGCGCCTCAGTCGCGCCTAAGGCGAGCGAGGCCTCGCGGAGTTCTTTTGGTACCAGGCGCAGCACATCCTCAGTGGTTCGTGCCACGATCGGGATCATGATGATCCCCAGGGCCACGCCACCGGCAAAGCCCGAAAAGGTTTGTTGCGGTACCACGATGAGCACCCAGGCGAAGAGGCCGAAAATGATGGTGGGGATACCGGTCAGCATGTCAACCAGGAAGCGCACACTATTGGCAAAACGCCCTCGCCCAAATTCGGCCAGATAGATGCCCGTGAACAGACCCAGTGGCACGCCGAACAGGGCTGCCAACCCCAACAAGATCAGCGTTCCCTGTACCGCTTCTCCCATGCCTCCACCCGGCTCCCCGTTCGGTGTGGGGAGTTTTGTAAAGACATCCAGGTTGATGAAGCGGATGCCCTGGCCCAGGACGTAGAAGAGCAGGTAGAGCAGTACACCCACGGCAAAAGCGACGCACAACGTCGTAAACGCAATGACCAGGGCATTGCCCGCCTGCCGCCGCAGATCCAGGGCAGAGCGCTGCGGTTGGAAGGGATTCACCGTGGTACTCATACGCTTGCTCCTTTTTGCTGCAGGCTGCTGATGAGCCAACGCGCCAGGAAATTCGTGATTAAGGTGATGATGAAGATAATCAGACCTGCCTCCAGTAAGGCGGAGAGGAAGAGCCCCGGAGTCGCCTCTCCAAACTGGTTAGCGATGACACTAGAGAGGGTATAGCCCGTATCGAACAGGCTCGCCGTCGGTCGACTGGCTTGATTCCCGATGACCATCGTGACCGCCATCGTCTCCCCGAGCGCACGCCCAAGCGCCAGAATGATCCCACCCAGGATGCCAATACGTGCAAAAGGCAGCACGGCATAGCGGATCACTTCCCAGCGCGTGGCTCCCAACGCCAGCATGGCTTCGCGCTGCGCCGTAGGGACCACCAGCATCACCTCGCGTGAGACGGCAATGATGAGCGGAAGCACCATGATCGTGAGAATCATTCCGGCAGCGAGCAGGCCCAGGCCATGAATCTCACCCTGGAAGAACGGCAAGAAGCCCAGGTGCTGCTGGAGCCAGGGTTCACCTGTCTGCTGGAGCCAGGGCGCCAGGACGAGGAAGCCCCAAAGACCGAAAATGACACTGGGGACCGCTGCCAGGAGGTCCGCGAAGAACGCCAGTGGCTGGCGGAATGCGCGCGGACAGAAATCCACCAGGAAAATGGCCACACTGACGCCGATGGGGATCGCGAAGAGCATGGCAAAGGCAGAGGTCACGAGCGTTCCGAAGATAGCCGGAAGGACGCCAAAGACGTTATGCACCGGATCAAACGCCAGATTCGTCAGAAAACTGAAGCCGAATTGCTGGATGGTGGGCCATGAGTTGATCAGCAGCACCAGCGCCACCCCTGCCACCAATGCGAGCACGATGAAGACCAGCAGCAGGGTCACCCCGCGAAACAGCAGGTCGCTGGGTCGGCGACCAAACCTCCTGGTGAGCCAGGCAAGGCTACGCTGTCCAGCGCCACCCCGCGCCAGGGATACGCGTTGTTGCATGCAATCTCCACTTCATAATATATTTCTGAGATACTATTTCCCTTTAGATAGGGTTAGCGACAGTTGACAAAAACAGGTAACAATACTATACTAGCGTCATCTTTCGATGCGCATGAAACGCATCCTACACCCCTTTTCTTGGGGTGTAAACCTCCGCCG
>WNFC01012826.1_pt1 | contig 13842 bp, 12 predicted proteins | sample 5400541 | NCBI WGS metagenome assembly WNFC01 (sample SAMN13153342, study PRJNA577476) | soil metagenome | isolation source: 120 cm saprolite under Douglas fir tree site 2 hole 2 replicate 1 | place: USA:California | collected 2015-04-18
TGAGGTGTGGCGCTGATCGTCGGGTTGGGCTTGTACGCGTTCTTCACTCTCTATGGCATCCCGGCGCGGATCCATGGGGACGCTCACATGGCGTTCGCCGTGATCGTGCTGGTCGTGAGCTTCGGCTTCGTCGCGCTCCTCCCAGAAGGCATCCTGTCCGCCCACGGCGACTTTGTGCCTCGCAATCTCGTTCGCCTGGCGAGCCTGCTCCTCCGTGTTGGGCTCACCGTCGGGCTGCTGACGCTCAGGGCGTCACTGACCGTGCTGGCACTCGTCCAGCTGGCCTGCCTGGCGTTCGACTTCGCGCTGTGCTGGCTGGTCATTCGGCGTCGCCATCCCGACATCCGCATTCGAGTCGCGGACTTCGACTGGGCGGTGGTGCGCAGCATCCTCTCGTTCAGCGTTTACGTGCTGGTGCTGAATGCCGGCGCCCGCCTCTCGTTCGAGACGGACTCCTTGGTTATCGGGGGGTTCATGAACGTGGATGCGATCCCCTACTTCAGCGTTGCCAACAGCCTGATCATCTACCTGATGGAGTTCGTCGTCGCGATCGCGGCGGTCGGAGAAGTCTTTCTCAAGTGGTCCAAGATCGCGTTGTCACTGACGATCATGGCGGGACTCTTTCTCATCGTCCTGGGGCCGAGATTCATCGCGTGGTGGATCGAACCAGGGTTCGAGAGATCGTCGGGTCAGGTCCTCCAGATACTGATGGTCTCGTATCTGATCTTCCTGCCGGTGCGTGGCGTGGCTCTCCCAGTACTTCTCGGACTCGGCAAGCCGGGACTGCCGACCATCGGTGCGCTGGCCGCCGGTGTCTTGAACCTCGGGCTGAGCATCCTGCTCGTGCGACCGCTCGGGCTGGCCGGGGTTGCGCTCGGGACCGCTATTCCGAACGCGCTGTTCGCGGTCCTCGTGTTGCTCTACGCGTGCAGGGAGTTGGAGACACCAGTGGCGGAGTACCTTCGGTACGTTGTTCCGCGGGCGGCCCTGGGAGCCCTCCCGGTGCTAGGGTTGCTGCTCTGGTTCAAGCTCGGCCTGGACGTGCGGAGCCTGGCTGGGCTGGCCGTCGCCGGGATAGCCACGATGGTGCTGTTCGGCCTGATCTGGGTGTTGTTCGTGTTTCGGAAGGACCCGTACATCGAACTGCGCGCTCCGCTTCCGCTGCGGCGTGTCTGGGGCAGAGCATGACCTACTGGCTCCTGATACCCGGGCTTGCTGTGGCCGCGTTCGTCTTCGCCGAGATGGCGTGCCGCTGGTGGCTCCGCCGGTGGTCCGGCTACTACGTGTGGGCTCCCGGCACGAGGCTCGACCTCCGGCTGGACCCTGTAATCTTCCCCGAGGGCGAGCGCCCGGTGCGATTCATCGTCAACGCGGCTGGCGAGCGCGGCGGTGACCTTCGAGGCGACGAGGAGGGACTGTACCGCGTTCTCGTTGCAGGTGGGAGCGCCGTCGAGTGCGTTGCGCTTGACCAGCGCACGAGTTGGCCCGGAGCGCTCGAGAATTTCCTGAACGCCCCGGACAACCTGCGCGTTCTGGACGCTCGCCGGGTGCATGTGGGAAACATCGGCCGCTCGAACGTCGCGTCCGCCGATCTCGACCTCATTCTCGAGCGGGTGCTGCCGCGCTACCGCCGGCTCGCTGCGATCATCATCATGGTAGGCGCCGGCGATGTGGTGCAGTGGCTGGAGGCGGGAGCGCCGCCGTCTATTCCAGAGGCACCCATCCCACCGGCGAAGCTCTTCACGTGCAACCCCGAGCGGCGGTTCGGCTGGAAGCTCAGGCAATTGGCGCTTGTCGAGATCGTAAAGCGAGTGCGCCGCGCGTGGCTTCGTCCCTGGACCGTGCTCGAGGAGAGCGGTGGGAAGTGGTATGCGGCCGCGCGGAGAATGCGTGCTGAGGCGACAGAGATACGCACGTCTACCCCCGACCCGGCCGTCATGCTCGATCGCTACGAGCGTTATCTCCGCCAGATCTTGCGGAGAGCCAAGGCCCATGCGGATCGCGTGATCGTGGTGCGACAGCCGTGGTTCGAGAAGGAATACACGGCCGAGGAGCTATCGCACTTCTGGCACGGTGGTGTCGGGAAAGCCTGGAAGGAGAAGATCAGCGTCTACTACAGCCTCGAGGTCGTCAATCGGCTTATGGGTCTCCTCGACGCTCGCGCCGCCACGGTTGTTGAGTCGTGCGCCGTGCAACAGCTGCGACCGGCAGTGCCGCCGAGTCTCCGGCACTATTTCGACTACACGCACTTCACCCCCGCTGGCGCGGCGCTGATAGCGCAAGCGGTCGCGGCCGCCGTCGTCGCGCGGCCGGCGTCGCAGGAGCGACCGCTGCGGCCGGTTCGGGCCGCATCGCCGGTCTAAGCCTTCATCGAGGGCTGAGCGCAGAGACGTGCAGGATGTGGGTGGTGTATGGAATGCCGGCGTCGGTCTGCAGGCTTTCCAGGGCCCGTCGAATCTCGCCGAAGAAGTCGCTGCGCGCTGCACGATCGAGATCGGCGAAGTGCCCCTCGAGCCTCACCCACCACGCCATGTGCCCGTCGAGCGTATCGAGGTGCGTCTCAACCAACTCGCGCACCTGGATCTGATGTCCCGGTAGGCCATTCCCAAAGACCTCGCGTGCCTTGTCGAGCGTGAGGTGCGCGCGGAGCCTTGCCGACTCGAGCCAGCGGGCGAGGCCGAGATGGCGGCGCACGATGGGGGACGTGACGGCGATGAACGCCTTCCCGGTCCCCGGGCCAACGAAGTACAGGTCGAGGTCCGCATCCGGAGTCAGCACACGGCGGAGCTCGGCTACCGCGCGATCAATCTCGCGAACCCAGTGAAATGCGTGGATGCTGTACAGATGGTCTACCGATGCGTCGGCCAGGGGCAGGTCCTCGAATCGCCCCTCGAGAACAGTCACGTTCGGCAGTGCGGCGGTCCGTTGGGAGGCAATCGCACGCATGCCCGGTGCGGGCTCGATGCCGATCAAGCGCGTCGACGGGCCCACGCGGGCCGCCAACTGCACCAGGGCGGTGCCGGTGCCGCATCCGACATCCACGACGCACTTGCGGTCTGCACGGATCGCCAGGGTATCGAGCTCAACCGTGGCGAGCTTGCCCCAGCAGGATTGCTGGTTTGCGTCCGTGTCGTACTCGGCGGCGTGCTCCGAGTAGGCGTCCGCGATCGCGTCGGGTCTGGAATGGTCGCTCAACGCTCGCTCCTCGATCTGACGTCCTACACCAGTTGCGCTTGCGAGCGCGCGCACAGCGCGCGCAGCTCCGCACGGGCGATCTTCCCGAGCGCGCCGCGCGGGATCTCCGCCACGGCCATGATACGGCGCGGCACCATCTTCGCCGCCAGGTGTTTGCGGCAGTGGTCGAGCAGCTCGTCGACGATCTGCTCCCGGTCCCCGCCCGACTCGTTCCATGGCTGTCGCAGCACCACGGCGGCGCACGTCACCTCGAGCTGACCGGCCTGCTCGCCGAACACGCCACAATCGGCCACGGCGGGATGCTGCTTGATGGCTTCTTCGATCTCGCTCGGGGCGATGCTGAGTCCCCCAGCGTTGATCATGTCCTTGAGGCGTCCGGTAATTGTTATGGCGCCGTCCCGCTCGAAGTGCACGAGATCGCCCGTGCGAAACAGGCCGTCGGGAGTGAAGGCATCGAGGTGCGCCTCGACGTATCCCTTCATGATCGTGCCACCGACGCAGAGCTCCCCGGTTTCACCCGGGCCAACTGCGAGCCCGCTCGCCGGGTCACGGGCTTCGCCCAACGCGCCAAACCGGAGGGGGCCGACGGACGCCACGTCGCTGCCGGCGAGCGACACCTCGTTGCAGGATATCGTCGAATACGTCTCGGCGAGACCATAAGATAGAAAGACTCGCGTGCGCGGCAGCGCCGCAACGATGCGCTCGGCCTGCTCGCGCGAGGTTGCGGCGCCGCCCATGCTCAACACGCGGAGTCGATGGCGTACCCGCGGGTCGGCGCCGTGACGGCCGAAGAGGAATGCGCCCACAATGGGCGGGCAGATCACGACCGTCGCCCCATGATCGACGAGGCCCGCGGCGAGCGCCGCGGTGCTGGACGACTCCCGATACGTGATGCAGTCGGCGCCCAGCGCGAGTGTGCCCAGGAGGCAGTAGAGCCCGTACACGTGCGACAGGGGGAGGATCGGCATCACACGATCGCCTGGCTTGACGTCGTAGAAGGAGAGCACGAGTCTCGCCTTCTCCAGGATTTGAGGCCAGAGGAGCGGCACTCCCTTGGCAGTCGACGTGCTGCCCGACGTGTAAAAGATGGCCGGCGGCAGGTGCGCGAGCCATTCCTGCCAGTCGCCCGTGATGGCGTCCGGCCGTGGCGGCGAGGGTTGCCGCTGGGTCGGGCGACCGTGGCCCACCACGACGCGATTCTGCGAGCCGTCACCCAGATGAGAAAGCACGGTGGCCCAGTCCTGCACAGTCCCGCTGAGACGCTCGTTGCCCGCGTCCACGACCACGGCGTGCGGCGACGACGTCTTCAGGATGCCGGCAAAGGTGGGCCGCGATGTGGTGGGTGGAATGGCGATGAATTGCAGCCCGAGTCGCCATGCTGCCACGACAAGGTCGATGTGCTCAGTACCGTTCTCGAGTGCGACGACGATTCGATCGTATGGCCGCAGTCCGATCTCCCGCTCGAGGCGTTCCGCGAGCGCGACGGACCGCTCCAGCACGCGCGCGAACGGCTCCGCCGTGCCGTTGACGACGAGCGACCCCGCGGCAGGACCGTTGCTCACGGAGCCCGCCCGTTGAGCTTGCGGCGAATGAAGGCGGTCGTCGACGTGGTGGTTGAGAAATTCGCCTCGTCGAGATCGCTCGCCTCCACGATGATCGAGAACTCACGCTCGATCAGCATGATGAACTCCAAAAACGCCATGGAATCCAACTCTCCCCGCTCGCCGTCTGGCGGTGGCTTCCCACCTGGTGACAGCGAGCAGTAGAGGCGTACGAGTCTTTCACGGATCTCGTCGGCAGCAATCACGCGAACGGTTCCGTATGGTGTCCCATCCACGATTCTCCATCCATGCGTCCGAGCATGCATTGACTGGACAACAGCGCCCCCAGGGCCACCGGAGACCGCGTGTAGATCAACGTCGAGCCGTCGAAACTGAAGACGCAGCGACGCTCGGAGAGCGGCCCGAGCAGCTGCGGCTCGAGTCGCCCGCGCACGGCCGCCGAGCCGTTGACGTAGGCGTGGTGGAGAAGATCGTCGAGCACGTCTTCGATGGCCCCTCTCCGAGCGGCGACGTGCATGACCTGTGACATGCCTTCGTGCAGGTAATACACGTACCACCCGATCGGCTGTCCCGCGTTGTTGCGCACGAGCGAGCGGACCAGCGTTCCTCGACTCTTCATCTCGGCCATTTCGGCAAAGAGCCAGCTGAGGAACGGCTCGTCGTAGTCGGGATAGCAGCGGAGCGACTCCGTCACAAAGGGAACGAGCTCGAGCAGCGCTCGAGGGGTGAGCGGCTCCGCGCTCGTGTGCGGCCGCGTCGGCCGTAGACGGTTCTTGACGGGCCCCGGAACCAACCGGTCCAAGCCTTTCCACAGCGGCCGCAATCGCTTCGCGAGCGCGGGTCGCCTGAGCCTCTCCAAGAGGTAGTCGCCGCCGTACCGCATGGGCCGCAGTGTTCGTGTCCAGGCGATGGACTTCAAGGGAGCCGTTTCCCCACCCGAGGCCGCCCACATCCGGCGGAGATTCTCGGTGGCTCCGTCGGTGATCGTGACATCCTGCGGTCCCCCGAGGTACGCGCGGAACAGAAAGGCTCCGACCGCCGACGTGCGCGCCTCTGGTTCCACGACGAGGTGGCCGCCGCAGGCGAGACGAATCGGATGACCGTCGAGCCGCAGGCGCCGCACGTGCGAGCCGAGGAAACCGACAATCCTTCCACCCCCGTCCTTGTAGACGAGGGGTGGGATCTCGGGGTCGGTCCAAGGGCAGTCAAAGAACGTCCGCTCGAAGTACTCGGCCAATCCGACAGGCGGATTACGTGTCCCCGACCGCATGACGTACTCGTACAGGGACGCGACTTCAGAGACGTCGGCTCTCTCGCAGGGCCGAATCCCTTTCACCAGCGCGTCTCCACGTCTGTGTATCGGATCGGTGAGTAGTGCCGACACTCCGTCTCCTTCGCTCCACGAATTGCCCACACGGCTTGCATGCTTGGTGCCAAGGTCGGCGTCGCGAGGCAGTCGCCGTGATTGGTTCGTGGCCTGTTGCGCACGCGCTACAGTACCCCCTTGGCCGTGAGCCCTCGGATACGAGGCATGACCGTTGCACCGGCGAGGGGGCATGATCCTCGGGGTCGGTCTGGACGTTGTGGAGACGGCGCGCTTGGACCGGGCGCTGGCCAACTGCGGCGCACGTTTCGCAGAGCGGGTCTACACCGCTGCCGAGCTCGCAGACTGTGCTGCACGGCCCGACCGGATCCAAGCCCTGGCCGGACGCTTCGCGGCTAAGGAAGCCTTCCTGAAGGCACTCGGGACGGAGTCGGTTCTCGAGCTGCTGCTACAGGAGGTCGAGGTCGTGGCGGGGGACGGCGGTCGCCCGGAACTCCGGCTCGGCGGGTCAGCGGCGGCGCGGGTAAGCGAGCGCGGGGTACGGCGGTCGTATCTCAGTCTCACCCATGACGGAGGGGTGGCTGCCGCCGTGGTCATCCTCGAAGGCTGATCGTGTCGCGTCCTCGCAACATCTACGCGCGTACACTCCTTTCGCACCAATCGAGGTGCGCCGCGACACACTGTTGGAGTCCAAAACGCTCGACGGCGGCGCCTCGCGCCGCGTGACCGAGCCGGGCTTGCAGCAGCGGGTCGCCGAGCAGGCGATCGAGGGCCGCTGCGAGCGCCACCGCGTCCCCGGGAGGCACGAGCAAACCGGTCTGGCCGTCGGTAACGATTTCCGGGAGGGCACCGACACGCGAGGCGACGACTGCACAGCCGCTTGCCATCGCTTCCAGCACCCCCAGTCCGCAGGCCTCCTGCCAGAGGCACGGATGCACGAAGACATGGGCCGTTCGCAGCAGATCTGGGACGTCGTCACGGAGTCCCAGGAATTCTGTTCTTGCCGTGATGCCGAGGCGGTCGCTCAACTGTCGAAGACGCGGCTCGTCGGGACCATCCCCCACAATCACCAGCCGTGCGTTGGGTGCCGCCAACTGAGCGAACGCGCGCAGCAGGTACTCGACGCCCTTCTCACGAATCAGATAGGCGACGGTCATTATCCGAACATCCGGCGACCGGCCACGCAGCTCGGCGTCTGGACGGAAACGGTCCAGGTCGACCCCATTGTAGATCGTGCACGCCTTGGCGGGCGGATACCCGAAGCGCCGAACGCTCCGATCGCGCACGTAATTGGATACTCCGGCAAGACCGGCGACCCGTACGAGCGTGGCCCGGTCGAGGAGTGCACGCCCCAGTCGTGGTCCGCTATTCCCGCCATTCCCCTCGTCCACGGGGCCGGAAAAATGGTCCACGAAGAGAACGCGAGCAGGCCATGCTGCATAGGCCATCAGGGCGATGGGGTGGCGCGGCGCAAACAGGTTCAGGTGGAGAACGTCGAAGCGGCGGGCCAGGCGGACGAGGGATTGCAGAGGGTGCTTGCTGAGCTGTTCCACGGGCGTCCACCGGACGCCGAAGCTGCTAAACCCGCGCGCAACGTCCGGATGCAGAGGTTCTCGCCCAAGGATCTCCAGCGTATGCCCTCGCCGCTGACTCTCGGCAGCGACGCCGAGCAGCCACATCTCCAACGAGCCCAGCTTGCGAGCCGCGAGGTCTACGAGCAGACCGATGCGGAGAGTGCTCACATTTCCGAGCGGGGCAACTTCCATGCCCAGGAATTACCCCGGAAGGCGGAGATGTGGAACTGCTGAAGCCTGTGCAACGGGTGCTGCTCGGTGCCCTGACCGTGCCAGCGGCGACGCGCCTGTTCTCGCGGTTCATGACGGACCGGGCTACGATCTTCGTGCTGCACCGTCTCGAGGACGCCGATCGTGGAACGCCAGGCCACGATCTTCAGTCGTTACGAAGCTTCTTGTCGTTGCTACGGCGCGAGCGCTACGCGCTCGTCGGGCTCGAAGAGTTGTTCCGGTCGCTAGCCGAAGGTGATCGGCGCGTGAGTCGTGCCGTCGCGTTCACGCTGGACGACGGGTATGCCGACCAGGGGGTGATCGCCAGTCGGGTCTTCGCGGAGTTCGACTGTCCCGCGACGGTGTTTGTCACGACGGGATTCCTGGACGGCCCGCTCTGGCTGTGGTGGGACCGTATCGAGTACGTCTTGCGGCGCACGGCGCGGCCGACGCTGGACCTTGGGCTGGGCCGCACGGTGCTCCATTACCAGCGCGACAATGAGGTGGGATACGGCCGCGTGCAATATGACTTCACAGAGCGGTGCAAGCACGTGTCGGAAGAAGAGAAAGAGACAGCTATCCTGCGCCTGGCAGCGGTCGCCGAGGTGGATCTGCCCGAGTGCCCACCCCCCGACTACGCACCGATGTCGTGGGCGGACGTACGCGCATGCGAAGAACGTGGACTGACCTTCGGTCCGCACAGTGTCACCCACCCCGTCCTGGCGCAGGCCACCGACCTACAAAGCCGGCGTGAGATCACGGAGTCGTGGGAGCGGATCGCCGTTGAGGCGCGCGCGCCGGTCCCGATTTTCTGCTACCCGAGCGGACAGCCGTGGGAGTACGGCGTCCGCGAGCTCGCCACGTTGCGGCAGCTTGGTTTGGTTGGCGCCGTGGGTAGCACGCACGGGTACGTGGACGGGCTCGCGCTCGAGCGCAATCCGGATGCTCGGTTCGCCGTGCCCCGGTTCGGCTACCCGGACGACTTGGGCGCGGCGATGCAATACGTGAGCGGCCTTGAGCGCTTGAAGGAGCTGTGGCGCAAGCGCGACGCCCGGTCTACGGAGCCGGGGCAGGGCCCCCAGCACGGATCTTGATGCGAGGGGCCGTTATGTCTCTGCTCCACGTCGTCGCGCCGGGGGAAGTAGGCGGCCTGGAACGCGTCGTCCATCTGCTCACGCACGGGCAGGCGCTCGCCGGCAACGACGTCCACGTCGCCGCCGTGGTGGATCCGGCCGGCGCCGATCATCCACTCATCGGGACGTTGGCATCGGGCGGAGTTACGACGCATCCCATTCTGCTCCCCGGGCGCGCGTACCGCCGAGAGCGCGCCGCGATCAACGACCTCTGTCGGCGCCTGCGACCCGACGTCGTACACACGCACGGTTATCGCCCGGACGTCGTCGACGCGGGCGCAGCACAGCAGCTGGGTATCCCCACGGTCACCACGGTTCACGGTTTTACGGGGGGCGGCTGGAAAAACCGGCTCTACGAGCGGCTCCAGCGACGCGCCTACCGGCGGTTCGATGCGGTGGTCGTGGTCTCGCGCCCGCTCGTTGAGCGGCTGATCCAGGATGGCGTCCCGCCGGATCGGGTGCACTGCGTTCAGAACGCGTGGCAGGAAACCACGCCGCCACTCGATCGCGCGCTGGCGCGCCGCGCCCTGGGGTTGAAAGACGACGAATTCGTCATCGGCTGGGTGGGGCGCTTGAGCCCCGAGAAAGGTCCAGACGTGCTGGTCGACGCGCTGGCGCACTTAACCGACCTACCCGTCACCGTCTCCGTGGTAGGGAACGGGCCGCAGCGCGACTCACTGGCATCTCGGGCGCAGCGCCTTGGGGTTGAGCGGCTGGTTCGGTGGCACGGGACGGTGCCCGAGGCGGGGCAGCGGTTCGCCGCCTTCGATGTGTTCGTCTTGAGCTCCCACACCGAGGGAACGCCGATCGTGCTGTTCGAGGCGATGGCCGCCGGGGTCCCGATTGTAACGACGCGCGTGGGAGGCGTCCCTCTTCGCCGTAGCACCCTGGCTGGAGCGGTACGCAGCGATCTACCGTTGCGTGCGCCGGACAACCCTGACCGCTGGTGCGGTCGCCGTCGCGCAATGATGCTCCTGCCCGTGGTCGTGCTCGGCGGCTCGCTGGCGCTCTGGGTGTACGCGTACCTCGGTTATCCCGCGATCCTCAAGGTGCTCAGCCTATTCCGGTCCGCAGTGCCATCGGACCGGCCTGATCAGCAGCCGAGCATCAGCATCACGCTGCCCGTCTACAACGAGGCCGCGGTGATCGCCGGTACGCTCGAGCGGATTCTCGAGGTCGACTATCCCGCCGAGCGGCGCCAGATCCTCGTTGTCTCGGACGCCTCCACGGATGGAACCGACGACATCGTGCGTCGCTTCGCGGCGCGCGGCGTTGACCTGCTGCGCATGCCGGAGCGGCGCGGCAAGACGGCGGCGGAGAACGCCGCTCGGCCCTATCTGACGGGCGACATCATCGTCAACACGGACGCCTCGGTCCGCATCCACCCCGACGCTGTGAGGAATCTCGTGGCGGCCCTCGCCGATCCATCCATCGGCGTGGCGTCGGGACGGGACGTGAGTGTCGCGAGCCTGGACGCGCGCGCGAATCCGGGTGAGCACGCGTACGTGGGATACGAGATGTGGGTGCGCGATCTTGAGACCCGGGTGCTCGGGATCGTCGGCGCATCCGGGTGTCTTTACGCGATTCGCAGGGATCTTCACATGCACTTCATGCCGGAAGCGTTGAGCCGTGACTTCGGCGCCGCGCTCGTCGCGCGCGAACATGGGTTCCGCTCCGTGTCGGTCGCCCCCGCGATTTGCTACGTGCCGCGCAGCGACTCGCTACGTCGGGAGTACCGGCGGAAGGTGCGCACGATGGCACGCGGTCTCAGGACATTGTGGGACAAACGTCGCCTGCTCAATCCGATGCGTCACGGTCTCTTCGCGTGGATGCTGTGGAGCCACAAGCTGTGCCGCTGGCTCACGCCCTGGACGTTCCTTCTCATGGCGGCAGCGCTCGCCGCCCTCGCACGGTGGCACTGGTGGGCCGCCGCGACCCTTGGGCTCAGCGGGGCGGTAGCGCTCGTGACGGCGATCGGTTGGCTGTGGCCCGAGGGACGACCGCTGCCGCGCCTGATCGCGCTACCCGCCTACGCGGTGAGTGGCAACATCGCCGCGCTGCACGCCTGGATCAGAGCGCTGGGGAGGCAGGGAACGGCGTTGTGGGAACCGACCCGCCGCCGTAGTAGTAGCCCCACCGCCGGCCAAGCATCACGGTGAGCCTTCGAACGGTCGAATCCAGCCGAGTCGCGACCCCGCGTCGGCGTCGTGCCTCGCCCGGCGCGCCCGCACCAGCATATCGCTCGCGTTGCCTGGAGCGGACGCCAAGTTGCCCACCGCGTCGTAGCCGGCGCGCAGCTGGAACGACGGAACGGCGCCGGCGGCCTCCTGCGAGCGGCGCCGCATCACGCCCATGAGCCGCTGAGCGAGCCGGATCGCGCCGGTGGCGCCAGTCCGGGGCGCGGCCGGGTACGTCCGAATGTCGGACGCCATCCTTGATTGTCTGGGCGCAGAACTCACTCACCTCGCGCAGCAGGTCGTCGTCCTCCACCTCGGGGGCGAGCACGACGCACGCCAGCGCGCCGTGCGCCCGCACGGACAGCGCCGCCAACTCCTCGACGCGCCGCGCGAGACCTTGGAGGTTGTAGAGGCCGGTCTCCCGATCCACGAGACTGCTCGACTGTATCTGTTCGGCCAGGCGCTTGAGCCGCGCGTAGCTGTCGAGTTTGAGGAGCAGCTCGGCGACGTCGAGCGGTTGGCCGAAGATGTCGGACGCGCCCGCGCGCAGCGCGGCGAGCCGAGCGTCGCGCGACGCCAGATCGCCCGCGATGAAGATGGCTGTGTGGGGGGTGACGCCCGGCGCGCGCCGCAGCAGGCGGCACAACTCGGCTGGCTCTCCGTCCGGAAGGTCGGCCGCGACGATGATCGCGTCGGGTGAGGTGCGGCGCACGGCCTCCAGCGCCGCTTGGCTCGATGGAGCGCGCAGAATGGCGTACCCGGCCTCGAGCTGCCCGACAACCTGGTCGAGCAGCGGTCCGTCCACGCCAACGATCAAAACCAGGGCCATGTCGTGACTTCCGCCTGCAAGATTCAGTCCGACCATCACTTTGGATTACAGGAATTCCCTTAGGTGGGCATGGGAATTCTCCCTACAGCGGGCGGTGCCAGAGGATCAATTTTGCTGCTGCTGGAAGCGAAGCGGAGGAAATTCCTCGGGGTCCTTGTGCCCCGGTTTCACCACCCGCCACGCCGGCCGAGCATGACGGCGGGGGTGAGCAGCATGATCTTCAAGTCTTCGAGCGCTGAGCGTTGACGGATGTACTCAAGATCGTAGCTGAGCTTCTCACGGACATCGTCCACACTGCTGTCGTACGCTCTGTTGATCTGGGCCAAGCCCGTGATTCCAGGCAAGACGCACTGACGTCGCGTGTATTCCTTTATCTGATCACGCAGGCGCGCGAAAATTGTGGGCTGCTCCGGGCGCGGACCCACGATGTTCATATCGCCGACGAGCACGTTCCAGAGCTGTGGCAGCTCGTCAAGCCGGAACTTGCGCAGCACGCGCCCCACCAGAGTCACGCGCGGATCATCGCGCTGCGCCCAGACCTCCGGTGCGGCTTCGCTGGCCACCCGCATCGTCCGGAACTTGTACATGGTGAACGTCAGGCCGCCGTCGTCGGCATGACGCCGAAAGTTGCCACCCGCGTTGCTCAGGTCGCGGCGATCGAGACCGACGCGCCGCTGCGTAAACAGCACGGGGCCGCGGGACGTGATTTTGATAAGTACCGCGATGATGACCATCACCGGCAGGGCGAGCACGAGAAGCACCGTTGCAATGACAACATTGAGTAGGCGCCGACCCGCGTCGCGTGGGATCTGCGGTGCGAGCGTGTCAGTCCAGCTAAACGGATGCAGACGGGGCAGTGTCATGCCGCCGTAACTGGCAAGCCCTGTGCCGTTTACACGCGATGTGCGGTCCTCGTGCTACATGGCACTCACTACGCATGTAGGACGTGTGCGACGCCGCTCCGCTCGGCTCAGTGAATCCGTGCGCGGTATAGGTCTTGCTCCGTGAACCCCTAGTGATGCCAAGGTCTCTTCCCGCGATCCGTAGCCAACCTGCGCCGACCGTCGTGCAGCGGGGCGGTCCCCCTGTGACCCCGAATCTCCACGACGAAGACGCAGGCCTTGACTGGCGGCGGATTGCGAGCGCGCTACTGCGCTTCAAATGGGTCGTGCTCCTCATGGTGGCATTGGGACTGGGCGCGGCCGTCGCCGCCACACGAGTGCTGCGTCCCGTCTACAGAGCGCAGGCCAACGTGTGGGTCGATGTCCCGGACCGACGCGGCGAACGCGGCTCCGACGCGCGCGGACCGATCCGGCAGGGCGCGCTGCTCGACGCCGATGCTTGGGTGGAGTTGTTGCGCTCGTACATCGTGTTGGACCAGGTCGTGCGGGATCTGCGTCTATACCTCGAAGTGAAACGGCCCGTCGACCGGGCGAGCTTCGCCGGCTTCGGCGTGAGCGACGTTTTTCGCCCTGGGAAATACCGGCTGAGCGTCAGCGCGGACGGCCAGGCATACACCCTGGCCTCGGCCGATGGTGTGGATCTCGAGCGGGGCACGGTCGGCGACTCGGTGGGGAGCCGGCTGGGCTTCCGCTGGGTTCCCGCGCCGGAGAGCTTGGCGCCCGGCCACACCATCGAGTTCTCCCTGGTGTTGCCGCGCGACGCCGCCCTGTCGCTCAGCGAGGAGCTGGACGTCCGCATGGACTTGAACGGCAACTTCCTGGCGCTGGAGCTGCGGGGTACGAACCCGGTCCTGATTTCCAACATTCTGAACGCGGTGACGCAGCGCTACGTGGAGGTGGCGGCCCAACTGAAGCGCGAAAAGCTCACGGAGCTGA
>WNFC01022341.1_pt1 | contig 13842 bp, 15 predicted proteins | sample 5400541 | NCBI WGS metagenome assembly WNFC01 (sample SAMN13153342, study PRJNA577476) | soil metagenome | isolation source: 120 cm saprolite under Douglas fir tree site 2 hole 2 replicate 1 | place: USA:California | collected 2015-04-18
GTTCAGTGCACGCCCGCGCGGGGATCGCTAGATATCCATGAGAGACACAGGCGATCGATCGCTCCAATTCATGGCCGGCGGCGGCAAGGTTGGCGCGCTGATGCGCTCCCACGACTGGGCCACCTCCCCGCTCGGACATCCCGCGACATGGCCGCAATCGCTTCGGTCGATGGTCGGGCTCCTTCTGGAATCGCGTTTTCCCATGTTCGTCGCATGGGGCAAGGAGCTCGGCTTTCTCTACAACGACGCCTATGCGGAGATCCTCGGCGAAAAGCATCCCCGCGCGCTTGGCGGCCGCTTCTTCGATATCTGGTCCGAGATCTGGCCCGACATCAGTCCGTTGATCGATTCGGCGATGGCCGGCGAAGCCACCTATCGCGAAGACCTGCCGCTGATCATGAACCGGCGCGGCTTCGACGAGCAGACCTGGTTCACCTTCTCCTACTCCCCCGTGCGGGACGAAGACGGCGCGGTCGCCGGCATGTTCTGCGCGGTCGCCGAGACGACCGAAAAGCTCATCGCCGAAAAGGCCCTGCGAAACAGCGAGGAAGCGCTGCGCAGCCTCAACGCCACGCTGGAAGCGCGCGTGGCCGATGCGCTCGCCGAACGCAAGGTGCTCGCCGACATCGTCGAGGGAACCGACATCATCATGATCGTCGCCGATCGCGGCTATCGATTGCTCGGCATCAACAAAGCGGGGCAGCAAGCATTCGAGAAGGTCTATGGCGTTCGCCCGGAAATCGGCGACAACCTGCCGTCACTGCTCGCGGACAAGCCGGCTCACCTCGCCCAGATCAAGGCCTCTTGGGATCGCGCCTTGGCGGGCGAGCAATTCACCGAGACCGACGAATTCGGTGACGAGACCCTGGCGCGGCGCGCATTCGAGGTGCGCTTCAGCCCGTTGTTCGGATCGGACGGCCGGCAGATCGGCGCCTATCAGTTCGTCCAGGACGTCACCGAGCGGCTGCGCGAACAGGAGCGGCTGAAGCAGGCCGAGGAAGCGCTGCGGCGCGCGCAGAAACTGGAATCGCTCGGCGAGCTCACCGGCGGCGTCGCGCATGACTTCAACAATCTTCTCGCTGTCATGTCGGGCGGCGTTCAACTGCTGGATCGCCCGATCGAGGCGGCGCAGCGCGAGCGCGTCATGGCCGGGATGCGCCAGGCCGTCAAACGGGGCGCCGCGCTGACCCGTCACCTGCTGGCGTTCTCACGGCAGCGGCCGGTCAATCCGGAAGCGATCGATCTCGCCAAGCATATCGATGGGATGCGGGAGATCCTCGCCGGTTCGCTGCGCGGAGATATCCAGGTCGACATCCAATGTGACGACAATCTCTGGCCGATCGAGGTGGACACCGGCGAACTCGAGCTCGCACTGATCAACCTCTGCGTCAACGCGCGCGACGCCATCTCAGGCAAGGGCACGATCGGCATTGCGGCGCGCAACCGGAGTGGATTTTCCTTCGGTGCGCTGAGCGGAGATGTCGTCGAGCTTGCGATCGCGGACAACGGAGCGGGCATTGCCGCCGATCTCTTGACGCGCGTGTTTGATCCCTTCTTCACGACCAAGGAGGTCGGCAAGGGATCGGGCCTCGGCCTCGCCCAGGTTTATGGCTTCGTCACGCAATCCAGCGGCCATGTCGACATTCAAAGCGAGCCCGGCAAGGGCACCACTGTCCGCCTGTTCCTGCCCCGCACCGCAAAGACGCCCGGCGAGGTCCATCCCCAAGGTGACACCGCCGTGCAAAACGTCGGCAGGCCGTTCGCGGGCCAGGTGCTCCTGGTCGAGGACGATGATGAGGTGGCGGCCCTCGCGGCTGAAATGCTGAAGTCGATCGGATTCGGCGTCACCCGCGTCGCCAGCGCCTCGGCCGCCCTGGGAGCGCTCTGAACGGCGTCGAGTTGGCCCGCGAAATCCGGATCAGGCGGCCGGCGCTGCCGGTCCTGCTCGCAACGGGCTACCAGGAGGCCGCCGCAGGTGCGGCCAAGGACGGCATTGGCGTATTGCTGAAGCCCTATTCGATGGAGGAGCTGGCAGGCGCGATCAGCGCCCAGCTCAATGTCCGGAGGACGTAAGGTCCCCAACAAACACGGTTTTCGACACACCGAAGCCGCCCACCTTCGATTGTAACAAATCTGTCACACCACAAACCTAGACAGTGGCTACAGTCCATCAACTACGAATCCGTTTGTCCGGGGGAGATTTTCATGCGCCGCGCAATCGTCCTGCTGTCCGCAAGCCTTTTCACACTGGCCGCGGGCGCGGCGTCCGCGGGCAATGCCACGCCCCACAATCTGATCCTGTTCGTGCCGGACGGCTTGCGTGCGCTCAAGGTGACGCCCGAGACCGCGCCCGCAATGGCGGAAATCCGCGACAAGGGCGTCAACTTCAAGAATCCGCATTCGATCTTTCCGACCTTCACCATGGCCAACAGCTCGGCGATGGCGACCGGCCACTTCCTCGGCGACAGCGGCACCTTCAGCAACACGATCTACACCGGCTACAGCTCGGTGCCGGCCGGCGACACCGTCGTCCCCTTCCTGGAAAATGACGCGGTGCTCGGCGACGTCGACGAGCATTTCAACGGCGACTATCTGAACGAAGAGACCATCCTGAAGATGGCGCGCGCCCAGGGGTTCTCGACCGCGGCGATCGGCAAGGTCGGCCCGACCCTGTTGTTCGACCACAACGACCGCGCCGGGCCCAGCAGGCCTATTTCGCCGACGTCGCCAGCAAGGTCGTGCTGCCGATGCTGAAGGCGCGCAACAAGCCGTTCGTCCTGGTGTTCTGGTCGCGCGATCCCGACGGCACGCAGCACAATCAGGGCGACAGCCTCAACACCGTCACGCCGGGCATCAACGGGCCGTCGACCATGGCCAGCATCAAGAATGCCGACAATAACCTGGCACAGTTGCGCAAGACGCTGGACGAGCTTGGCCTCTCGGCCACCACGAACATCATCGTGACGGCGGATCACGGGTTCTCGACGATTTCGAAGGAGAGCAAGACCAGTCCGTCAGCGAAGGTCAGCTACGACGACACGCCGAAGGATTTCCTGCCGATGGGCTTCCTTGCCCTCGATCTGGCGAAAGCGCTGGACCTGCCGCTGTTCGATCCCAACGACAAGAACGCGCCCGTCGCCGGCAATGCCCATCCCAAGGCCGGCAACGGCGTGCTCGGCAAGGATCCCGCCAAGCCCGACCTCGTGGTGGCGACCAATGGCGGATCGGACCTGGTCTATCTGCCGAACAAGGACAGGAAGCTCGCCGACCGCACGATCAAGGCCCTGCTCGAACAGGACTATGTCAGCGGACTGTTCGTCGACGATGCGCTCGGCAAAATTCCGGGGACGTTGCCGATGTCCCAGGTCAACCTGAAGGGCAAGGCCGCGACGCCGACGCCCTCCATCGTGGTCAATTTCCGCTCCTATGTGGCCGGCTGCGAGGAGCCGACCAACTGCTCGGTCGAGGTCGCCGACACCGTGCTGCGGCAGGGCCAGGGCATGCATGGCAGCTTCGGCCGCGGCGACACCATGAATTTCATGGCGGCGATCGGCCCGGACTTCAAGGCCGGCTATGTCGATGCGCTGCCGGTCAGCAATGCCGACGTCGGCATGACCGTGGCCAAGCTGATGGGGCTCCACGCCAAAGCCGCGGGAGAGCTTGTCGGCCGGGTGATGACGGAGGCCTTGCCCAACGGAACCACGCCAAAGGCCTCCGATGGAAGGATCGCCTCCAAGCCGGCCGCGAACGGCCTGCGCACCATCGTCAAATATCAGCGCGTGCTCTCACAGCGCTATTTTGACGCCGCGGGTTTCGAGGGGCGGACCGTCGGCCTCGATGCGGACGGCTCCAAACAGAAAACGGCGGGGAAATAACCCCGCCGCCTAAACCAAAACCGCTTTTTGATGCGGTTACATCCCGATGTCGAAGACGTTGGGCAATTGACCCAGCGGCAGCGCAGCGACGCCGACCACGGTCGCGACCATCGCCATCAGGGTGCGATTGATGCAGCGCTTGCCGCGCATCTGGCTTGCGATCCAATCCAGCACTTCGATGTCGACGCCGACGGCCTTCATCGGCGCCCAGCTCTCGATATCGGTGTCGGGCGACAGCGCCACGGTGCGCGGAGGCACCGGCAGGCCGGACTCGGAGGCGGCATGATGGGCGATCGCCTTGGCCAACAGGTCGTCGAAGCGGCCGTCATCGGTCCGCTCGGCGGCCGCGTCGCTGATCTCGAACAGCGCTTCGGCCTCGGCACGGCTGACCGGCTGGTCCTCGACCGCGGTCGCGGTCAGGATGCGCGCGCACCAGGCGGCGTCGGCGGCATCAAGCGCGCGGGAAAAATGTACACGACCCTTGGTTGTAGGGCCTTCGCCGGTGATCACGCCGTCGCGCACGATGGTCAGCGCATGAGCGGCGGTCTCGCAGCAGGATGGCTCAAGAACGCCGAGGGCTTCAACGCCATTGGTCTCAGAGGCAGGCATAGTTCACTTCTCAGTTCAGTTTTTCAGTTCAGTTTTTCGCGCTGGTCCAGCATGGCCACCCGCACGTGAACGGGTGGTTAACGGTTCGAAACCCGCGTCGCGAGTTTTTTACATGGTTGCCTTTTGGTCGCATTTATTCCCCAGGCGGTTCGAAATTCTTGCCCTGAGGCTGGCGACATGGGCCTTAAAATGCTGCGGCTGCACAATCAAGATTTTTAACTAGGACTCCTGCGCCTTTTCTCATCACGGTGATTTTTTCGTCGCACCAGCCCTTGATCACAAAGAGATGCTAAGGGTTCCCCAGGTTGGAGAACGATTTGCCCTTTTACTGGCCAACCGTTCACTTAGCGTTGCTTTCTACCTATACTGAAGCGGACAAGTTTTCCTGCAACTTGCTTTTCCTGCAACTTGCAAATTTTCCTGCAACTTGAATGACATGAGGTCCTCAAATGGCACTCCAGATTGGCGCTGTAGCCCCGGATTTCGAGGCTGAAACCACCGAGGGCAAGATCAAATTCCACGACTGGATCGGAAATTCCTGGGCCCTGCTGTTCTCGCATCCGAAGGATTTCACCCCGGTCTGCACCACAGAACTTGGCGCGCTCGCGAAACTGAAGCCGGAATTCGACAAGCGCGGCATCAAATTGATGGGACTGAGCGTCGACGCGGTCGACCGCCACGCGAAATGGTCCGAGGACATCAAGGAGACGCAGGGCGCGGCGCCGAACTATCCGATGATCGGCGACACCGATTATAACGTCTCTAAACTCTATGACATGCTGCCGGCCTCGACCTCCGGCGACCCCACCACGCGGACCGCGGCCGACAACCAGACCGTCCGTAACGTCTTCGTTATCGGCCCCGACAAGAAGATCAAGCTGGTGATGGTCTATCCGATGACGACCGGACGCAACTTCCAGGAGATATTGCGCTCGATCGACTCGCTGCAAATGACCGCCAAGCATCGCGTCGCCACGCCGGCCGACTGGAAACAGGGCGAGGACGTCATCATCGCCGGTTCCGTCAGCGACGACGAGGCCAAGACCATCTATCCGCAGGGCTGGAAGTCGCCGAAGCCCTACATCCGGATCGTGCCGCAGCCGAAATGACGAGCTCGCGGCGCGAGCAAGCGAGCGATCGAGACCGTCATTCCGGGATGGTCCGCAGGATCAGACCCGGAATCTCGCGCCATAGTCTCTGGATTCCGGGTTCGACGCTAAAGGCGTCGCCCCGGAATGACCCTGATCAAGCCCGCGGCGCGAGCCAATTGGCCATCAGGAGCCCCGCGGTCGAGGACACCGCGGTCACCACCACGCCCCACGACATATCGACGGCCGCAACCGCCCAGCTCCATTGCTTGAGCATCGCCAGCGACGTCAATTCGAAGGTCGCGTAACAGAACAGCCCGAACAATGCGCCATAGAGCGCCGTGGACTGCCAGGTCGCGGCTGCGGCGCCGTTCACGAAGACCACGATGCCGGCGCCATAAAGCAGGTAGAACAGGATCGCGGGCAGCACCCTGACCTCGCCCAGCATGTCGCCGACCTCGGAGACGAACAGGCCCTTGGCGAGCACACCCAGAAACAGGAGGTCCAGCGGTAAGAGGATCATCAGCGTTGCGAGATAAAGCACGGCATATCGGTTCACGAGAGCTCCTCCAACCGCCACGACCGGACCAACGGCCGGTGGCAAGTGCTACAGAACTCTACGAACGGGAGGTGCCGAAGTTTCGCCGCATCGCGACGCGCGACGCGCCGATCAGGCCGCCCGCATGCCGTCGAGAAATTTATCGACCTCGGCCTTGAGCCGGAGGCTCTCGGCCGAGAGCGCCTTGGCCGAACTAAACATGCGGTTGGAGCTTTCGCCGGTCTCGCCGGCGCCCTGCGCCGCGTTGCGGATGTTGGAGACCACGTCGGCCGTGCCGCTTGCCGCCGAGCGAACGCTCTGCGCGATGTTCTGCGTCGCCGCACGCTGCTGTTCGACGGCGCTTGAGATCGATGTGGCGATATCGCTGATGCGCTCGATGGTTTGGCCGATCGCCTTGATCGCACCGACCGACTCGCGCGTGGCAAGCTGCATATTGGCGATCTGGCTGCCGATCTCCTCGGTCGCTTTCGCGGTCTGCCCGGCGAGAGTCTTGACCTCCTGTGCCACCACCGCAAAGCCGCGGCCGGCATCGCCGGCGCGTGCGGCCTCGATCGTCGCATTCAATGCCAAAAGATTGGTCTGTTCCGCAATCGAGGTGATGAGCTTCACGACGTCGCCGATCCGTGCGCCGGCCTCCGACAATTCGTTGATCCGCTGATCGGTCGCGGCGGCCTGTTGCACTGCCTCGGCCGCGATTCCATTGGATTCCTGAACCCGGCGGCTGATCTCCACGATCGAACTGGACAGCTCGTCGGAGGCCATCGTGGCGGAGCGGACATGCTCGGACGCCGTCTCGGACGCACCTGCGGATCGTCCCGACAGCTCGGCGGTCGTGCGCGCCGTCTGCGTGAGCTGACGCGCGACGTTTTCAAATTCGCCGGAGGAATTGAGCACGTTGTCGATAATGCCGCCGACGCTCGCCTGAAACCCATCCACGAAATTGCGCAATTCGGTCTTGCGCTGCTCGGCGGCGGCCACCGCACCCGCCGCCTGCTCATCGCGAAGACGCTGGCGCTCGAGCGAGTTGCTCTTGAAGACTGCAACCGTCCGCGCGATGTCGCCGATTTCGTCGGCGCGGTCGTCGCAGGCGATCTCGACGTCGTTTCGGCCATCCGCGATCGCCGTCAGCATCTGCGTAACCGATGCCAGCGGCTTGGTGACCCGGCGCACCACCAGCATCGTCAGGGCCAGAACGAGAAGTGCTGCGAACGCCGCGACGATCATCATGGTCTGCAGCACTTCCGCGAGCATGGCGTCAAGCTGCGCCGTCGGGATTCCGACGTAGAGGATGCCGATCACTTTTCCGGCCGGATTGGAGATCGGGAAATAGGAGGTCATGAACGACTTGCCGAACAGCACGGCTGGCCCCTGATAGGCCTCGCCACGGCGTAGCAAGGCCTGCGCCGGATGGTCTGCCGTAAGCTGGGTTCCGACGGCGCGATCGCCGTTTTCCTTTTTGACATTGGTCGAGCGGCGGACGAACTGGCTGCTTGCTTCGTCATAGACGAACAAGGTCGCGTTGCCGCCGACATAGGACACCGCGCGATCGACGATCGCGTGGTCCTTCAGGTCCGGGAACTGCGGAATTTCGATGCGATTGACGATGCCGTCCTTCAAGGTGACCTTGGCGTCCTTGAAGGTTTCGGCAAAAGCCAGTGCGAGTGTGCGCAGGTTGGCATCGATATCGCGCCGGGCTCGTTCGGCGAAATCCGACGTCAGCGACCAGTAGGCGGCGCCGACCACCAGCGCGGTGTTGACCGCGATCACGAGCGCAGCACAAATCAGGGCCTTGGTGCCCAGCTTGAGCCTGAGCGACGGCTGGAACTTCTTGACCGGCGACGACGTCATCATACCAATCCCCTTGGAGCACGGTCCGCTTGGGACTGGTTTCTCTCGTGACAAACGTGAAGCGGTTGCGCGGAGATCATGCTCAAATAATGAGCCAGAGCGCGATGCCCCTTGATCCGGAAGTCATCGCGCGATAGCGGCGCAGATTGGACCCCTTAACTTTACGACGGCATTAACCTTGGGGACCGCACAAATACGGAGACGACCGCAGGCTGGAAACGACAAAGCGAGGCCCGCCGACCCTATGTGCGGTGCTGGGTGCCGGAACTTAAGCGCCTGCGGCGCCCCTGATCCACCGCCCCTGGAGCGCGGCATCGCTTGAGCTCAAAAGCGCGGGGATGGAACTCGGACGCGATTATCCCGAGCCGATCATCGATCCACAAGACGGCACCGCGAGCGCGCGCTGGCAGCTTATACAAGGCTGTGCAAAGCGTGAATCAGAGGGCTTCTCTTTGACAGCCTTCAGAATCCCGCTATCGTCACCGCATCGTCAACACTGGGGGTGTGATATGGACGACGACAAACCGATCATCGAACAAGCCACGGATACAATCAGTGGCGCGGCGGAAGCGACCACCGAGGCGGTCAAGACCGCTGTCAAGAAGGTTCGGAAGGCAGCCAAGAAAGTTGCGAAAAAAGTAACGAAGAAGAAGGCGGCGAAGAAGGCTCCGAAGGCCAAGAAAGCTGCAAAGAAAGCTGCAAAGAAGGCAAAAAAGGCCGGCAAAAAAGCCGCCAAGAAGGCTCCGAAGAAGGCCGCGAAAAAGAAAAAGAAGGCCAAGAAATCGAAGCGCTGATCGCCCGCGCAGACGCGCGACGGAAGCCACAAAAGCCTCCGGGCAAAGCGCCGGAGGCTTTTGTTTGAGCGCTTTTGTTTGAGCCCTTGTGTTTGAGCCCTTGTGTTTGAGTCGGACTCAATTCACCGGCCCTTCCACTTGCGGCGAACTGATAAAGCGCGGGGACCCGATCCGCGGCGTGGTGTCTTCGGTCCGTCGGCGATCACAAAACGCGGGCTGGTGCCTCATTCTCCACCGTCGTCACCCGCCACCGGGTCTCGCTTTGCGAGCCCGATGACAGGCTCCAGCGGGTGATCCAGTACGCCGCGGCCGCTCGATCGCAGCCGCCTCTGGAATACTGGGTCGCCCGGTCAAGCCGGGCGAAGACAACCGTGGCTACCAGTCTTCCGGACAGGGATCGACGATCTTCCAGAGGTCCGTGCCGTTCTTGATCTTCTTCATCTCGGTCGTGAGCCCGCCGTTCCTGCGGATCCAGTCCTTCACCGAGTTCGGGTAGTAGGACATCAGATCGGAGGTCCCTTCCAAGCTGGTGACCTTGATGCCGAAGGTGAAAGCCTTGTCGTAATAGGCCTGGTGGAAGCCGATGCTGGCGCGCGGTGTCACGCAGATCTTGTTCATCGGCACGATGCCGAACACCAGCGTGCAGGCCGAATTGCAGATGCCGTCGATGATGACGCGTTGGCGGCTGTCGCGGATGTGCTTGTATTTGGCCTTATATTCCTCGACATAGCCGCCGTGATCGCGGGTAATATGCAGGTCCGCCCGGGCCGGCGCCGCGGCCAGCGAAGATACCAACAGCAGGGCGAGAGGCGTGATGCGCATGGGGAAAATTCGAAGCCCGATGGCCTTTCGTGACGCGGGACGACGACAGGATCGTCCGATCGCCGCAATGTCGCTTCAGCGGAAAAGGCCAAAAATGGGGCGCCCGATCAAGGTTTGTCCACATTTCCAGGCGATATCGGGTTGGTCTGGCGGCCGGATCGGCTGACAGAGGACGGATTTAGCGGGACTTTCGGAGAATCGAGATGAACAATGTAAAGCTTTTGGCCGCCGCCGTCATGCTGTCCGCAGTTGCGTTCGCGCCACATGCCGCGGACGCCAGAATCCATCATCACCACCACTACGGCGACGATGGCTATCACGAGCGCTACCGGCTGCCCTACCCGATCAGCTACATGCACAATTACGGTCCGGGCTTCGAGCCCGGCAGCTTCGCCTATTACGACGGCCCCTCCACCAATCACTGCTACCAGGGCTCCGCCACCTATCTCGGCCAGGACCGCCGCCGGCATCCCTGCTTCTGAGGTCTGCGGTAGAACTATCCCGCGGTCTCTGCTATTCGACCGGCACGCGCTCGTAGCTCAGCTGGATAGAGCATCGGATTTCGATTCCGAGGGTCGGGAGTTCGAATCTCTCCGAGCGCGCCAAACAAAATCAATTACTTAGATCGAATAACGAGCCGGATTGCTTCCCAGCAAATCGCTCTTGGGAAGCAGCTGGGAAGCTCCAACGAATGTTGTCGACCTGGGCTCGGTGCCTATGTCGCGATCGGGCTGCGGCGAATTCGCGCGACGGCTGAGGGGACGACTCACCATAGATTTCGCTGCAAAGGAGATTTGCATGCTCGATCGCAAGGAGTTTCCGGCTATTCGGATCGTGATAGGCTGCGCGGCGGCCGCTTATGTCGCGGGGCAGCACTTGGATTTTCCCAAGGCGCCGGCGAAGCAAGTGCTGGCGATAGCTACATCGGCCAGCACCAGCGCAGCCGTGGTGACCACGTTCAACACCACGGCGTTCGCCAAGGTTGATCCGCCGCCCCCGCTTGTTCCGCCAGGCGATCGTCAGCAGCAGAGATGACTTTCCGGGCTCTCGCGCCCTAAGGCCGGAAGTCGACCTGCACGACTCTAGGAAGACCGCTGGTGAGGGTTTGGGCTGCGGGCTCGAGTTTGCGGACCGACCGGCGCCAGCGCCAGGGCTCGCCGCCGCGGTCTATTCGCGTGGCCTTCCTGATCCGATGCCGTTGGTCCGATCGAACCACTGCTTCACGGCCGGCCAGTATCGGCGGTTGCCCCATAATTTTTGCTTCTGTGGGAAGCCCCGATGCTTCTCCCGGTCGAGCGCGTGCAAGGCAGCCCGCGCCACCTTTTCAGGAACGCCCGTGCGCCGAATCAGCTCCGCGTCAGTGACGAACAGCGTCGGCGCCGCGGAGCACTTCTTTCGGGTAGGCTCGCTCGGCGCGCCATCGGGCCGATCGCCTTGGTCGTTGTCCATTCGCCACTCCGCAAAGCTGGCGCGGGACCGAAGCCCCGCGCGGCAGATTTCATAGCATCCTCACAAAAAAGCCCGGCCGTAGCCAAACATCGAGCGCTATATCACGTCCGCTTCGGGGGAGTTTCAAAAGAGTACATCCAGAAATTATTAGTAGGGAGGCGCAAATGACTGAGCTCGCTCAAATGCTTTCTCGTGCGGCTGAGACCAAGAACGGCGTTGAATCGCTCAAGGCTAAAGCAATTTTTTCCGGCCTCGCTCTCCTCATCTTGCTCCTCTCCTCGAAAACCTATGGCTTAGATTTGAGCGCCGGTTTCTTCTAGTCAGCATTGGCAAAAGAGAAGGCCCGCCAGCATGAACCGGCGGGCCTCGTATTCATCGCCGAAGCCGGCCCGGCATGGCTCGCCAGCCGCTACCGGTTGCGCTTCCGGCGCCGATCGGCGCCGACAGTTTCTTGAAAATCGCGGCGCGGCAGTGATTTGATAGAACCGGCGAATATCGTCTCGCGGCAGGAGGCACGCAATGAGCAGCGATGCGAAAAAGCAGACTGACAAAATCCCTGACGAAACCGGCAAAACCTATTACGAGCGGACTATCGATGATCGGTACAGGAAATGCTGCCGGCCTCCTGGCTACAGGAGCAGCGCTGGGCGCTGCGATCGAGAAGCATGTTGGCAGTGTCCCGTTATTGAAGTGCGCGGCAATCTTGTTCGCGCTTGGGGTGATCACTTTTTCCTATGCGTACTACTCGAACTATCAAGCCTACCGGGTTCTGGACACGCTCCGACGTCAATTGGCGCAATTTGAGAGCAACGGAACGCCCATCCCGGAGCGAAAAGGGAGCAGCGGTTCACAGTTTGCTTTGCGCTCCTCGATTGGGACCGTGTGTTCGTTCGTACTCTTCCATTTGGGCATGGTAGTTTCGGTCATTGCGCTTTTATTCGCCTGAGCGTTCAGGCGTGAGCGCGGGACCGAAGCCCCGTCGGCTGATGGCCGCCACCGGGCCTAGTGTAGTGTTTGTTGCCGAGCTGCGGCGCGCTCTTGGTCGTCGCGAACCTGGATCATCTCAGCTTTTATCTGTGCCACTTGATCTGCGCGCACTCCAGCCCTTGGCGTCGGGTCGTTCAGGTCCGGGTACTGCGCCGCCACGCTAGCTGCCGGAAATGATTGAGAGCATGCAGAAAGTATCTGCGCAATTAGCGCTACGGACGCCACAAATGCGGCCGTATTAATCCAACCTCGCCTCCCGGCCGCCGAGCGGGTTGGCAACTTGGTTCTCTGAGTCTGAAAGCGGATCATTGCGGACCTCCGAGTCCGCGCTGGTCATCGGAGCTTTCCGGAAAAAATTGAAGGAAGCCTTACTGCTCTAGCAATTATCCGCAAAAAGTAAGCCGCCCAGCATTGGCGCGGGGCAAGGCGCACGCAAAGAAAGCCCGCCGCCCGTGGGGAACGGATAGCGGCGGGTAAGTTTCGTCAGAGTGGCCATGGAGTCGGTGCCATCGCCAACGCGTTTGTAGCACCTTGAGCGGGTTAGCTCTGTACACAAGTGAACTTTGGCCTGCTCTCAGCAGAACGGCCCCAGCGGGATTGCCGAGGCCGTCTTGTGTGACACTTCCGGCGCCGGCTGAAGGCTGCCGGAAGCACAGAGTCGATTCCTAGGCCGCCGATTCGTTCCTAGGAGCCGGGCGGCCAGGCCCGTCTTGAGCCTGGGGACGTCGGTTATTTCAGGCTGGCGGTTGACGGTTTTGCTGTTGGGCAAGCATCGTATCGACCACGGTTTCCATGAAAGCCAGCTGATCTGGCGTCAGGCGTTTGAGCTTGTCAGCCAGGCCATAGCGGGGCCGCTGGATCGGCTGTTGCCCCGTGGTCATCATTCGCAACCCGTGCAGATCGCCATACAACAGCCATTCGCAATTGACTTTGTACTTTCGGCAGAAATCCAGAACGTGGCCGGTGGCCACGCGCTTGTACATGAGCTTATGGATTTCCTCCGGCGGCAGGCTGCGCTCATGAGCGAACGCTCGGATGCGGGCCTGCATGGCCTGCAGGCTGGTGGCGCCGGCTTGGTCGAGACGATCCCATGCAATTCCCTTGACGCTAATCTCTTTCATCCCCGCACCTCGCCGTGCCAGCGGGCATCGTATTCCTTTTCCAGCTTGATCAGCATGTCGGCCGTATGGAAGACGGCGAACCGCAGGCTTTCATCCTCGGCCTTTGCCTGCAGCATCAGCTCGGCCGCGCTCTGCACAAGCTGGTGTGTGCACCCGCCATAACGGCACCCAAGCTGTAGCGGCTTCCCGGCCGGCCCGATCGGCGCGACCATGGGCCACGCGCTCCACCAAAATTTCGATGTGAACAAGCTATGGACTCGCGAACGCGCCGCCCGTTAGGCTGGTCGCGGCGCACCGTTTCAAAGTGGGGCATGAAGCGATGGAGAAAATCCATGAAGGTGGCTTTGAAAAGAACTGCAATCGCAACCTCGACCGTCGCGTGTGTGGCACTGCTCTCGTTCAGTTGGTCTGAACAGCGCGGCGTCTCGCTGGGGGTCGAGAGCGCCCAGGCGCGGACCGGTCGACCGTCGACTCCAATCAGCGTTGCTGGGGTTGCGCGTCGACAGTACCGGCGGTCTGGGTACGGATTGTTCGCGGCCGCAGTCGCCGCCACCACCTCGCCTTGGAACTACGAAGACTACTTTTGCTATGGTGCCCCTTACGCAGGTAGGGGCTACCCTCCTGGCGGCTATTATCGCAGTTACCCTGGCGGCTACTGCCTCAGTCGCAGCGACGTCACCGGACTCTACG